>WNGC01000380.1_pt1 | contig 32766 bp, 29 predicted proteins | sample 5400051 | NCBI WGS metagenome assembly WNGC01 (sample SAMN13153368, study PRJNA577476) | soil metagenome | isolation source: 20 cm soil or saprolite under grassland replicate 2 | place: USA:California | collected 2016-06-15
CGGATTCGTGGATCGAGGCGACGATCGTGCAGCCGATGTCGATGTCCGCGCCGACGTTCCCGCGTGTGTAGCGGACGAAGGCCGGTGTGGTGATCGACGGGGTCAGGCAGCCGTCGGCGATCTCGCCCGCGAGCGCCTGCATCTTCGGCGCGGTCGCCGCGACGTACAGCGGCGGGACGTCGCGCGGCGTCTCCGCGTCGTCCTGCAAGCCCGGCACCGAGGCGCTGAAGGTGTCGCCCTCGTATTCGAAGGTAGCGCCGCCGAGCACACCGCGGACGATCTCCACGGCCTCGCGCATCGGGCCGAGCGTGCGCCTCCCGTTCAGCCGCGCATTGTTGAGGAAGATCTTCGACGTCCCGAAGCCGAGCAGGAACCGGTCCGGCCCCGCCGCCTCCTGGACGACGCGTGCGTCCATCGCCACCTGGACGGGATGACGCGTGAACGGCGAGATGATTCCCCAACCGACCGTCAGCTGCTCCGTCTCGTGAGCGATCAGCGCCGAGACGACGGTCGAGGAGCGGGCCTCCATCCCGTGCTTGCGCCACCAGGGGTAGGCCTCCGCGAGCCAGATCGTGTCGATGCCGGCCTCGTCCATCACCCGGGCGGACGCGAGCATCTCCTCGAGCGGCTCCATCGTCAGCTGCATGACGCCGACTCTGAAGGGCTGGCTCACGCGTCTTCGATCGAGGGTGCCGGCTGTTCGGGTGCGGAGCCGGAGCCCGCGCGGCCCGCCTCCTGCATCTGTTTGTCGAGCGCGTCGAGGACGTTGGCGACCTGCTGCTGGACGATCGGCTGCAGCACGCGCTGCCCCATCGACCCGACCGGGCCGGCGATCGAGACGTCGGCTTCCCAGTGCATCTGCGTCGCCGAGCCGGCCGTGGAGAGCTGGAACTCCGTCTGCATGCTCATGATCGCGCCGACGCCGTCGCCCTTGGCCTTCAGGCTCGCGAACTCCGGCGGCCGCTCCTCCGTCTTCTCGAACCTGATCCGCATCTTCAGGCTGCCGAGCCCGAGCGGGATGTTGCAGTTCGCATGCCAGTTCCGCTCGTCCTGGACCTCGAAGCTCTCGACGCCCGGGATCGTCTTGGCGAGCCGCGCCGGATCGTTCAACACCTCCCAGACGGTCTGCTGCGGAACGTCAAATGTGCGGTCGCCGGCGACCTTCACCGCGACTCAACCGAAATCCGGCCACGCGACTCCGCCGGGTTCGAGATCAGCTCCCAGACCCGGTGCGGCGGATTGCACGAGTCGTAGACGATCGGGTTCCCAACCGGCCGGAGCGCATCCTGCAGCGCCGCACAGACGGCGTGGATCCCAGCGCCGCCGCCCTCGCCCATTCCCTTGGCGCCGAGCGACGTGAACGGAGACGGAGACTCGATGTAGCCGGTCTTCAGCGGCGGCATGTCGAGCGCGTGCGGCACGTGGTAGTCGTAGAAGTTCGGCGTCAGCAGGTTCCCTTGCTCGTCGTAGGTGAAGGTCTCGTGCGTCGCCGCGCCGAGCGCCTGGGCGGTCGCGCCGTGCACCTGGCCCTCGACGATCTGCGGATGAATCCGGTTGCCGCAGTCGTCCACGGCGGCGTAGTCGACGATCTCGTAGGCGCCGGTCTCGGGGTCGACCTCGAGCACGCAGACGTGGATCTGGCTCGCGTAGGTCAGCGTCAGGTTGCCGTACTTGCGCTCCGTGTCCGGCACCTCGAACGGCGGCACGTAGACGTAGCGGCAGTTGAGGGTGACGTGGCGCGCCTCTTCCGGGAGGATCGCGTTGTTCGCGTTGACGATCGCGCCGATCCCCATGAACGGGATCGCCGCCTCGGGGTTCTCGCGCAGCTTGGCGAAGCCGCCCTCGAGCACGACCGCATCCTCGGGAACGCCGCCGAGGACGGCCGCCGCGATCGTCCGGATCTCGCCGGCGAGCTGGTCGACGGCGCCCTTGACCGCGCCGAGGCCGGTAACGGCGAACTGGCTCGCGTAGGTGCCGGAGAAGCCGGCGTGCGAGTTCCAGTAGGTGTCGTGCCCCGGGCGCACGGTGACGTCATCAGGCGAGATGCCGAGCGCGTCGGCGACGACCTGCGCGGCCGTCGTCTCATGCCCCTGTCCCTGGGGAACCGTGCCGAGGGTGACGACGACCTCGCCGAAGATGTCGAGCTTCACCGTCGCCACCTCGTTGTTGCCGGAGAACTGCAGCTCCGGGTTCAGGAGCTGCGACTGTCCGAAGTTGTTCGTGCCGGAGTCGAGCGTGGAGCCGATCCCTACCCCGAGCAGCTTGCCCCGTGACTCGGCGTCTCGCCGGCGCTTGTCGATCCCGTCGTGGCCGACCAGCTCGAGCGCGATGTCGAGGCAGCGCCCGTAGTCGCCGGAGTCGTAGACGCAACCGTTCGGCGTCGTCCAGGGGAACTCGTCCGCCTTCACGTAGTTCCGCTTCCGCACGTCGACGGGATCGAGCCCGAGCTCGTTGGCGACGATGTCGATCACGCGCTCCGTGAACCAGAGGTGCTGCATCCGCGAGTAGCCGCGGTTCGGCGAGACCGGTGACTTGTTCGTCGCCACCTGGGTGAAGTCGACGTGGACGTTCTGCCAGCGGTAGCAGCCCGGCGTGACCTGCGCCCAGATGATGCAGCCGAGCGGCTCGTAACGCGGGAAGGCGCCGCAGTCGTCGATCGCGTGCGTCTTGAAGCCGAGCAGCGTCCCGTCGGCCTTGACCGCGACCTCGGTCTCCTCGAACCAGCGCTCGTTCCCATGCGCGTTCGCCGTGTGCTGGTCGGTCCGCCACTCCGTCCACTGCACGGGGCGGTTCAACTTGCGGGCGAGCAGGCAGCAGGCGACGAAGTAAGGATGGAGGCAAATCTTGTTGCCGAAGGCGCCGCCGATGTCTTGGGTGACGAAGCGGAGCTTGTCGGTTCCCACGCGCAGCGCCGGCGCCATCCAGATCGCGCCGATGCCCGGCATCTGGTGGTTGCAGTACATCGTCCACTGGCCCGTGCCGCGGTTGAACTCGACGAGGCAGCCGGAGCACTCGAGCGGCGTCGAGGAGAAGCGGTCGAAGTGGAGCTCCTTGATCCGGACGATCCGGTCCGCCTCCGCGACGGTGCCCTCCCAGTCGCCCCAGTCGAACACGCCTTCCCAGACGACGTTCGAGCCGGCGTCCTCGTGCAGGATCGGCGCGTCGGAATCCTGCGCGCGCCGGGCGTCTACCAACGGATCGAGCGGCTCGTACTCGACCTCGACCAGCTCGGCCGCGTCGCGCGCGAGCTCGCGGGTCGCGGCGACGACCGCCGCCACGGGCTCGCCGACGAAGCGCGTCTTGCCGACCGCGAGTGCGTAGTCCTTGATCTCGCTTCCGGGCGGCACCGACATCTCGAAGAACGGATCGGTCAGGATCGCGACCTCGTCACCGGTCAGCGTCCCGTAGACGTCCTTGAGCTCGAGCGCCCGCGCGACGTCGATCGACTTGATCTTGGCGTGCGCGTAAGGCGAGCGGACGAAGTGAACGAAGCCCATTCCGTATCGCTTGACGTCGTCGAAGAAGACGCCTTCGCCCTGGACGAGGCGCCGGTCCTCCTTCCGCGGGACGCTGGTGCCGATGAACCCCGGCCGCGTCTCCTGCTCCTCGACGACGAGGGCGCTCGTGGGGGTGGCGGTTTCGGTCATCGGCCCGCCTCCGCGGCCGCCGCGATCGCCTCGACGATGTTGACGTAGCCCGTGCAGCGGCAGATGTTGCCTTGAATTGCCCTGCGGATCTCGCCTTCGGTCGGCTCGGGGTTCTCGTCCAGCAGCGCCTTCGCGCTCATCAGCATCCCGGGCGTGCAGTAGCCGCACTGGAGCGCGTGGTGCTCGCCGAAGGCCTGTTGCAGCGGGTTCAACTCGCCGTCGGTGCCGAGGCCTTCGACGGTCTCGATCGAGGCTCCGTCGGCCTGGATCGCCAGCATCATGCAGCTCTTCAGCAGCGTGCCGTCCACGATCACCGAGCACGCCCCGCAGTTGCCGGTGTCGCAGCCGACGTGCGTGCCGGTCAGGTCGAGGTCGTCGCGGAGGAAGTGCACGAGCAGCCGCCGGGCCTCGACCTCGCGCTCGTAGGTCGTGCCGTTCACCTCGACGCTGATCGTCTTCTGGGCGACCGGCTCGCTCACGCGGCTTCTTCTCTCGCCTGCCGAGCGGCTCGCGCCGCGAGGACGCCCGCGAGCTGCCTCCGGTACTCCGCCGGCGCGTGAATGTCCGACGGCGGGTCGAGCTCCGCGCCCGCGACCGCCTTGCGTACCGCTTCGTCGTCCGCCGACGGCGCCTCGACGACCACCGGCGTGGCCGCGACGCAGCCGAGCACGACGCGCACATCTCCGTTGACGCTCGCAGCAGCATTCGCGATGCAGGTTCCGTCGGCGCCGATCGTCACCGAGGCGAAGCCGTCGCCGCCTTGGCGGCGCGGAACCGAGATCCCGGTCAGCAGCTCACCGGGGCCGACCGCCGTCAGGTAGACGCCGAGGAAGAACTCCTCGGCCGGAACCAAACGGATGCCCGACGCGCCCGCGATTGCCATCGTCGCGCCGACCGCGACGAGTACCGGCGGCAGATGATTCGTCGGGTCGTTCGAGCAGACGTTCCCGCCGACGGTGCCGCGATTGCGCACCTGGACGTCTGCGATCTGAGCCGCGACCTCGGCAAGGATCGGACGCTCCCGGTGCACCTCCTCCGCGCGGGCGAGCTGCGTGTAGGTCACCATCGCCCCCAGCTCGAGCCCGTCGTCGGTCTCGCGAATCCCGCGGAGCTCCGGAACGTCGTTGAGGTCGACGAGCAGCTCCGGCGCCGCGATCCGCGCCTTCATCACGTTGATGAGCGTCTGCCCGCCCGCAAGCGCCCGCGCGTTCGGATTCGCCGCGAGCAGCGAGAGCGCCTCGTCGAGGGACCGAGGACGGGCGTACTCGACGCTGGCCAGGAGCATCGCTGTCTTATATTCGTTCGGCGTTCGCCCGCGCAAGCGAGAGCAGCTTCAAGAGCTGCACGGCGGAGGGCTCGCGAGCCCTCCGCCGTGCTCTGCGTTCGCTAAGAGCAGGTGCCCGAGCCGATCAGGCGCGGGCCGCCGTTCTGGTGCAGGAAGAGCGGCCGGGCTGTCGGTAACGGGCCGCCTGTTGTCGGGTCGCTGAGGCGCGTGTCGCCGGTCGAGATCAGGACGCAGCCGCGCGCATCGAGCGCGTTCGTGAAGTAGTCGCCGAGCCGGCGGTCCTGGCCGGTTGCCACGCAGGTGGTTCCGCCCTGGCAGACCCAGCCGATGTGGATCGGCCGCCCGGCGGCGTCCGCGACCCACTGCTGCGGGTTCTTGCCGTTCGCACCGAGCAGCGAGGCCTCCATCGCGTGGACGTGGCCGGTCTGGCAGTCGAGGTCAGGCTGGCCGTCCTGCGGCTCGGTCTGGTACCAGATCACCGAGACCTTGCCGGAGTCGCCCGCTGTGATCCATGGCCAGAACACGCGCGTGCCCGGATGGGTGATCGTCCTCGGCGTCGACCAGGTCTTGCCGAGGTCCTTCGTATAGGTCAGCATGATCGAGTTCGGCGCCGGCGTCTCCGCACCGTTGCAGCCGCCGCTCGTGCCGGCCTGCCGGTTGTCGGTGTCCCAGGTCAGATAGACGGTCCCGGCCGAGTCGATCGCGATCGCCGGCCAGTGCGCGAACATCGAGGTCCCACGCACACCTTCGTGCGGCGTGAACGACGAGCCACTGGCTGGCATGGTGCTGATGCCGAGACCGAAGCTGCCGTCGGGATGATCGAAGATCGCAGGCTCGACGACGGTCGACTTCGGCCTGTCGTAGTAGAGCTTGCCGTCAGCCGTGAACGAGCCGCCGTCCGAGAGCGAGCCGCTGTCGGGGATCCCGGTCAGGCTGCAGCTGTTGCCGCCGTCGTTCGAGACGAACACCTGATGGCCGCTACCGCTCCCCTCGACCGTGTTGGTCCCCATAAAGACCTGGTCCGCCTTGCCGCCGGCGAGCCACGGCCGGTCGCCATCGTGGCAGTCCGCGTTCCCCTTGTCCCACGTCTTGCCGCCGTCAATCGAGGAAAAGAGCGCGTCGTTGACGAGGTCGATGCCCGTGTTGTAGACGCGTCCGCCGGCATCCTGGGTCAGGTCGGGGTCGCTGAAGCCGGTGTTGATCGCCGGGTTCGTCGGACATGGACTGCCGAGGTAGCGGTCGCGGAACCAATTGACTCCACCGTCGGACGACGTCCAGACGTTGACCTGGTTGCAGTAGTTGGTGACGAAGTCGAAATTCCCCCACGGCGAGCTGACGATCCCGTCCCGGTAGAGATGGGTCGTCCCCTCGTGGGCGGTGTAGATCAGCGTCCCGTGCATCGTGTCCGCAAAGATCTCCGGCTCTCCGCCGGCGAGATCCTGGTCGACGTAGACGGGCGGCGCGAAGGTCGGGCCCTTCGCAACCGCCGAGCCGCGGGTGGCCAGCACGCCGGCGAGCGTGGCCAGACCGAGCACGACGCCCACCGCCAAGACCCGAACCCGCCGCAAGCGCGAAAGCGGCTCCATCAAAAGTCCTCCTCTCTGGGCGAATGCGCGGGAGGCCCGCGCGCGAGTCACCAGCACTCCTTACCCTCGCGATGGAGAATCGGAACCAGTGAGCCAGGTTCAGCGGATCCGTCCGGCGCAGCCCCAAGACCTGGAAACAGTGCAGGGCTTCCTCCGCGAGTACGCGGACGGCCTCGGAGTCGACCTCTCGTTCCAGGACTTCGAGTCCGAGCTCGCCGACCCGCTCGGCTTCTACGAGCTCGTTCTGCTGGCGAAGGACGGCTGTGTCGCGCTGCGGCGAATCGACGAAGTCGCCTGCGAGATGAAGCGCCTCTACGTCCGTCCGGCGGAGCGGGGCAGCGGGCTGGGGCGGCAGCTCGCCGAGGCGGTGATCGCCGAGGCGAGTGCCCGTGGCTACAGCCGCATGCTCCTCGACACGCTCCCGGAGATGACAGCGGCGCAGGCGCTGTACCGGTCGCTCGGCTTCCGTGAGACGGAGCCGTATCGCAACAACCCGGTTCCGGGCGCGGCCTTTCTCGAGCTCAGGCTCTAGCCTGCAGCGCCTGGCCGATCGAGCCGCCGCGGCGCGCCCGCCCGGCGGCGCGCAGGGCGCGCGCGTAGGCGACGGAGACCGTCGCTCCGCTTGCCATTACCTCGCCGGTCGAGCGCATCTCAGGACCACGATCGGCGGCATTCGCGAAGCGCTCTTCTGGGAAGACGGCCTCCTTCGCCCAGGCGCGCGTTGGCACAGGCCGAGCCGGGAGATCGAGCTCGCCGAGGCCGGCGCCTAGAAGCAACCGGCAGGCGTGGTCGACCAGCGGCAGCCCGGTCGCCTTGGACACGAACGGGACGGTGCGCGAGGCGCGCGGGTTGGCCTCGAGCACATAGAGCTCGCCTTCGTGCAGCGCGAGCTGGAGATTGAGCAGTCCACGCGCGCCGAGCCCGGCAGCGATCGCCGACGCGAGCTCGCCGATCTCGGCCTCGAGCGCAGGTGTCACTGAGGGCGCCGGCATCACACAGGCTGAGTCGCCGGAGTGGACGCCGGCGGGCTCGACGTGCTCGAGGATCCCGCAGACCCACGCGGACTCGCCGTCGCAGAGGACGTCGATGTCGAGCTCGAGCGCACCCTCGAGGAAGGCGTCCACTAGTGCCGGCTCGCTGAGCTCGAGCTCCTCGGGGCCGCGGGCGACGAACATGCCTCGGCCGCCGAGCACGTGGTGCGGGCGGACGAGCACGGGGTAGCCGACCCGCTGTGCGACGGCGCGTGCCTCGTCGGCGCCGTCCGCCGTTCCCCAGGCCGGCGCGCGAACCCCCAACTCGTCGAGCAGCGCGCCGAAGCGGCCGCGGTCCTCGGCACGCTCGATCGCGGACAGCGGGTCGCCGAGCAGCGCGAAGCCCGCCGCGGCCACCCCGGGCGCGAGCGAGAGCGGCGTCTGGCCGCCGAGCTGAACGACCACCCCTGCCGGCTGCTCCAGCTCGCAGACGTCGAGCACGCGTTCGAGCGTCAGCGGCTCGAGGTAGAGGCGGTCGCTCGTGTCGTAGTCGGTCGAGACGGTCTCGGGATTCGAGTTGACGAGCACGCTCTCGTAGCCGAGGCGGCGGAAGGCCATCGAGGCTTGCGAGCAGCAGTAATCGAACTCGATCCCCTGGCCGATCCGGTTCGGCCCCGCGCCAAGGATCACGATCGCGGGCCGCGAGCGCTTCGGCGTAGGGTCACCGTCCTCGTAGGAGAGGTAGAAGTACGGCGTCTTCGCTTCGAACTCGGCCGCGCAGGAGTCGACCGCGAGCCGCCCGGGGGGGCCGCGGCGCCGGCGCACCTCCTCTTCGTCGACGCCGAGCACGCTTGCGATCGTCTTGTCAGGCAGCCCGAACCGCTTCGCCGCCTGCACGTGAGCGCTCGTGCCGAGCGTCGCTTCGGCCTCGGCGATCGCGCGCAACTCGTCCGCGAAGTGCGGATGCACGCCCGGCAAGTCGAGACCGCGACGCGCCGCCTCGAGTAGCAGGTCCCAGCGTTCGGGAACCGGCTCGCCCCGGCGCGAAAGGTCGAGCTCGCCCGGCGCCTGCTCCCGCCCCTGCAGCGCCTTCAGGAACGCCTCGGCGAACGTCCTCCCCAGCCCAAGCGACTCGCCGACCGCGCGCATCTCCGTACCGAGGCGCGCGTCGGAGACGCCGAACTTGGCGAAATCGAAGCGCGGCGCCTTGACGACGACGTAGTCGAGCGCCGGTTCGAAGGCCGCGGTGGTCTTGCCGGTGATGTCGTTCGGAAGCTCGTCGAGCGTGTAGCCGACGGCGAGCAGGGCCGCGAGCTTGGCGATCGGGAAACCGGTCGCCTTCGAGGCGAGCGCCGACGAGCGCGAGACGCGCGGGTTCATCTCGATCGCGAGCAGCTCGCGGGTCTCGGGCTCGTAGGCGAACTGCACATTGGCTCCGCCGGTCGCGACGCCGACGGCGCGGGCGCACGCGAACGCGGCCCCGCGGAGGCGCTGATACTCGGCGTCGGGCAGCGTCTGCTGCGGCGCGACCGTCCACGAATCGCCCGTGTGCACGCCCATCGGATCGAGGTTCTCGATCGAGCAGACGACCACGCAGTTGCCGGCAGCGTCGGTCATCACCTCCAGCTCGTGCTCCTCCCAGCCTTCGAGCGAGCGCTCGACGAGCACCTGGCCGATCGGGCTCGCGTGGAGCCCGCGGCGAACGAGCGCCTCCAGCTCGGCCCGGTCGTGCGCGAGGCCGCCGCCCGTGCCGCCGAGCGTGAACGCCGGCCGGACGACGGCGGGCGCCTGCAAGCCGTCGAGCTCATCCGGCGAGGAGACGATGCAGCTCTCCGGCACGGGTACTCCGGCCTCGTCGAGCGCCGCCCGGAAGGCGAGCCGGTCCTCGGCCCGGCGGATCGCGTCCACGTCGGCGCCGATCAGCTCGACCCCGAACTGGTCCAGAACGCCCGCGTCGCCGAGCTCGACCGCGACGTTGAGCGCCGTCTGGCCGCCCAGCGTCGGCAGCAGCGCGTCCGGCCGCTCGCGTTCGATCACCTCGGCGACGGTCTCGGTGTCCAGCGGCTCGAGGTAGGTCGCGTCGGCCCACTCGGGGTCGGTCATGATCGTGGCCGGGTTCGAGTTGACGAGGACGACGCGGAACCCCTCGCGCCGCAGCACCCGGCACGCCTGCGCCCCCGCGTAGTCGAACTCGCATGCCTGCCCGATGCGAATCGGGCCCGAGCCGACGATCAGGACAGAGCGAAGATCGGTTCGCTTCGGCACGTGCTCGCGATCAGGTCGAAGAAAGGGAGGGCGTCGAGTGGCCCAGGCGCAGCCTCGGGGTGGAACTGCACGGTGGCGAACCCGTCGCCGGCGAAGCCCTCGACCGTGCCGTCGTTGAGTGAGACGTGCGTCACCTCGACCTCACCCGAGTCAGCGACCGCGAAGCCGTGGTTCTGGACGGTCACGAGCACGCGGCCGCTGCGTAGCTCGCGGACGGGGTGGTTGGCGCCGCGGTGACCAAACGGGAGCTTGAACGTCTCGAGCCCGAGCGCGAGCCCGAGCAGCTGGTGGCCGAGGCAGATCCCGAAGAGCGGCACCTGGCCGAGCAGCTCGCGCACCGTCTCGATCGGCCCATCGAGCACCGCCGGGTCGCCGGGGCCATTCGAGACGAGCACCGCGCGCGGGTCCGTTTCCAGGACCGCCTCGGCATCCCATGAGCCGGGAACGACGACCACCTCGAGCCCGCACTCGGCGAGGCGCCGAGGGATCGAGCGCTTCGTGCCGAGGTCGACCACAGTGATGCGGGGGCCCGCGCCGAGCCGGTAGGGCTGCCGAGCCCCGACCACGCGGTCGAGAGGACGGCCGTCGATCGGCGGCTCGGCGAGGGCACGCGCGTACAGCTCCTCGACCGGCGCCTCTCCGAGCGCGCAGCGGAGGACGCCGCCATCGCGGATCCGGCGGACGAGGGCCCGCGTGTCGACGTCCTGGAGCGCGACGACGCCCTGCGACGCGAGCCACTGCGCCCACGCAGGCCGGGCCCTCCGCATGACGATCCCCTCGGCCTGCACGCGCTCGGACTCGAGCCGGGTCCCGTCGAGGCCGTAGTTCCCGACCAGCGGGTAGCTGAAGGCCAGCACCTGGGCGACGTAGCTCGGATCGGTTGCCGCCTCTTCGTAGCCGGCCATAGCGGTCGTGAAGCAGGCCTCGCCGGCGGCGACGCCCCCGGCGCCGACGGCCGAGCCTGCGAAGACGGCGCCGTCCTCGAGCACGAGATGGGCTGGGCGCACGTTTTGCATCATAATCAGAAGTTCTGCATAATACTCAAATGCCCACCGCCTCGATCATCGGCTGCTCCGGGTACACGGGGCAGGAGACGCTCGACCGGGTGCTCGCCCACCCCGAGCTCGAGCTCGTCGCGCTCGGCTCTGACTCACTGGCCGGCGAGCTAGCGTCCGCTCTCGACATCCGGCTGAACGGCTCGCTGCCCGCCTTCGTCGCGAACGCGGAGGCGCTGGCGAGCGGCGCCGACGTGCTCTTCGTCTGCCTCGGGCACGATGAGGCGGCGGCCCTCGAGCCGCCCGCCGACACTGTGGTCGTCGACCTCTCCGGCGCGCACCGGCTCCGCGACTCCGCCCTTTACGACAGCTGGTACGGCTTCACGCACCCGCGCGCGGAGACGCTTGCCGGCTGGAGTTACGCCCTGCCGGAGCTCTATCCGCCGACCGGAACGCTGATTGCGAACCCGGGCTGCTACGCGACGGCCGTGCTGCTCGCGCTCGGGCCGCTCGCGGATTCGCTCGACCCGGAAAGCGTCGTGGTCGACGCCAAGTCCGGGGTCTCTGGCGCCGGCCGTGCGCCGAAGCCGAGCTCCCACGCCGGCTTCGTGCTCGAGAACCTCTCGCCCTACCGAGCCGGCTCCCACCAGCACGCGCCGGAGCTCGAGCAGGCGCTCGGCTTTCCGGTCTGCTTCGTCCCGCATCTTCTGCCCCTGCGGCGCGGTCTGCTCGCGACGTGCTACGCCCGGGCCGGCAACGACGCGCACGAGCGCCTCGAGGACGCCTATGCCGACAGCGACGTCGTTCGCATGCTCCCTGAAGGAATGGCCCCGGAGCTCGGCCGCGTGCAGGGCACGGACACCGCCGAGGTGGCGCTCTTCGAGGACCGCCCCACCGGCAAGACGATCGTCGCGTGCGCGATCGACAACCTCGGCAAGGGTGCCGCAGGGCAGGCCGTGCAGAACGCGAACCTCGCGCTCGGCCTCGAGGAGACGGCCGGCCTCCGCCTCACCGGGGTGCTCGTGTGAGCGTCACCGCTGCGAAAGGATTCGTCGCGGGCGCCGTGCACTCGGGCCTCCGCCGCAGCGGTCCCGACCTTGCGCTCGTGCGCTCGCTCATACCGGCGACGGGAGCCGCCATGTTCACGGTTAACCGCGTCCAGGCGGCGCCCGTCACTGTCTCAAAGGAGCATCTCGAGCTCGCGGAGCCTCAGGCCATCGTCGTCAACTCCGGAGTCGCGAACGCGGCGACCGGCGTACGCGGCGAGCTCGACGCGCGGGCGACCGCGGCCGAAGCGGCGCGGCTGCTTGGGCTGGACGCGGAGGAGGTGCTCGTCCTCTCGACCGGCGTGATCGGCAAGCGGCTCGCGCTCGACAAGATCCTGCCCGCCCTTCGACACGCCGCCTCGTCGCTGTCGGACGAGGGCGGGCCGGCCGCAGCCGAGGCGATCCTGACCACCGACACCCACGCGAAGCAGGCGGTCGCGCAGGGGCCTGGCTTCGCTGTCGGTGGGATGGCTAAAGGCTCCGGGATGATCCATCCCAACCTCGCCACCATGCTCGCCGTCGTCACGACGGACTTCCCGCTCGAACCCGGCGAGGCCGCGGACTTCCTTCGCCCCACGGTCGACGAGAGCTTCAACGCGATCTCGGTCGACGGCGAGTGCTCGACGAACGACACCGTCGTCGTGCTCGCCAACGGTGCCGGCGGCGCGACGCGTTCGGCGGCGGCCGACGAGGCCTTCGCCGACGCACTGCACGCAGTCTGCGCTGACCTCGCCGGCCAGATCGTCGCCGACGGCGAGGGCGCGACCTTCCTGGCCGAGATCAGCGTCAGCGGCGCCGCGAGCGACCCCGAGGCGAAGGCGATCGCCAGGCGGATCGCGACCTCGCCGCTGGTGAAGACGGCCTTGTTCGGGCGCGATGCCAACTGGGGCCGCGTGCTCGCGGCGGCGGGCTCGGCCCCCTTCAACGGCGGCTATGCCCAGCTCGATCCCGCGCGGGTCACGCTCGACCTCGCGGGCGTCCGCGTCCTCGAGGCGGGCGCGCCGAGCGACGTCGAGCCGGAGCTCGACGGCTCTCGCTGCACGATCGCGCTCGATCTCGCACTCGGCGACGGCTCGGCGGACTACCTGACCAGCGACCTCTCGTACGACTACGTGCGGATCAACGCGGACTACCGCTCATGAGCCGCGTCGTCATCAAGTGCGGTGGCAGAGTCGTGCGCGGATCGGCCGCCGCGATCCTCACGCTTGCCGATGCCGGCCACGAGGTCTGCGTCGTGCACGGCGCCGGGCCGCAGATCTCCGAGGAGATGGAGCGCTTCGGAATCCCCGTCGAGTTCGTGGGCGGACGGCGCGTGACGACGGCGGCGGGCCTGGCCGTCGTTCGCTCGTCGTTCGCCGCCGTAAACCGCGCCCTCTGCGCCGAGCTCGGGCCGCGCGCCGTCGGCCTCTTCGGCGACGAGATCGGCCTGCACGTGCTGCAGCTCCCCGAGCTCGGTCTCGTCGGCGAGCCGCTGCCAAGTCGTCCGAAGGCGGTCCTTGAGGCGCTCGACTCCGGACTAATCCCGGTGGTCGCGCCGCTCGGCGTCGGTCCTTTGAACGTGAACGCCGACGAGGCGGCGGCGGCGCTCGCGGTCGGGCTCGAGGCGGAGCGGCTGCTGTTCGTCACCGACGTCGCGGGCGTCTTCCGCGACGGCGTGGTGCTGAGCAGCATCGAGGCCGGCGAGGCCGACCGGCTGCTCGACGACGGCACCTTCGAGGGCGGGATCGTCCCCAAGCTGCGGGCCGCGATCGCCGCCGCGCGCAACGGCGTCCGGGCCGAGATCGGCGAGACGGCGGTGGTCGCGTGAACACCGTCGCGGTCTCGCCCGTCCTCCCCGTCTACGCCCGCCAGGACCTGACGTTCGTCCGCGGTGAAGGCGCGACGCTCGTCGACGCGGACGGGCGCGCGTATGTCGACTTCCTCGCTGGGATCGCCGTCGTCGGCCTCGGGCACTGCCACCCCGCCCCGCTCGCCGCCGCCCAGGCTCAGCTCGAGCGCCTCTGGCACGTCTCGAACCTTTACTGGAGCGAGCCGATGATCGCGCTCGCCGAGCGGCTCTCGGACCGCTTCGGCGGCGCCCGGGCGTTTTTCTGCAACTCGGGCGCCGAGGCCGTCGAGGCCGGACTCAAGTACGCGCGCAAGGCGACCGGCAAACCCGGCGTCGTCTCGCTGACCGGCTCCTTCCACGGCCGCACGCTCGGCGCGCTCTCGGTCACGGGCCAGTCCGGCAAGCGCGAGGCCTTCGAGCCGCTGCTGCCGCACGTCAGCTTCGCAACTCCCAACGACGCAGACTCGCTCGCGGAGGCGGTTTCCGAGGAGACCGGCTGCATCCTGCTGGAGCCGGTTCAGGGCGAGGGCGGCGTGCACGAACTTGACGCCGGCTTCGTCGCCGAGACGCGCCGGCTCGCCGACGAGAACGGCGCGGTCCTCCTCTTCGACGAGGTGCAGACCGGCGTCGGCCGCACAGGGACGTTCTTCGCGTGGGAACGGCTCGGCGTGCGCCCGGACGCCGTCACGCTCGCCAAGGGCCTCGCCAACGGGCTGCCGATCGGCTGCCTGCTCGTCGGGGACGAGGCGCCGGAAGGATTCGCCCCGGGCGACCACGCGAGTACCTTCGGAGGCAATCCCGTCGCGTGCGCCGCCGCGAACGCGGTCTGCGACGAGCTGACCGATGACCTGCTCGCCGGCGTCACCGCGACCGGCCTCGCTCTCACCGCCGGCCTTCGCGAGCTCCCCGGCGTGCGCGAGGTGCGCGGCGCCGGCCTCCTGCTCGGCGCCGAGCTCGACCGGCCCGCCTCGGAGGTCGTCGCCGAGTGTGCGGGGCGCGGCCTGCTCGTCGGCACCGCCGGCGAGAGCGTGCTCAGACTCACTCCCCCGCTCGTCGTCACGGCCGCCGAGGTCGACCAGGCGCTCGGCACGCTCGAGGAGGTGCTCGCATGAAGAAGTTCGAACGGCAGGGAGCGATCCTGCGTCTGGTCAAGGAGCAGAAGCTCTCGACGCAGACGGAGCTCGCGAAGGCGCTCAAAAAGGCCGGCTTCGGCGCGGTGCAGACAACCGTCTCCCGGGACGTGGCCGAGCTGGGGCTCGTCAAGGTGCGCGACGAGGAAGGCCGGCTCGTCTACGCGCTCCCCGGCGCCGCCGACCTCTCGCGGCTCGGCGAGCTCGTTGCTGCTTTGCGCCGCTGGACAGTGTCGCTGACAGCCACCGGCAACCTCGTCGTCATCAACACGCCTCCGGGAACGGCGAACGCGCTCGCCCGCGCGATCGACGCGGCCGGCCTCGCCGACGTCGCGGGAACCGTCGCGGGCGACGACACCATCTTCGTGGCCGCCCATGAGGGCGTCGGCGGCGCGGCTCTCGCAGACCAACTTCGACATCACCTGGAAGGAGAAACCCAGTGAACCGAACCGCGGTGCTCGCCTACTCCGGCGGGCTCGACACGAGCTGCGCCATCGCGTGGCTGAAGGAGGACTACGGCTTCGAGGAGGTCGTCGCCGTGCTCGTCGACGTGGGACAGGAGGCGAGCTTCGGCCCCGCCGTCGAGCGCGGGCGCCTCGCCGGAGCCGACGACGTGCTCCTACTCGACCGCAAGGAGGCCTTCGCGGAGGAGCAGGTGGCGAAAGCGTTGCTCGCGAACGCGCTCTACGAGGGGAAGTACCCGCTCGTCTCGGCGCTCTCCCGGCCGGTGATCGCCGAGGCGGTCGCCGAGGTCGCAGTCGAGCTCGCCGCCGAGGCGGTCGTCCACGGCTGCACGGGCAAAGGCAACGACCAGCTGCGCTTCGAGCTCGCGTTCAAGGCGAGGTATCCGGGCGTGACGGTGATCGCTCCGCTCCGCGACCGCGTGCGGACGCGCGACGAGGAGATCGCCTACGCGGAGGCCCGAGGCATTCCGGTTGAGGCGAAGCCCGAGTCCCCCTACTCCGTCGACGACAACCTCTTCGGGCGCGCGATCGAGGCCGGCATGCTCGAGGACCCATGGACCGCTCCGCCGGAGGACGCCTTCGTGCTCACGGCCGCAGCGGCGGACGCGCCCGCGCCTGTCGAGTGCGTCGTCGCCTTCGAAGAGGGCCTGCCCGTCGCGCTCGACTGCGAGGAGCTGCCACTCGACGAGCTCGTCGGCGTGCTGAACGAGCAGGCCGGCGCCTACGGAATCGGCCGGATCGACATGATCGAGAACCGCGCCGTCGGCATCAAGAGCCGCGAGCTCTACGAGGCGCCTGCGGCGCTGACGCTGATCGCCGCCCACCGGGCGCTCGAGGAGTTGGTGCTGACGAAGGGCGAGCTCGAGGCGAAGCGCGAGCTCGAGCCGAGGTGGGCCAAGCTCGTCTACGACGGCGGCTGGTTCGCGCGTCTCCGAAACGCCTACGACGCGTTCTTCTCGGCGACGCAGCAGCTCGTCACGGGCGAGGTGCGACTCTCGCTGCAGCCGGGTGCGCCGGTTGTGACCGGCCGCCGCTCCGAGCACGCGCTCTACTCCGAAGAGCTCGCTTCCTACGGGATCGGAGAGACCTTCCCCCACCAGGCTGCCAGCGGCTTCATCGGGATCACCGCGCTCGAGACGCAGCTCGTCGCCGCACGCGAACGGGTCGAGGTCGCGTGACGCTCTGGTCTGGAAGGGTCAGAGCGGAGCTCGCGCTGGAGGTGTGGGACTTCCTGCGCGCCGAAGACGCCGAGCTGCTCCCGTATGACTGCCAGGCGACCGCGACGCACGCGCGACGCCTCTGGCAGGCGGGGCTCCTGAGCGACGCCGAGCTCGCCGAGGTGGAGACGGCACTCGAGCGGATCGCCGCTAAGGGCATCGACGACAGAGCCGACGAGGACGTCCATTCGGCGCTCGAGCGGTCGCTCGGCGAGGTCGGCCGCAAGATCCACGCCGGCCGCTCTCGCAACGACCAGGTGGCCGCCGCGCTGCGTCTCTATGTCGTGGATGCGTGCGACGAGGCGGTCGAGACGATCCGGAGCCTTGCGGGCGCGGTGCTCGACCAAGCGGAGGAGGAAACGCAGACTCCGATGCCGGCCTATACGCACCTCCAGCGCGCCCAGCCGGTGACGGTCGGGCACCACCTGCTGGCGTGGGTAGAGATGCTCGCGCGCGATCTGGAGCGCTTTCGGTTCGCGGCCGAGCGAGCGCGCCCATCGCCACTCGGCTCGGCGGCGGTCGCGGGATCGACCCTCGAGCTGCCGCCGCCCCCTGGCCCGCGGGTACACAACTCCATCGACGCCGTCGGCGACCGCGACTTCGCTCTCGACTACCTCTACGCGTGCGTGGTTCTGAGCACCCACCTCTCCCGGATCGGCGAGGAGCTCGTGCTCTGGGCGACGTCCGAGTTCGGGTTCGTCCGGCTGCCGGAGGAGGCGGCGACCGGCTCGTCGATGATGCCGCAGAAGCTGAACCCCGATGTCGCCGAGCTCGTCCGCGGCAAGGCGGGGACGGCGATCGGGAGGCTGACCGGGCTGCTCGCGACGATCAAGGGCCTGCCGCTCGCCTATAACCGCGACCTCCAGGAGGACAAGGTCTCGGTCTTCGCAGCCAGGCGCGACGTCCGAGGGACGCTCGCCGCGCTCGAGGTGCTGATCGCCGGAATCGAGTTCGACCACGAGCGGCTCAGTGCCGCCACCGCCGACCCATTGCTGCAGGCGACCGACGCCGCCGAGGCCCTCGTCGAGAGCGGTCTCCCGTTCCGTGACGCCCACGAGCAGATCGCGGACCAGGTCCGCGCTGGGACCTTCGAGCCCGAGGAGCCGCGGCACCGTCTCGCGCCAGGTCCGGCCGAAGTCTCGGCGGCGGTCGCCGAAGCGCGAGCTCGCGTCTTGTAAAAACACGGCGCGGCCTGCGATTGTCCGCTCGTGCGGACCTCCTTGCGCAGGCGCCTCAGCGAGTCGCTCCGCGCGTTCGCAGAGGTCTTCGCCAATCCCGACCTGCGCCGCGTCGAGCTCGCCTGGAGCGGCTCGGTCGTCGGGCAGTGGGGCTACGAGGTCGCCCTCGCGGTCTTCGCGTACAGGGCCGGCGGCGCAACCGCCGTCGGACTGGTTGCGCTCGTCCGGCTCCTTCCTGCCGCGGCGGTCGCACCCTTCGCGGCGCTGCTCGGCGACCGCTTCCCGCGGAAGCGGATCATGATTGCGGCGGACCTCGTCCGTGTCTGCACGATGGGAGGCGCCGCGGCGGCGGTCTTCGCCGGCGCGCCGGCCGTCGTCATCTACGCACTCGCGGTTCTAACGGCGCTGGCAAGCACGGCATTCGGCCCGGCCCAGTCCGCCCTACTCCCCTCCCTCGCCCGCTCACCCGAGGAGCTGACCGCGGCGAACGCGACTTCGACCACACTCGCGAGCGTCGGCTTCTTTCTCGGCCCCGCGCTGGGCGGCCTGCTGCTTACTGTCACCAGCGTCGGGACCGTCTTCGCGGCGACGGCCGCCCTGTTCCTGTGGTCGGCGCTCGTGCTCAGCCGGATCAGCGCCGACAGCCAGGGTGACCCAAGTGCCGAAGTCGAAAGCATCGGGCGTGAGGCGCTCGCCGGTTTCCGGGCGATCCTCGGCGAACGCCGCTTGCGGCTCGTGGTCGGCCTCTACGGGGCGCAGACGCTGGTCGCCGGAATCATGCGCGTCCTGGTCGTCGTGACCGCGCTTCGGATTCTCGACCTCGGGCCGTCCGGCGTTGGCTTCCTCAATTCGGCCGACGGCGTCGGCGCTCTCGCCGGAATCCTCGTCCTGCTCGGGATGATCACGACCGCCCGCCTCTCCGGCGTGTTCGGACTCGGGATCCTGATGTGGGGCGTACCGCTCATCGTGCTCGGGATCTGGCCGAGCGTCCTTCTGGCACTCCTCTGCTTCGGGATCATCGGCGTCGGAAACGTCCTGGTCGACGTGGCGGGCTTGACGCTCCTCCAACGCACGGCGCCCGACAAGGTGCGGGCGAGGGTCTTCGGCGTGTTCGAGAGCGTCTTCCTCGCGACGATCGGGATCGGAGCAGTCGTCGCACCGCTCCTGATGTACGCCTTCGGCCCGCGCGGCGCGCTGGTCGCGGCCGGCGGCGGGCTCTCCGTGGTCGTGCTCCTCTTCTGGCGGCGGCTTGCCACGGTCGACGCCCCGGCGCTGGTCCCCGAGAGAGAGCTCGCGCTGCTCCGCGACATCCCGATCTTCGCGCCGCTGCCGCCGGTCACGCTCGAGCAGCTCGCCTCGAACCTCTCACACGTCCGTGTCGCCGCCGGCGACGTCGTCTTCCGCGAGGGGGACCACGGCGACCGCTTCTACGTGGTCGAGAAAGGAGAGGTGACGGTGGAGCCGGAGGGCCGGCCGCCGGTGACGCTGGGCCGCGGCGGCTACTTCGGCGAGATCGCGCTGCTGCGCGACGTCCCGCGCACCGCCACGGTGACGGCGCTCAGCGACGTCGAGCTCTGGGCTCTCGAGCGGGACATCTTCATCGCCGCAGTGACCGGCCACGCCCCGAGCGCCGAGGCAGCGGACGCGGTGATCTCGACGCACCTGGGCTCAGCCTCGGCAGTCCATCTTTAACACGCCCGTTACGCGATTCTTAGCCGGCGGTCTGTGTAGGCGCGGGAACCAAACCGTGCCGAAACTGCGACAAGCCCTGGCCGGATCGTTTTCGGGCGGCTACCACGGAGGCACCGACCCGAAGGAGGATCCGTGCCTGGAACGCCGCTTCGCGCACTTCTGCTCACTCTCCTCGCAGCCGCTCCGGCCGGTGGCGCCGTCGCCGTGGCCCGTGCGCCGCACGATGCGACGGCGATCATTCAGGCCTGCGTCCGCAGGGACGGGCGGCTACGGCTCGTCGCCGAGAAGGCGGACTGCCGCAGGACCGAGCGGCCGATCTCCTGGAACGTGCGCGGGGCGCAGGGAGAACCTGGACCGCCGGGGCCGGTTGGTCCCGCCGGGGCCGACGGAGCGCCCGGCCCGAGCGGCGTCGACGGCGCGTCCGGACCGGCGGGGCCGCCGGGTCCGCTGGGCGAGCGCGGGCCGCAGGGGCCGAAAGGCGATCCCGGGACGAGCATCGACGCTTTGGAGACCCTGAACGGCATCGCCTGCCGCGCCGGCGGCCGCACCGGCACCGTGACGCTGACCTACGACGCCTCGGCGCACGCCGTCTTCACATGTACGGCAACCACAAGCGACGGGACCGTTCGCGTGAACGAGTTCTCGACAGGAACGACCGGCTCCGCGACCGACGAGTTCGTCGAGCTCTTCAACGCCGGCGTCAGCTCAACCGACATCGGCGGTTACAAGCTCGTCTACCGCTCTGGCGCCGGAACGAGCGACGTCGCGCTTGCGACGATCCCCGCCGGGACGATGCTCGCGCCGGGCGCGTTCTACCTCTTCGGCGGCAGCGGCTACGCGGGCGCGAAGCCGGCCGACCAGGCGTTCTCGGCCGGGCTCGCCGGAACCGCGGGCGGCGTAGGGCTCCGTGACGCGACCGCCAAGCTGGTCGATTCGGCCGGCTACGGCACGGCGACGAACGCCTTCGTCGAGACACACACGGCGACGGCGCCTCCCTCGACCGCGGCCCCTGGCTCCAGCGACATCCGCCTCCCGGACGGCCACGACACGGACGACAACAGCGCCGACTTCACGGTCACGGCCGCGCCGACGCCGGGAACCCCGAATGTCGCCGGCTAAGGCGTCGCTTGCGATGCCGCAATGGAGGACGTTCGGGCTTCGCCCGGACGTCCGCTTAATCCTGCGTATAGGGGAGCAGCGGAAAATCTCGACATCGACTTAGCGGGTCAACCCGCGGCTTCGGCCTTGCGCAGGCCGCGGAAGGCCCAGAACGAGAACCCAACCGCGAGCAGCAAAGCCGCTCCGAAGGCTGCGGCGACCTCGGTCGGGGTGCCGGCGAGGAAGCCGCGGCCCGACTCGAGCACACGCGTCAACGGATTGACGACCGCAACGCCATGGATCCAGCCCTGGAGCAGCGACAGCGGCACGTAGACGGGGGCGAAGAAGAGCACCAGGAAGACCGGGAACTGCATGATCGGCCCAGCCTGCATCGTCCGCAGGCGCATCGCGACTCCGGCCGCCCAGAGAACGGCGGCGGCGTTGAGGATCACTGCGAGGGTGTACAGGCCGACGACGTCGATCCCGCTGCCGCCGACGTTCATCCCGACGGCCAACGCAATCCCGGTCAGGACGACAGCCGTCACGAGCCAGCGACCGAGGGCGGCGATTGCGTACCCGAGGACGATCCCGCCCCGGTGCGGCGCCGCCAGCAGCAGCCGCCGAGCGAAGCCACTCTCGAAGTCTCGCGCGATCCCGAACCCTGTGAAGACGCCGCCGAAGGCCGCCGACTGCAGCAGCACGAAGACGAACTGGAAGGCGGTATAGCCCTGCTTGTAGTCGAAGCCCGGCACGTCCTGAACGCTCGAAAGCCCGCCGGCGAACGCCGTGAAGAAGAAGAGCGGGAACACCAGGGAAGGGACGAACAGCGACGGGTTCGTGAAGACGTTGTGCAGCGTCCGCCAAGCGACGGCGCGCGCCACGGCGAGCGACCTCATGTCCGCGCCATCCTCACGCGCAGTGCCCAACTCGCCAGCGCGAGCGCGCAGACGGTGATCGCAGCGGCGATTCCGAAACCGAGTGCGAGCGCCTCTCCGTCCCAGCCGGTGATGATCAGGCTCCTCACGCACTCGAGCAGGTAGGAGACCGGGTTCGCCGTCGCGACGTCCCGGAACCAGGTGATCGAGATCAGGTTCCGCGGGATGTTCATCGAGGAGAGGAAGAGGAAGACGAAGAAGGCCGGGAAGAGGCTCTGCACCGCTTCGCTGGAGCCGGTGCGAAGCGCCGCGAAGGCGCCGAGCGCGCCGAAACCGAGCGAGACGAGAATCGCAAAGGCAAAGAGCACGAGCACGCCGAGGAACCCGGACTCGAGTCGCACGCCGACTATGAGGCCGACGCTCAGATAGACGACGGCCTGCACGATGCCCAGCGTCACGACCCCGCCGAGCTGTCCGGCGAGCAGGGCGACCCCGCGCATCGGCGTCAGCGAGAGACGGTTGAGGAACCCGGTCTGGATGTCGCGGGCAAGATCGGTGCCGGCGTTCATCGTCGCGAAGAGAGCGCCCTGGATGAACGGCACCGCCAGCGCGAAGGCGACGAAGGAATTGGTCGGAAAGCCCGGCAGGCGGGTCTCCGCCTTCAGGCCGCCGGAGTTGACCGCGAGCAGCAGCAACGGGAAGACCAGCGGCGAGATCACGTTCGCGGGTTGCCGGACAGTGCGGACGACCGAGCGCCTCCCGAGCTGGAAAACCTGGTCGGCTAGGACGCTCAAACCGGTTCTGCAGCGAGCTCTCGCCGCGAGGGCTCGGCTTCGTCGTCGTCGGAGCCCTCGAGCGAGCGACCCGTCTTCGCCAGGAAGACGTCGTCGAGCGTCGGCTGGTGCAGCCACAGGTTTGCGACCTCGATTCCCGCGTCGTCGAGCGCTCGCACGACGTCGGCAAGGCTGGTCTCTCCCGTTTCCAGACGAACGGCGACGCCCTTCGTCGAGCCGCAGGGATCCCCGAAACGGGCAAGCATGTCGGCCAGTCGCACCGCGTCCTCCGGATCGGCCGGGATCGCCTCGACGGTCGGCCGGCCGACCTCGGCCTTGAGCTCGTCGGTCGTTCCCTCGGCGACGATGTGGCCTTGGTCGATGATCCCGACGCGGTCGGCGAGAACGTCCGCCTCCTCGAGGTACTGAGTCGTCAGGAAGACGGTGACCTCGTCCTCGCGCGCGAGCCGGGCGACCTCGTCCCAGAGCGCGGTGCGGCTCTGGATGTCGAGCCCGGTCGTCGGCTCGTCGAGGAAGAGCACGCTCGGGCTATGCACGAGCGCCATCGCAAGATCGAGCCGTCGCTTCATCCCGCCCGAGTAGCCGCGAACCTTTCGGTCGGCCGCATGCGTCAGCCCAACCCGCGCGATCAGCTCGTCGGCGCGCTGGTTGCGCTCGGCGCGTGGCAGCGCCTGCAGCGACGCCTGCAGGCGAAGATGCTCGCGCCCCGTCAGCAACGGGTCGAGTGCGGCCTCCTGCAAGGCGGCGCCGATCGCGGCGCGCACCTGCGGGCCTTCGGTGACGACGTCGTAGCCCGCCACTCGGGCGGTGCCCGACGTGGGCGGCAGCAGCGTCGTCAGCATGTGGACGGTCGTCGACTTGCCGGCGCCGTTCGGCCCTAGGAAGCCGTAGATCTCCCCAGGAGCCACCCCGAGGTCGATGCCGTCAACGGCCCGCGGGCCGTTCTTGAACTCCCTGACGAGATCGGTTGCCTCGATCGCGTAATCGCTCATCGGCGCCAAAGGCTACCCAAATGCTTGAGGCTGTCAAATAACTACCGGTTCAAGTAAGATGCTCGTATGACGGTGCGGGCAAAGACGAGGCTCAGTCCGGCCCACGAGGCTCAGAAGTTCTTCTTCGAGCTCGGAATGGTGCAGCGGATGAAGACCGGCGCCAAGCTCGCCGAGCTTGGACTCAGCTTCAGCCAGGCCCACGCGCTCCGACTGCTCGATCCGGACGAGCCTATGCCGATGAGCGCCCTCGCCGAGCGCCTCTTCTGCGACGCCTCGAACGTGACCGGGATCGCCGACCGCCTCGAGACCCGTGGCCTCGTCCGGCGTGAAAGCTTGGCCGGCGATCGACGCGTCAAGGCGCTGACGATCACGCCAAGCGGGATGAAGTTGCGCCGGCAGGTGATGGAGCTGATGAGCCAGCCGCCAGACGCAATCGCGGCGCTGAGCGACGCCGACCAGCGCGCTTTGCGAGACATCCTCGCCCGCGCCGTCGAGCACCTTCGCGCCGCCGGGGAATCCGAGCAGGCTGGGTCCCCGGGCTAACCTGAAACTGAACGTGTCCGCTGAAGCCCTCGAGACCCGAGTCGCCCGCGAGACGCCCGAGGTGCAGGCCTGGGCGCAGCTCTTGCGCGCCCACTCAGCGCTGACGCGAAGGTTCAGCACCGAGTTGCTGACGATGCACGGGCTGACGCTGAGTGGCTACGAGGTTCTGTTGCACCTCGCCCACACGCCCGACCAGCGCCTCCGCCGCGTCGACCTGGCCGAGCGCGTCCTATTGACGCCTTCGGGGATCACGCGTCTCCTCGATGGGCTCGAGCGAGCCGGCTACGTGCGCCGTGCGACCTCCAATGAGGACGCGCGCGTGAGCTACGCCGTCCTCACGGACGAGGGCTACGAGAAGCTCCGCACCGCCGCGCCCGAGCACGTCGGCAGCATCCGCGAGATCTTCGGCGAGCATTTCTCGAGCGACGAGCTGGAGACGCTTCGCGAGCTACTCGGCCGCTTGCCGGCAGACCCCGCCCGGCCCGAGTGCGAGCCGTAGGAAACCAAGTAACAGACACTGTTACGTCGAAACGTTGATTCGCACTCTCGAGCCGCGCGGCACCTTCTTGTCCGGCGGCGGATTCTGCGCAGTCACCGTCCCCGTTAGCTGAGCGCTCGGCACCTTGAACTCGACGGGCACGAGGCCGGCCGTCTGCAGCGCCGCGTTCGCGTCCGACGCAGGCTGGCCGCGCACGTCCGGCACGGTGGTCTCGCCCTTCGAGCCGCGCAGCGCAACGGTCGAGCCTTTCGCGACTCTCGTCCCCGCCACCGGCATCTGCTTGACGACCACACCCGGCGCAGCCGTAGCCGGCACCGTCGTCATCTGAGATTGCAAGCCGGCGGCTTTCAGGCGCGAGACCGCGACGGATGTCGTCGAGCCGACGACGTTCGGCACCGATATCTGGGCTGCCGACGAGACCGACACCTTCACGAGCGAGCCCCGATTGAGACTCGTGCCCGCTCCGGGATCCTGCGCGAAGACGGTTCCGGCCGGGAACTTGCTCGGCCCTGTGGCGAGTTGCGGGACGAGCCCGCGCTCGTCCAGTTGCTTGACGACCCTGCTCTCCTTGAGCCCGACGACGGCCGGAACGGTGACGGCCGAGGTGGAGCTCTTCTTGTTGTCGTCGGCGAGGGTCAGGAAGTACGCCGCGAACAATCCCCCGATCACGAGCAGCAGGAGCAGCAGGAGCCAGGGCCAGATCTCCGGCAGACGCGGCCGCCGTGACGGTACGTACTCGTCCTCCTCGACGACGCGCGGGCCTGCGACTTCCTGACCGACTCGCGTCCGCCTTGCCGGGCTTCGCCGGTTCCGCATCGGTGCCTTCCTACCGCGGCGATGCGGCGCGAAACGCAGACATCAACCTTTCGGGGGACGCAGCGGGTCGCCCCATCACCGATAAAGAGACCCGGCGGAACGGCACCCCGTCACTGCGGCCAATGAGTCTTCAAGCTCCTGAACCAATCTCTCTCGAGGTCTCCGACGGACCGGCTCCGTTGCGCCCGCCGCCCGAGGCCGAGCTCGTCGAAGCCGGCAAGCTGACGATGGGGCAGCTGGCGCAAGCGCATCGCGACCGCCTCGAGACCGGCAAGCCGGTGCTCGACATCATCGTCGAGCGCGGTTGGATTCTCGCCGAGGAGGCTGCGCAGCTCCGTGAGGCCTACGGCATCGACGCTCCCCCGGCGCCCGCCGTGCAGGCGGCGCCCGAACCACCGCCGGAGACCCAGGCTCCTCCCCCGGCGGCCACGCAGGAGCACTACAAGATCGCGATCCGGCTGACGAACGGCGACCTGATCACTGCGGGCCAGACCGACGGCGCGGACAAGGCTGCAGCTCTCGGACACGCGGTCGCAGGAGAACGGCGAGTGGCCTTTCTTCGGCGGTAGGTTCATCAACCCTGAGACGATCGTCTCGGTCGATTTGCTGGCCGAAGATACAGACCACTAAGCCCACCCGGAATCGACCAAGAACCGGGTTAAGACGGCCGTACGGGCAAAGCCCGCACGGCCTCTAAGTCGGCGCCGCAAGCGGCGCCTCGGCGGTAGGTTCATCAACCCCGAGACGATCGTCTCGGTCGATTTGCTGGCCGACGCCTAAGACGTCGCCAATGTGATCTAGATCACTAGAGCGGGCTCAAGCCTGCGGCTGTTGCTACCGTTAACTTGGTTAACGGTTTATGCCCGCACTAGCAACAGTCACCGATCCCGTCACCGTCGCGAACCGGCTGCGGCCGGTTCTCTTGAAGCTCACGATCCCGTCACCGTCGCGAACCGGCTGCGGCCGGTTCTCTTGAAGCTCAACCGCCATCTGCGGCGGGAGATTCATTCGCTCGGCGTCACCGGGGGCCAGGCCTCGCTGCTCTTTACGATCCAGCGCCGGCCCGGGATCGGCGTCCGCGAGCTCGCGGCACTCGAGCGCATGTCGGCGCCGGGAATGTCGAAGTACGTCGGCCGCCTCGAAGCCGAGGGGCTGATCGTCCGTGAGCCCTCGGACGCCGACCGGCGGCGCATCGGCCTCCGCGTCTCGCCGGAAGGCGAGCGGGTGCTCCGCTCCGTCAAGTCGAGGCGCACCGCCTGGCTCGCAGCGCGGCTGAGAGGCCTGTCCGACGAAGAGCTCCAGGCCGTCGACGCCGCGATCGAACCGCTGCAAGAACTGATCGACGAGTGACCGCCGCGCTGTTGACGATCAACCGGCGGGCGTTCGCGAGCCTGCGCATCCACCGGAACTACCGGCTCTATTTCCTCGGCCAGGCGATCTCCCAGAGCGGTACCTGGATCGACAAGGTCGCGCAGGCCTGGCTCGTGCTAGCACTGACTCACTCGGCGTTCGCCGTCGGCCTGCTCGCGGCCTGCCAGTTCGTGCCGTTCAGCGTTCTTGGCCTGATGGCGGGCGTGATCGTCGACCGCCTCGACACCTGGCGCACCGTCGTCGTCACGCAGGCGATCAGGATGGTGCTCGCAGCGACGCTTGCGGGAATCGTCCTCGGCGGGGTCGTCCAGGTGTGGATGGTCTACACGCTCGCCGTCCTGACCGGAATCGTGCTCGTGCTCGACGCGCCCTCGCGCCAGCAGCTGACCTTCAAGATGGTCGGCCGCGACGAGCTGCCGAACGCGGTCGCGCTCAACTCTTCGCTCTTCAACGCCGCGCGGATCGTCGGGCCCGGCATCGGCGGGCTGCTGATCGCGGCCTTCGGCGTCGGCCCCGCCTTCGCGATCAACGCCGCGAGCTTCGTCGCGGTACTCGTCGGCTTGCTGCTGATGGACACGAGCAAGTTCGTCGCGTTTGCCCCGCACGAGCACCTGCCGACGCTGTTCGGCAGCCTCCGCGAGGGCGTCTCGTATGCGCGCGGGAGCCCGCACGTGCGGCTCGTACTGACGATGTTGGTCGCGATCTCGACGATCGCGCTGAACTTCAACGTGCTGCTGCCGGTCCTGGCGCGGCAAACGCTTTCGTCCGGCCCCGGCGTCTTTGGTCTGATCGCCGCCTGCTTCGGCGCAGGCGCGCTGGTCGGCGGGCTGCTCTCGGCGGCACTCGCACGGGCGAGCTGGAAAGCGATCGTCGCCGGCGCCGGTGGGCTCGGCCTCGCCGAGCTCGTGCTCGCACCGCTTCACTCGCTCGGCCCGGCGATCCTGCTTCTCTTCCTCATCGGAGTCTTCTTCACGCTCTACACCGCGAACTCGAACACCGTGCTCCAGCTGCGTGCGCCGGACCACCTGCGCGGGCGCGTCATCGGCTTCTACTACTTCGCCTTCAACGGGCTCGCGCCGCTTGGCGGGATCCTGACCGGCTGGCTGGCTGCGACCGGCGGCACCGAGCTCGCGTTTGCCGTCGCCGGCACCGTGACCGCGCTGGTGGCTCTGATGGCGCTGCCGAAATTGCCGGGTGTGCGCGCAGAACCGGCCTGAATTCCCAGTTCAAGCGGCCTTTTTACGTTCGTCTTACACCAGCGCGAACGAAGTCTGACCTTGGCGGCAACAATGAGACCGTGGCCAAGCGAGGTCTCACAATCGCCGTGCTCGTTTCCGCAGCGGCAATGGCTGCGCCGGCGCTCGCCGGCCATCCTATGCCGACATCGGTGAGTACATACCTGCTCGGCCCGAAGATGATTCGCGCCGAGATCATCGTCAAAGGGTCGAGCACCACCCCGCACGACTACAGACTCGACCGAGGCAAGCTCCTCAAGCGCTACACGGCGGGCACGCTCAACCTGCTCGAACGAGACGGGACGAAAACGCCGGTGAAAGTCGCCTCAGGCGCCCGGGTGATCCTGAACGGCCTACCTTCCACCTTGCGGCGGCTGCGCGCCGGAATGCAGATCGCGGTCGCACATGACCGTGATCTCCCGGCCGATACCGTCTACGCCGCCAGCGGCAGGGGCACGCCGAAATGGCCGGCGCCCGTCGCAGCGGTGATGTTCGGGAGCCGCCTCATCCGGGCAGAGATCGCGCTCCAAGACACCACGCTCCACGACTACCGCGTCGACCAAGGCCGGATCAAGCAGGTCGGCGTCTTCACGCTCGTCCTGAGGGAGCTGGATGGGACGGACGTGACGATCAACATTTCGCCGGCTGCGCGCATCAAGCTGAACGGCAAGAATGCAAGCTTCGTCCAGCTTCGAAAGGGCATCATGGCGACGACGATTCACGACGGCGACAAGCCTGCCGACCAGGTCTACGCGACCGGCAAGTGAGCGCCAAGCCCGTGGCGAACGGGAGCCAGGGAGGTACGGTCTTGCTCGTCGAGGACGAGCACTCGATCGGCTCGATGACTCGCGGGTATCTCGAGCGCAGCGGCTGGCGCGTCGTCTGGGTGCGGACGGGCGAAGAGGCGCTCGCCGAGCTCGGGCGGCACCAGGTCCGGATCGTGATCCTCGACATCCGACTGCCCGGAATCGACGGCTTCGACGTGGCACGGCTGGTCCGCACGCGCTCGGACGTGCCGATCCTGATGCTGACTGCCCGCGACGAGGAGCCTGACCGCGTCGCCGGGCTCGAGCTGGGCGCCGACGACTACCTGACGAAGCCGTTCTCGCCCCGTGAGCTCGTCGCCCGGATGAAGGCCGTCCTCCGGCGCACCGACGGACGCAGCGCCGAGGATGTGCTGACGCTTGCCGACGTCGAGCTGAACCGAAACGCGCGCGAGGTTGCCGTCGATGGCCAGCCGGTCGACCTGACGACGAAGGAGTTCGACCTGCTCGCGACCCTGCTCGAGAATCCGGGCATCGTGGTCAGCCGCGACCAGCTGCTCGACCGCGTCTGGGGGATGACGTATCCGGGCGGAACCCGGACCGTCGACGTGCACGTCGCCCAGCTGCGCCGCAAGCTGGGCCGTCCCGAGCTGATCCGCACCGTGCGCGGGGCCGGGTACAAGACCGTCCGGCCGTGACACGGCGCCGCTCGCTGCGGACGAACCTGTTCGTGGCGATCGTGCTCGTGGTCGCGCTCTCGATCGGGCTGATGCTCGCCGTCGGCGCGGTGCTGACGCGCAGGCAGGTCGAGCACGCCACGCTCGAAGGACTCGCGCACCAGGCCGACGTGCTGACAGCTCGCGAGGTGTTCTCGATCCTGCCGCTCAACCATCTACGGCCGCTGAACAAGCTGCTCGCGAAGCAGCAGGAGCAGGCCATCGCCGTCAACAACCTACGAAAGCCGTCGCCGTATCTGCCGGGCGACACGCTGCTGCGGGTCCGGCGGGGAGAAGACGTCAACCGCACAGAGCGGATCAACGGCACCGATTACTTCTTCGCCGCGAGACGGATCGGCCAGGGGCCGAAAGCGCTTGTCCTCTTGCGGCCGAGAAGCCGAGGCAACAGCGCCTTCTACCCCTTCCTCGTCGGGTTGCTGATCGCCGCGGGGGCCGGAATCGCGCTCGCCGCCCTCGCCGCGTTCCTGCTCGCACGCCGGATCGTCCGGCCCGTGCGGCGGGTGGTCGACGCCACCCGGCATCTTGCCGAGGAGCGCGATCCCGAGCCGGTTCCGATCGAGGGCGCCTACGAGATCGCCAGCCTCGCCCGGGCTTTCAACGAAATGGCGGAGCAGCTCGCGCGGGCGCGTGCCGCCGAGAAGCAGTTCCTCCTCTCGGTCAGCCACGAGCTGAAGACGCCGCTGACCGCGATTCGCGGGTACGCGGAGGGCGTCGCAGACGGCGCCTTCGACATGGACGAGGCTGTCGAGACGATCTCGATCGAGGCGGCACGCCTCGAACGGCTCGTCCGCGACCTGCTCGACCTCGCGCGGATGAACCGCACCGACTTCTCGATCCACCGGGAGAAGGTCGATCTCGCGACGATCGCCCGCGAAGCGGTCCAACGCTACGAAGGGCAGGCCCGCGAGTTCGGCGTCACCCTCGAGGCGTTCGCGCCGGAGCCTGCCCCGGCGATCGGCGACCCTGACCGCGTCCTGCAGGTGGCTTCGAACCTGGTCGAGAACGCCCTGCGCCTGACTCCGCGCGGCGGCGTCGTACGCGTCTCCGCGGAACCAGGCGCTCTCGTCGTCCTGGACACCGGCCCTGGACTGAGGCAGGAGGATCTGCCCAGAGCGTTCGAGCGCTTCTATCTGTACTCGCGTTATTCGTCCGACCGGCCGGTCGGGACGGGGCTCGGCCTCTCGATCGTCAAGGAGCTGACGCAAGGAATGGGCGGATCAGTGGAGGTCGATTCCGCGGCCGGCCACGGGACGAGATTCACGGTTCGCCTTCCCGGCACTGGCGGCGACGACTTTACGGACGGCTCACGTGCACCGAACAGAGACCTGACGCAGGAACCGGACAATCCGAGTCCGTCCGAGTTGCAAGTCACGCACGCGCAGTCCGAGGCGGACAAAAGCTAACGCGCTCCGGACCCAGTTTCCCCTCGCTACGCGACGAAGCCCGCCAATCAGGCGGGCTTCGTCGTTCGATTCAACGTCTGTCGTTGGCGCTCAGTCCTTCACTCGCTGGAAGTGGAAACCGGCCCAGACTCGTGCGTTTGCGACTTCCATCGCTAGCCTCCGCTTAGTGGCCGAGGGGGGAGAGCGGCAGCACTACAACGTCACGCTGGCGATCCTGGCGCTTGCCGGCACGGCCTACGCGCTGCAGCAGACGATGGTGATTCCGGCGCTGCCGGCTCTGCAGCGCGACCTGCACACGACCACGACCTGGGTGACGTGGGTGCTGACCGCACTGCTTCTCGTTGCCTCGGTCTCGACCCCGGTCCTGGGCAAGCTCGGCGACCAGTACGGCAAGGAGCGACTGCTCGTGATCTCGCTCGCTTTGTTCTTCGTCGGCTGCGTTGGCGCCGCCGCGGCATGGAACATCTGGGCGCTGATCTTCTTCCGCGCCTTCCAGGGGCTAGGGGCGGCCGTGTTTCCCCTGAGCTTCGGGATCATCCGCGACGAGTTCCCGCGGGAGAAGGTCGGCGTCGGGATCGGGCTGATCTCGGCAGTCTTCGGCGTCGGCGGCGGCTTCGGAATCGTCCTGTCGGGTGTGATCGTCGACAACCTCTCCTGGCGCTGGCTGTTCATCTTTGGCGCTATCCCGGTGGCGATCGCCACCGTGGCCGTCCACCGGTTCGTGCCTGAGTCGCCGATCAAGACGCCGTCGCGGGTCGACTTTCTCGGCGCCACCCTGCTCTCCGTCGGCCTGGTCTGCCTGCTGCTCGCTTTGACGGAGGGCGAGAGTTGGGGCTGGACCTCGGCGCGCGTCGGCGGCCTTTTCGCCGGGTCGGCAGTGTTTCTCGCGCTCTGGGTCGTCGCAGAGCTGCGCGTGCCCGAGCCAATGGTCGACATGCACGTCTTCGTCCAGCGGCAGGTGCTGTTCACGAACATCTGCGCGCTGATCACCGGCTTCGCGATGTTCGGCACCTTCGTTCTGATCCCGAACTTCGTCGAGACGCCGCGCGGACTGGCCGCTGACACGGCGCGCCTCGTGGACTACGGCTTCAACGCAAGCGCGACGAAGGCCGGCCTCTACCTGCTGCCGAGCTCGGTCACCCTGCTTTTCGCGGGACCCGCGGCGGGGGTGATCGGCCGGCGGATCGGGTCGAAATGGCCGCTCGCGGCCGGGATGCTGCTCTCCGGGATCTCGGCGGTGATGCTCGCGTTCTGGAATACCGAGACGTGGCAAATACTCGTTGCCCTGGCGGTGCTCGGCATCGGCGTCGGCTTCGCCTTCGCTGCGATGGCGACTCTGATCACCGAGGCCGTGAGCGCCACCGAGACCGGCGTCGCCACCGGCATGAACACGGTCATGCGCACGGTCGGCGGCGTGATCGGCGGCGAGGTCGGCGCCGCGATCCTGACCGCACACCTGATCCCCACCACGAACGTCCCCTCGCTGCGCGGTTACGAGGTCGCGTTCACGATCGCCGGAGCCGTCGCATTCGTAGGCGTCGTGGCCGCGGTGCTCGTCACACCGAGGCGCGAGCGGCTCGTCGTCGTCGCCGAAGCATCGGAATGAGCCAGCGAGAGCCGCCGCGATCTGGCAAGCTCGGCCGTCGCCCGGTGGCTTCGCTTCCCGACAAGCTCGATCTCGCCCTCGTCAAGCGCTTACGCGAGGTCGTCGGCGGTGCGCCCGCGATCGAGAGCGAGCTGCGCGCGCTGGCCGATCAGGCCGGCGGCTGGGCGCGGGCGACGGAGGCCCAGCTCCGGGCAGCGGAGCGGCGGCTGGGGAAGCTGAACGCGGACCCCACAAGCGAGCTGGGCGAAATGGCGACCGAAATTCGCCGGGTCGAGACACTGTCCGGGGAGCTCGATGAGGCCCGGTCCCTACTAGCAGGGCTGGAACGGCGAACGCGCGAGCTACGAACCGCGTGGCTCAAGTACCACGCCGACTCGGCGCCGCCCCTCAAACAGGGCACGTAGCGATTTTCAAGCTGTCGCAGATCAAATGTGACAAGGCGGAGACGGCTCGACATGATGGCGCCCGTTACCTGCACACTGAATCTATGGAGATGCTCCGCAAACCTGGGCTTCGTACGTCGCTGCTCTTGCTCGCTGTGACCGTCGCCGCCAGCGCAGCGCTGGGAAGCTGGCTGCCGATGGTCACGGTACTTCCGTGGCTGGTGGCGATCGCCTGGTTTGGCTCGCGAGACGCCGGCGCTGCGCGCGAGTTCCCGTCGGCGGCGGAAGCCTCGCGCGAGCGCCTCTGGGCTTAGCGGACCGCCGACCGGCTGAACACTCGAATCGA
>WNGC01000680.1_pt1 | contig 32746 bp, 30 predicted proteins | sample 5400051 | NCBI WGS metagenome assembly WNGC01 (sample SAMN13153368, study PRJNA577476) | soil metagenome | isolation source: 20 cm soil or saprolite under grassland replicate 2 | place: USA:California | collected 2016-06-15
GCGGCCTGCTCGTGCACGGCGAGGTCGGCGACCATTTCTCCGGTCTGCGCGTTCGTGACCACCGTGCCGGCCGGCACGCGCAGTACAACGTCATCTGCGCCCTTCCCGTTGCATTGTGCACCGCGCCCCCGCTCGCCGTCCCGCGCGCGGTGAATGCGCGCGAAGCGATACTCCACGAGGGTATTGACGTTTCGGTCGGCGACCGCATAGACGCTGCCGCCGCTGCCGCCGTCCCCGCCGTCAGGCCCTCCGCGCGGTACGTTCTTTTCGCGCCGGAAGCTCACGATGCCGTCGCCGCCGTTGCCGGCGTGGACCTCGATGCGCGCTTCGTCGACGAATTTCACGGCGGATTGGAGTTCAGTGAATCAGTGATCGGTCGCAACCTAATAGCTTCATTTGCCGTTCCGTATACTGGCTTCGGCGTCATTAGCCAACACACACCGCGATCCAGCGTAGCGCTGAACTCGCCCTTTCTGGTGGTCGCGCAACACTTGGTTGCATAATGTTACAGCATGGGTGATACCGCTTCGCTAGACTCGGGGCGCAGTCGAAAGGAAAACATGAACAGACGAACAGCGGTGGGGGTTCTCGGCCGCCTCGCGTTCGGCACCGTCGCCGCAGCGTGGGGGCGATATGTGCTCGCACAACCAGTGTGCACGCTGACGCCGGAGCAGATCGAAGGCCCGTTCTACCTGGACCAGGCTCGCATTCGCGAAGACATCTCCGAGGGCAAGCCCGGCGTGCCGCTAGATCTCGTTCTTCGCGTGCTCGAGGCGTCTGCGTCCTGCGCGCCGATCTCAAGAGCCGCAGTGGACGTCTGGCAATGCGACGCGCTTGGCATCTACTCCGGCTACGAGGGTGCCGCCATCGCCCCGCGCCACGTAGAGCCCGTGGACGACAAGAGATTTCTGCGGGGCACGCTGCTCACGGACGCAGGGGGTGCAGTCCGGTTCCGAACGATCTATCCGGGCTGGTACTCGGGCCGCACCCCACACGTGCACCTGAAAGTTCGCGTCGGCGCGAAGGCGGCCACCACCCAGCTCTATTTTCCCGACGAAGTCACGAACGCCGTCTACGCGCGCGCCCCGTACAATCGGCACCCGAACCGCGACACGACGAACGCCACGGATCGCTTTCTGGGGCAGGTCGTCGACAAGTCCCTCGTGATGTGGACGATCACGCGCGACGGGGACGGCTACGTCGCTGCCGCCACCATCGCGCTCTGAACCCAGTAGCCCAGGCGGTGCGGCCCCGAGGATATGGCATTGGTGGACAAAACGGGCAACCAGTTATTCCTTAGTAGCGACCTTCTTCTGAAGTCGATCACGCTGCCAAGGCTTCGCATCGCTCCGGGCGCTACCGTACATCTCGATGGCCGGCTTAATACTTACGAACGTTTTCCGGTCAAGGCGTACTACTTCGACACGCTATTTGCTGTCGTTACCGCCAAATAGGAACGCTGGGAAAATCCCCGACAGAGTGGGGGAGGTGCTGCGGTCTGACGCGGTTTGTCTACCGCGTGGATAGGGCTTTCGGGAGAGCAGCTTGCTTGTAAGCCGGAACCACGCTGACCGTTTGTTTGTGGTCCGGGCCCCTGAAGCTGAATTGGATCTTGCCGTTCACCTTTGCGAAAAGGGTGTGGTCCTTCCCGACCCCGACGTTGTCCCCGGGGTGAACGCGGGTACCGCGCTGGCGAACGATGATGCTGCCCGCGGCAACGACCTGCCCGCCGTAGCGTTTGACGCCGAGACGCTTTGATTTCGAGTCGCGGCCATTGCGGGAGCTGCCGCCTGCTTTCTTATGTGCCATGGATCGTCCTTCTCTTCGGGGTCCTATGCCTGCGCAATGCCGGTCACCTCGATTTCGGTGTAGGCCTGACGATGGCCCCGGAGCCTTTTCGAGTTCTTGCGCCGGCGCAGCTTGAAAATCATCACTTTTTCGCCGAGGCCGTGAGCGAGGATCTTCGCTTTCACGGAAGCGCCTTTCACCACCGGGGTTCCGACCTTGAGCGCTTGCCCGTCGCCGACGAGGAGGACTTCGTCGAGTACGAGCTCGCTGCCAACGGCAGCAGTGAGCTTCTCGATCTTCAGCTTCTCTCCGGTGGAAACGCGATACTGTTTGCCGCCCGTTCTGACCACCGCGTACATACTGATCTCCACAATCCCCGCTGGAAAAACGCGAAATTATACATGCCTTTAGCGGGCGTGGAAAGAAATTATGTTATTCTCTTGAGCCGCCGTTGAGTCGATTCCGCAGTGCGCTAATCCCCTTTGCAGCCCGAACTTCTTCGCAACCTTATCGCCGCCGACATGTCGGCCGTCGACGCCATGATCCGGCGCCGGCTCGAGTCCGACGTGGTGCTCGTGCGCCAGATCGCGGAGTACATCATCGCCGGAGGCGGCAAGCGGCTGCGCCCGGCGCTCGTTTTCCTTGCCGCCGGGGCGACCGGCTATCGCGGCGAGCATCATGTCGAACTCGCAGCCGTGGTGGAGTTCATTCATACGGCCACGCTCCTGCATGACGACGTCGTCGACGAATCCGAACTGCGGCGCGGCCGCAAGACGGCCAATGCCGAGTTCGGCAACGCGGCGAGCGTGCTGGTGGGGGACTTTCTGTACTCGCGCGCTTTCCAGATGATGGTAGCCGTGCGAAGCATGCGGGTCATGGAGGTGCTGGCGAATGCCACTAATGCGATAGCGGAGGGAGAGGTGCTGCAGCTCCTGAATGCTCACAATTTCTCGATGAGCGAGGCGGACTATCTCGAGGTTATCCGGCGCAAGACCGCGAAGCTCTTCGAAGCGGCGGCGCAACTGGGCGCGATTCTGGGCGATGCGAGGCCGGACATCGAGCGCGGCCTCGCGCGCTACGGCATGCACCTCGGGACGGCTTTTCAGCTGATCGACGATGTACTGGATTATTCGGGAGACGCCGCGCACACCGGAAAGAACCTGGGTGACGACCTGAAGGAGGGCAAACCGACGCTGCCGTTGATCCACGTGATGCATCGCGGATCGCCCGCACAGGCGGCACTGGTGCGCTCGGCGATCGAGCGCGGCGGCCGGGAAGAATTCAGGGAGGTCTTGGACGCGATTCGCCTGACCGGTGCGCTCGACTATGCGAGGAGCAAGGCCAAGGAAGAAGCGCGTGCGGCGAGCGAAGCCATCGCAGGTCTGCCTGGTTCAAGTTACCGCGAATCTTTGCTAGAATTGTCGGCCTTCGCGGTCGAGCGTGATTACTAGAAAGTTCCCGGAGCGCTCCTTCCTGCGCATTGGCTCCTGTCCGATTCGGGGTGTAGCTCAGCCTGGTAGAGTACTGCGTTCGGGACGCAGGAGTCGCTGGTTCGAATCCAGTCACCCCGACCACTCTTGCATCAAGCGCTTACCTTCAGAGCAACTACGCCGCGTCGGCACGGTCAACGTAGCCATTTCATCGGAGTCCGTCAGGCGCACCAACGCGCTTGAGCGCTCGCGCGCGCAGTTCCGTCTCACCATGCCCGGCGGCTCGCCGCTTGCGCGCGGGCAGGCAGCGTAGTCGCGCAGGTTTTAACCTCGATCAAATAGTTACAACCTGTTAAACGTGCCTAATGCGCGGGCGCCCGGCAGCTCGACGTCCGTATCGAGAAGACGAGGTGGCGATGGCCACCGCGGCGATGATGTTAATTTCGTTCCACCTCGCGCACCCCTCAGCAGGGACATGGGGATCGCTCCGCGTTCTCGTCTTCCCAAAGTTGGGACGAACGTTTGGCCGATCCCTAGCGGCCCCCGCTGCGGCTGATCCACGTTCAGAAGCCAAATTCCTTCAACCGCCCCACACCTGACGGGCCACCTCGACGACGACCTCGAGCTTGCGCTTCTGGTCGTCCTCGGAGATCTCGTTGCCCACCACGTCGGAGGCGAAGCGCCGCATTGCGGGCTGATCGCAAGCTGCTCGAGCGGCAGATACTTCGTCGCCTCGTCGATGCGCCGTTTCAGGTCATCGACGGATTCGAGCTCTGGCATCTTGGTGCTGATCAGGCCGAGCACAACAGTCTTTCCCTTCGGCACGAAGCGCAGTGGCGCAAAGCTGCCCGCGCGCGGGCTGTCGTACTCGAGCAGGAAGCGCTGATATGGCAGCTCATTGAACAGCCGCTCGGCGATGGCATCGTAGGTGCCTTCGCGGTGCCACATGCTGCGCTGGTTGCCACGGCACAGGTGCACGCCGAACGTGACGTCCGGAAAGCCATCAATCAGGCGGGTGTTGGCGCGCAATGAGCGCGTCAGATTCTGATCCGGGTGCTGGCCGCGCTTGCGCATGTCGGCGAGCGACGGCTCGTCGACGTAGGCTGTGTATCCCGGCTCGTCGATGTGGACGTATCGGCAGCCGGCTTCGACCAGTTCGCGGATCATCTCACGTTGGATCGCGACGACATCATCCACGAAGTGATCCATAGTGGGGTAAACGGCCGTGGATGCTTTCGCATCGAAGCGCTGCTGTATCCGGTCGGGGCCGATGAGCGAGACTTTCACCGGCTTCTTCGCCAGCGGATTGACTCGGCGGTACTCCTCCAGAGGGACGTTTCTCGCGAGCTTCAACTTTTGCTGAACTGGGCGCCGATGCACGACCGGAGTCCCGGGGCCGGCGAGGTCCGGGATATCCCAGCGGGCGAGTGGTGTTCCGCCCTTGGCGCGTTTCTCGTGCACCTGCACAGTGTCGGCCGTCGTCTCATAGCCGCTCACGGCGAGACCGAAGCTGTCCTGAAAGTTGAGACGGCTGATCTCGCCGTCCGTTACGACATCCAGTCCGAGGCTTTCCTGCAGGCGCAGATGGTCCCGGATGCACTCGAGCTCCACCCGGGCAAAGGTATCGCGGTCCATCAACCCGCCGTCAAGCTTTGAGCGCGCTTCCTTCCAGCGCGCGGGGCGTAGGAGGCTGCCGACGACGTCGGTGCGGATGATGTCGAGCTTATTCACCTTTGACTCCTGTCTGTTTGACTGCAGCGGCGTAGCGAGCGAGATCCTCGCGCATGAAGCGATGATAGTTCTCGGTGCCGTCTTCCCTCAACTCCATGCCGAGTGCCGTCATGCGCTCTGCGAACGCCGGCTCGCGCACGATCTTCGCCACGGCGGCCTGCAGCCTGGCGATCACCCCCGGCGGCGTGCCGGCACGCGCTTGCAGGCCGATCACGGTGGCGATGTCGAAGCCGGGGAAGCCTTGCTCGGCCGCGGTCGGCACCTCTGGGGCGCTCGGCGAGCGCCGCGGCGTGCTTATGGCGAAGGCCTTGAGCCTGCCCGAGCGGATGTGCGGCAGCACGTTCGGAATACCCGACCAGCCTGCCTGCACTTCGCCGGCGAGCACCGCGGTGACCATCGCGCTGCCCCCCTTGTACGGAACATGCAGCATCTCGATGCCCGCACGCGACGCGAACACCGCCATCGTCAGGTGGTGGATCGAGCCGGTGCCCGCCGAGCCGTAGCTGAGCGCCCCGGGCTTCGCCTTCGCAGCCGCAACGAACTCGGCGAGCGAATTGGCGGGCAGCGACGCAGGCGCGACCATTATCGTCGGCAGCGCGGCAAGCGCAGTGATGAACGCGAAATCGCGCAGCGGGCTGTAGTTGAGCTTGGGTTGCAGCACCGGATTGATGGCGAGATTGCCGGAATCGCCGAGCAGGAGCACGTGACCGTCAGGCGCTGCGTGGGCGAGCAGCTCGGCCGCGACGACGCCGCCCGCCCCCGGGACGTTCTCGACGACGAACGGCTTCCCGAACATGTCCGCAAGCCGCGCGCCCAGCATGCGGCCGAGGACGTCGGGATTTCCGCCGGGGGCCGCGGGGGCGATGACCCGCACGGTCTTCGCCGGGTAGGTATCTTGCGCCAGAGTCCCGAGCGAGATCGCAAAGGTGAAGAATGCTAGGAACAGTCTCATGTTTGAAGGTCTCCTGTTGATCGGACCTCCCACCAGTTGCCGTCGAGGTCGGCGAACACAAACGCACTTGCCTCGATCGGCTGCAAGGGATAGGTGAATCAATTCGCCGCTGAAGCTGGGGCGGCTCGCTGGCGCGCTGCAATCCGAGGGTTGAACTGTCCTGGGTGATCCACAATCGGTCTTATGTTGATTTCGTTCCACCTCGCGCACCCCTCAGCAGGGGCGGTCGGAGCGAGTCTAGTGGTAAATTTCTGGGCAATCAATGCCAGCCGCCGCAGCAACGGCATGCCCTGTCGCACACCCCGGTAGATTCAGGGCGTTGTCCTCGTTCAGCAGCTCAGGCGATGTCGGGAACGGGATGGTAGGTCAGGTCGCGCACCGGTGATTTTAGTCCCTTCCCGTTCCTCGGCGGCGCGCGCGGATTCCGTTGCACCTCGCGCGGTGCCCAGCACCCCAGATGTTCGAGGATTCGGCGGATGACTTCGGCGTCATCGATCAGCGCGATGACCTGCATCGGCGCGCCGCACTTGGGACATTCCAGGGGATCGGCCTCGTAGACCTTGTGGATCAATCGCGCCCACGCCGACCGGGCGCGCGCCGCAATCACCTGTCTGAACAAACAGGATCAACCCCGAACGACCCTCCACCCCGGCGCCGGAGTAGGCTCGAATCAGCAATCGTTCCACGATATGGCACAGCTCCCCGAGCAATCCGCGCGTGCGGGAGAAAATAGGTCGCAACATCCGAGGTACGGTGAAGACATATTGCCGATGCGGCACCGCTGCTAGCACGTTCTGCTCGACCCAGGACTTCGCGCCCGTACGCGGTCGTTTTCCCGTTCTGAGCCGTGTCGCTGGTACGCCGCGTCCTAGGGCGTTTGGCGGTGGTGGCAGTCATGGCGACGGTCCTGGCGAATTTCCGGTGGTGGATCCTGATCGCGCTGGCGGTCGCAGTCGCGCAGGTGTCTCGCGCTCAGGTCGCGGCGAAACATCCGGTGTAGCGTGCCAACTCCGAGCCATCTGCGCGAGGCGTTCTGCGATCACATGGTTTGCCGACGCCGAATTATGCCCGTCCCAAGGTATGAAGAGCGCGTCGCCTTTGGTGCGGTACTCCGCGGAGAGATCCGGCAGGAGATCGAGTGCCTCGATCCCGTGAGCCTCGGAGGTGGCACGAGCCCGCTCCTGGTAGGCACGCCCCGGATGAATCCCGGATACCTGATCGCGGCGAGGGAGAATGGCCACGAGTAGCCTCACCCCGCGAGCATCACAGGCCTCTTTCATGGCCGCGAGCGATCGATCCACTTGTTGCCAGCCGCGCTCGGCCCGCGCGTCGACCTTCCCCGTCAACACAGCCTCCTCGATGGTACTCGCCGGCCCTCCGCGGGTGTACCAAGGCAAGAACAGACGATAGTAGGTCCAGGTAACCACTGCGCTGCGTTTCAGGAGGTAGACTAGCTGCTTGTCCCAGGTATTGGTCGGCGCTGACGCGCCGATTCGTCGAGGGGTATAGCCTGGCACGACGTCGTTCACATAGAGCGCCAGCACCACGGCCTGCGGGTTCGTCATCTTGAGGAGTCGTCGTAGCAGAATTTCGTGCTGCCAGGTATCGGTACCGGGAATCCCAGCATTGACTACCTCCACTGCGCGCGAGGAGGCGACGCCTCCTCGCAACACTCGCTCGAGTTGCTTCGGCCAGGTGTCAGCGAGGGCAAGGCCGGCGCCAAAGGTCTGCGAATCGCCGAGTGCGAGAACGCGCAAAGCTCCCGGTCCCGGCTGTTGCGTGATCTCGCGGTCGCGAAGGCCCAAGGAGTTGATCCGCACCGGGTGATCGTGAGTAAACGCGGTCTGTCCGGGCCGCAGCACATGCTCCATCTCCGCGTCGAAGTCGTAGAACTCCTGCGGATAAAGGAAACGGATGGGGGCAGGGTAGATCACCCGCAAGGAGAGTTCGAGGATGCCGAAGGTCACAAATAGTGACCCGCAGAGCAGGACGAGATTCGCCACGACGGGTCGGACCGCCATTAGTGACCTCCGGAGTGTCCGCATCGCGCGAAAGGCGGTCCCAACGATGAGGGCGTGTGAAACGAGGCCTCGTTATCATACTACTACCAATGGATCGAGGCTGAAGGCAACCGGGTCGTCGAAGCGAACGGGGTTTCACCCTGTCAGGGGTAGAGATTCAATCGTCCAGGCAGTGGATTCGCTGCTGGCGGAAATCGCCAGGCCGAGGGTGCCCACCTAGCGCCAGATGCAAAAGTACGTCATTGTCGATTATCAGGACTTCACGCCGATGACCGAGGCGTTCCAGCGCCTCGGATATCGCGTGTTCCATGCCGCGGCGGAACTCGACGACAGAGAACTCGTCGATTGTGAGCTCGCCTTATTTTGCATGTTCAAGTCGATAAAGCAGCCTCTGCATTCGTGGGGGTTGACCCGGCGGCTGAATCGCGCCGGCGTGCCGGTCATTACCTGGAACCGGGACGGTCCGTCGCACAAGGGCGACAAAGCCTGGCGCTTGTGGGCCCTGCGCCACTTCCGTTACTTCAATATCTATGCGACCCATACCTTGCAGGACGCGCAGGGCTTCGCACGGCAAATCGTCTACTTGCCGAACGCGGCGTGGGATACCGAGTACCACCTCGGCGATGCGACGCTGGAAACCCTGCGCGATCCGTCCAGATACAAGTTCGACGTCTCCTTCTACGGGCGTATCTCCGCCGCGCGCTATCCGGAGATGCGCAAAAGGCAACTATTCTTCGAACAATTGGCGCCTCGTCTGGAGGCCATGGGGATCGTTTACTCGTTCCGGGACGGCTCGCCGAGTTGCGCCGAGCAAAGAGCACTCATTCAGGCCAGCCGCATCAACCTGAACTACCACGCGGGCTGCGATGATAAGTACCACGGCGGCAACGAAATAGGACGCGAGAAGAGTTGGGGTCTGCCCGAGAGATGCTTCGGTGTACCGGCGTGTGGAGGTTTTTTACTGAGCGATGTTAGAAAGCATGCCGCGGAGAGTTTCATACCGGGCGTGGAATGGGCCGACTTCCTGGATCTCGATGATTGCGTCGCCAAGATCCGGTATTACCTCGCGAACTTCAATGCGAGCCGTGCCATTGCCGAGGCAGCCTACTCGCGCGTTGTGCGCGAGCATTTCTACGTAAACCGGGCGCGGACACTTGTCGAGGCGGCACGAGTCTGGCGCGATGAAAGACACGTGATGCGGTGATTAAGTGATTAGGCGATTATCGTTACCCAATCACCCAACCACTGCATCACCCAAATTACCTCGTGGCTTCGTCACACGCCTCCAGCCAGTCGAGCGAATCCGGTCACCCCGACCAGCCTCCCGACCCGACCGTCCTCTCGCCCCGCGCCGGTATAATGGCGCCTTGTCGCGAGCCGCGGCGCAGGCCGCAAGCCACAGCAGCGTGAGCAAGCTCCTCCTTCTCGTCATCGCAATAGTCGTCGTTTACTTCGCGTTGACCGGTCTTGCCCGCAAGCGCCGGCAGCGCTCCGCACCGCCCCCGGCCGAGGCGATGGTTCCTTGCGCGCATTGCGGGGTCAATATCCCGCGCAGCGAGGCCCTTGGAGCCGCCGGCCGCTTCTTCTGCAGCGAAGAGCACCGCCGGCTCGGCGCGACCTGAGGACGGTCATGGCGGCCTCGGCGATGTTCAGCCTGTCATTGCTCCCGCAGGAGGGTGCCGTAGCGGACTCGTTCTGGGTTTCGCTCAGGTACTTCAACTTCTACCGCATCGCCGTGGCGGCGATCTTCCTGCTCGCAGCCCTGATTTTCGGTGACGCGCTCAGCCTCGGCAGCCACGACATGGTGGCGTATATCTACTCGAGCGGGATCTATCTGACGCTAGCCGTCGTGTTTCACGTCGTGCTGCGGAAGGTGCCGGCGTACTTCAACCTTCAACTCACGCTGCACGTCGTCACCGACGTCGTGCTGATCGTCGTTTTGATGTATGCCTCGAGCGGCATCCGCAGCGGCCTGGGCGTGATGCTACTCATTTCGTTGGCGGGCGCGGCTCTGGTCAGCCGGGGCACACTGACGCTCTTCTACGCCGCACTGGCGTCGATTGCCGTGCTTCTCGAGCAGTCGTACTGGGTGCTCGTGCAAGACTCCAGCACCGCCAACTACGTCCAGCCTGGGCTACTGTCGATCGGTTATTTCGCGACGGCGCTGATCACCAATCGGCTGGCGCGTCGCCTGATCCTGAACGAGCGCCTCGCGCAGCAACGCGGTGCCGACCTCGCCGACCAGCTTCGCATCAATAGACTGATCATCCGCGACGTGCAGGACGGGGTACTGGTCGTCGATGCCCAAGGGCGGGTGCACCTGCACAATCCGCGCGCAGCGGATCTGCTGGGGCGGCTCGTGCCCGACTTGAGCCGGATCGAGGACTTTTCGGAGGAGCTCGCCCAGCGGCTGGCCGCCTGGCGCGCCAGCCAGGGCGCGAGCAGCGTGAATGTGCAATTTTCCGAGAGCGGCCGCTTGGTCCGCGCGCGTTTCGTGTCGGTGGGCGCCGCGAGCGGCAGCTCCAGCCTGGTGTTCCTCGAGGACTTGTCCAAGCTCCAGGAACAGGCCCAGCAACTCAAGCTCGCGGCGCTCGGAAGGCTCACCGCCAACATCGCCCACGAGATCCGCAACCCCCTATCGGCCATCACGCATGCAGGGGACCTCTTGCAGGAAGAACAGCGTGGACCGCACAAGGAACGCATGGTGCAGATCATCCGGGACAACGCGCGGCGCCTGGAGCGCATGGTGCACGACGTCATCGAGCTCTCGCGGCGCGACCGCGTTCAGCCGGAAACCATCCGGGTGCGCCCTTATCTCCTCACGTTTATCGAGGAGGTCGCGCAGAACGACAGCATTCCCAGCGAAAGCTTTTTGATCGATGCGGCCGAAGATGTCACCTTGGAATTCGACCGAGCGCATCTCAACCAAGTGCTGTGGAACCTGTTGCATAACGCCTGGCGGCACTGCCGAAGGCTCGCCGGAAGCGTGCGCATCACGGTGCTACGCCGGGCAAATCGAGTAGAATTGCACGTCATCGACGACGGCGAGGGAGTGGCGAGAGAGTTGCGAGCGCAGTTGTTCGAGCCGTTTTTCACCACTTTCGCGAGCGGGACGGGGCTCGGCCTCTACATCGCTCGCGAGCTGTGTGCCGCCAACGGCGCGAGTCTTGAGTACCTGGACCGCGGTCCGGGCGCTGACTTCAGGATCCTATGCCAGGAACCGTAGAGAACCGGCGCGCGGAGCGGCGAACGAGCGCCGTCCAGGGTACGGTGCTCGTCATCGACGACGAGGCGGACATCCGGGAGCTGCTCGAGTTGTCGCTCCTACGCATGGGTCTGGCGGTGGAGTGTACAGGTTCGGTGGCTGCCGCCAAGCAGCTGCTGCAGTCCAAGCGGTATGAGCTCTGCCTTACCGACATGCGCTTGCCGGACGGTGACGGGCTGGAGCTCGTGCGTTTCATCGGCGTTCAATGCGCGGACTTGCCCGTGGCAGTGATCACCGCGTTCGGCAGCACCGAAAACGCCGTCGCAGCGCTCAAGGCCGGCGCCTTCGATTACCTGACCAAGCCCCTGTCCCTCGATCAGCTGCGCACGCTGGTCAAGTCCGCGCTGTCCCTGCCCCAGAAAACGGCGGCAGCCAAATCGGGGGAAGGCCAGCTTCTCGGGTCAAGCCCCGGGATCGAGCAGGTGCGCTCGAAGATCGAGAAGCTCGCACGCAGCCAGGCGCCCATCTACCTCACAGGCGAGTCCGGGAGCGGAAAAGAGCTCGCCGCTCGTCTCATCCACAGCAACGGGTCGCGGCGCGAGAGAGCCTTCGTGCCGGTCAACTGCGGCGCGATCCCGGAGAACCTGATGGAGAGTGAGTTCTTTGGCTACAAGAAGGGCGCTTTTACGGGTGCCGAAGGCGACCGCGACGGGTTTTTCCAAGCTGCCAACACCGGCACCCTGTTCCTCGACGAAGTCGCCGACCTGCCGCTCGCGATGCAAGTCAAGCTGCTTCGCGCGATCCAGGAGAAGACCGTGCGCAAAGTCGGCGCAACCTCCGAGGACGTGGTCGACGTGCGCATCATCTGCGCTACGCACCAGAATCTCGCTGCTGGCGTCGAATCGGGGAAATTTCGGCAGGATCTGTACTACCGCTTGGCCGTCATCGAACTGAGAATGCCTCCGCTGCGGGAGTGCCGCGAAGATATCCCGGTGCTCTCGGATGCGATTCTGCGGCGCCTTTCCGGCCCCGAAGGCAAGCCGCCCATGCGGCTCTCCGAAGAAGCGAAGAAAGCTCTCGCAAGCTACGATTTTCCCGGCAATACTCGCGAACTGGAGAACATTCTAGAGCGTGCCATCGCGCTTGCTGCGCGCGAGGAAATCCAACCCGACGACCTGCAGCTCGCTCCGCCGACTTGGGTCGCTCGCGAACCGGGAGCCCCTAACGCCAAATGGCCGCTGCCGGAATACCTCGACCGTCTCGAAAAGGAGGCGATCCTCGAGGCCCTCGAGAAAACCCGCTTCAATCGAACCGCTGCGGCCAAACTCCTGGGCATTACGTTCAGGGCGTTGCGCTATCGCATGGAACGCTTGGGAATCCGATAGGTGGAGTTCGACTCCCTCGACGAAGAAGGCTTGCTCGCCGGCGCGGTGCAGCTTCCCTCGCCCAATTGTGACGAGCGCCCGGGGGACGCCGCGGTGCGCTTGCTGGTCGTGCACAATATCAGCCTGCCGCCGGGTCGGTTCGGCGGCGAGGCCATCGTGCAACTGTTTACGAACACGCTCGATTTCGGCGCGCACCCGTACTACGAAGCCATTCGCGATCTGAAGGTATCGGCGCATTTTCTTGTACGGCGCAGGGGCGAGCTGATCCAGCTCGTGCCTTGCACAAAGCGAGCCTGGCACGCGGGCCCGTCGAGCTGGTGGGGGCGCGAGCGCTGCAACGACTTCTCCGTGGGAGTGGAGCTCGAAGGCGCCGACGACCAGGCTTACTCCGACCGCCAATACGCGCGCCTGGCTGAACTTCTCGTGGTTCTGCGCCGGAGATATCCGATTCGGCTTTCGGCGTTTCTCTCCGCCGACGCTTTCCGTTCGAAGCGACAATGCTCCGAAGGCGCTTGAGCAAACTTCGCTTGCATCTTGACATCACACTAGAATTGGTAGCACACTCTCGCCAAGGTACTATATATTGTGGTCGGAAGGGGAACTACCCAAGGCCCGGTTTCGCCGCCCTCATACCCCGGGCAGCGCACAAAAAAGAGTAGAGGAGACGATATGCAGATCGCGGCTGACGTAACGACTCCACAGTCGATCCCCGGATCGACCTCTCTCGCTGACGTCAGCACTGCTGCATCGCCCGCGTTTTCGCAATACAAGATCATCCGTCGCAACGGCGCGGTGGTGGGTTTCGAGCCCGGCAAGATCTCCGTTGCCGTGACCAAGGCGTTTCTGGCGGTCGAAGGCGGGCAGAGCGCCGCGTCGGCGCGGATCAGAGAGCTCGTTGCAGCGCTGACCGACGCGGTCGTGAGCGCACTCGTGCGCCGCCACCCGGCCGGCGGGACCTTCCACATAGAAGATGTCCAGGACCAGGTCGAGCTCGCGTTGATGCGCTCGGGCGAGCACGAAGTGGCGCGCGCCTACGTGCTGTACCGGGAAAAACGTTCCGAAGCGCGCGCCCACGAAGCGGCCCAAAAGAAACCGGCGCCCCAAGCGCAACTGCATACGGTCGAGGACGGCGTGCGGCGCCCGCTTGATCTGACCCGCCTCGAGGAGTTGATCGCGTCGGCATGCGAGGGCTTGGGTGAGGTGGTGGATCCCAAGCTGATCCTTGCGGAAACCCTGAAGAATATTTATGACGGGGTACCCGCCGACGAGGTGCGAAGGTCCGCGGTGCTTTCGGCACGCGCACTGATCGAAAAAGATCCGGCCTACAGCTATGTCACCGCGCGGCTGCTGCTCCACACCATCCGGCGCGAGGTCTTGGGTGAAGAGGTTCTGCAGGCGGAGATGAAGAAGCGCTATGCCGAATATTTCACCGAATTCGTCGCTCGCGGCATCCGAGCCGAACTCCTCGATGAGCGCTTGGCCCATTTCGACTTGAAGAGGCTCGGCGCCGCTCTGGACGCATCGCGCGATCTCAAGTTCGGTTACCTCGGCCTGCAAACGCTCTATGACCGGTATTTCCTGCATATCCACGGCACGCGCATCGAACTGCCGCAAGCGTTTTTCATGCGCGTGGCGATGGGCTTGGCCTTGAACGAGATCGACCGCGAGACGCGCGCGATCGAGTTCTACAACGTATTGTCCTCGTTCGACTTCATGAGCTCGACACCGACGCTGTTCAATTCCGGCACGGTGCGCTCGCAGCTTTCATCGTGCTATCTCACGACGGTTTCGGACAACTTGGACGGGATCTACGAAGCGATCAAGGAAAACGCGCTGCTCGCCAAATATGCCGGAGGACTCGGCAACGACTGGACCCCGGTACGGGCGCTGGGGTCCCACATAAAGGGGACCAACGGCAAGTCCCAGGGAGTCGTGCCTTTCCTCAAGGTCGTGAACGACACCGCGGTGGCGGTCAACCAGGGGGGCAAACGCAAAGGGGCGGTGTGTTCCTATCTCGAAACCTGGCACTTGGACATCGAGGAGTTTCTCGAGTTGCGCAAGAACACCGGCGACGACCGGCGCCGTACTCACGACATGAACACGGCGAACTGGATTCCGGACTTGTTCATGAAACGCGTGATGGAGAACGGCGAGTGGACGCTGTTCAGTCCCTCCGACGCACCGGACCTGCACGACAAGTACGGTCGCGCATTCGAAAAGGCCTACATCCGGTACGAGGAAAAAGTCGCCAAAGGCGAGCTGAAGCTGTACAAGAGGATTCCGGCGACGCAGCTCTGGCGCAAGATGCTGTCGATGCTCTTCGAGACCGGGCATCCGTGGATCACGTTCAAGGATCCGTGCAATTTACGTTCGCCGCAGCAGCATGTCGGCGTCGTGCACAGCTCGAACCTGTGCACCGAGATCACGCTCAACACCAACAACCATGAGATCGCGGTGTGCAACCTCGGCTCGGTCAACATGGTTGCGCACATGCAACGGGTCGACGGGACCCTCAAGCTCGACCACGAGAAACTCAAGAGAACCGTTGGAACGGCGATGCGGATGCTGGACAACGTAATCGACATCAATTATTACGCCGTGAGAAAGGCCCGCGATTCCAACATGAAGCACCGGCCGGTGGGCTTGGGGATCATGGGTTTCCAGGACTGCCTGCATCTGTTGCGAATTCCCTACGCATCGGAAGAAGCCGTGGAATTCGCGGATCGATCCATGGAGGCGACCGCCTATTTTTCCTATTGGGCTTCCACGGAGCTTGCCGAGGAACGCGGCCGCTACGCGTCCTTCAAGGGGTCACTGTGGGATCGGGGCATCATGCCGCAGGACACGCTGAACCTGCTGCGCGAGGAGCGCGGAGGATACGTCGATATCGACATGTCGGAAGCTATGGACTGGAAGGCCCTGCGCGAGCGCATCAAGCGCCACGGGATGCGCAACTCCAACTGCCTTGCCATTGCGCCGACCGCGACGATCGCCAATATCGTCGGGGTTTCCGCCTCGATCGAGCCGACGTTTCAGAACCTGTTCGTGAAGTCGAACCTGTCGGGCGAGTTCACTGTCGTCAACGAATATCTCGTCTCCGACCTGAAGAAACTGGGCCTCTGGGACGAGGTCATGGTGGCCGATCTCAAGTACTTCGACGGCAACCTCGCCCGCATCGACCGGGTGCCCTCCGAATTGCGTCGCCTCTACGCCACCGCATTCGAAGTCGAACCCGTGTGGATCGTCGAAGCCGGTGCGAGGCGGCAGAAATGGATCGATCAGTCCCAGTCGCTCAATATCTACATCGGCCAGGCTTCCGGCAAGAGGCTGGACGAAAGCTACAAGCTCGCCTGGCAGCGGGGCTTGAAAACCACCTACTACCTGCGTGCGATGGGTGCGACGCACGCCGAGAAATCGACCGTGAGAGCGGGCCAGCTGAACGCCGTCCCCGCGGGAGACGGAATGCCCGCCGCGGGCGCGGCAGCCGCTGCGCGACCAACGGGTGAGGCGGAAACCAAGTACTGCAAGATAGACGATCCGGAATGCGAGTCCTGCCAGTGAGCGCGAACGAGCACGAGAACAGGGAGGGAGAAAATGCTTTCTTTTGATGACATCGGGGCCGAGGCGATCGCCGGCCTCAACCTGCAGTCGGTAAGCGGGTTGGCGCCGTCGTCTGCCGCGTCCGCCGGACTTTCGAAGGAGCGCTATTCCTCCGGAAACAGCCACCGCCGCGTGCGCGTCGAGGACAAGCGCATCATCAACGCGCGCGCCGACGTCAATCAGCTCGTTCCGTTCAAATACAAATGGGCGTGGGAAAAATACCTCGCCGCCTGCGCGAATCACTGGATGCCGCAGGAAATCAATATGAGTCGCGACATCGCCCTGTGGAAAGACGCGAACGGCTTGACCGAGGACGAGCGGCGCGTGGTCAAGCGCAATCTGGGCTTCTTCGTGACCGCCGATTCACTCGCGGCGAACAACATCGTCCTCGGCACCTATCGCCACATCACCGCACCGGAATGTCGGCAATACCTCCTGCGGCAGGCGTTCGAGGAAGCTATCCATACCCACGCCTACCAGTACATCGTCGAGAGCTTGCGTCTGGACGAGGGCGAGGTATTCAATGCTTACCACGAGATCCCGAGCATCCGCGACAAGGACGAGTATCTCATCCCCTTCATCGATATCCTGACCGACCCGACCTTCCGAACCGGCACGCCCGAAGCCGACCAAAAGCTCCTGCGCAGCCTCATCGTGTTCGCATGCGTGATGGAGGGTCTGTTCTTCTACGTCGGTTTCACCCAGATCCTGGCGCTCGGCCGCCAGAACAAGATGACCGGCTCCGCCGAGCAGTATCAGTACATCCTGCGCGACGAGTCGATGCACTGCAATTTTGGCATCGACCTCATCAACCAGATCAAGATGGAGAACCCTCACTTGTGGACCTCAGAGTTCCGCGAGGAGATCCAGGGCCTCATCAAGAAGGCGGTCGAACTTGAGTATCGCTACGCCGAGGACACCATGCCGCGCGGGGTATTGGGGCTCAATGCTCCGATGTTCAAGGAGTATCTGCGCTACATCGCCAATCGCCGTTGCCAACAGATCGGCGTGGATGCGATGTATCCCGGTGCGAGCAATCCGTTTCCTTGGATGAGCGAGATGACCGATCTCAAGAAGGAGAGGAATTTTTTCGAAACTCGGGTGATCGAGTACCAAACCGGAGGTGCGCTCAGTTGGGACTAGGCCCCTTCAGCTTCGGTCGAATCGGCAGGGGAGGAAAGGAATTCAATTCTCCGAGGCAAGCCCCGGAGGTTGAATAGCCCGCGCCCCAACGGGCGGGTTCGTTGTTTCATAACTCTTGATGGAGGCCAGCCATGGCAAGGAAGAGAAAAGGCAAGAAAGCGGCAAAGAAAAAGAAAAAGAGGAAAGCAGCAAAAAAGAAAGGGAAAAGGAAGTCGTTGAAGAAATCCGCAAAAAAAGCAGCCAAGAAAAAGTCCGCCCGAAAGAAGGCGAGACCCAGAGGAAGGGCGGCCAGGAAAGCCGCAACGCCGGCAGCAACGATGGCGGGATCGGCGGCCTCCGCCCCTTCGGCGGCTGCGACGCTGGGAGGGGCGAAAACCGCCCTGAACCCCGCGGCCGCATGGCCCTTTCCGACGGGTTCCAGACCCTAAGCGGGTTGGGAGTGAACCGCGGTCAGTCCGGGGGCCTTTGTGCCCCGGACTGAGCCGTGGCCCTTCAGGATCGGGCTCAGGAGTTGCTTGAGGGTTTGGGTCCTAGGGCTTGACTGAGGTTAAGTGCCTATTCGAAAAGGATTGCTGCTTTGCAGCAATCCTTGCTATGATCGGAAAAGGGACAAAAGCGTTTTAAAAGTCTCCAAGGGCGGGGTCCGGCTACCAAGAGCTTTATCTGCCTTTCGGACGCAAAAGAATGGAGGGTAGGTGCAATGAACACCACCTGGACGAAGCAGGACTTGCTGGATCAGTTTGGAAGAGTAGCGACGATACTCCATCACGGCTTGGCCTTCATAGGGCTCGCGGCCGTGGTGCTCATCCTTGCACGCGGGAAGACCCTATTCTTCGACGAGCACGCCAGCCGCTCTGCCGCAGTCGGCTCGATCCGTTACGATGGAGCGGTTTCCCTGCTCGACGGGGCAGATGATACTGACACCCAGAAATACCGTGCGTTGGCGAATTACGTCTCCCGTAGATACCGGATCGCGCCGGATGTCACCGAGCAGTTTGTGGGCGCAGCCTATGATGCCGGTCGGCAAGTGGGCCTGGATCCGCTGCTGATTCTCGCGGTAATGGCGGTCGAGTCCCGCTTCAATCCGGTAGCCGAGAGCCTGATGGGCGCCAAGGGTCTGATGCAGGTAATTCCCAAACATCACCTCGACAAGCTGCTGGAACACGGGGGGGAGGAGGCGGTGCTCGATCCGATGATCAACATCGCGTTGGGAGCGCGCATTCTCAAGGAATACGTTCGCCGCACCGGCAGTCTGGAGGCGGGACTGCAGTTCTACAACGGTGCGTTGGCGGATCCTTCGAGCCAATACGCCCAGAAAGTCTTCGCCGAAAAGGAGCGCCTGCAGCAGGTGGTACGCCAGTTCGGTCGCCCGGGGGCGCGCAGCTCAGTATGATCGCCGCGCGTCGCGGCCCCCGAGCATCCGCGCGATCCTCTCCACTCCTTCCTTGAGATCCTCGAGCGACCGCGTGTAGGCAAAACGCACGTGGCGCTCCGGGCGGTTCGAGCCGAAGTCGAGCCCCGGCGTAATTGCAACGCCCGCTTCCTCCAACACGCGCAATGCGAATCGCGTGCTGTCCTCGGAAAGTCTCTCGCATCCGGCGTAGATGTAGAAGGCCCCTTGGGGCATCACCGGGATGTGAAACCCCAGCTCGCGCAGCGCGGGAACCATGTAATCGCGTCGGCGCCGGAACTCCTGCCTGCGCTCCTCTAGAACCGCAAGCGTTTCCGGCCGAAACGCGGCGAGCGCAGCGTACTGCGCGGGGGCGGAAGGGCAAATGAATGCGTTCTGGGCGAGCTTCTCGATCTCCCGCACGTAGGTCTCGGGAGCGACGATCCAGCCGAGCCTCCAGCCCGTCATGTTGAAGTACTTGGAAAAACTGTTGACGACGAACACGTCATCGGCCAGCTCGAGCACCGTCGATGCCTCACGGTCGTAGACCAGTCCCTGATAGATCTCGTCCACCACTGCGAACCCGCCCGCCCGTCGCACCGACGCGATGATCGCACGCAGTTCTTCGCGCGGGATCATGGTCCCGGTCGGATTGGAGGGTGAAGCGAGCAGCACGCCGCGCGTCGACCGGCTCCAGTGCGAGCGGATATCGGCGTCGGCCAGTTGGTAGTGCTGGTTTTCGTCGACTGGAACTGCGCGGGGGCGGCCTTCGAGCAAGCGCACGAAATGCCGGTTGCAGGGATAACAGGGATCGGGCATCAGGACCTCGTCCCCGGGGTTCACCAACACACCGAGCGTGAGCAAGAAGGCGCCCGATGCTCCTGCGGTGACGACGATCCGCGAAGAGGGCACCGTCACACCGAGCCGTTCCCGATAGTGATCGGAAATGGCTTGGCGCAGCTCCGGAATGCCGATCGAAGCCGTGTAACCCAGGCGGCGCTGGCGGATCGCCTCGATCGCGGCTTCCGCGACCAGAGGCGGTGCCGCAAAATCCGGCTGGCCGATCTCCATGTGAACGATGCGCCGTCCCGCAGCTTCCAGCTCATGCGCGCGGTTCTGCACGTCCATCACATGGAAGGCTTCGATGTCGGCCATGCGCGCCGCGAGGACCGGGTTTGCGTCACGCTTCATAAGACCTGCCGAAGGGGCGATAAACCGGCCGTGCGGGGGAGTTCTCGGAGCGGAGACGTTTTCTTGGCATCGGCGCATTATGCCGCAGCGTGCTGGCGGGGATGCGAAGGCGCCGCGGCGCCGCGGAATTCGGCTATCATGCGGCCAAGCAACACAAGAACTTCAAGTCGCGAATTTCCCATGGATGAAATCCTGCGCAGGAGCGCCCTGGAGTATCACCTCCGGCAACCGCCGGGAAAGATCTCGGTCACTCCCACCAAGGGCTTGCTGAACCAGCGCGATCTCGCGCTTGCGTACACCCCCGGGGTAGCGGCCGCCTGCGATGAGATCGTGCGCGACCCCGCCGAGGCGCGCAAGCTGACTGCGCGCGGAAACCTTATAGGCGTTGTGACAAATGGGACCGCCGTGCTGGGGTTGGGGGCGATCGGGCCGCTCGCCTCCAAGCCGGTGATGGAAGGCAAGTCGGTGCTCTTCAAGAAATTTGCCGGGATCGATTGCTTCGACATCGAAGTGAATGAGCTTGATCCGGACAAGCTGGTCGAGATCATCGCAGCGCTCGAGCCCACCTTTGGCGGAATCAACCTCGAGGACATCAAGGCTCCCGAGTGCTTCCTTATCGAGAGGAAGCTGCGCGAGCGCCTGAAAATCCCCGTGTTCCACGACGACCAGCACGGCACCGCCATCATCGTCGGCGCTGCGGTGCTGAACGGCCTGCGCGTCGTGGGAAAGGACATGGAGAAGGCGAAGCTCGTCTGCTCGGGCGCGGGCGCCGCCGCGCTTGCATGTCTCGACCTGCTCGTGAACCTGGGGTTGAACGCGGACAACATCTGGGTGTCCGACATCAAAGGCGTCGTATACCAGGGCCGAAAAGAGGAGATGGACCCGAACAAGGCGCGCTACGCGCGCAAGACATCAGCGCGTACGCTCGCGGAGATCATGCCGGGCGCGGACGTTTTTCTCGGCCTTTCGGCCGGCGGCGTTCTCAAGGCGGAGATGGTGGCGCAAATGGCCGACAAGCCGCTGATCCTCGCGCTCGCCAACCCCGAGCCTGAGATTCTCCCCGATGTCGCGAAGAACGTGCGCCCCGACGCGGTCATGGCGACGGGACGGTCGGATTTCCCGAATCAAGTGAACAACGTCCTGTGCTTTCCGTTTATCTTTCGCGGTGCGCTCGACGTCGGAGCGACCGCGATCAACGAGCCCATGAAGCTCGCCGCGGTCCGCGCTATCGCCGATCTCGCGATAGCGGAGCAATCGGAGGTCGTCGCTGCCGCTTACGGCGAGCACGCCCTGAAGTTCGGACCCGAGTACCTGATTCCCAGGCCCTTCGACCCGCGCCTCATCGTAAGAATCGCGCCCGCGGTGGCGAGGGCCGCCATGGACTCCGGCGTAGCCACGCGTCCGATCGCCGATTTTGACGCCTACAACAACCAGCTCCTTCAATTCGTCTATCACTCCGGGCTCATCATGAAGCCGATCTTCAACGCGGCGAAGGAAGGTCCGCGGCGTCGGATCGTGTTTGCCGAGGGCGAGGACGAGCGCATGTTGCGTGCGGCGCAGGTGGTGGTGGACGAGGGCCTCGCCAGGTTGATCCTGGTGGGACGGCCCTCCGTGGTCGAGAGGCGCATCGAACGCCACGGATTGCGCATCCGACCGGGGGCGGATTTCGAGCTCGTGAATCCCGAATCCGACCCTCGCTATCGCGATTATTGGACGGAGTACCATCGTCTCACCGAGAGACGCGGGGTCTCGCTGCAATTCGCGCAGATGGAAATGCGCCGCCGTCATGCGCTGATCGGCGCGATGATGATCCACCGCGGCGAAGCCGAGGGAATGATCTGCGGCACCTTCGGGACGTATGGATTGCACCTGCGGTACATCGATCAGGTCATCGGTTTGCGGCCTGGCGCGAGGCATTTCTATGCGATGAATGCGCTCATGCTGCCCAAGCGCACGGTTTTCATCTGCGACACCTACGTCAATCCCGATCCTACCGCCGAGCAGCTCGCGGAGATGACCGCGCTCGCGGCAGAGGTGATCCGCCGCTTCGGCGTGGTCCCGAGGGCGGCCCTGCTCTCGCACTCGAGTTTCGGCACGAGCGATGCGCCTTCCGCGCAGAAGATGCGCGCGGCGCTGGAGCTGATCCGTGCGCTCGCTCCGGAGCTCGAAATCGAAGGCGAGATGCACGGCGACTCCGCCCTCGATGCCGGGCTGCGGCTTGCGAATTTCCCGCGCTCGCGCCTGAAAGAGGAGGCGAATCTCCTGATCATGCCGACGCTGGACGCTGCCAATATCGCTTTCAATCTGCTGAAGACTGCCGCGGGCGACGGCATCACGATCGGACCGATCCTGCTCGGCGCAGCGCGGCCCGTGCACATCCTCACCTCTTCGGCGACAGTCAGGCGCATCGTCAACATGACCGCGCTGACGGTAGTGGACGCCAACGCCTTGGACGACGAAAAGCAGTCCCGGACACGCCGAGGCTGAAAAACTCCACCCGGTCGCCCCCGACTTCCGAATCACTCCGCTCGTGGCGTTGAACCCCGAATCCATCAAGTCCAAGGCAGGCCTCGTTCTGACCGGAGGCGGAGCCCGGGCGGCCTATCAGGTCGGCGTTCTGAAAGCGGTAAGGGAGCTGCTGCCGCTGCCCGAGAAGAATCCGTTTCCCATCGTGTGCGGCACCTCGGCAGGCGCGGTCAACGCCGCGACGCTCGCGGTGTTCGCCGACAATTTCGACGCTGCGGTCGGGCGGCTCCTGGAGGTTTGGGAGAGCTTTCACGTTCATCACGTTTATCGTTCCGACCCGGTCGGGATCGCCCGAGTGGGTTTGCGCTGCCTCGCCGCGATTGCACTGATGTCGCGCACCAGCCCGGTCTCTCTGCTCGACAACAGCCCTCTCGCCGATATGCTGTCGCGCAGCCTCGACTTCGGTCGCATCCAGGAGAACATCGACAAGGGCTGTCTGTACGCGGTGTCGATCACCTGCTCCGGGTACTCCTCAGGACAGAGCGTCTCCTTCTACCAGGGAGGGCCCGACACCGAAGCGTGGGAGCGCACCCAGCGCGTCGGTGCCGCGATGCCGATCCGGGTCGAGCATCTGATGGCTTCGTCGGCGATGCCCTTCATATTTCCCGCGGTGAAAATCAACCGGGAATATTTCGGCGACGGGTCGATGCGCCAGATCGCGCCGATCAGCCCCGCGCTCCACCTGGGCGCGGACCGGGTGCTGGTGGTGAGCACCGCCCGGCAGACCGGGCATGTCGAGGCGCCGCGCGTGCGCGGCAATCTGTATCCTTCGGTGGCGCAGATCGCCGGGCACGCTCTGAACAGTATTTTTCTGGACAGCCTCAACGTCGACATCGAGCTCGTGCAGAGAATCAATCGCACCATCAGCCTCATCGCTCCCGAGAAGCTTCGGGAAGCGGGGCTGCCGCTGCGGCAGATCAAGGTGCTGGTGATCTCGCCGAGCCAGCCGATCGAGCGCATGGTCGTCCGCCACGTGCAGGAGCTGCCGTGGACGGTGCGCTTCCTCCTGCGCGGCATCGGCGCGATGAACCGCAACGGCTCGAACCTCGCGAGCTATCTGCTCTTCGAAAGCGGGTACTGCCGGGCGCTGATTGATCTGGGTTATCAGGACACCATGGCGCACCGCGCCGAGGTGCTGGAGTTTTTGAGTCCCCGACAATAAACTGGAGGCCGCTCTCACCTCAGGCCCCGCTTCATGGACCAGCCTCCCGATCCGTTCGAATTCCTGAAGAGCCTCTGGGGTCCAATGGGCGTGCCCCTGGCGGGCGTGATGGCCCCGACGCTCGTCCGGGACGAGCTCGACAGGCGCATCGCGGAGCTGAAATCGGTGGAGAACTGGCTCAACATGAACCTCAACGTACTGCGCATGACCATTCAGGGCCTGGAAATGCAGAAAGCCGGTCTTACCGCGATGCAGAACGCTGCGGGAAGCGTATCTCCGGGTACTTCGGCGCCGGCCGGCGCCGAAGATTCGTCGAAAAAATAGTCCCCGCCCGGAAGGCGCGAGGAGACCCTGGCACACATCATAGACTCAAGGAGAAGCAATGCCCAAAGCGATTCGAATCCAACAACAAGGCGGCCCCGAAGTCCTGAAATGGGAAGACGTCCAGGTCGGTGACCCCGGGCCCGGCGAGGCGCGGGTGCGCCACAAGGCTTGCGGACTCAATTTTCTCGACGTCTACCAGCGCTCCGGACTATACAAGATCGCTCTTCCTTCCGGGATGGGCAACGAAGGGGCCGGCGTGGCGGAGGCCGTAGGGGCGGGGGTCACGCAGGTCAAAGCAGGTGATCGCGTCGCTTATGCCGGTGGCGCTCCCGGCGCTTATTCCGAGGTGCGCACCATGCCGGCCGACCGCCTCGTCGTCCTGCCCGAGGGTATTTCCTTCGAAGCCGCAGCGGCGATGATGTTGAAAGGCATGACCGCCCAGTACCTGCTGAGGCGCACCTACAAGGTTCAATCGGGCGACACCATCCTGTTCCACGCGGCTGCGGGTGGGGTTGGACTGATCGCGTGCCAGTGGCTGAAGGCGCTCGGCGCGACGGTAATCGGCACGGCCGGTTCGGAGGAGAAGTGCGCGCTCGCCAAGGCCCACGGCGCGCACCACTGCATCGACTACCGCAAGGAGAATTTCGTGGAAAGGGTGAAGGCGCTCACCGGCGGCAAGGGCGTGCCGGTGGTGTACGACTCGGTCGGGAAGGATACGTTTACGGGATCGCTCGACTGCCTTCAGCCGCGCGGGCTCATGGTGAGCTTCGGCAACTCCTCGGGGGCCGTTCCCCCCTTCGAGCTGGGAGTGCTCTCGCAGAAGGGCTCGCTCTACATCACGCGCCCGACCTTGGTGACCCACACCTCCAAGCGCGACGACCTGGTCGCAACCGCGAAGGACCTGTTCGACGTCGTCCTCTCGGGAAAAGTGAAGATCGAAGTGAACCATCGTTACGCGCTCAAGGACGCGGCCCAAGCGCAGCGCGATCTCGAAGCGCGCAAGACGACCGGATCGACCATCCTGATCCCGTAGAAGCTCATGGGCGAGTTGGCGAGTTTCGCGGTGTCGGGCCTATTTCCGGAAATCGAGCCGCGGGCGAGCGGCATGCTGAGGCTCGATCCCCTTCACTCCATGTACTGGGAGGAGTGCGGCGATCCGGACGGGATCCCGGCGGTTTTCCTGCACGGGGGCCCGGGGGCGGGGAGCACGCCGAAGCACCGGCGTTTTTTCGACCCCGGTGCGTATCGCATCATCGTGTACGACCAGCGCGGGGCGGGACGTTCTACCCCGCTCGGGGAGCTGCGCGACAACACCACGCCGCATCTGATCGCCGATCTGGAGACTTTGCGCGCGCACCTGCGCTTGGAACGCTGGGTCGTGTTCGGAGGCTCCTGGGGCAGCACGCTGGCGCTCGCCTACGCGGAGGCGCACCCGGAGCGTTGCCTCGCGCTGATTCTGCGCGGGATCTTCCTTTGCCGCAGAAGCGAGATCGACTGGTTCCTCTACGGACTGCGCGCGGTGTTTCCGGAGCCTTGGGAGAAATTCGCGGGCTTTCTCCCCCGGGAGGAGCGCGGCGATCTGCTCCGCAATTACCACCGCAGATTGATCGACCCCGATCCGGCAATTCACATGCCTGCTGCGCGCGCATGGAGCGTCTACGAGGGATCCTGCTCGACTCTGCTTCCCAGTCCCGAAACCGTGGCGTATTTCGCCGGGGACGTCGTTGCCCTGGGTCTCGCGCGGATCGAGGCGCATTATTTCATGAACGACGTTTTTCTGGAGAGAAACTCCCTGCTCGAGAACGCGCACCGGCTCCGCGACATCCCTGGAGTGATCGTGCAGGGACGCTATGACATGGTTTGCCCGCTCGTGTCCGCGTACGAGCTGCGGCTAGCCTGGCCCCAGGCCGAATTCCGCATCGTGCCCGACGCCGGGCATTCCGCGTGGGAGCCGGGGATTCTCGGCGCGCTGGTCGACGCCACCCAGCGCTTCAAGCACACGCCTTCGTACACGGGCTGACTCGGAGAGAGCAAATTGACTCGGAGAGAGCAAATGAAACGCCGCGGCGAGCCGCGGCGTTTTCGCATTTCCGAAACGCAGGTCAAATACCCAGGATCTTCATCGCCTTGGCCAGCGTGTCGACCGATTCCTGGTGCTTGCCCGCCTTGTGCAGAGCCTCGCCGTCGGCGCGGAACTTCTTGACGTCCGAGGCCTGCTGCGCCGACAGCTTCGGGTTCTTTGCCAGCGCCGCGTCGATCTTCTTCATGTCTGCGGGGCAATGGAAGGCCAACGCGGAGGCACTGGCGAGCATGAGCGCGCCAAACAATGCTGCAAAACGAATCTTCATGGGTTCTCCTTGAAAGGTTTCGATCCGCGGGCCGCTTACGCCTCCCTGCGGCCCGCCTTGCGACGTAAACGCCGATGCCGGCAAATCTATTCCGGCCGCCGATAGAATAGCGCCGGTGGGGGTCGAAAGCAATTCCGACTCCGTCGTATCGCGGCACCGCCGCCGCGTAGAATAAGGGCCGGAGATTTCCGTCTCGTCAAATGAATTCACCCGTCTCCGCGCATGACGAACTCTGGTTGCGCTCGCGATTTGCCGAGGCCCGAACGGTCAAGCCGGTGACTGAGGGAGACGGCCACCTTTGGCAAAGGGATCGAGAAATCCGGTCCGCCGCCGTGCTGGTGCCGGTGGTCAAGCGTAAACACGGGCTCACGGTCCTGTTCACGCGCCGTACCGCGCACCTCAACGACCACGCCGGACAAATCAGCTTTCCGGGCGGCCGCTCCGAGCCCGGGGACGCGGATGCCGCGGAAACCGCGCTGCGGGAGGCCGCAGAGGAAATCGGCCTGGCGGCCGCGCAAGTGGAGGTCCTCGGGGATCTTCCCGAGTACGTCACGGTGACCGGCTATCGCGTGACCCCGGTGGTCGGCCTCGTGACCCCGCCGCTCGAATTGCGGCTGGACGAATTCGAGGTCGCCGAGGTATTCGAGGTGCCCCTCGAGTTCCTACTCGATCCCGCGAACCACCAGCGCAACAGCATCCTCCAAGAAGGCCGGGAACGCCGTTACTACGCCGTGCCGTATGGCCAGTACTACATCTGGGGGGCTACGGCCGGGATGCTCATGAACCTGCATTCGTTCCTGTCGAGCTGAATATCCGCCGATCGCGAATCCAAACCATGAGCCTCCTTTCCCTCGTCGCGGCGCTCGTGATCGAGCAGTGGCGTCCCCTTGCCGACCGCCGCTATCTGTACGCGCTCCTCGCGCGTTATGCGACCTTCCTCGAAGGGCTATTCAATGCCGGCGAAGCGCGGCAAGGGGCCATAGCCTGGCTGCTTACGGTGCTGCCCGTGGTGTTCGGCGCCTGGCTCGTGTATGCGGCCGCGTACAGGGCCAGCCCTTTCTTCGCGCTCCTGCTCAACGTCGCGGCGCTCTATCTCACGATGGGGTTTCGCCAGCGCAGCCATTTTTTCACCGACATTCACCTTGCGCTCAAGGAGGACGACGTCGACAAGGCTCGCGGCATCCTCTCGGCTTGGCGCCAGGTAAGCTGCGCCGGTCTGGACCGCGAGGCGATCACGCGCCTCGCCATCGAGGAAGCGCTGGTTTCTTCGCACCGCTATGTCTTTGCCGTGATTTTCTGGTTCGTGCTCTTGCCGGGACCGGCGGGGGCGATCCTGTATCGCCTCTCGATGTTTCTTCACGACCGCTGGAGCACGAAGACCTCGCCGGAATTCGAACGGTTCAGCCGTTTTGCGCGACTAGCGTTCGCCGCACTCGACTGGTTGCCGGTGCGTTTCACTGCGGCCGCCTTTGCCGTCGTAGGCGACTTCGAGGATGCGGTGTACTGCTGGCGCACTCAGGCCGCGAATTGGCCGGATCCCGCGCTCGGAATCGTCCTTGCGAGCGGAGCCGGGGCGATCGGGGTGAAGCTCGGGATGCCGATCCTCGCGGGAGGAGCCGTCGTCGAGCGACCGGAGCTCGGCCTGGGCGACCCGGCCGATACCGGCCACCTGGACAGCACGGTCGGTCTGGTTTGGCGCGCGCTGGTGGTGTGGCTCATTCTATTGCTGCTGATCGCGCTCGCCGGCGCAGCGACCTAGCGTCCGCCGCAGCGGGATCAAATCGACGCTAGCGCTTCGATTTTTGCGGCGCAGATGAAATCGTTCTCGGAGATTCCGCCGATCGAGTGCGTGCTGAATTCGACCCGGCAGCGATTGTAGCCGACGCTCATGTCCGGGTGATGGTCCTCGCGATGCACGAGCCAGGCGATCGCGTTCACGAACGCAAGGGTCTCGTAATAGTTCTTGAACGACCAGGTCTTCGCGATGACCTTCCCGTCGTACGTCCAGCCCGGTACCTCCCTGAGGAGTGTGTCGATCTGCGCCCGAGCGAGGGCCGGCGTTCCGGCGGGCAGGGGTTTGCATTTCTTGCCAGCGAGCGTCGACATGTTTCGCCTCCTAGGCCTGTTGGGTGTGCAGCCGCGCGATGCGCAGCAACGCCGGCGGGTGCGAGTCGTAAAAAGCCGAGTGCAAAAGATCCGGAGTGAGCGTCGCCGCGTTGTCCTCGTAGAGCTTGACCAGGGCGCGCGCAAGGTCGCGGGGGTCGGCAACTCTTGCCGCGTAGGCGTCGGCCTCGAATTCATGGAGGCGCGAATACCAGCTTGCGAGCGGCTGCAGCAGAAAGGTGAACACCGGGACGACCATGAAGAACAGCACGAGCGCCATCGCCGTGCTCCGGGACCGCACGCCCAGCGCCGCGTAGAACCACTCCTGTCCGATCAGCCATCCCAGGAGCCACAGGAGCGCGAGGCTCGCGCCGAAAGCTAGGCCCATGCGCTTCCACACGTGACGGTGCGAGAAATGTCCCAGCTCATGCGCAAGCACCGCCTCGATCTCGGGCGGGGCGAGTCGCGATACCAGCGTGTCGAAGAGCACGATGCGCTTGGCCGCGCCGAAGCCGGTGAAATAGGCGTTGCCATGACTCGAACGCTTCGAGCCGTCCATCACGAACAGGCCCCGCGAGCGAAATCCACATTTGGCGAGCAGGCCCTCGATGCGGCTGCGCAGGCTCGCATCCTCGAGCGGCGAGAATTTGTTGAACCAGCGTACAAAAACGGTCGGGTAGAGAAATTGGACGACCAGGCTGAAGGCAACCCAGGTCGCCCATGCATACAGCCACCACAGGCTCCCCATTCTCGCCATGAGCCACAGAAAGCAGAAAACGAGCGGGAGCAGCAGCAACGCCCCCAACGCCGCCTGCTTCGCGAGGTCGGCGAAAAACAGCGCCAGGCTGGTGCGATTGAAACCGAAGCGCGCTTCGATCACGAAGGTGCGATAGAGAGCAAAGGGGAGATCGATCGCGCTGGAGACAAGCGCCACCGAAGTGATCAGCGCGATGCCGTGCGCGTAGCCGCCCGCTTCGAATGCCCGTTCCCACGCTTCGGAGAGGAGCTGCAGGCCGCCGCCGAGGGTGAGCCCGAGCAGCAGCACGGCGCCGGCGAGCGTCTCGAGCATTCCAAACCGTGTTTTCGCGGCCGTGTAGTCCGCCGCCTTCTGATGCGCCGCGAGCGGAATGCTCGACGAGAACTCCGCGGGGACCGCATCGCGGTTTGCAAGGACGAACCGGATGTGCCGCCGCGAAAGCCACAGGCGTATCACAGCGGTGAGCGCGAGCGCGGCGATAAAAACAGCGGTGAACCAATGCATTGAAACGAAGACGGTTGTGCGACAATGCCATTCTACACAGGGGTCCACGGAAAAGCGGCATGGCGCAGGACCAGAACAACCTCCTCTGGCTGGACATGGAAATGACCGGACTCGATCCGGACAAGGACCGCATCATCGAGATCGCGATCGTCGTAACCGATTCACAGTTGAACACCGTCTCCGAGGCGCCGGTTTTGGTCGTGCACCAGTCCGACACGGTCCTCGATGCCATGGACGACTGGAACAAGAACACTCACGCGCGCACCGGACTGATCGACAAGGTGAAGGCCTCGGTGCTGACCGAAGCTGCGGCGGAGGAGCAGCTGCTCGCGTTCCTAGCGCAACACGTTCCCGGCAAAACCTCGCCGATGTGCGGCAACTCGATCTGCCAGGACCGGCGCTTTCTTGCGCGCTACATGCCGCGTCTCGAGGCCTATTTTCACTATCGCAATCTGGATGTCAGCACGTTGAAGGAGCTCGCGCGGCGCTGGAAGCCCGAAATCGCAAAGGGCCTCGTCAAGCAGGGTAAGCACGAGGCGCTCGCGGACATCTACGAGTCGATCGAGGAACTGAAGTACTACCGGGAAACCTTCCTGAAGCTCTAGTCCCGGGTGCTCACGACTTTTCCGGGATTCATCAGGTTTTCCGGGTCGACGGCGCGCTTCAAGCTCAGCATGAGGTCGACCGCCTCTCCCAACTCCTTCCGCAGTGACCGCATCTTGCCGAAGCCGATGCCGTGCTCGCCGGTGCAGGTGCCCTCCATGGCAAGCGCGCGGTTCACGACTCGCTCGTTGAACTCTTTCGCCTCTTCAAGATCAGCTTCGCTGTCGGGCCGGATGAGAATCTCGCAGTGGAAGTTGCCGTCGCCCACATGACCGAAAAGCGGTATCGGCATCGAAGCGCGCGAGATGTCCTTCGAAGTTTCGACGATGCACTCCGTGAGCCGCGAAATCGGAACGCATACGTCGGTGGAAACGGCGCGTGAGCCGGGCCGCAGCTGAAGGCAGGCGAAATAAGCCTGGTGGCGCGCCGTCCACAGCCGCGTGCGGTCCTCAGGCTTGGTCGTCCACTCGAAGTCCATGCCGCCGTTTTCGCGTGCAATGTCCTGCACCAGCCTTGCCTGCTCTTCGACGCCCGCTTGCGTACCGTGAAACTCGAGAAACAGCGTCGGCTGCTCGCGGTAGCCCGTCTTCGAATAGGCGTTGATGGCCTTCATGGTCGTAGCGCACAGCGCCTCGCTGCGTGCGATCGGAATCCCGGCCTGCAGGGTCTGGATCACGGTGTTCACCGCGCCGGCAATCTCCTGAAACGAGCAAACGGCCGCCGACATCGCCTCCGGAACGGCGTAAAGGCGCACGGTGAGTTCGGTGATGATTCCGAGCGTCCCCTCCGATCCCACGAACAGACGGGTCAGCTCGTAGCCCGCTGCGGATTTGCGCGAGCGGCGCGAGGTGGTGATCACACGGCCGTCGGCGAGCACGACGGTCAGGGCGAGCACGTTCTCGCGCATGGTGCCGTAGCGCACGGCGTTCGTGCCCGAAGCACGCGTCGCGGCCATGCCGCCCAGCGTCGCGTCGGCACCGGGGTCGACCGGAAAGAAAAGGCCCGTGTGCCGGATATGCTCGTTCAATTGCTTCCGCGTCACTCCGGCCTGCACCACCGCGTCCAGGTCGGCTTCGTGCACGGCGAGCACCCTGTTCATGCGTGAAAGATCGATGCACACCCCGCCTCGGATGGCGAGCACGTGGCCCTCGAGCGAAGTGCCGACGCCGTACGGGATCATCGTCGTCTTGTGGCGCCGGCACAGATCGACGATGTCGCGCACCTCCGCGGTGGATTGCGGAAACACCACCGCATCGGGGGGCGCGCACGGAAAGTACGACTCATCCCTGCCGTGATGCTCGCACACGCCCCGCGAGGTCGTGACGCGATCGCCGAGCAGCGCCCGCATCTCCTCGAGCAGCGCAGCATCGAATTCGCTGGGCTTGTTCAAGACGATTCCTCGCGACTATTCGAGCTCGATCCTGCCGTCGAACCGTACCGAGAGCTTGAGGCCGGGGACTTCGAGCGTGACCGAGGCGGGGAACTTCTCGTTGCCCTTGATTGCGCCCCCGGCGCGCGCCTTCGCCACGGCCTGCTCGATCTCCCTTTGGGAACTCACTCCGACCATCTTCAGGAATTTCCGGATGCTGAGGTTGAAGGCGTCTTCGTTCATGATGATCTCCGTTTGCATCAGCCTAAGTCCCGCCGCGGCCGGAGTCAATCGCGGTTTCGCAGCCGTGCGAACAGGCCCCGCGTGGAGGCGTCGAGTCCCGCCGTGTCTCCGCCCTCGAGCAGCCTCGGCAGCAGCGTGCGGGCGAGGTTCTTGCCGTGCTCCACCCCCCATTGGTCGAAACTGTTCAGATTCCAGATGACGCCTTCGGCGAACACTTTGTGCTCGTGCAGCGCGATGAGGGCGCCGAGCGCTCGCGGAGTGAGGCGCTCGAGAAGCACGGTGCTCGAAGGGCGATTTCCGGGGAGGGCCTTGTACGGCGCGTCCGGTGCGGGGTTGCCGAAGGCAAGGGCTGCGCTCTGGGCGAGCGCATTCGCCACGAGCGCACCCTGCTCGGCGGACGATTCCTCGTTTCGTCCGATCACGATGAAATCCACCGGGATGAGATGGGTCCCTTGGTGCAACAGCTGGTGAAAGGAGTGCTGGCTGGGTGTCCCCGATGCACCCCAGACGACGGGAGCCGTGGCGTAGTCGACCTCGTTCCCGTCTCGGTCCACGCGCTTCCCATTCGATTCCATCTCGAGCTGCTGAAGATAGGCCGGTAAATCGCGCAGATCCTCGCTGTAAGGGATCACGGCGCGGGTCTGGGCGCCGAAAAAGTTCACGTACCAGATCTCGAGCAGCGCAAGCACCACCGGCATGTTTAGCTCCAGGGGCTCGTTGCGGAAATGGGCGTCCATCGCGCGCGCGCCGTGAAGCAGCTCTTCGAACGCGCTCATGCCGGCCGCCAGCGCGACCGGCAGGCCCACGGCGGACCAGACCGAATAGCGCCCCCCCACCCAGTCCCACATCGGAAACACGCGCTCGGGCGGAACCCCCAGTGCTTCGGCGCCGGCGGGGTTTGCGGTGACCGCGGCGAAATGGCGCGAGGGCCCGTTCGAGTTTCCGAGCGCCGACGCTAGCCAGGCGCGGGC
>WNGC01000455.1_pt1 | contig 32667 bp, 35 predicted proteins | sample 5400051 | NCBI WGS metagenome assembly WNGC01 (sample SAMN13153368, study PRJNA577476) | soil metagenome | isolation source: 20 cm soil or saprolite under grassland replicate 2 | place: USA:California | collected 2016-06-15
GCCGTCGGCCACAGCGGTGCCGACCGCAACACGCTCCCTCACACCGACGCAGACGGTCGCCGCCGCGTCACCGACGGCCGCGCCCCAAAGCGCCGCGCCGAGCGCGACTCGCTCGCCCGCCGCGGCGGCGAGCCCGCCCGCGTCGGCGGCAGACACCGGAACGAACATCCTGCTCTACGCGATGCTCATCGCCATCGTCTTCCTCGTCTTGCTGTCGCTCTTCCTATCGCGCGGAGGTCGGCGCCGCTAGGTCCGGCGCAGCTCCGAGGTCCACGCGAAGAGCAACGGTACCGTCTCGACGAGGTTGTAGAGGAAATGCAGGTCAGGCCGAGCGATCGGCAGACCACCGAAGAGCAGGCCGCCCGATGAGAGAAGACCCGGTGTACCTGAGACGCCGGTCTGGATGTACGTCGCGATCATCACCGAGTGCTCGATGAAGTGCCAGCCCGCGAGCGGGGTGACCGCGATGAGCCACGGGTTCGTCCGGAAGTGCGGGAGCAGCGCGAGGAGCGTGATGAGGACGATCGCATTCCACACGAAGTGGACCCACTCGATGTTGAGCTGGCCGACGATTCCCTGCGCCGCCGCACCCGAAAGATGAAGCACGTGGATCTGGACCATCTGCGCGAGGTGCTCGAGGAGATGGGTCGTCTGGGCGAGCGCGAGGAAGCCGAGGAGAGCGATCCAGGGTGTCGCGACGAGGCGGTCGGGATATCCCGCCGCGCGCGCCGTCATTCTTAGTCGACAACTCCCGCGAACCGCCTGACGAGCTCGATGATGTCATCCGAAAGCCGGCGCACCTCGCGGACCGCGTCGGTCATCGTCGCGACCTCGATGCGGCCGCCACGCAACACCGGCAGCACGCCGGAACGGCCGGCGTCGACCAGATCGGCCGCCGCATTCCCGAACCGCGTGGCGCGGAGCCGATCGACCGCGGTGGGAGAGCCACCGCGCTGCAGGTGTCCGAGCACGACCTGCCGCGCTTCGATCCCGGTGCGCTGTTCGATGTGCCGCGCGAGGACCGCGCCGATCGCGCGCTGGTCGAGGCGCACGTGACCGAAGGCGTCGTGGTCCAGCGCCGTCTCCGCCTCGAGGCCGTCGATCACCGCCGCTTCGGACACGACCACGAGGATGTCGGGGTCGCCGATCGCGCGATGTCGCTTCATGGTCCGGATCACCTGCTCTGCCGTGATCTGGATCTCGGGAACGATGATGAGGTCGGCGCCGCCGGCGAGCCCACCGTAGGCCGCGACCCACCCGGTATCCCGACCCATCGCCTCGACGACGACCACGCGGTGATGCGCACTCGCCGTCGTGCGGAGCCGGTCGAGCGCGTCGGCGACGACGGTGACGGCCGTGTCGAAACCGATGCAGTAGTCGGTCTCGGAAAGGTCGTTGTCAACGGTTTTCGGCACGCCGATCACGCGGATGCGCTGCTCGTGGAGCCACTCCGCGACTCCGAGCGTGTCGTTTCCGCCGATCGCGACGAGCGCATCGATCCGCCAGCGGCGGATGCTTTCGAGCACCGCACGGCGCGACGCCTCGTCCTTGCGCGGATCGGTGCGTGAGGTGCCGAGGATCGTCCCGCCATCGCTCAGGATGCGATTCGCGTCCCTCACGCCGAGCGGGCGCGGCTCGGCCTCGCCGAGGAGGCCCGCCCAGCCGTCGGCGATGCCGAGGACCTCGTGACCGAGAGCCGTCGCGCGCAGGACGACCGCGCGAATCGCCGCGTTGAGCCCGGGGGCGTCGCCGCCGCCGGTGAGAACTCCGATGCGCAAGGCTACGTGCGACTCATTCCTTGCAGAGCCTAGGACTTCGTGTCTTTCTTTTGCCGCTCGAGCGCCTTCTCCAGCTCGTCCGGGCTGATCGCTCGCATGATCGCGAGGACCTCGCCCAGCCGACGCGGATGCCCGCGGGCTTCGTAGAAACGCTGACGCTCGAGCGCTTCGGCGAGCTGCTCGTGGGTGAGGATCCCCTCGTCGATGAGGTACTGGCCGAGGGTCTGGACGGCTGGCGGCTCGCCGAGGATGCCGCGCAGCGTGTTGATGAGGTCGATGGGACCGAACGGCTTGACCAGGTAATGCGAGGCGCCCGCGGCGAGGCCGGCTTTTCGATCGGAGGCGCTGTCGCGAGCTGTCAGCATGACCACGGGGATCGCCTTCGTCGCGGGATCTTCTTTGAGCAGCTTGCACACGTCGAACCCCGTCGGCCCTCGGTCATCGTCGAAATTCACGTCCAGCAGCACCGCTCGCGGCGGGTCGCGGTGGGCGAGGTCGACCGTCTGGTCCGGCGTCGCCGCCTCGGCGATGGTCCAGCCCTGGGTCGACAGAGTGATCCGGACCATGTCGCGTATGAACCGTTGGTCGTCCGCTATCAGGATGTCGGTCACCGCACCTCGCAGCGCCTGCGAGCCTAGCGAAGGGGAACACGGCTTTACAGCCCTCAGAGCCCCGACCTAAACTCGTTCGCAACAACTTCATACGCGTTGCCGGCCAGAGGTGCGGTCGCAAGCAGTAGTACCGCGGAGGAACGAGCTTCCGCCAGATGCGGTGCGAACGGTGTGATCGCCGAAGTCTCAGGGTCCGTCTCGGGACCTTGGGCTGGTCCGCTTTCCGGAAGGAGGCGGACTGTCGCGACGGGGGCAACTCCGCCGCGAAGCGCTGCCGTGTGACCAGGCTCTCGGAGAGGCTCGGTGGCACGTCGCGCACCGGGCTTTTCTATTTGGAAAGCCCGGTGCTCCATGCCGGATCGCGTCTGACATGAGGAGGACCGGTGCCGATCGAGCGGTTCGCGATCATCGACTCGACGCTCCGCGAGGGGGAGCAGTTCTCGAACGCGCACTTCACGACGGCGGACAAGATCGCCATCGCGAAGCTGCTCGACGCCTTTGGGGTCGAGTACATCGAGCTGACCTCGCCGGTGGCGTCTCCCCAGTCGTTCGAGGACTGCCGGACGATCGCCGCGTTACCCCTCCGGGCGAAGGTGCTGACGCACGTGCGCTGCCACATGGATGACGCACGGGTCGCCGTCCAGACGTGCGTCGACGGCATCGACATCCTGTTTGGGACGTCCTCGATCCTGCGCGAGTTCAGCCACGGGAAGAGCGTCGACGAGATCATCGAGGATGCGGGCGAGGTGATCGCCTTCATTCGCGATCACGGCAAAGAGGTCCGCTTCTCGAGCGAGGACAGCTTCCGTTCCACCGAGGGCGACCTCCTGAAGGTCTACACGGCCGTTGACCGGATGGGCGTGAACCGCGTCGGCGTGGCGGACACCGTCGGCATCGCGACGCCGCGCCAGTGCTACGCGCTCGCGGTCGAGCTCCGTCACCACGTGCACTGCGACATCGAGTTCCACGGTCACAACGACACCGGATGCGCCATCGCCAACAGTTACGCCATCCTGGAAGGTGGGGCCACCCACATCGACACGAGCGTGCTCGGGATCGGCGAGCGCAACGGGATCACCCCACTCGGCGGTTTCGTCGCGCGGATGTACGCGGATGACCCGGCGGCGATCCGCAAGAAGTACGACCTACCGAAGCTGCGAGACCTCGACGAGCTTGTCGCTTCGCTCGTTGGGATCGAGATCCCCTATAACAACTTCGTGACCGGCAAGTACGCGTTCCACCACAAGGCGGGCATGCACACGAAAGCGATCTACCTCAACCCGAACAGCTACGAGATCCTGGACCCCGCCGACTTCGGGCTCGCGCGAACGATCAACGTCGCGCACCGCCTGACCGGAAAACACGCGATCGACCATCGCGCGAAGGAGCTTGGGCTCGAGTTCGGCGAGGATGAGCTCCGCAAGATCACGCGCCGCATCAAGACGCTGGCCGACTCCGGCCCGTTATCGATGGATCAGCTCGATTCGCTGCTTCGCGAGTGGGTCGTTGCCTAAGACCGTCGCCGAGAAGATCCTCTCGCGGGTCGCGGGGCGCGATGCGAGCGTCGGCGACCTGGTCATCGTGCCCGTTTCGCGCGTCATGGTGCATGACTCGGTCATCGACGCCGTCATCGCGGGTCTGCGCGACCTGGGCAGAGAGCACGTCTGGGATACCACGAAGGTGGCCGTGTTCGTCGACCACGCAGCGCCGGCTCCGACGCCGGTCGTCGCGGACTCGCATCGTGTCCTCCGCGAGTGGGTGCGGGCACAGGGGATCGCGACCTTTTATGACGCGGGCGAAGGTGTGTGCCACCAGATCATGGTGGAGGAGGGCTACTGCGAGCCGGGCACAGTGATCGTTGGCAGCGACTCGCATTCGAATTCGTACGGCGCGGTCGGCGCGTTCGGCGCGGGTATGGGCGCGACCGACATCGCGGTGGCCCTCGCGCTCGGCCGGACCTGGCTCCGCGTACCGGAGTCGATCAAGGTCACATTCACCGGCAAGCCGCGCAAGGGCGTCACGATGAAGGACGCGATCATGCGCGTCGTGCGCGAGATCGGGACGGACGGCGCGCGGTACGCGTGTGTTGAATTCCACGGCGCGGGTTCCCTGCCGCAGGGCGATCGCATCACCTTGGCCGGCATGACCACCGAGATGGGCGCGAAGGCCGGGATCGTCGTCGCCACACCGGAGGCGCCCGACTGGCTCTTCCCCGACCGGGGCGCCGCGTACGCGAACGAGGTGACCATCGATCTCTCGTCGCTCGAGCCGCAGATCGCGGTGCCGCCGCGGGTGGACCAGGTCGTCGATATCTCCGAGGCCGTCGGCCAGCCGGTCGACGTCGTCTTCCTCGGGTCGTGCACGAACGGACGCCTCGTGGACATGCGCCAGGCGGCGACGGTCCTCCGCGGGCGACGGATCTCGCCGGAAGTGCGCCTCGAGGTGGTCCCGTCGTCGCGGCGGCAGTTCGAGGACGCGATGGCCGACGGCACCCTTCTCTCACTATCAGCGGCCGGCGCGGTCATCGGCAGCTCAGGCTGCGGGCCGTGCCTCGGCCGCACCGGTGGGGTGCTCGCGGGGCAGGAGATCTGTCTTTCGACGGCGAACCGGAACTACCGCGGACGGATGGGATCGGCCGACGCGTCGATCTTCATCGGCTCGCCGTACGTCGCCGCGGTCGCCGCGCTCACCGGCGTCATCGACGATCCGCGCCCGTATCTCGAAGCGAGCGACGCCGAATTCGACGACCTCGTGGCCAGGCGGCGCGCGGAGCGTGCCGGCCGCGGAGCCGCCTCGGTGCGGTCCGGCGATCGCTCCCGTGAGCTCATGGTCGCCGCCGCGCGTAGCGGTGTCGCCGCGGAGATAGACGATTGAGCAGAGCATGGGTGTTCGGCGACGACCTCGACACGGACCAGATCGTCCCGGGTCGCTACGCGCCGTTCATGGTGGGCCTGGACAAGTTCCACACGTACGCGTTCTGCGACGCGCGCCCGGACTTCGCCAAGGAGGTCGCGGCAGGCGACCTGCTTGTTGGCGGCGACAACTTCGGATGCGGGAGCTCGCGCGAGTACGCGGTCGCCGCTCTGGCGAAGCACGGGATCGGTGGGATCGTCGCGAAGAGCTTCGCGCGCATCTTCTTCCGCAATTGCATCAACCTCGGCATCCCGGTGCTGGAGTCCGACGACGCTCTGACCGTGGTGCGCGACGGCGACGTCGTGACGCTCGATCTCGCCGCCGGTCTGCTGCGCGCGCCGGCCGGTGACGCACGGCTGCGCCCGCTCGCGCCGTTCGCCCAGGAGATCCTCGCCGCCGGCGGAGTTGTCGCCTACCTGCGCGAGCACGGAGACTTTCCCCCGGTCGCATGAGCAGCCAGCCGATCGAGATCGTCCAACTCGCCCCGCAGCGCGCCGTCACGGTCCGGCGGACGCTCCCGCAAGCTGAGCTCGGCGCGTTCTTCATGGAGATCTTTCCGAAGCTCCGCGGGGCCATCCGCGCGCAGGGCGCGACCCCTGCCGGTCCGCGGTTCGCTCGCTACTACAACGGAGACCCGGCGGCGTTCGACACCGAGGCGGGTATCCCGTTCACGGGCTCGTTCATGCTCACCGGCGATGAAATTCGCGTGACCAAGCTGCCCGCCGGCCGCGCCGCGAAGACCCTGCACGTCGGGCCGTACCACACCCTGTCCGAGGAGTACCGGCGGCTCGAGAAGTGGCTCGCCGAGGAGGGGCATCGCCCAGGCGAGGGCCCCTGGGAGTCCTACCTCGACGACGAGACGAAGACACCGGAGAAGCATCTGCGCACCGAGGTGTACTGGCCGCTCGTTCGCTGAGCTACGGAAGCTCGATCGCGATCGGCAGCGCGCTCCTGGCCCAGCTCGACAGACGTTTCCCCGCGCGCCACCCCTGGTACTTGCCGTCGAGGAGCTGTCGCGCGCGCTCGTCCTCCTTCGTCCCACCGCGAACGACGCGCGCGCTCCCCGTCGCGGTCCGCGTGCCCACCCGAACGCGGACGCGCGGTGTCTTTCTCAGGTTGCGAACCCAGTCGGCGCGATCGCCGCCGCCCGAGAGCATGTAGACCCGCCCGTCGTCCAAACCGAACCAGATCTCGACGGTGTGCGCTTTACCGCTGCGACGCCCGACCGTCGTCAGATACGCGAAGTCCTGATCCGCGAGTCGCTCGAACATCTCGCAGTGATAACGAACGCGATCCGCGCTGGATTCCCGAGATCGGCACAGCCCGCTGCGGTATGACTGAGCTCTGCCGTCCTAGCGGGCGCGGCGGAGAAGGCAATCCGCGCACTGGCACTGCGCCGGCGCGGGGTGCGTGTGGCGAGGACGCCATGCCGTCGACACGAGGGCCATGAGAACGATGGCCACCCAGGCGAGTGCCAGCCAGAACGCCGCATCCGAAGCCATGCCCTCGACACTTGCGCAGATCGTGCCAGCGATCGCGGCTTGCTTGGCCCCTCCTCAGGCGAGGGTTTCACGCAGCCACTCCGCGACCGTCTCGGTCATCCTGGCGCGTGGTCCCGCCGGCCCGAAATCGTGGTCCGCGCCTTCGATCGTGACGATCCTGTTCGGCACGCGCGCCTGCGATAGGACCGCGGCATAACGCTCCGCGTTGTCGAACGCCACCTGGTCGTCGCGCGAGCCCCAAATGAGGAGCACCCGGGCTCGGGTCCGCGAGAGCTCAGCCACCGGCTTCCACTTTCCGTCGTTCGACCATGCCGAGAATCTTGGTCCGGCCACGGCGGGCGCGGCCGCGAGCACCGCGCCGCGAATCCGCGAATCGCGCCCGGCGACGAGCGCGGCGACGGTGCCGCCGAAGGAGAAGCCGACCACACCGAGACGCTCGGGGATGTCCGGGTGCGCTTTCAGCACGCGGATCCCACCCGCGGCGTCGGCGAGACCGGAGTCGAGCGTCATGCGAGGTGGCTGGTGATCGCGATAGGCGAACCGGAGCGCTGCGACGCCCGCCCGCGCGAGCGCGTCACACGTCGCGACGATGTGCGGCTGATCGGGATGGCCGCCGAAGCCATGCAGCACGGCCGCGCCGCCGATCGCACTCGTCTCCGGAAGATGCAGCACGCCGTCGAGCTCGGTGCCCTCGACGCGTATTCCGACACGCTGCACTGGCAACCCGTCACTCCGCGGTGGCGGCGGGCGCTTTCGGTGGAAGCTCCGGAAGCGCGAGCAGCTCGAAGACCTTCCGCCGGTCCTCGATCGGGGTGCGCGAGCTGATGAGCTCGAGGACCTTCTTTCGACCCTTCATCTTTCCGACGAGGATCGCTCCGACCAGCTTATCTCGCAGGAAGAAGAGCCGCTTGTAGTTGCGAGGCTCGTACTCGACCTCGACGACCGCCTCGGCCTCGGGCTCCTCCTCGGTCGTGACGCCCATTACCGAGATGTTCGAGTTGAACATGCCTGAGGCGTAGGTTGGGACCTCCACATACGGCTCCCTCGCGCCGAGCATGTTCTTCGCCACGTGCCGTCCGTGGTTGAGGGAGTTGTCCCAGGTCCCCATCCGGTGGTGTCGCTGCGAGACCACGTCGTAGAACTCGGCGACATCGCCGGCCGCCCACACGTCGGGGATATTCGTCTCGAGGAACTCGTTCGTCCTGACGCCGACGTTCGTCTCGAGGCCAGTGCCTTCGAAGATGTCGATGTTCATCGTCAGACCGAGGCCCACGCCGACCATATCCGCCTTCGCTGCGAATCCTTTCGTGCCGGTGACCACGAGCTGTCCGTTGGACCGCTCGAGCTTTTCGATCGCCTCGTCGTAGTGGAGGTGCACCCCGGCGTCCTGCGCCAGCAGCGTGATGACCTTGCCCCCCTCTTCATCGAGGGACCTCCGCAGGAACCACGGGCCGCGCATGAGCCAGTGCGTTTCGAGCCCGCGATGGGCGAACGCTTCGGTCAGCTCGTACCCGATGAACGACCCGCCCAGCACGACGGCGATCTTTGACTCGGGGATGCGTGCGACCATGCCTTTGGCCTCATCGAAGTACTGGAAGTTGAAGAGATACGGCGCCCCCTCGGCGCCGGGCGCGCGAAGGGGATTCGGACGGCCGCCCGTCGCGATGAGAAGGCGGTCATACGGTATTTCTCCGCCGGGCTCGGCGTGGATGGTCTTCTCGTCGAAGCTCACCTGATCGACTTTTGTCTCGAGACGGAGGTCGATGTTGTTCTTGGTGTGCCACTCCATGTCGCGCACGTAGACGCGCTGCTCGAGAAGCACCCCGCGCAGGTAGCGAGGGAGCGACACGCGGTTGTAGAGCGTGTAGGGCTCGTCGTCGATCATCACGATCTCGGCGGCCGCGTCGAGCTTGCGGAGCTGCTCGGCCGCGTATGTTCCCGCGGCGCCGTTGCCGATGATCACGAAGCGCGTCGGATGAGCGGTCAGGGTGGTCTCCTCGTAAGTGGTCGAGTTAGTCTCGCCGAATGCCGCGCGCCGCGCCGTCGCCGCTTGCCCGCGTGCGGAAGATCTGCTTATCGCTTCCCGAAACGACGGAGCGGCCGAGCCACGGCGCGCCGAGTTTCTTCATCCGGGACAAGGTCTGTTTTGTGAACTACATGGAGCACCATCACGACGACGGCCGCCTCGCGCTCTGGTGCGCCTGTCCGCCGGGAATGCGCGAGGGTCTCGTGAATGCGCAACCGGAGCAATACTTCGTGCCGCCGTACGTCGGCTTTCGCGGGTGGATCGGCGTCCGGCTCGACCGCCGTCCGGATTGGGACGCAGTCGAGCGCGTGATCCGTGACGCGTATCTCGCGGTGGCGCCGAAGAGACTCCTCGCGGCCTTCCTGGATCGCTGAGCGTTTCGTATCCTTAACGCACGCCGGAGTGGCGAAATCGGTTTACGCAGCTGACTTAAGATCAGCCTGGGCGCAAGCCCTATGAGGGTTCGAGTCCCTCCTCCGGCACTCGACGAGGTTTAGGCGACCGAGGCCCGATAGGACTCGTCGAGAATCGCACGGGCTGTCGCCGGACTCCAGCGCTCGTGCATTCCCCTCATCGTGCAGCACCGCCGGACGATTGCCCGAAGCTCGGAGCTGGCGCCGACGATCTTCTCAACCTGGATTCCGGTCTCGGTCAAGTGGACCGCGATCTGCTGAAGACGCGTTCGAACGTCAATGAGCCGACTGCCCCACGCCGACGGGCGCCCCAGGCTCGCCTCCGCAATGTCCGCCAGTCGTGCGTCGCTGCTCTCGCGAGCTCGTCCGAGCAGCTCAAGAATCTCGTTGATTCCGCCTGTTTGGCTGCGAGCGAACTCAGGTTCGGGTGGCGCGAGGCGGTCACAAGGAAGAAGGCTCTGCGGAATCTCCATCGGGTCGCTCTCGCCGCGCGTGGCCGAGTAGTTGACCTGGGCGGCATAACGGAGCTCGACGGCGACCGCATGTCGGATCACGTCGCGAAGGCTCCAGTCGCCATCTCGCTCAGAGTCGAGAAGGCGATCGTCGCGACCCACCAGCATGCCGACGAGATCGCCGTACGCCGCTTGAGCGAAGTCGAGGATGCGAGAAACCTCGGAACGAACCGATGGCTGCCTGGATGCGGCGAGCGATTGCTCGCGACGGAGCAGGCCGTACAGGCTGTCCCGACGTGAGCTGCTTGTATCTCCGACCGCGATCGCCGCGAGATACTCCAGCGGAGGCGGCACCGGAGTTCGCCTAGGCGGCGGGACCCGCGACGTTCACCACAAGCTCGCCGCTCCCTGAGCGCACCACCACGATCTCGGACTCCTCGAGACCGTCGTTCCCCTCGCGGTGGATCTCGCCGGGCGGCAGGTAGATGCAGTCCCCGTCACGCGCATGGAATTTCGTCGTGCCTCCGGGTCCGCATTCGAGGTGCACCTGACCGGTGATGACATAAATCACCGACTCGTGCGTGCCGTGGTGATGCCAGCTCGACGAGCGGCCGGCCTCGGTGCGCACGATTCCAACCCACAACTCCTCGGTGTGGACAGCCTCCTCACGGGTCATTCCTGCGGTTTGCCCCGTCTGCTGGTGACGGTCGGAAGGCCGGATCAACCTCGGCTGCTTCTTTTCCATCTCTTTGCGGTACTCCTCTTCGGCCTCCCAGCGCTCGTGCTGGACGTGGAGCTGCGCGCCCCGCCGCATGATCCACGTTCGGACGCGCTCGCGCGCGGCGAGATCAGAGGGTAGCGGGACGGTGTGGCGGTGGCGGTTGGCGCACTCGAGTGTGACCACCCCACCGCTTTCGGCCACGGGCATCATCGGCAGGCCGCAACGCTCACATTCGCGCGTCCCGTCGGGTTGAAGGTGGCTCAAGTCCTGGCCGATCTCCTCGAGAACGATGCATTCCGCTGCTCCGTCCCATACACTGGTCCTGACCGCCGCGCCTCTTGGGCGCGGCGCCTTTTCGCCCCGGGCCAAAGGTCCGCGGCAAGCCCATGGAAAGGAAGAATTGTCACAGAATGCGACCGTACGAGCTCATGTATCTCTGTCCCCCCACCATCGACGAAGAGCGCCTTGGCGCGGTCAGCGAGCGCATCCAGCAGACCATCGCCAATCTCGGCGGCAAGGTCGAGAAGGTCGTTCCCAATCTGAAGCGTCGACTCGCCTACGAGGTCGCCCACCACCGTGACGGCCAGTACGGCGTCGTCGAGTTTTCATTGCCGACGACCCAGGCGCGCGAGCTCGAGCGCACCATACGGCTCACCGAAGACATCCTCCGCCACCTCGTAGTGAGAAGGGACGAGTGACATCGTGGCCTCAGTAAGCAAGATCGTCATCATCGGCAACGTCGGACGGGATCCCGAGCTCCGGATGACTCCAAACGGGCGGCCGGTGTGCGAGTTCAGCGTCGCCGTCAACCGCGTCACCGGCAAGGCCGAAGACCGCCAGGAGCAGACCGACTGGTACCGCGTGAGCTGCTGGTCCACGCTCGCCGAGCGCGCTCAGCAGATGATCACGAAAGGGCGTCTCGTCTACGTGGAGGGGCGTTTCACGCCCCGGACGTACACCGACCGTGAGGGCAAAGAGCGCCTGAGCCTGGACATCAGCGCCGGCGACTTCCAGATGCTCGACCCGCGGCGTGACCGCGAGGGCGGTATGGGCGGCGACAACGCGGCACCCGCGCGAGGGCCGGAGGGGGAGAAGACCTTCGACCCCGACGAGATCCCCTTCTAGGAGCGAACGATGAGTCAAGAGATCTCAGAAGGCGGCCCGCGCTCGGGGCCCCCACGGGGCCCGCGGCGCGATGGACCATCCGGCGGTTCGGGCGGATCAGGCGGGCGGTACGGCGGGCCTCCGGGCCTCCGCCGACCGCGTCGCAAGGTCTGCACATTCTGCGTCGATAAGGTGCAGAAGATCGACTACAAGGACGTCGGTCGCATCCGTCGGTACATCAGCGACCGCGGCAAGATCGATCCCCGTCGCAAGAGCGGCACGTGCGCGAAGCATCAGCGGATGCTGACGACTGCGCTCAAGCGGGCTCGTCTGATGGCGATGTTGCCGTACACCGCTGACCATGTCCGTGGGCTCATGTCGCCACAGGCGCGCGCGATGGCCGGCGGCCCGCCGCCGCCCAAACCGGAGCGTCCTCCGTATCGGCCGGCAGGTGAGTTCCGCCCGGCGGGGGCCCCGTTCCCACGCCGTGACGCTCCGCCGGCGGCCCAGGCCCCGGCGCCAACGCCGCCCGCGCCGAGCGAACCCGCGAGCAGCTAGAAGCGCGGGGCCGTGAGGCCGTTCGCGAGGACGTACGGGATACCGAATACCGCGAGCAGCATGATCACGATCACGATGATCGCGATGAAGGTCCGGCCACCTTGGCGCTGCCAGGCGTGCCCGCTCGCGACGCCGGCAACGACGCCGCCGGCCACGATAATTCCGAAGCCCGAGACGAAGGCTGCGATCGCGAGACTCACGAGATAAAGCAACCAGATGAGAATCCGGCTCTGTCCGATCCGCGACCTCAGCACCCAGTAGATCGGCGCCGCGACGACGGCCACGAAGCCGACGAAGAGACAGCCCTGGAACAGACCCCCAAGAAGGTCGTTGACGGAGATCTGGGCGCCGTTTTGGGGGAAGAGAAACGCATCGGCCGGTCCGATCGCGCTCACGCCTAATAAGAGCGCCAGTGTGTAGACCGCGATCGGCACAACACTCCGCCCCGCGTACGCGTTCGCGATCCAGGACCATCCCCAGAAGATCGCGAGTGGGACCAGCACGACGGGGGCTGCGATTGCGCCGTTCCCGCTCAGACTGATGTGCAGAGGGTCGCTCGATGGCCCGTAGTGCTCGAGTGCGACCGTCGCCGCGGCGATCAGGAGGCCCCAGATGAGTCCCGGGATAAAGCCCATGCGCGGAATCCTACGAAAACTCGGAAGGCCGGTGAGCCAGGGCGGCTACCGGCCTTCGGCCGAGTGGGGTGACGGGTCGTCCGCTAGGGGACAAGACAGATGTCGCCCTCGCAGAAGAGCCGCTGCGTGTCTGTGCTCCTGGTGCTGGGCTGCGCCATGTCGGCGCGCTCCTGGTTGCCGTGAGCTCCGGGAGATGAGGTGACCGTCGTGGCTGTGGTGCTCGTGTCCGGGTAGAGCGCCTCGTTCAGGAAGAGGAGTCGCGCGTTGGTGCCGGTGACCGACCACGCGATCCGGCTGTCGCGGTTCGCTGCGGTCCCCGCCCCGTTGTCGCTGCGGAGCGCTGCGAGCGAGCCGGCCGAAGCGCCGAACGCGATGTACGCACCCAAACCGATGGCGAGAGCGAGCTTCTTCATGTGTGAACCCTCCTTAGTGGTTGAGAGCAAGCTACGGTCGGGCCGGGCACGGGACGACCGTCCGTTTGACGGGGCCGCCGTCGCCTTCTATCTGCTCCGGACGTATCGCGCGCTACGCGCGCTACTGCGTCGGCGGGGCGGTGATGGTTGGAGAGACCGGCTCGCCCAGATGGCTGAACTTGAGGTCGAACGAGATATCGAAGGTGCTCTTGCCGGCGGTCGGCGAGGCACCTGGGATCCCGAGATCACCGGCCATGTCGACCGAGAGCTTCACCAGCTGGCGCACGATCTGGTTGTCGTCGGTCCGGATCCAGATCTCGCCTTTCCCGGTCGCGCCAGAGACGTTGAACGACGGCGTGGTCGCCGTTTGGGTGCCCTTCATCTTTTCGACGAGCTTGGCCTGGTCGATCGTGTACGTGAGGTGCCGCGTCTTGCGGCCGTCGATCTCCGGGCGGTCGACCTCGGTGACGGTCGTCACGGCCGAGAGGTCGGTCTGCCCAAGTGGGTCGAGCACGGCGCCCTGCGGGTCATTGCCGGCGGTTTCGGTCCAGCCGCTGCCGGTCAGGCCCTTGCTGAACGTGCGCCCGCCGATCGTGATCGTGTCGACCGATAGGGTCTGGCCGAGGAGGGACATCTCCGTCGCAAGGCGGGACTTATCCGGAATCTCGACGTCGCCATTCAGCTTGAAGTCGAAGGAAATGCTGAGGCCGCTGCTGATGGCAAAGTTGCCGCTCCCATCGATGTGCGCCGTCTTGGCGTCCTTTAGGTTCGTGCTCGCCTTCTGCAGGAGCTCGGTCGGTGACGGCTCCGCGAGCGCTGCGGGCTGGCCGCACGCGATCGCGACCGCGGCGAGAACAGGGATGAGCCCTCTGAAGAACACGTCCGCAGCATAAGCGGCCACAGCTTGCACACCCGCATCTCGGCCGTGTCAGAGTTGCGAGGAGGGCCGGCCGGTTCCGACCGACCCTCGCTAGATCAGCCTACGCACCGAAGGGTCATCGTTAGCGTGCCCGGGATCGTCCCCGTGAAGGTGATTATGGCGTTCGGGTCCGGTCCAGCGCTCACCCGGCGGATCTCGACCTCGACTTCTTGAGCCGTCGAGCCAGCGGGAGTCGTGACTACCGCCTGGCGGTTCGCGATGTACTTGGTCCCGTTTGCACTCGTCCCCTCGCTGTGATTGACGAAGTGGGTGATCAAGCTCCCGTCAGGCTGAAGTCGAGTCTCCCACCGAGTGTCGGTCGTTAGGACGATCGGCCCATCCGCGGGATCACAAGGATTCGTCGCGACGTTCGTCGTGATCGTGTGCCCGCTGTCGATGACTCCGGCCAATGCGACCGGTGTCCTCGCGAAAAGCGCGACCGCCACTCCGAGCATCGTGATCAGAACCCGCCTTCGCGCACGCCTTCCAATCAGGTCCCTCATCATCGCCTCCCTTTGGGCCGGAGGCTCACGCGCTTTAAGCAGAGCGGCAATCCGGGAAAGTACTCACTCTTACGAGACTTTGGCGCGACGCGCGAGCCATGCCCCGATCTGAGCTCGCGACCGCAAACTGAGCTTCTGACGAATGTGCTGAACATGGTTCTCTGCGGTGCGCTCGGACAACCCGAGCCGGGCGCCGATCTCCTTATCGGTCAGGCCGTCTGCAACGAGATCCGCCACATCGAGCTCGCGGCGGCTTAGGTCGCCACCGTACCGGCCCGTCAAAGCGTATGAGATCGCCTCCTGCTCCGACATCCGCCTGCCTGCCGCGCGGGCTTCTGCAACGCGAGGTCCAAGCCGCCGCTGCGCCTCGGTCATCCATGAACGAGCTGTAAGCGCGAGGAACGATGCCGGCCACAACCCAGTCTCGCTGCGGGTTCGCTCCGCGTAGCTCGCCAGTCGAAGTGCCCGTTCGTCGTCGCCCTCGGTCGCCGCGAGGTGGGCCAGGAGCTCGAACGGAGCGGGACTCTGGCTGTGCCCACCGTCCCGCAAGAACACGATCGCGTCTCGTAGATAAGCGGCCGCTCGTTCCGCATTGCCGGATCGAAAGGCGACGTCCGCCGCGGTCAGTCTCGTCAAGAAGGGCTCGGCGCTGCCGGGATCGGCGTTTTCGTTCCATGCCGCGAAGGCAGCGTCGATATCGGCCTCGGCTCCCGCGTCATCGCCAACGCCCTTCTTCAACACCGACCGGACGGAAAGCGCCATCGCAAGCTCGCGCGGCTGCAACATGGGAAGGACAGAGTCATAGATCTCGATCGCGCGTCGGGGATCGCCCTCTCCGATCGCGACGTTCGCGGAGTTCTGCCGAGCAAGGATCTCCAGCGAGCGGTCGTTCAACTCGACCGCTATCTCGCGGGCCTCCTCTACCGCCTGTCGGGCGTTGGCGACGCGGATCGCGTCGTCGCTGATCTCCCGCTCCAGACGCGCGCGGTGGATAAGGCAACGCGCTCGCAGCGCGTCGCGAGTCGGCCACGCTGCCAGGGCCTGTCCGAGCCATCCGCTTACAACGGAGAGGTGAACGGGTATCGCGGTCCAATGCGCGCCCGCGTACCGCGACAGAAGGCGGAGAGCCGATGCGGTCTCATTCGCGACGAGCCATGGGAGAACGGCCATGGCGTTCGCGAACTCTCGGCGCAACCGCGCGTCAGCATCGATTGTGGTGTTCCCCTGGGCGAGGTCGATCGTCGCGAGGCGCGCTAGGAAGCGGGCCGCCCGCTCGATGCCCAGGGCCCCCTCGCCGCTCCGGGCGAGCCGCTCGAGGGCGTACTCAAGGACTGGGACGAGCATTCGATATCGGTCCTCGCGGGCCGAGAACTCGACCAGTGATTGATCCGCGAGGCTCGTGACGGCCTGGACGACCTCGCCGGCATCGCGAGATCCGTCGTCTGTGCACACCGCCGCGGCACTCTCGAGGGTGAAGCCTCCGACGAAAACGGCGAGCCGGCGAAATACACGCTGCTCCGTCGCGTCAAGAAGCGAGTGGCTCCATTCGATCGTCGTCCGCAGGCTGACATGGCGGACGTCAGAGCCGCGCTCGGCGGCGAGCGAACGCAAGGGGGCGCTCATGACCTTTGCGAGCGCCGCGACGCTCATGTGGCGGGTGCGGGCGGCTGCGAGCTCGATTGCGAGCGGCAGGCCGTCGGCGGAGCGGCAGATCGAGACGACGTCGCGATAGGTCGATGCGTCGAAGATGAAGCCTGGCTGGGCGACTCGAGCGCGTTCGACGAAAAGACGCACGGCGTCGGCACGCAGGGCGTCGCCGACCGTTCCTTCTGCCGGCAAAGGCACTGACAGCGGAGGGATTCGCCACACAACCTCGGCTTCGATCCGGAGCGGTGAACGGCTCGTCGCCATGATGCTGACGCCGTCGCTCGCGGCGAGAAGTCGAGCTGCGCATGCCGCGGCGGCCTCCACCAGATGCTCGCAGTTGTCGAGCACGACGACAAAGCGGTCTCCGTGTGTCAAGCCGAGTGCGGTGATCGTTCGTCGGCTCAAGCTTCCGTCTCCGGGAAGACCGAGCGCGCGTTCGATAGCCGGGGCGACCGCGGCTGGATCACGTAGGGCCGCCAGGTTGATCCACGCCAGGGCCGCCCTTGGCACTTTGGAAATGAGCTCGTACGCGATGCGCGTTTTCCCAGAGCCGCCGGCGCCGGTCAGCGTTAGTAGGCGCGAGGCGGAGCGGAGCCGGCGGAGGATGGCGAGCTCGCTCCTTCTGCCAACGAAGGTCGACGAGGGTGTGTAGGCGAAGACGTCCATGGAGCCGAAGGATACGGAGCGCGAAAAGAATGGACCCGCCCCACGGGCGGGCCCTTCTTCACCAGCGGAGGTTACTTTTACGCGGTCTTTTGCTCGTGCAGCGGTTTCTTGTCGATCTTGAGGATGGTCTGGTCCTTCGCCGCGACGGTGAACGGGATCACGCCCGGGATGAGCCACTCGGTCCACATCTTGTCGACCTCGTGCTGGAAGTGCTCCACGTCCTCTTCGGCGAAGTGCGCGAAGCGACCCTGGCGCTTCAGGTACTCGTACACCGGCTTGCGCTTCTTGCGGCCTTCGGCGATCTGCCGCGTTGGACCGGTGAGGTTGCAGACGCCGTCGATGACCTCGTAGAGCGGCCAGATCCCGCACTCCACGGCGAGGTGCCCGAGCTCTTGCGAGTACTGCGGGTGGTAATCCCAACCCTTCGGGCACGGGTCGAGGGTGTGCACGAAGGTCGGCCCGCCAAGCTCGAGCGCCTTGCGGATCTTGTTCATGAGGTCGACCGCGTACGCGGCGCACCCCGCCGCGATGTACCGCGACTCCGGATGACCCGCCGCGAGCATGCCCGGCACGTTCTTCTTCCAACGCGTGTGCATGAGGCGCTTCTTGGAACCTGACGGGGAGAACGTCGTGACCGCGCCGTACGGCGTCTGGCTCGAGAGCTGGATGTCGGTGTTCGCGTACGACTCGTTGTCGTAGAGCAGGACGAGGCAGTTGTAGTCCTTGTGCGTGAGCGTCGCGGAGATCGCGCCGATGCCCATGTCCGCACCGCCGCCGTCGCCGCAGAACGCGATGACGTTGATCTTCTCGTTCTTGAGCTTGCCCTTGCGCATGAGGACCTTCAGGCCGGCGGCCGTGCCGAGCGCTGCGGAGCCCGAGGCCCCGAGCTGCGTGTGCATCCAGGGCACGACCCAGGGCGTCGTGTAGTACGTCGTGTTCGCGACGTACATGCATCCGGTCGAGCCGAGCACGATCGTGCGCGGTCCCGATGCCTTGACCATGTGCCGCATGACGAGCGCGGACTCGCACCCCTGGCAGGTGCGGTGCCCCGAGACGAAGAGCTCGTCGTACGGGACGTCCTTCACGCCCTTGATCGGAGGAAGTGCCGTTGTTTCAACTGCCATCACTAGCTCCTTACGCCGATCCAGTGACAGATGTCACCGGCCTTGATGTCGCTGGCCGCGGCCTTCGTCTTCTCGAATATCTCGGTCGCCATGGGCTGCTCGATCTCACGCCCGCCGAGGCCGGCGATGAAGCCCACGATCGTCGGACGCTTGTCCTGCGAGTACAGCGCCGAACGCACCTCGTTGTAGAGGACGCCTCCGTAGTGGGGAGACCCGAAGCTGTAGTCGCGGTCGATGATGCCAACGGCCTTGAAGCGCAAAAGGCTCTTCACGATCTCCTGCGTCGGGAACGGCCGGAACCACTTGAGACGCACGAGGCCGACCTTGTGCCCCTCTTTGCGGAGTCGGCGTATCGCGACCTTCATTGGCAGCGCGAGCGTGCCCTGACCGAAGACGACGACCTCGGCATCGTCGGTCATGTACTCGTCCAGGAACGGGCTGTCGCCGCCACGGCCGAAGAGCTTCTTGAAATCGGCGTGCGCCTCGCTGACGACGTCGTGCGCCTTTCGCATCGCCTGGTCGTTCTGCATCCGGATCTCCATGAGCCAGTCCTGGTCGACCTGCGGCGCGATGGTGATCGGGTTGTCCGGGTGCAGCAGTCGATCGCCGAGGTCGAACTTCGGGAGGAACTTGTTCACGGCCGCCTGCGTCGGGATCCGCACGATCTGCTGGGAGTGGGTGAGGAACGCGCCGTCCAGGCCGATCGCGACCGGCAGCGACACGCGCTTGTCCTCGCCGACGCGCCACGCCATGAGAGCGAGGTCCATGGCCTCCTGCGCGGTCTCCGCCCACGGCAAAAGCCAGCCGAGGTCGCGGACCGCGAGCGAGTCGTTGTGCTCGGTCCCGAACGCCCCCGGGTCGTCGAGGGCGCGGTTGCCGCAGATGGCGACGACCGGAAGCCGCAGGCCAGCGGTCACGGCGATGGCCTCGAATGCGTAGAACCAGCCCACGCCGGAGCTTCCGACAAACACGCGCGATCCGACGGCGCAGGCGTGCTTCACGATCTCGAATTGGCTGTGCTCCCCGTCGGCGACGATGTACTCGACGTCCATCTTCCCATTGGCGATGAGCTTCGCGGCGGCCTGCATCACGCCGTCGTACGGGCGGATCGGATACGCGGCCATGACGTCGACGTCGGCGAGGCGGATCGCTTCGGCGATCGCCTCGCAGCCACTCATGAGCTGCTCGGTCTCGACGTCCTGGTGCTCGCGCTCTTTTACCTGGATGGCCATTTAGTCATCACCCCCGGAGGCTGAGGTTGGGTTCGCGGCTGGATTGGCGTTGCCCGCGCCTTCCTGACGAGCGGCGGGGGTCCTTATTTGAGGGTTCGCCGAGACGCCACTCTTTGCCTCGAACCACTTGTTGTACCCGTCGTGATCTTTCTTCCAGAACTGCCACTTGTCGTCGTTGTCCTCGAACCTGAGCTCGTCGACCATCACGATGCAGTCCTTCACCGGGCAGACCTGCGCGCAGATGCCGCAGCCGATGCACGCCTGGTAGACGACCTCGTAATGGCCCTCCGGCGTGACCTCGAAGCACTCGTCGGGGCAGTCGAGCCAGCACATCGTGCACTTGATGCACGTGTCGAAGTTCACGACCGGGCGCAGGGTGCGCGCCGTGTACTTCTTGTACTGCGGGTTTCGCTCGCCCGGCTTTCGCGCGTCGATGACGATGCCGGGACGCATCGTGGTCCATCCGGGCTTGTCGAACTGCAGCTTCTCGTGACCGCTCGTGCCCTCGCCCGCCTTCACCTGACGGATCTTTGCCGCGTCGTAACCGTATTGCGCTGACTGGACGGCGCTCTCGTCCTGGGTTTGCTCCCTGATCAGGGTCATGACGTCGTCGAGGCGCACCCAATCGGGCGCGACCTTCGCGAGCGCGCCCAGCACGCGGTAATCGGTGTGATCGTCCTTGAAGACCCATAGGCCGGCGAAGGACGCCGCCCCCGGGACGATGACCAGCGTGTATGGGCGCTCGGCCTTGTCGGTCTGCGCCAGGACCTCGTCGGGGGCGTTGTCGCTCGTGACCAAGAGGAAGCCATCTTTCTTGACGGGCTTCCACCTCGCCTGGCGCCCGTACCAGGCCCACGACTCGACACCTTTGACGAGCGTGTCGTCGACCGCGATCGAGACGTCGACGACCGCGGGCTCGTACTTCGCCATCGAGGCCTCGAGCTCCAGGTCGTTGGCGGCTACGACGGCGAACTGCTTCGCAGGCACGCCGTTCCGCTCCGGAGAGTCGCCGTATCGCGCGAAAGCCGTCCCGGTATGCCCGCGCTTGCGTGCCGCAAGCACGATCGAACGGCAGATCCGCTGGGCGAGCGTCTTCTGGAAGATGCCGCGGTACACGACCTCGACCGTGGTGGAGGACTCTTTCGTGTCGCTCATGACTTGCTCCCTCCGATCAGCCGAAGAATGCCTTCGCCGACCGACTTGATGTGATCAGCGGCGGCCCGCCGGGCGGCGTCGCCGTCGTGCGCGCCGAGCGCGGCCAGGATCCGGCGGTGCGCGTCGAGAGACGAGTGAGCACGCTGGTTCGTCTGGAGCCATTGCTCGCGCGATTCGCGCATCACGTCCCAGACCACGCCGAGCATCGTCGTGAGCAGCTCGTTGCGCGACGCTTCGCCGATGACCTCGTGGAAGCGTGTGTCCTCATCGGCGTATGGCTCGCCGGCGGCGACCTTTCGCTCCTGCGCGGCGAAGATCTCCGCGAGCTCGGCGAGCTGCGGCTGGGTGATGCGCTCCGCGGCGAGTGCCGCGATCGCGGGTTCGATGAGCCCGCGGAACTCGATCACGTCGGCAAGCGAGTGCCCGCGAGACATGAGACTCGTCAGCGGACGCGCGAGATCGTCCGGCGACGTTTGCCGTACGAACGTGCCTCCACCGGCTCGCGTCTCCACGATGCCGAGGAGCTCCAGCGTGCGAAGGGCCTCGCGGACCGAAGCGCGTGACACCTGGAATTGCTCGGCGAGCTGTCGCTCGGGCGGAAGCTGGTCGCCTGGGCGAAGATCACCCTTCTCGAGGAGTCCCTCGATCTGCTGGACGATGCCCTGGTAAAGGCGGCTCCGGCGGATCGGTTCGATGACGGTCAGGGGCGTACCTCCCCACAAATAACCTCTGGTCAGGTGGTCAGACCAGATGTGCGGGGCAGCGTACGGCGCTCGGTCGCCGCCGTCAACTCTCGGCGCGAGCGTAGGCTCGGCGGCAGGTACCCATGCGCGCACTCATTTTCGATCTCGACGGCACGCTCATTGACACCGTCTACGCGCACGTCTTCGCGTGGCAATGCGCGCTCGCCGAATCGGGCCTCGCGATCGATGGCTGGAAGATCCACCGGCGGATCGGCATGAGCGGCGGCCTGTTCACCCGTGCGGTGGCCCGCGAGATCGGGAAGCCGCTGAGCGACGAAGACGCCGGCCGGATCCAGGCTCGTCACGGCGAGCTCTTTCGCGAGCTCCTGCCGGAGCGCCGCCCGCTCCCGGGGGCGATCGCACTTCTCGGTTGGCTCCGGGAGCGACACGTGCCTCACGGCATCGCGACCTCGGGGCGGCACCCGGAGATCGACAGCTCGCTCGCGGCGCTCGGCGTTCCGGCGGACATGGTGGTCGTCGATCGCGGCGATGTTCTGCGCGCGAAACCCGAGCCGGATCTTTTCCTCCGGTGCCAGGAGCAGCTCGGCGTCGACATCCGCGACTGCTACGTGGTCGGCGACGCCGTCTGGGATCTGCTCGCCGCGCGTCGCGCGGGCATGTTGAGCGTCGGATTGCTCTCCGGTGGCTACGGATGGGACGAGCTGACCTCCGCTGGAGCCTTCCGCGTCTACCGCGATCCAGCAGATCTACACAGATCGATTGACGAGTTAGGGATCGTGTAGCGGCAAAGGCGCGGACGGGCCGAGGGCGAGGCCGAGGGTGGCACGGCGCAGCGGTTTCTCGCGAAGCGCGGGTGCCCCGGGGACCCGCCGGCAGCGAACGAACGTGAGCTGCAGGGCGGGGAGGGTGCGCTGAGCGAGAGACCGCGTAGCCGGGACAGGACCCTCGGCCCCCATCTCGGGCTACGCGGCGGCTTCGGTGTGTCCCGCCATCAGCAGGCCGAGCCGTTCTTCGGTAGCCGAGGTCGCATCTAAGACGGCGACGATGCGTCCCTCGAACATTACGGCGATCCGATCGGAGAGCGCGCGGATCTCGTCGAGCTCCGATGAGACGAGGAGGATCGCCGCCCCCTGCCCGCGCTGCTCGAGGAGACGTTCATGCACGTACTCCGTCGCGGCAATGTCGAGCCCGCGCGTCGGTTGCGAGACGACGATGAGCTTCGGGCGCTCCGAGAGCTCTCGCCCGAGCACGACCTTCTGCTGATTGCCGCCGGAGAGGTTGCCGACGATCGCGCGGGGATTCGGCGGGCGCACGTCGTACTCGACGGCAAGGCGCCCGCCCGCTTTGAGGATCGCCGCGGGATCGAGGACTCCGTTCACCGCATAGGGCGCGCGGTCCTGCTTGCCGAGGATGAAATCGTCGGCGACGGTGAACGCGAGGACGAGCCCCTCAACGCGACGATCCTCGGGGACATACGCCACGCCACGCGCTCGCGTGCGCTTGGGATCGTCTCGTGAGATGTCGACGCCGCCGATGCGGATCGTGCCGGCCGCCACTTTGCGCAAGCCGAGCAGGCACTGGGCGAGCTCGCTCTGTCCGTTACCCCCAACGCCGGCGATCCCGAGGATCTCGCCCGACCGGATCTCGAAGTCCACCCCGCCCAGCGCTGGGGTGCCGCGATCGCTCCGTGCCTCGAGGCCGCGCACGTCGAGTACGACCTCGGTGCGCGGCGGGGTCGCCCGCGCTTTGAGCTGCTTCATCTCGCGTCCGACCATCGCGCGTGCGATCTCCGCCGGCGTGGTCTGCTTCGTGACGAGCTCGCCGGCGTTGCGGCCTCCCCGCAGCACCGTGATGCGGTCGGTGACCGCCATCACCTCGCGAAGCTTGTGCGTGATGAGGATGAGCGTCTTGCCCTCTTCGCGGAGCGTCCGCACGATCGCGAAGAGCTCGTCCACCTCCTGAGGGGTGAGCACGGCGGTCGGCTCGTCGAATATCAGGAGCTCGGATCCGCGATAGAGGACCTTGAGGATCTCGACGCGCTGCTGGAGTCCGAGCGGTATGTCCTCCACGCGGGCTCCGGGCTCGACCGCGATGGCGAAGCGCTCCTCGAGATCGCGAACGCGCTTTTCTATGGCCCGGTCGTCGAGGACCGGACCGCCGCGCTCGTCGCCGAGGACGACGTTCTCGGCAACGGTGAGCGGCGGTATGAGCATGAAGTGCTGGTGGATCATCCCGATCCCGAGCGCGATTGCGTCGCGCGGTCCGCTGATGCGGACGTCGCGCCCGCGATAGCGGATCGTCCCGGAGTCCGGGTGATAAAGGCCATAGAGGACGTTCATCAGGGTCGTCTTGCCTGCGCCGTTCTCGCCGACGAGCGCGTGGATCTCGCCCTCGTTTACCACGAGGTCGACTCCATCGAGCGCCTGTAGATCTCCAAAGCGCTTGCGGATGCCACGCATCTCGAGAAGCGGCACGCGCTCGGTGCCCACCGCGGTCGCCCCGGCGGTACGCGAACGCTCGGGGCGTGGCTCGATCATGCGTGCCCCTCGGTCTCGTAGGGGATGCCGTCCGCGGCGGGTGGGCGCGACCGGCCTCACCGATCGACGCCCCCTGGAGTGAGAACGACAGCGCTGTGCCGTACCCGAAGATGAGCGAGGCCACGAGCGCGCCGACCGGTGTCCAGCGTCCGAAGATCATCGCCGCGAGACCGATGAAACCGCGTCCGCCGGTCATGCCGTCGGTGAACGAGTGCGCGACCGAGAGCGAGAGGTACGCGCCCCCGAGCGCCGCGAGCATCCCGGAGGCGATCACCGCCCAGTACCGGGTTTGCCGCACCGCGATACCGACAGTCTCGGCGGCGCGAGGGTGCTCGCCAACGGCACGCAAGCGCAGGCCCGGCACGGTCCGAAAGAGGAAGACCTGGATCAGCACAACAAGCGCGAGACCGGCCCAGACGATCGCGTTCTGGTGCGCGATGACGTCGCCGATGAACGGAACGGCGGCCAGCGGCGCGATCTCGATGTCGGGCACGCCCGCAAGATCCGACGGTGTTCCGGTCGTTCCGTAGAACTGGTAGTCGAGATAGCTCGTGAGCCCGAGCGCCAGGATGTTGAGCGCCATCCCCGACACGATCTGGTCGCTGCGGAGATGGATCGCGGCAACGGCATGGATCGCCGCCAGCCCCGCGCCGACGGCCATCGCGGCCACGAGCGCCACGACCACGCTGTGCGACTGATCGGCAGCGACGACGCCGAAGAACGCTCCCACGAGCATGCAGCCCTCGAGCGCGATGTTGACCACCCCAGCCCGCTCGGACACGACGCCGCCGAGTGCCGCCAGGAGGATCGGCGTCGCCAGTCGCAACGTGGCCGCGAGGACTCCGGCGCCGATGAGCTGGTCGACGGTCACGCGATGGCCTCGAGCGGCTTGCGTGCCCGCCGGCGTGCGGTCAGCACGCGAACGATGAGCTCGGCGGCGATGACGAAGAGGACGACCGCCTCGATGACCGAAACCAGCTGCGCCGAGACGCCGGCGTTGGCCTGCATGATCGAGCCCCCGCGCGCGAACGCGCCAAACAGCAGCGCCGCGAGCGCGATTCCAATGGGTGAGTTCTTCCCGAGGAGCGCGACCGCGATCGCGTCGAAGCCGTATCCCGATGAGAATCCATCGAAGACCCGGTGGAAGACACCCGTGACCTGGATCATTCCCGCCATGCCGGCGAAGCCCCCCGCGATGGCCATCGCGATCACCGTCCGTGTGCGCGGATCGATGCCCGCCTGCGCGGCTGCGCGAGCTCCCAGGCCGACCGCGCGAAGCTCGTACCCGAGTGGGGTTCGCCAGAGGAGAAACCAGAACACGACGACCGCGGCGATCGCCAGAAAGATTCCGGCGTGAAGTCGGGTGAGCGGGACGAGCTCGTTGGGGATGATGATGGGGAGCACCGCGCCCGCGCCGATCGGCGCTGAGGCTGGGGTCCCGAGCGCGTTCGGCGCCGTCATCGGTCCGTTCTGCAGGAGCCAATGCATCACGAACACAACGATGTAGTTCTGCATGATCGTCGTGATGACCTCGTTCACCCCGCGCGCCGCCTTGAGGTAGCCAGCGATCGCGGCCCATCCGGCTCCGGCCCCGATCCCCGCGGCCAGGACCATCGGGAAAAGCAGGAATCCGGGAAGATCCGCGAAGCGCGCCCCAACGGCGCCGGCCGCGACCGCTCCGATGAGGAGCTGGCTCTCAGCTCCGATGTTGAAAAGCCCCGTGCGAAACGCCACCGCGACCGCGAGTCCCGCGAGAACCAGCGGAATGGTCTGGATGAGCGTCTCGGTGATGTCGTACGGGCTACCGAAGGCGCCCCGGAAGAGATCGACGTATGCGGCGATGGGATCGTGACCGGAGAGAAGGACAAATATCGCGCCGATCGCGAGCGCGAAGATCACGGAGGCGACGGGCACGGCAGGCCCTCTCGCCCACTGCGCGGTCGGCTGGCGCACCGACGGGGCCGTTGCCGGCCCCGTCGGAGTTGCCTGCGGTTCGCTCGCCAACGAGCTGCCTGTTACTTGACGGTGAGGTCTGTCTTGGGCTTGATCGCGCCGCTCTTGATGTCCGCGAGCGCTTTGTCAGCCGCCGCCTTCGCGTCGGCCGGAACGACCGGGTCGAGCTTGCCGTAGGCGATGCCGTCGTTCGTCGCGCTGAAGAAGTTGTCGCCCGCCTTGAAGGAGCCGCTCTTCACCGCGTTCGACGTGTCGTAGACCGCTTTGTCCACGCGCTTCATCGCGCTCGTGATGACGGTCCCAGGCGCAACATCGATCTGATCAACGTCGACACCGATTGCGTAGACGCCCTTCTCCTTCGCGGCCGCGATGTAGCCGAGGCCCGAGCCACCGGCGACCTGGAAGAGGATGTCGCAGTTCTTGCTGATGTGATTCAGCCCCACTTCCTTGCCCTTCTGCTGGTCAACGAAGTCGTTGCTGTACCCGTTGAGGATGGTGGCGCTTGGGTCGATCGTCGTGATGGCGTCCTGATAGCCAGCGATGTAGTGGTCGACCGGTGGGATCGGAATGCCGCCCATCGAGCAGAGCGTGTTGTGGGTCGCCTTGCCGACCTTGTTCTTCGCCATCGTCGCCGCGATCACGCCGACGAGGTAACCGGCTTCCTGCTCCTTGAAGAACAGGTTCGCCACGTTCGGGAGATTCTCGGTATTGCCGGCGGCATTGGCCGGCGCGCCGTCAATGATCGCGAACTTCACATTCGGGAATTGCTTCGCCACGGTCCACGCCGCGTTCTGCATGAGGAAGCCGACCGCGATCACGAGGTCGTAGTTCTGTTGCGCGAAAGTCGTGAGGTTCGGGACGTAGTCCTCCTGCTTTTTCGACTCGATGACGCTTGTCTTGAGGCCGAAGTCCTTCTCGGCGTTGAGGCGGCCCGTGTTGGCTGCCTGGTTGAAGCTCTTGTCGTTCAGCCCGCCGACGTCCGTGACGAGTCCAATCTGGACCTGCTTTCCGGTCGCAGTCGGCGACGCGCTGGTCCCGCCGCTGCCCCCGCCGCCGCAGGCTGCGACGATCGTCGTCGCGAGAACGAGATACGCAAGCACGCGTTTCATGAGCTACCTACCCCCTCTAATGTCGCGTGCCGCGGGCGAGGCCACGGCGCGACGAGCGAATTCTAGGGCCGCTCCGCCGCTTTGCGGTCCGCTCAGGCCAGCACGCTCCAGAGGACGTAACCGATGAACACAACGTAGAGGCTTCCGCCGAGCATCAGCGACGAGAGCGGGAGGGCGCCCTGGCGCGCGCGGAGGCGCAGCTGCACGTAGATGAGCAGACCGGAGATCAAAGCGAAGACGGCCGCCACCGTTCCGAATTGCCCGAGCTGCCAGGGCGTGAGAAGGACGCCGATCGTCACCGGGAAGGTGGACTGAAAAACCATGGCGCCCGTGACGTTGCCGAGCGCGATCACGTCCTTGTTGTCGCGCGTCCAGATGAGCGAGTTCGCGGCCTCCGGGAGCTCGGTCGCGAGGGGCGCGAGGATCAGCGCGACGAGGAGGGTGTTGAAGTGCATCGCATGTGAGAAGTCCTCGACAAAGTCGGCGAAGAAGCGTGCGCCGAGCACGATCATGGCGAACGCCACGATCGTCTGGGTCAGGACGAGCCAGAGCGGCGGTGTGGCGTCCCGCAAAGTGACGCCGGCCCTCCCCAGGAGGTTCATGAACGTGAGCTGGTCGAAGGCCTCCCGCTCCTCCATCTCCTCCTCGATGTCCTCGGCGGTCCGCCGCGGGGCGCGCAGCACGAGGTACAGGTACAGGAAATACGCGGGCAGGAAGACCCAGCCCAGATACCCCTTCAGGAAATGGAGGTCCGGCGGAAGCAGGGCCAAGCCCAGCGCGATCGCGTAGAGAACGAGAAAGAACGAAAGGTCTCGCAGGGCGTGCGGCGCATCCACGTGGAGCGTGTCGCGCTTGCGCTTCTTGCGGAGCACGAACGCCGTGACGCCGATGAGAAGCATGACGAGCGTGCCGAGCATGAACGGCGCGCCGAGGATGGCGCCGACTCCGATCTCGTCCGAATCGGCGGTGCTGGTGAAGAGGATCGCGACGACCGGGATCAGTGTCTCCGGGGTCGCCGTTCCGAGCGCCGCCAGGATGCTCCCGGTCGCACCCTCACTGATCCGGAGCTTCAGCCCCAGCCACTCGACGCCGTTCGTGAAGACCTCGGCGCCGACAAGGATCAGGACGAACGCGCCCACGATCAGGGCGATATCCCAGGCAGTCATGGCGCCCGCACTCTAGGGGTGGGCGACGGCTGCGGGTGGCGCGGCGCCTCGACGGCGCGCGCGGATGGTGCGCACCAGCGGGATGAGCACGAGGACGACGGCCGCGAGGAGCAGCACCGTCGAGAGGCCGCTGTTGAAGAAGTAGAGCGGGCTGCCGTGACCCGCGATGAGCGCCTTGCGGAGCTCTCGCTCGGTCGAGTCTCCGAGCACAAGCGCGACGACGAGCGGCGCGAGCGGGTACTTCATCTTGCGCAGCCAGTAACCGATCAGCCCGAAGATCACCGTGATGAAGACGTCGAGAATGCTGTTGTTCAGCGAGTACGAGCCGATGATCGAGATGACGACGATGAACGGCGTGATGATCGCGTAGGGCACCCGCATGATCATCGCCAGGAGAGGCACCGCGAGAAGGCAGAGGATGAAGGTCAAGAGGTGCCCGAGATAGATGCTCGCGATGAGTCCCCAAACGAAGTCCGGATGCTGGATGAAAAGCACCGGTCCGGGCTGGAGTCCCCAGATGAAGAGTCCGGCCATGATCACCGCGGAGGTCGGTGAACCAGGGATCCCGAGCGTGATCATCGGAACGAGTGAGGCCACACCGGCGGCGTCCGCCGCCGACTGCGGACCCATGATCCCTGAGATTTCTCCTTTTCCGAAGTTCTCCTTGTTGCTCGAGTACTGACGCGCGAGACCGTAGCCGAGGAAGGATGCCGCGGTCGCGCCGTGGCCCGGCAGAACGCCAAAGAAGAATCCGATGATCGCGTTCGACAACACGAGGCGAAGCCGCTTGCGAAGCTCGCGGATGGCTTCGAAGACGTCGGTCAGCCCAAGTCGCGCGGAGATGTTCTCCACGTAGCCGATGCCCTGCTCCTCGGCCGAGGCCAGGATCTCGCCGATCCCGAAGAGGCCGATCGTCACGGGGACGAAGCTGATGCCGGACAGAAGTGAGACCTGGCCGAAGTTCAGGCGCTGCTCTCCGGTGATCGTGTCGAACCCGACAGCCGCAAGGAGGAGACCGAGGGCGAGCATCGCGAGACTCTTCATAGGCGCTTCGGCGCCGAGCCCGATGAGCGTCGCGAACGAGAGCACGAACACCGCGAAGAGCTCGGCAGGTCCGAACTCGAGCGCCTTCAGCGCGATGGGGAGCGCGAAGAACGTGAAGAGGATCGTGGACACGAGCGCTCCAAGGAATGACGACACGAAGGAGCTCGCGAGCGCGAGCCCGGGTTTGCCCAGGCGCTTCGCCAGCGGGAAGCCATCGAAGAGCAGCACGACGGCCCACGGCTCGCCGGGGATGTTGAAAAGGATCGAGGTGATGACACCTCCGAAGAGCGCCCCCCAGTAGATGCCGGCCAGGAAGATGATCGCGGTGGTCGTATCCGATCCGGGCAGCGAGCCATGCGCGATGAACACGGTGATCGGGAGGAGGATCGCTACGCCGCTCGTCCCGCCGAGCCCTGGGAGAACGCCGATGACGAGACCAAGGACGACCGCGACGAAGAGCATCGCGACGTTAATGGGATGCAGGGCCGTCGCGAAGCCGCCCGCGAGATCACCGAAAACCTCCATCTAGAAGGGGAGCACCCCCGTTTCGTACAGGAAGCTCTTCGGGAGGCTTACCCGGAAGCCGATCTCGAAGATTGCGAAGATGACGATCGGAAAAATCACCGCGATAGCCGCGACCCACCAGATCTTGTATCGCCCCAGCCACCACGCGAAGAGGCCCATATACAGCGCGGTGGAGAGATAGAACCCGAATGACGGAAGCACGGTGTAGGTGAAGTCCGTCGTCCGCCATTTGATGCCGGCGATCAACACCGCGTACAGGAGCATCGGCACGGCGAGCTTCAGGACCGCGAAGAGGCTCTTCGATCCTTCGAAGGCGCCTTCGACCCGCTGTGGCGTGGTGAGCGCGCGGTAGCCCACGACGACCGAGGCGATGCCCATGATTCCGGCGGCCCAGAACGGGTACCAGCGCGCGCCGACGTCGCCGGGCGCGGTGCCGGCGGAAGGGCTGAACGCGGCCCTCGAGTCGAACATGGCGACGGCGGCGATCAGAACGATCACCGCCGCCGTCGCTACCTGGTACGGCCTCACGTGGCCGTGATCAGACCCACTTGAACTTCGTCGCGATGTCCTGATGCAGCTGCTGGTACTGAAGGATGAACTGGCGGAACTCGAGACCCGATTTGAAGTCCGGCTGGAGAGCGTTGTCACTCATGAACTTCTTCCACTCGTCCGAGTCGTAGACCTTCTTGAAGACGTCGATCCAGAATGCCTGCTGTCCCTGCGAGAGGCCGGGGGGCGCCATGATCGCGCGCATGATGAAGTAATCGTCGATCGCGATTCCTTGTGACTTGCACGTGGGGAGGCTCGCGTACACGGCCGTCGTCGGGCTCGCGGGCGTGAACGCGCAGAGCGGCCGCATCTTCTTGGCCTGGTAGAGCTGCAGTCCTTCGCTCGGGTTGTTCACGGACGCAACGACCCCGCCCTGGTGTCCGGCGACAGCCGCCGCGACAGTGGCGCCCGACGTCTGGCTGATGTAGGTGAAGGGCTGGGTCTGCATCGTGTCCTGAATGCGGCGGAAGAGCGCTTCATCCTCCTGCTTCGCGCCGGTGCCCGCCACGGTCAGTGAATCCTTCTTGGCCGCGTCGATGAAGTCCTGGGCGGTCTTCCAGGGGCTGTCGTCGTTGACCCACAGGAAGAACGGGTCGAGCGCGAGGTTGGCGACCGGCGTGAAGTCCGTCGCCTTGAATGCAAGCTTCTGCGTGATGATCGTCGTGAAAAAGCTGTTGAGCGTGATCATCACGTAGTGCATGTCGCCCGTCTTCTCGTACACGTACTGGAAGGCGACGGCGCCGGATCCACCCTCCTTATTAAGTGGGGTCACCGGCTGGGGGGAGAACTTCTTGTTCTCGATGATCGTCGCCATCGCGCGTGCGTAGATGTCCGAACCTCCGCCCGGCGCGGTGCTGATCACGAACTCGACCGGGTGGGTCGGCTGGATCACCGCGGCCGCCGAGGCCGAGCCCGAGCTGGTCGGGGTGGGCGAGGGGGCATTCGCCGTGGCGCATGCGGAGAGAGTGACGAGCGCGGCCGCAAGGATCGCCGCTATCCGGATCGAGGGCCTCGTCATGACAACGCACCTCCATGCTGCAGGTACGCGCCGGGGTGTCTAAGGGGTCACACCGGCGGTCTGACCGGAAGTAATCCTGTCACAATGGGGGAAGCGGGTCGGCACGGGGCGTGCGGTCGGCCGGTCCAGAGCTCGTTCGGTCGCGTGGCCGAGCAAGGAGTGTGGGCATGGTGCAGGAGCTGACCAGACCGACGTCGCTGCGACGGGGCGCGGCCCCAGATACCGCCTTTGCCTTCCTGGACGGCGAGTTCATCCCGGTTCGGGACGCCAAAGTGAGCGTGCTGACTCATGCTTTCAACTACGGGACCGGCGTCTTTGAGGGCATCCGGGCGTACTGGAACGCCGAGGACGAACAGCTTTATGCGCTCCATCTAAAGGAGCATTACCTCCGGCTTCACCGCTCCTGCCGGATCATGCGGATCGGCCTCCCATACACGGCGGACGATCTCGTCGGCATTACGCTCGAGCTCCTGCGCAAGTGCAACTACCGCGAGGACGCCTACATCCGGCCGATCGCCTACAAGTCGAGCCCGTTGATCGGCGTCCGCCTCCACGACCTCGAGGACAGCTTCACTGTGTTCGCGATCCCGTTCGGGACCTACATCGATATCGACCGCGGCATCTCGTGCAGTGTCTCGAGCTGGCGGCGGACCGACGACAACGCGATCCCCGCGCGAAGCAAGATCACCGGCGCCTACGTGAACGCAGCGCTCGCCAAGACCGAGGCCCAGGAAGCGGGCTTCGACGAAGCGATCGTCCTGACGCAAGACGGCCATGTGAGCGAGGGAAGCGCCGAGAACCTCTTCCTCGTTCGGGATGGGACCCTGATCACTCCGCCGGGGACGGACAACATCCTCGAGGGCATCACCCGCACCTGCATCCTCAAGATCGCCGCCGACAACGGGATTTCCACAGCGATACGCCAGGTCGACCGCACCGAGCTCTACGTGGCCGACGAGGTGTTCCTCTGCGGCACCGGCGCGCAGATCTCGCCGGTGACGAGCATCGACCACCGGCCGATCACCGCGAAGATCAGCGAGATCTACTTCGACGCGGTTCGCGGCAAGGGCTCGCAGTACCGCAGCTGGGTCACGCCGGTCTATAAGCGTTGACCGAAAAAAAGAAGAAGAAGTCCGGAAAGCGGAGCGCGATCGGCGGCATCGCTCGCGCCATCGAAGCCGCAGGGCGCGACGCCGATCTCGCGCGTCGCCGTTCGACTGATCCAGCGTTCAGACGCGGGATACGCGACGACCGCCGGGACACGCTCTCCGAATTCACCACCGTGAAACACGCGCTCGCCGACCGCGACAAGATCGAGAAATCAAAGCGGAAGACATAGCGCGCTGACTGCGATGGCGTCGCGTTGCGGGTGGCACGGGCGAGCGGGTTGTGCGTGAGCCGCGGGTGCCCCGGGTACCCGCCTCGCGGAGCGAGCGAAGCGAACGACGCGAGAGGTGGGGAGGGTGCGGCGAACGCACGGCCCCGAGCCCGGGACAGGACCCGCAACGCGTCTCCCAGTTAGCGCGCTAAGTCAGTCGCGAGTCCGCGGAAGTCAGTACCTACTCGAACAACGATGTCGGCTCCGGTCGTCTCGCTTGTAGGGAGCGAGTCGACTGGGAGTCCGCCGAGCTGTTGCGCGAGCGCGTTCGCTGTGTAGCGCTTCGAGCCATTCCGCACGAGCACGGCGGAG
>WNGC01000658.1_pt1 | contig 32392 bp, 25 predicted proteins | sample 5400051 | NCBI WGS metagenome assembly WNGC01 (sample SAMN13153368, study PRJNA577476) | soil metagenome | isolation source: 20 cm soil or saprolite under grassland replicate 2 | place: USA:California | collected 2016-06-15
TCAGCCTTTGGTCGCGTCGCGCAGATGTTTAACACGATCATGCGCCTCTTTGATCTGGGTGTATTGACGCGAGACAATCTGCTGCACCGGCAGAGACAAATCATTATTTAGCGCCTTCCTGAATTCTTCGACTGCGGAATCTTCGCCCCGCTCGCACTCAGCCAATATGGCATGGTCACCGCCTCCGGTAAGAGCCGATTTCAGATTGATCCAGCCGCGATGTAGTGCACCGGAAGCGCTGCCGCTCATCTTCGCGTCCCGTTCATCTGGAGTCGCGGCGTGGGTGCGGAGCTCTATCGCGAAGCGCGCGCGCTGGCGCGAATATTCTTCGAAGGTTGATTTCAATTGCGGGTTCTTGACGGCTTCAGCGGCTTGTTTGAAACCTTCCTGACCGTCCTTAAGAGTTTCGATCAAATTCTCGATAGTCTTGTTTTGGTTTTCCATACAAGGGTACTCGCATCCCGCGTGTCGTACGCGCGTATTTTGGCCATTTGAATGTTCGCCAGCGTATTGGAATCAAACCAGGCACATACTGCGGCTCATGAGCGAAAAGGCCTCTGACCTACGGCTAAAGTCCGCATGCGCAGCGAACAATGAAACATGACGAACGTTCCTTTTTGGATCGACAGCGCACCTATTCAGAAGTTCCCGAAGCTACAAAGGGACATAAGCGTCGATGTTGTGGTTGTCGGAACGGGGATAACCGGGATCACGACTGCCTATGTCCTAAAACAGACCGGATTGACGGTCGCATTAATCGAGCGCGAGCGCGTAGCCTCAATCGATACTGGCCATACGACCGCTCACCTCACGTATATCACCGACGTCGAGCTCCGAGAATTAGCGCGCAATTTTGGGGAGGATCATGCCCAGGCCGCGTGGGACGCGGGCGCAGCCGCGATTGATGAGATCGAGCGGATCGTTGGAGAGGAAAAGATCGAGTGCGAATACACGCGCGTGCCCGCTTACATCCACGTCTGTGTAGGCGGTCCTTCCAAAAAGGAAGCTCCCTTACTCAAGAAAGAAGCTGATCTCGCTGCGAAACTCGGATTTGATGCGGTTTATTTGGAGTCAGCCCCGTATTTTAATTTGCCGGCGGTGCGGTTTGCCAATCAGGCCAAGTTTCATCCGAGGAAATATCTTCGATCATTGGTTAAGAAAATTCCTGGAAACGGCTCGTACGTTTTCGAGAAGAGCGCCGCGAGCGAGTTCGACGCAAAGCAACGCCGCGTTAAGGTCAACCGCAATTGGATCAGTTTCGATCGCGTGGTGATGGCAACAAACAATCCACTTGTGGGCTTGGCCAGTATCACCGCCGCGACACTTTTCCAAACAAAGCTCTCTCTCTATACGAGCTACGCGCTCGGTGGCCGAGTCCCATCCGGAACCCTGCCCGAAGCGCTTTTCTGGGATACCCGGGATCCTTACGATTACCTGCGTATCGATCGACATCGCGACTTTGATTACCTCATCTACGGAGGTGAGGATCACAAAACGGGCCAAAAGAAACAGACTCAAAGAGCTTATGCGCGGTTGTTGGGACGTCTGAAAAAAATCATTCCCGAGGCGCGGGTTGATCATCGCTGGTCAGGACAGGTAATCTGTACGTCGGACGGCTTGCCTTACATTGGCGAAAATGCCGAACACCAGTTTGTGGCCACCGGGTATTGCGGCAACGGCATTACGTTTGGAACCGTAGCGGCCATGATGGCGCGCGACTGGGTTACCGGAAGAAAAAACCCGTGGACGGATCTCTTTGCCGTTGACCGAAAAAAACTCAAAGGCGCTACATGGAATTATGTCCGAGAAAACAAGGACTATCCGTATTACATGATCAAGGATCGGGTAGCCCGGCCCGAAGCTGAGTCGGTTCGGGAGATTAAACGTGGCCAGGGTATGGTGGTCGGTTCGCGCGGAAAGAAACGTGCCGTTTTCCGCGATCGCAACGGGGACCTTCACCAGCTCTCACCTGTTTGCACTCACCTTGGCTGTCTTGTCAGATGGAACCCTGCTGAATCAACGTGGGATTGTCCTTGTCACGGCTCGCGTTTCAAACCTACTGGCGAAGTGATTGCCGGGCCCGCTGAAGAAGCGCTGGCCTCTATCTAAAATTTGGCGCCTATTAGTGACCCATGAAGGAGTTGGACTCGTATCTGAATGATCATCTCGCTGGCTCTGTCGGCGCGCTAGAACTGATTGACCACTGGGCGACTGCCCACAAAGGCGAGCCACTGGGCGCTTTTTTTGCGGACTTGGAAGGTCAGGTCAAAGCAGATCAGGATACGTTATGCAGTGTCATGGGTTCGCTCCGAGTTGAAGAAAGCAAGGTGCGCCAGGCCGGGGCATGGATAGCGGAAAAGGTTGGTCGCGCGCGATTGAAGATCGCAGGCGATGACGCTAGCAGCCTGGGGTTGGTGCTTACGTTGGAAGGATTAATCATGGGAATTGGCGGAAAGAAACTGCTGTGGCATGGGCTGGCCGCGGCGAAATTGCCTCACCTAAACGGGTACGACTTCGAGGAGCTGCAGCGTCGGGCCCAACAACAAATTGAGCGAATAGAAGCTGAACGAATGCGGGCAGTCCAACAGACCTTTGCGCGCACCGCGAGCTCGCAATGACGGTTTTCTCATGGGGACGCCTGGGACAAAGACAGGTGACGGCAAAGCAGCCGAAGCGGCGTTCGATACAGATACTGCCGAAGCGGCAGAGGAAGCGGGGCTGCAATACGTTAGCGATAATCGACCGGGCTACACGCGAAAAGCGAACAATGGCGAGTTCGAATATTTAGATACGCAAGGCAAAACAATTCGCGACGAGAAACGTCTCGTCCGAATCAAACGTCTGGCAATTCCGCCGGCATGGACGGATGTTTGGATTTGTCCTTCCTCCGTTGGTCACATTCAGGCCACCGGTCGCGACGCACGTCGGCGGAAGCAATATCGTTATCACGAGCGTTGGCGGGAGCAGCGCGATGAAAACAAATTCGGTCGCCTTGCCGATTTTGCCACGGTACTGCCAAAAATTCGGCGGCGAGTCGCTCAGGACATGAGATTGCCCGGTCTGCCGCTGCGAAAGGTTCTCGCAACAGTTGTGCGGTTGCTTGAACGAACTTTCATTCGCGTCGGTAATGAAGAATACGCGCGTGAAAACAAATCATTTGGGCTAACCACCATGCGGACCCGGCATGTCACGGTGAAGGGCGATCGACTGCGTTTTCGTTTTCGCGGAAAGAGCGGGAGGCAACACGAAGTGGATATGACGGACCGGCGCATCGCAAAAATTGTTTCAAAGTGCCAGGACTTGCCGGGCCAGGAGTTGTTCCAATATGTAAACGGCGACGGCGATGTACGGGACGTAACATCGCAGGATGTCAATGATTACTTGCGGGAAATCACAAACGAAAATTTCACGGCAAAGGATTTCCGGACATGGGCTGGAACCGTGCTGACGGCAATCGCACTCAGCGCCCAAGGCGATTTCGAAACAAAGAAAGAGGCGAAAGCGAATGTGAAAACGGCAATTTGTGCCGTGGCACAATTTCTGGGCAACACGCCGGCTATTTGCCGCAAATGTTACGTTTATCCGGCCATTGTCGAAGCTTACCTGAGTCGAACGCAAATTGCCGGATTGGAACCGGCGATTAAGAATCCTGACGAGATCAATCTGCGAACGGTGGAGCGCGCTCTTGTGAAATTTCTCCGCGGGCGACAGTCCACGAATACGACTTAGTTCTTTGTGGCCGCCGCCGGCTACAGTGAGAGCCCGCACGACGAACGCAATCGTCGAGTTCACCAGCGCGTGGCTAGCTCGTCGCAAACTTTCCCGGTATGCCCTTAAGTTACGTCTCTGCCTGTACTTTACGGCGTCGGCGCAGGTGACTCTGCAGGCGACTCCGCGGGTGACGGCGAAGGCATCTCAGATGCTGAGCCCTCGGTCTTTGGCGGATTTCTCTTTGCGCCAGAGGCCTTGTGCCGCGTTCGCGATGGCGTCGGCGTCGCTTTGGTAACTGCCGGTGCTGTTGTGGTAGTCGCAGTTGTTCCTTGCTGCTGACAAGAAGAAGCGACGAACGCCATCCCGATAATGGCGCCAATTAAACACAATACGTATTTGTTCATAGGTTGTTAGTCTCAGTTCGAGTGAAGCAGAATGTTTGGTCGCATAAAAAGCTCAGAATGCGGGACTAGCGAAGCATTTTGAGCGCAGATGCCGCTCGGGCAAGCTTTTTCGAGCTCTGATTTTCACGCCCAAATGTCTCCAAGAACCAAGGGATCCTGTTCGAGCACCGGTCGACCCAAACACCGCCGCGATCGTGGTTTCAGCGAGTAACGATACGTTTTATCGTTTCAAAAGCGCGAGCGATTTGCCTTCGCGGTGTTCCACCTGATCCATGGTGCACTGGCGAGGACCTTTGTCGGCACGCCATCGAACGATTTTCGTACCGTGGCGAAACCGGCCGCCGGTAAAATGATCGTAGGCAACTTCTACGACAACTCGCGGATCGACTGGTTCCCATTCGCCGGTGCGCTCGGTGCTCCAACGGCTCGGTCCGCCAGGCGCGTTGCCGGTGAATCCGGGCGGTTTTCTGAGCGCTTCAAATTTTTTCGTCAGATCCCGGCGTTGTTGTTTCGTGAAAGAGGACGTGAACCCGACGTGATGAAGCAGGCCGTCGTTTCCATAGAGGCCGAGCAACAATGATCCAATAATGCGTGCACCGGTTGCGTAACGAAATCCGCCGACGACGCAATCAGCCGTGCGGATTTGCTTTACCTTTACGGCTGCAGTGCGCTCGCCGGACGCGTAGGCAGCATCGAGACGTTTGGCGATAATACCATCAAGATCACCGCCGGTTTGCTTGAACCATTTGTTCGCAATCTGCAGATCAGTCGTTGCCGGAGAAAGCCGGACATTCTTGGCCGATCTGAGATTTTGACGTGCAAATTTGTCGAGAAGTTGCCGGCGTTCGCGCAGAGGCGTCTTCAAATATGATTCGCCATTCTCCGCAAGCAGATCGAAGACGATGTAAATGGCGGGGTGAGCTTTGGCAAGTTTCTGTACGCGACTAGCTGCTGGGTGCAGGCGTAATTGCAATTCATCGAACGATAACGCGCCACTCACAGGAACAACCAGCTCGCCGTCCAGAACGAATTGTTTCGCGGACAATGCCGCCACGGCATCCGCAACATCGGGAAAATAACGTGCGAGCGGCTGACCGTTCTTTGATTGAAGGTAAATCTGCCCGCCATCACGAAACGCGATGCACCGAAACCCGTCCCACTTCGGCTCATACTGCCAGTCGTTGCCAGTCGGAATTTCGCCGACTGAACGCGCTTCCATCGGCGGCAAGGGCGGTGTTAACAGCATCTTGTGATGTAGTTCGCAGCGCAATGTCTCGTGGACGGGTGACGTCGGCGGTTTCGATCTCGACAAGGTTTGCTGTAGCGGCGGTCTGCGACCGCCGGCTGACGACGCTCGGAGAGCGCCGCTACAGAATGTGCTGCTGATTTGCAAACGCCCGTAAGTTAAGGCCGCGCGTGTTTCCACAAACCGGAGGCAGTGCCACGGACGAATGGTCGTAGAAGGATTCATCGTGGCAAAGCAGGAAAATTTTTTCGACAATGCTTTCAGCCTGCTGAAGCAAACATTTAATGAGTGGTTGCAGGACAAAGCGCCGCAGCTCGGCGCGGCGCTTGCCTATTACACAGTATTTTCGCTCGCGCCGCTGATTCTGGTGCTGCTGGCGATAGTGGGAGTGATTTTTCGGGACGATCCTGCAGGCGCGTGGGACAGAATCACTCAGCAGATGAGCTATTTTCTCGATCCAAGCGCTTTGCAGATCGTGCAGAACATTGCGCAAAAAGCGTCGCAGCCCGGAAAAAGCACCATCGCCACGATCATTGGTATAGCGCTTGCGATTTTCGGCGCAAGCGGCGTGTTCGGTCAGCTCCAGGACGCCTTGAACACTATTTGGGGCGTAAAGGCGAAACCTAGTCAGGGTATCTGGGGATTTCTGCGAAGCCGGTTTCTGTCCTTTGCAATGGTGGCCGGTATTTGTTTCCTGCTACTGGTATCTCTGGCCGTTGAAGCCCTTCTGAAAGGCTTTAGCCACTACGTCCAATCTGTATTGGCCGGCGGAATTATGATCGCTCTCGTGGTTTATGTCGTTTTTGACTTTGCCGTTGTCGTTCTGCTGTTCGCCATGATTTTTAAGTTTCTTCCCGACGTCGAGATCCAATGGCGAGATGTTTGGATTGGCGCCGTCATTACCGCGATCTTATTTGGCATGGGGAAATGGCTGCTGGGCTTTTATCTGGGCAGCGGCGCTGCCGGATCGGCGTATGGAGCGGCCAGTTCGCTCATCACATTGTTACTCTGGGTTTACTATTCCTCGCAGATTCTGCTCTTTGGCGCCGAATTCACTCAGGTCTATGCGGCGCGAGCTGGTCGTGCGTTCAAGCCAAGCGAATACGCAGTGCGAGTCGAGACGAAAGAAGTGGAGAGGCCTTAGCTTGTGTTGATAAAACGTCCAAAGTATCTCGCGCCGACGAAAATAGTGTTAAGAAAGGAGAAACCATGGGCACGATTCTAATGATCATCCTAATCCTCCTGTTGATAGGAGTGCTACCAGCATGGCCGCATAGCTCCGGCTGGGGATACTATCCAAGCGGCGGAATAGGCCTGATTCTTTTGATTGTAATAATCCTCGCCTTGACGGGACACTTGTAAAAGGCGCGGCGCCTTCGCTGGAGCGACCAGGTCTCGACCGTGACTTCGCAGAATGGCAGGTCACCGAATCGAATTTTTCGATTGAGGTCTGGTACGTCCCGAGCGGCGGCGATGCCTTGGTTTTGTCTTTTGCGTCGTGAGCAGCGCGATTCCAGAAGACAAGCGCGTGTCGGCTTTGAGGAATTTCTTCATAAGTCCAAGCGCCGATTCGTTTTCCTTCTTTGTGTTCGACACGGTGCAATCCGAGGGCACAAACAAATTGAAGTCGCGCATGTAGGCATCGTTTGCTGTGAAAAGCACGCAAAAATTCCCAGCAATGCCTGTCAGGATTAAAGTTTGCGTTTCCAAATAGCGGAGAAGGGTCTCGAGAGTGGTCGAAAAGAATCCGGAATGTTTTGGTTTGAGCACGAAGTAGTCGCTCTTTTCGGGACGCAGTAATTTCACCACGTCACGGCCACGGCCATGTTGGGCACAATGGTTGACGGTGTGCCTAAAGTCGGATTTCCATCGGCCGAAGTTGTCATTTACGTAGATCACCGGGATACCCGCTTCCTGGGCGCGTCGTTTCAAGCGCAAGAGATTTGGCGCCATCTTTCGCGCATATTTCAGTAACTCATCTGCTTCAGGAAAATCAAAATCGTTGATTACGTCGATTAAAAGCAGGGCGAACTTATGCTTGTCCGGTGCGCTGCCATGCAGATCGATATTTTTTTCCGGCATTGGTTTGGCTAGCGCTCATTCCAGCAAAATTCCAAGTACGCGAGCGTGGCGCACAGACCGAGAACAAATCGCTGCGAAATGAGAGAGGTGCGTTCCGTTCAGAGACCGCGTCTGCCTTGGAGGAGATTAATGATGAGGATGACAACGGCAATCACGAGCAGGAGATGGATTAGCCCGCCGCCGATATGGCCGATGAAGCCGAGAAGCCAGAGCACGATTAGGATGACTATTATAGTCCAGAGCATAGATAGGTCTTTCTGTTGAGTTGTTCGTTTGAGTCCGTTATTGCGACAGAGGTTCGTAATGCGATCAAGCAAAAATTTGACTGGCAACAGCGGCAGAGAATCTGCGGCCTAACGACGCCTCAATTCTTCTTTTACGGCATTGCATGGAATACATCATTCGAAACGCGGCAGCTCGTGGCAAGATTCAGATGTACCTGGAACGGGCCGCAATAGAAGACTGAGGCGCGTATAAGCAAAGTACCATGCGATTCATGAACACATGAGTTTCCGTGCGGCAAAGGTGGAATTGCGCAGCGACGTTTCCGAGGACGAACGCGAAGCGGAGCAGGTCGCGTCCCGTGCCCGCTTACGCATCGCCGAGTTGTTGCAGCGACCTTTCGGTGTCAGGTCGATTGCACTCACTGGTCTCTTTGTCCTGGCAATCTTCTACACCGTCTACTTCATGCGTTCTATCCTGCTACCGATCATTCTTGCGGTGCTGCTCAGTTATTTGTTGAGGCCGATAGTGCGTGGACTCGCCCAATTGAAGATTCCGCTGCCGGTCGGCGCCGCGTTCGTTCTTATCGGACTTCTGGCACTTGTCGGATATGGGATTTCTGCGCTCGCTGCGCCCGCGGCGGGATGGCTCCAGAAAGGGCCAGAAGGTTTGACGGCGCTACAACATAAGTTGATGCCCGTAAAAAAAACGGTAGCACAAGTGACCCAGGCGACTGGCGAAATCGAGAAGCTGGCTTCAACAAACGCGGAAACTAAAGCCGTAGAAGTTAAGCGGCATCCGATTAGTGAGATGTTTTTCACGCGGACGCCCGAGTTTATAGCCAGCGCTGTTCTGTCGGTGATCCTGCTGTATTTCCTGCTCGTTCACGACCAGGTCTTTATTGCGAAGCTGGTCAAGTTACTGCCGACGCTCTCAGATAAGAAGGCGGCAGTCGGTATTGCGCATGACATCGAATCGCACGTCTCGCGTTATCTTTTAACCATTACTGCGATTAATGCCTGCCTTGGATTGGCCGTAGGAACCGCAGTGGGCCTGCTTGGTCTGCGCAACCCGGTGATGTGGGGTGTGATGGTCGCGCTCCTCAATTTCGTTCCCTATCTTGGAGCTCTCACCGGGATCGTCTGCATGACCGTCGGTGCGGTCTTGAGTTTCGATAGCCTTGGCTACGCCCTGATCTTTCCCGCCGTCTATCTCGCTTTTGGAACATTGGAGGGCAGTTTCATCACCCCATGGATTATGGGGCGCACTCTTACGTTGAATCCTGTCATCATTTTGCTCTCGCTCACTTTCTGGGGCTGGATGTGGGGAATCGTCGGCATCATTTTAGCCGTGCCGATTCTGGCCGCTTTCAAGATTTTCTGCGGGCACATCAAACCGATGGAGCCGCTGGCAGAATTTCTTAGTTAGGACCGATTCACAAATATTCCGTTCGTGCGGCGTCGTCTGATTGATCAGATATCCTGGCGAAAGACGAGTTTTCCTAAGTCTCTTCCTCGTGTGTGTGTACGACTTTGTAGCAGCATTACATAAGGCAATTGCTGCCCGCTTCATTTTCCACGATACGCGAGAACCAAAGCTGCAGTCGGGTTCGAAGTGTAAAAACAGAAAACTAAATTTATGGGGAATCAAAGGGAACTATGCGAATCGCTCAAGTATCACCGCTAATCGAAAGTGTGCCTCCAAAACATTACGGAGGGACGGAACGGATTGTTTCTTATCTTACTGAAGAATTAGTTAGGTCCGGGCACGAAGTGACTCTGTTTGCCAGCGGCGACTCAGTCACAAACGCCCGGTTGATTGCGCCGTGCCGGCGCTCGCTCCGTAAAAATGAGCGGTGCAAAGATCCTGTGGCACGAGAAGTTCTGCTGTTAGATCACGTAGTGGAACACGCTAGCGAGTTCGATGTGATCCATTTTCACACCGGTTACCTTCATTTTCCGATTTCTCGCTACCTGCCTGTTCCGCACCTCACGACCCTGCACGGACGCCTCGATCTTCCCGACCTGGTTCCTGTGTTCGACCGGTTTCGGGACGAACCCATTATCTCGATCTCGAATGCTCAACGGCAACCCTTACATTGGGCCAATTGGCAGACGACCATTTACCATGGATTGCCCAGGGAACTATTCGGCTTTCGATCCGGCTCCGGAGATTATCTAGCCTTTCTGGGACGGATCTCGCCAGAAAAAGGAGCGGACCGTGCGATCGAGATTGCCAAGCGCGTTGGCATCCCCCTGAAGATTGCCGCCAAAGTTGATCGGGCCGACAGACGCTATTTCAAGCGAGTTGTTGAACCGCTGCTGAATGACCCGGGCGTGGAATGGATCGGCGAAATCAGCGACCAACAGAAGAACGAGTTTCTGGGAAATGCCTACGCTCTTCTGTTTCCCATTGATTGGCCAGAGCCTTTCGGACTGGTGATGATCGAGGCGATGGCGTGTGGAACTCCGGTGATCGCTTACGACCGAGGATCGGTACCCGAGGTGATGGAAAACGGAGTAACAGGTTTTGTAGTAAGAGATCTGGATGATGCCGCGAAAGCAGTTCGTAAAGTTGGCAATCTCAGTCGGGCATGTTGCAGGGAAGTCTTCGAGAAGCGCTTCACGGCCAGTCGGATGGCGAATGATTACGCGGACCTGTACGAGCGTATAATGCAGCGAGATGCAACTTATGTTTGTGCTTGAGTCGCTTACGCGCCCTCGGAAAAAATTTTCAAAAGAAAGACGCGCACTTCCGCGTTTAAACACGTTGTTTTCTTGGGGGCGGTAGCCGGTACGCACTGGACCCGCCAAAATTCAAAACCAAATTCAGGAATCAACCAAGGGAAAGGGATCGTATGAAGCTGGATACATTAAAAACACTCTATATCGAAGAATTGCGGGACCTCTATAACGCCGAGAGCCAACTGCTCAAAGCACTGCCGAAAATGGCAAAAGCTGCTTCGTCAGAAGAGTTAAAAGACGCGTTCGAGAAACATCTCGAACAGACGAAGACGCATGTGGAACGTCTGGAAGAAGTTTTCGAAGAGATTGGCGAGAAGCCAAAGAGTAAAACCTGTAAGGCAATGAAAGGCCTTATCGAGGAAGGATCGGAAATCCTTCAGGAGGATGGCGAGGAATCGGTGATCGACGCCGGGATAATCGTAGCGGCGCAGAAAGTCGAACATTATGAAATCGCAGGTTACGGTAGCGTCCGCACATTCGCGCAACTACTAGGCAAGGACCGGTCAGCAGAGCTTCTGCAAACAACTCTCGACGAAGAATCCGAAGCTAACGAGCTTCTGAACAACTTGGCCGAGGACATTGTGAACCCAGAGGCGCTCATGGAGCCGGAACTCGCCGGCGCGTCTTCAAATCGCTAACCTCGATTACTCTTGACCGAATTCGTCGGGGCGCTGCGTGAATCCGCAGCGTCCCGATGCGTTGTGGCCATTGAGAGATCGACGCAGCGCAAGTCGGCGGGTCACGCGTTTGATCGCAGAAAAAATAAGACGGCTAACGAATGGGAGGCTGATTACACCGCGACCTTATCGAGAACGATTTGCAACTCGTGAAGGTCTATTGGTTTCACAAGATGAAAATCGAATCCCGCTTTTTTGGAGCGACGAAGGTCTTCTTCGGTGCCGAACCCAGTTAGCGCGACTGCCTTGATGGGCTGCTTTCGCTTGGCTTGTGAGATGACTTCGTAACCGCTTCCATCCGGAAGACCGATGTCGCACAACAGCACGTCGAGTTCGCGTTCTTCGGACGCGATAATTTTCAGTGCACTGCGTACATTGTCTGCGGCCAAAACTTCGTGACCGAAATGAGTGAGCAACCGCGACAACATCCGACGTGTATCCTTGTGATCTTCGACCAGCAGGATCTGCAATGCCTTGGCCGGAGGTTTGCGACCGCGAGAATGACGTTCGGCTTTTGCGGCTCCTTCCGGCACCGTGTCAAGCGTTACCTTAAATGTCGCGCCGAAGCTCCGGCCACGGCTCTCCGCTTCGATACTGCCATGGTGTAGGGCGACGAGATGTTTGGAAATTGCGAGACCGAGGCCAAGCCCGCCAAACTGCCGCGTCACAGAAGCGTCAGCCTGTTCGAACGGCGTAAACAGGGAAGCCAGTCGCTCGGGTTCAATTCCAATGCCGTTGTCCGAAATTTCGAAATGGAAACGGCCGCGGTCGTCGTTAAACGTGCGGATGGCGATCTCTCCGCCCGGTGCCGTGAATTTCACGGCATTATTGATCAAGTTCCAAAAAACTTGCTGAAGCCGAATACAATCAGCCGAGATGTGATATTCCTTCGCCTTGAATTTCGTCGAGACCTTTAATTTCTTCGACGCAATGGCTGAGCCTGCGATTTCAATTGCGTTGCGAATAACTGCGTGCGTGTCGCAAATTTCCACATCGAGGCGAAGTTTGCCGCGCGTAATGCGAGTGAGATCGAGCAGATCGTCGATCAATCGTGCCTGCAATTTCACGTTGCGCTTGATGAGTTGGACATCCTCCACGAACTCCTGCGGAAGTTTTTGAGCGTTCTCTTCCATGTAACTCACTGCCGCCAGGGCTGGGGTCAGCGGCGTGCGCAGTTCGTGGCTCAGCGCCGCGAGAAAGTCATCCTTGGCCCTGCTCGCTTTCAACGCTGCAATTTTCTCCGCTTCAGATTCCCGGCTGCGGACTTGGTCGGTGATGTCGCGTGTGACCTTGGAATAACCTCGGATATTGCCCCGAGCGTCGCGCAGCACAGTTATGACAACCTCGGCCTCGAAAGTTGAACCATCTTTGCGGATGCGCACGCCCTGGTCACGAACGTGTCCACGACGAGCCGCCTCAAGCAGATTGCGTTGTGGCTTGCCCGCCGCAACGTCGTCCGCCGTATAAAAGCAGGCAAAGTTTTTGCCGATGATTTCTTGCGCCGTGTAGCCTTTGATTTTCTGAGCGCCTGTGTTCCACGTCACCACAATACCGTCCGGATCGAGCATGTAGATGGCGTACTCTTCCACGCTATCCACCAGAATGTGGAATTGCTCGGCTGTCTGAGACAGTACGACACTGGATCCGTTGTCTCCCATTGGCTGCAAACGCGATTTCGAATGGGATTCGGACGTCCGGTCTTGTTTGGTTCCCTCCATTGCACTCAATTTATTGGTTCAGCGTCGGCGGTTTAGCGTCTCCTCTTGCGCGAGCGTCCAACAGATGTGCGCTTTTTCGTCGCTTTCACCGCTGGCGGGTTGGAAACTGCCAAAGCTCTGGAAAGGTCTGCTTCATCAGTGAGGTCGAGGCGTAACGGCGTGATCGATACCCAATTGTGCTCCACCGCCCAGCGATCGGTTCCTTTCGCGGCGCCTTCCAAGGGAGTCACAGTGAACCAGAAGATCGACCGCCCCATCGGATCTTTGTCAGGAACGACTTTGCCATCGTAGTGTCGAACAGATTGGCGCGTCCAACGAATTCCTTTGGGTTTCTCTGGCAGGTTCACATTGACCAGGCACAGTGTTCTGTTGGGCATCAGCAGGTCAAGAACCTTGGCCACGTGAGGTTCGAGTGCTGAAAAATCCGGCTCATGATTGTCGCTCACGTTTGTGCTGAAAGCGATGCCACGCGCGCCGAGCAGCGCGGCCTGCTTAGCCGCTGCCAGGGTGCCGGAATGCCAGCAGGAATTGCCCAGGTTCAGACCAAGGTTGATCCCAGAAAGTACGAGATCGACGTGTCCCCAACGATGCATGCCGAGTGCGACGCAATCGGCCGGCGTGCCATTTACGCTGTACGCGTCGAACTCGAGGCGATGCACACGTTTGAATCGCAGTGGCCGTGACGACGTGATCGCATGGCTCATCGATGATTGCTCCACATCGGGCGCGATAATGCGCACCTCACCAAAACGCGATGCTGCTTTTGCCAGCGACACAATGCCCGGACTGTAAATGCCGTCATCATTCGAGATCAGGATTCGCATTTTCACATATTACCAACGCGTGTCGGCGCGGTTTTGGCCGAGTAGGTTGTGAACGGTAGTGGCGTTATTGAACGATGACAATAATACCAATCCGATGCGCTTTATGAGCGCGGTGCCCGCGAACAAAATAACGCTCACGCTGATGGATTGGCTCCCAGGACAACGCGCACCCCGTGAGGTTGCGCATCGTCATGCAACGTCACGATTTTGTCGGCTACTGCGGCTCCGTCCAATTCCACCAGCGCGACGCCTCGTGAACAGTGGTCGGGATTCTCGACTCCGATGTGATAAATGGTGTTCCCGAAACGGTATCGCAAACGGAAGCCAGGCCAATCTTTCGGAATGACCGGGTTGATTGTGAGCTTGTCGCCGCGGCGTTGGAACCCCAGAATTTCTTCAAGCCAGACGCGATAGGTCCAAGCCGCCGCGCCTGTGTACCACGTCCACCCACCGCGCCCGACCTGTCCGGCTAAGGTGTAAACGTCGCCCGGCATGACGTATGGTTCTACCTTGTAGCGTTCGCAATCCTTCTCATCCCGGGCGTGCTCGATCGGATTCAGCATCCGCAAAAACCGAACGGCTTTGTCGCCATCGCCCTGGCGGGCAAAAGCCATCGGCACCCAGGTAGCGGCATGCGTGTATTGGCCGCCATTTTCCCGCACGCCCGGAGGATATGCCTTGATGTAGCCAACGTCGGCTGTCGTTTTGTCGAAGGGCGGAGTGAAGAGCAAGATCAGGTCCTCGGATTCGCGTACGAGATTTTCCTCCAGCGATCGCAGCGCGACTTCCACGCGGCGCGCGTCGCCTCGGCCAGAAATCGCAGCCCAGGTTTGCGGGAGCGAATCGATGCGGGCTTCGGTATTTTCCTTTGATCCGAGAGGTTTGCCGTCGTCAAAGTATCCACGGCGATACCAGTCTCCGTCCCAAGCCTGAGCGTCGATAGTCTGCGCGAGTTTGGCCATACGAGCACGACACACTTTTGCTTCCTCATGGAGTTCACGCAGGGCGAGCAATTCGGCGAAATCATTGAGCACACAAATCTCAAACCAGGCCAGCCAGACGCTCTCGCCTTTGCCAGCGAGTCCGACGCGGTTGAGACCGTCATTCCAATCGCCCCCTCCAATCAGCGGCAGCCCGTGGGGGCCCCGAGTGTTGGCACGCGCGATGGCCCGCCGGCAATGTTCGAGCAACGTACCTTCCGTGTGGGAATTAACAGGAATGGACAGGCTTTCGGTCTGGTTTGCATCGAGTGGTTTGGCTTCGAGAAACGGAACCATCTGATCGAGGATCGCGGCGTCGCCAGTAGTTTGGAGGTAATGTGCAGTCACGAAGGGAAGCCAGAGAAGATCGTCACTGATCCGAGTGCGGACTCCAGCACCTGATTCTGGATGCCACCAGTGCTGAACGTCACCTTCCACAAATTGGCGCCCGGCCGCGCGCAGAATCTGGTCGCGCGTGAGTTGCGGCGCCGCGTGCACAAGGGCCATCACATCCTGCAATTGGTCGCGGAATCCGTAGGCTCCGCTTGATTGATAAAAGCCCGAGCGACCCCAGACGCGGCAGCCGAGCGTCTGGTAAAGCAGCCAGCGGTTGAGCAGAAGATTTGTGGAAGGCTCTGGCGTTTCCACTTCGATCGTACTCAGGACCCGCTCCCACCAGTGGCAGGTTTCTTGAAAAGCGGATTCGACATTGTCCGGATCGCGAAAATGTTGCACAAGAGACCGCGCTTTTTCTTCGTCATCTGCCTGGCCGAGTAGAAAAATGACCTCTGCAGTTTGTCCCGGCTCGATCTCGACAGTGACCTGCACGGCGGCGCAAGGATCAAAACCAGCGCCACCGTCGCCAGTCAATCGTTGCTGCTCCATCGCAACAGGGTCGCGCAGCGACCGATTACGCCCGATGAAGGCCGCCCGATCACCGGTGAAAGAGGTCGGCGCGGGCGTGGAAGCGGCAACGACGATGCGTTTAGAGAGCTCCGGCTCATAGGAGTTGCGCGCAAAAAGGCTCTGGCTTTGCAGATCCCATTTCGTGACTATGTGCATGCCGGTTTCCTCCGGATCGGAACCAAGAACAAGAGTGGCGTAAGAGGTGACCGTTAACCTGCGCTGCCACGACGAGCTGTTGTGAAGACGCAACCGCTGAATGCGAACGGGAAGGCCGCCGGCGTCGTCGACCGGCACGAACGTAAGCAATGTTTGTTCAATCGCGTGGCTGTTGTGTTCAAAGATTGTGTAACCCTGCCCATGCCGTGCGCGATAGGCATCCCGCTCCCGGATCGGATTAAGCGTGGGCGACCAAACGACACCCAAGTCTTCATCGCGAATGTAAATGGCGGTGCCGGGTTGATCCGAGATGGGATCATTGAACCATGGTGTGAGGCGTTCGTTCTGGCTATTGCTGCCCCAGACGCACTCGGCGCCCGACTCAGAAACCAGCGCGCCAAATTTAGAATTGGCAAGTATGTTCACCCAGGGAAGCGGCGTTTGCTGATCGGGTGCCAGATAGATGACGAATTCTTTTCCGTCCCCGGTGAAACCACCGAGTCCATTAAAGTATTTCAATTCCATGAAAGGCAGCGGGGCAGAGGGTTCTTCGCGGAACTGCCGGCTCGCCGATAACAGCTGCGGTTTCGCGGTAACCGGTGTGGTCGCGGCAAGTTGCTGGCGCAGCGTGCCGCGGGATGCGACCAGCACCATTCGGGCGGCGGCCTGAAGCGCGATCAGCTCCTCCTTCGAAATTTTAGTGCCAGAGCGGAGATAAACGCCTCCGGGCTGGTCGACTCCAATCAAGTGCGCCTGCGCCTCAATGAGCCTGCGCAGATCGTTGCCTAATGGTTCTTCGTAGCTGGCCAGTTCCTCGCTCACCAGCACGAGATCGGCCTTCAATCCACGCAGGTGCCAGAAGGTGTGCGCGGTCAAAATTTGGCGCACCACTTCGATGTCGCGACTGTGGCTAATCATAACGACCACAATCGGTAGATCTCCGGAAATGCCCTGCCGCCAAAGCGCGCGCTGGCCTTCCGCGCGACGACCGAGACGCGCGGGTGGCGGCCGCAGTTGAGCCTGTGGAAAGAGAACGTGCGCTGCCAGTTGCCGGAAAGTCTGAACATCTCCCGGACGGATGTGGAGCCTGCGCATTTCAAGTTGGGAATGTGTCCACGCTGTCTCGAAGGCGCGCGCACACGCGTGAAACTCCGCGTATCTCTCGACCAGTCGGATGACAGCTTCGCGCGATTCCGCTACCACCGTGACGAGCGCAAATTGGAAACGTTGGTTTGGCAGGATCGTCATGCTCCGGCGAAGGCTGAAGATAGGATCGAGCACGTGGCCGACGTGGTTCGTCAGGTTGCGGCTCAGGGCAATGGGGTTTTCCAGCGTGCGGCCCCGCCCGAGGAACTGAGCGCGATCAGTCTCAAACTCAGGCGTGCCGCGGAGAGAGGAAGACTCAGGAACCAATAGGTGCGCGGCCCAGATTGGCTGTTCGTCGGGGGCGCGCAGGCGGCGGTGAGCGAGCAGGGCTTGGTAACGCGGCAGCCATTCGGTTTCGATGAAAAGTTTGCTGAAAGCCGGATGCGCGCGATCGGCCCGATGCGGTGCGAGGGCGAGCTCGAGGTAAGTGGTCACCTCAAGGCGGCACGATTTGCGCGAGGTATTGACCAAAGTGATGCGCCGGACTTCGGCATTGTCTTCTGCGGAGACGACAATTTCTGTGAAAGTCTCGCATGGCCCACTTGTCCGCCGGAACTCCGCTTTGTCCGGCGTGAAACTCCAAGTGTAACGACGCTCTGGACTTCGCATCGGTTGATGGGTGTTGCTCCAGATCGTGCCGCTTTCCAAATCCCGGATATAACAAACCGTGCCCGGCACATCGCGCGTGGCGTCGGCACGCCAGCGTGTGACATCCAGATCCAACCAGCGCAAGTAACCGCCGCCGGCATTGGTCACCATCACCGAACAGGGTCCGTTGGAAAGAAGATGAACGCGCGGCGAGGCAAGATCGGACGTTTGCGTTACGCCGGGGCTGCCCTCCATAGAAATCGTTCTAGGCAGCGGTCGCTCTTCATGCATGTCGCCGGTGGTCGGCAAAATTTGTTCGGGAATATGCTCGTGCAAGAGCGGTTCAGTAGCGCGGATGCGCGGGTCGGAATGGAACCGCCTCCGCATCGCGTTATCATTTAAAGCATTGTCGTAGGCGAGGAGCGACATCCCCTGATGATGCGCCATGTAACAATGGATGATGATTCCGGCCGAGCCTCGTTGTTCGGTCCGTCGTGAATAATCGATCGACTCATAGTAACCGTGCTCGCCGAGGAGCGCAGAGTTCCCCAGCGTGGCGAGCCGCCGCAGATTTTTCATGGCGACGGTCGGTTGCACGCCCAGAGCAAGCGCCGTGGCATACGGCGCGACGACCAGGTCTTGTTGTCCGCGCCTTAGCGCCAGCGCCGGTACGCCGAAAGCTCGGTACTGGTAAACGTTATGCCGGTCGAGCGCGCTGAAGGCGGATTCCGAGATGCCCCACGGCGCGCTGTTTTGCTGGGCATAGGCAATCTGACAGTGCACGGCGTCATGACAGGCGCGATCGAGCAGCGAATTCTCATGCGTCTGAGTGAAGAGGAGGGGCATCAAATATTCGAACATCGTTCCACTCCAGGAAAGAAGAGGCAGCCGGCCGTAGGCCGAGCCAAAAGGCCTGCTCAAAGCCCACCAATGTTCCACCGACACTTCCCCGCGCGCGATCGCCAGGAAACTCGTCAGGCGCGCCTCGCTGGCGAGCAAATCGTAGAAGGAATTATCGAGCCGTCGTTGCGCTACTTGATAGCCAATCGCAAAAATCCGCCGTTCCTCATCGTAAAGAAAGCGCAGCCCCATACCGTTTTCCAGTTGCTGGCTCTGAACGATCAACTCGTTCAACTGCGCGAGCTGCTCGGAGGCGGCCTGGCGCGAGCGTTCCGCTTCGGTGACCAGGAGATCGAACCACTCGCGCACGGGCGGCGGAAGCTCCGGTCCCTCATGTTGGCCGTGAAATGCGAGCAGCGGCACCAGCCCGGGGATTCCCTCCGTGGCGATGTTTCGCAGTGAAAATGTTGCGGCGAGCGCCTCGCGCCGGCTTTCGTGCGTCGCTTCGCCTAACGACATCAATTGCGATGGCGATGCCATCAGCATTTCCACTGGGCGAAAATATTTATCGATGACGGCATTCCAGGCTTCACTCTGTTTGGCAACCTGTTGCGCCCAGTAAGCTCGCGTGTCCGTTTCACGCGACTTGAAGAACAGCACTAGATCCTGAGCGAGCGGTCGAGCCGCGCGCAAACGCAGGATGACTTCCTCCAGATTGGCCGGCTCGCCGGTAGTCAGTTCCACGAGACGCGAAAGCGCGGTCGGACGTTCCGCGTCCTTCATCGTGGCGGCGACTTGTCGCATCACGCTGAGCGTGTCGGCAATTCCACGCAAAGCGCTCGCGTCCAAAAGCGGCCGCATAGCCAGTTCATCGCAACTACTCTCGAAAGTCCAAAGGCTCGCAAGCAAGTTGCCGCTATCCACTGTCGAAACGTAGCGAGGATGCAACGGCTCGAGGGTCTTCAGGTCGTACCAATTAAAGAGGTGGCCTTCGAAACGCTGGAGGCGACTCAGTGTTTCGAGCGTGCCCAGGTTGCGCGCCACCAACTCTTCGATCGTGATGTAACCGAAGTCATTTGCCGCCACGGTCGCCAGCAGCGAAAGGCCGATGTTCGTCGGCGAAGTACGCATGAAAACTTCCCGCATTGGCCGTTCCTGAACATTGTCCGGCGGCAGCCAGGAGGTTTGCGGCCCTACAAAATCATCAAAATATCTCCAAGTCCGGCGCGCGGCGATGCGCAGAAATCGTCGATCGTCCGCCGTCAAGGTTCCACCTCGCCAACTCCTGGCGGGACGATTGATCGTGATTACCGCCACGGGAAAGAGAGCCCACAAAAGGAGAAACGGCGCCGCAGCGATCATCGCCGATGTTCCCTCCCAAACTGTGACGCCGAAAAGCAGCACACACGCGGTTGGAATCCAAAGCCGGGCGAGAACGAACTGCCACTGCTGATTTTTTGCGCGGCGATGGGCGTCTTGTGCCGTCTCCCACTCCAGTAGTAATCGGTGCGAACTGACCCGTCGGTAGCCTACGCGAACTATGGCATCGACTGCCATGCCGGCATGATCGGGAAGAAAAATAATCGCGAACAATGAACGCAGCAGGCGGTCACGCGGTTCACGCCAGAATCTCGTCCCGGGCGGTGGTGGATGGAACAGAAGCGCGAGAAAAGAATTCAGGACTGGCCACAACATCAGGCCGGCGATAATCCCGCTCCACAGCATCGGCTCGGGCGTGAGAAGCCAGCCCGCTACGAGCAGAGCGACGGTCGCGGGCGGCACCAGACTGCGACGCAGATTGTCGAAGATCTTCCATCGGTTGAAGGCAGAAAGCGGATTAGGTTCAACCCTGCCGCCGCCGACGGGCACGCGCGCCTTCAGCCAATCAATGATTTGCCAATCGCCGCGAATCCAGCGGTGCTGCCGATTCCACCATGCAATGTAGTTGCTCGGAAAGACGTCGAGCAGTTCGATATCTGTCGCCAGCCCGACACGGACGTAGCTGCCTTCCAGCAGGTCGTGGCTCAATAAGTGCGCCATTGGAAATTGGCCGGACAAGAGGCGATGAAACGTTTGCAATTCGTAAATGCCTTTGCCGTGATAGCTGCCTTCACCGATCAGATCCTGGTAAGCGTCGGAGACAGCATGGGTGTATGGATCGATCCCACGCGGATCAGAAAAGATGCGTGAGAACCATGTCGCCATGGCGCTCGGGAGCGTGGAACTGACGCTCGGTTGGATGATTGTGTAACCTCGAATTATCCTATGGCCATCCGGAGCGAGCTGGGCCTGATTTAGTGGATGCGAGAGGGTTTCGATCATCCTCCGGGCGGTGCCGCGCAGCAGTTGTGTATCTGCATCGAGCGTGATGACAAACCGAATCCCCCCAAGTCGAGTGCGGTCGCCCACACAGAGAAATTCTTCCAACTCCGGCGCGGATTCTCCGATCAGGAATCGATTGAGCTGCTCGAGCTTGCCGCGCTTGCGCTCCCAGCCGATCCAGCGTTGCTCGCTCTCACTCCACGAGCGTCCACGATGAAAGAGAAAGAAGCGGCCTGCTCCATAGCGGCGATTCAGTTCTTCGATCCCGCGGGCGACGATGTCGATGTACTCCGTGTCCTCGGGCATGCTCTGCCGCGGTGCGTCGGCAAAATCCGTCAGGAGCGCGAATCGTAGATTTGCATCCGTATTTCCGAGATAACGAATCTCGAGGCGATCGAGTTCCCTTTGGATCGCGTTGGCAGTCGTAAGTAACGTAGGTACCACCACCAGCGTGCGGCAATCATCAGGAATGCCTTCCCTTTTGAAGGACATCTTCGGCAACACCTGTGGCAGCAGAAGCGAGGTGACGAAATAATTCACGGCCAGCACGGCCACGTCACTCGCGGGCAGGAGAAGCAAAAGACCAAGCAGCAGCAGCGTAATTCCGGGAACTGATCCCACAACGAGAAGGAGAGGAGCGGCCACCATCACGGCCGCGAGCACGAGAATACCCCCGAAATACACGCCTGCAGCGTGCCTGCGAAGCCATCGACGCGACCATTCTGCCAGCGGCAACCGAGTGCCGGTTGCCCGTTCGAGCGCCAGCCGCCCCGCATCTATTAGATAATAGCCAACGTTTCGCGCGAGCTTGTCCCCGGCAGTCTTCGCCAAGGCCAGCGTTTGTCCGATGATTTCCTGTTCCGAACGCTTTGACCATCGGGCAATCTCCTCCACCGCGCTCCGGCAACGATCGCGCGTTTCAAAATCCTGGCGGGCATAAACTCCTGCCGGATCGGCGCCCAATTCGCTTTCCGCCCAACTGGTCGACTCGAAAAATTCCGGCCACGCGATTTGCGCAATCAAACGGCAGCTGTTGATCACATCGGCGAGCGCAGTCTGCTGTACGGCCTGGCGCCGATGTTCTTGCTGCACGACTTCTAAAAGGGGTGCGCGCAGAGAGCGTTCCAGCCATCCCCTCACCAACGGTAGGGCTGTCTCTTCGTCGTACAGATGCGCCATTAGTTCGCTTGCAAAATGCGCGGTCGGCTCGGGATGGCGGTCCACCAGTTCTTCCATCATCCTAAGCAGTCGTGGTGAGCTGTGGCGTGCCGCGGTGATGAGCCGATTGGCCCAAAAATCCGCCTCCTCGCTTTGGCTTTGCTGTTGCTCGACTTGGATAGCGAGCACGCGCAGACATTCGAGTAATTGCAAGCGCAACATCAGCGGAAGCGCCCAAAGTTCGCCGATGTCCAGTGGCGTAATCGCCTGAAAAGCTGCCAGAAATTTCCGAATGGTCTCCAGCCCTAATGCGCCGGCCGTCTCGGATACTATTTCCGAGGCGACATGGTAAACACGCGGCATCCCTGCCTCGGGACCACTGGCGACGAGAGGCAACTTTCCGTAATATTTTTGCGGGAGACTTCGGCGCAGATCAGTTACCTGTTCCCGAATCAAATAGGCATTATCGAGCAGCCACTCCGCCGAAAGGGTAAACGCGTGGTGCATTTCGGCCGACATCGTGAGACTCGCGTTTGCCCAGTCCAGCGCGCGATCGGTTTCCCGCAACCGGCGCAGAAAGGATTTTCCGCGCGGCTGCACCTCTCGGCCAACCCTCAGCGAGCCCGCGAGGCGCGTGGCATTTTCCGAGAGACGCCTGCTCGACGATCGCTCCGGCCAGAGCGGTTGTGTCGTTGACTCAACAGGGAAAGGGGCTGGCGGGGGAAAAGCGAACGTCACAGAGTCGCCTTCGACATCCCGCAAGACCTCCAGGACACGCGCCGCTTCACTGGCTTTGACCTCGGCCATCACCATTGTTTCGTCGGGCAGGATCGTACTCGAGCATCGAGCCAGATTTGCTGCATCGACGTGCTGTTGAAGCAACCGGACGATAATCCAACTAGTGACAGCACCGGCCAGGGCAAAAACGGCCAGCAACAACGCCAGCGCGCCTGGGCGGTAGTCGGCAAGAATTCCCCGCTGCCAAAAGACCACCGCTCCGAGGACCAGCCCAATCGTCCAAGCAACGGTCGCTCCGCCGATTGCCGAGACGCCGCATTGTTTAACCCGCGGCCGACCTTCGGCCGAAGCGTGGATTGCGGCGGCGCGCCGAAACCGGGCCCGACGGAGATTCTTCAATACGGCCCGACCTGTCTCCGGGCTTTGGAAAATGCCGACCACCAAAATGCGATCGTCATTGTTCCGCCGAGATCTCATAGCGCAATCTTACAAGATATATCGACTTGAGAAATCGGACGTAATCGTTCGTCTAACCGCAATGGATTGTCCGCCGCGACAGCGACGAACCACGCGTCAGAACGAGGCGATACTTAGCTTTCTATTGTTTAGAGAAGAGTGGGAGAGACATGATTCTTAAACCACCAAAAAAGATTTCGTTTAGCCACAGGCTTGGTTTTTTTGCCTAAGTACGCGAGACGCGCCCTTTCTGTCCTACCAATAAGTAGAACAGAAAAGGGCGCGAATGAAAAAAGCGAGATTAGCTTCTCTCTTAATCCTCGTCGAGAATTACGCGATCAACCATCATGTTGTCGCCTGTTCCGACGTAGTGAACCCGAACCGGGACACCCACCTTAACTCTCGTGCGAACCACATCCTCATCGAGAGGCTTGCCGCTTCTGGTCACATAAGTGACCGTCTTGCCAAAACGGTAAGTCCGCGGTCCGCTGGCCTCCTTGAGCACGATTGTCTTGCCCGGAGAGTACTCCGTGATCGTGCCGTTGCCTTCTGTAGTAGTCGTTGTTGTGGTGGTCTCTGACACCTGCGCCCATGCAAAGGGAGCCACAACTGCCAGGGCCATACTAAGTAATGTTTTTTTCATTTATTGTTCCTTTGTTTTTCAGCAGGGCGAATACTCCTGCTAACGAGTTTTCCCCGGACGCGGAGTGCGCCCCGCCTGTATATAGTGTAATCGGGCGCGGACCCTCTTCCGGCTGCGCCGATTTATGTTTTCGCGGCGCGGTCTCGAACCCGATGTACCCAGGTTTTCAAATTCAGAATCGGCATGAAGTTCACGATTCGATCGGCTGGGATTTTTGCCTTCAGCGTAGCGGCCAGGCCGAACTCAATGAATTCCAATTGCCACGGATGATGAGCATCAGTGCCGAGTGAAATACGGGTTCCGTGCTCTCGCGCGATTTTAAGTAGTTTCACATTCAAATCCTGTCGATCGGGGTAGCAATCGACCTCCAGCGCTTTGTCGAGCCTGGCAGCTTCTGCAAAAACGCGCGGCCAATCCGCACTCAAGCCGAGGCGAAAGTTGTAAATACGCCCACGCGGGTGACCGAGGATTTGAATGTGTGGATTACGCAGTGCTGCAACATAACGGTCCGTTTGATCTTCAACCGTGCGCAAGGACGAATGAAACGAACCCAGAACGAGATCCAAGACTGATAATGACTCACCAGACATGTCTCCTTCACCGCGCCTGTTAAGATTCAACTCGATGGAGCGCAGAACCGCCAAATTTTTGCCGGATTTTCGAAGCACCGTGTTGAGCTTCGCTATTTCTGCTCCCTGTCTTTCCAGTTCGCGTTCGTCAATGCCGCCGGCAATTTTTAAACCCTTCGAGTGATCAGTGATTGCTATGTATTCATATGACCTCTCGGTTGCCGCGTCGGCCATTTCGGCAATCGTGCCCGACCCGTCGCTCCAGCGGCTGTGCATTTGTAAGTCGCCCCGCAGGCTTTTTGCCCACGCCGGTTTTCGCGCCAGCAGATGCCTCGCCATTGCGAGTGAAATGAAATCCCGCCGAATAACGGGAGCTCTCTGAGTTGAACACGGCGGTTTATCGATCCACTGCCGAATTTGTCTCTCTATGAATGGACCAATTGCACGTAGCTCGGTCAGCGATCGGTTCTGCGCTAGAACATCAGCCACCTCTTCCGGCCATAGAAAGGCGCTGCGCGCAGCTCGGCGAAAAGCGCGTGAGAGAATGCCACCTGCGGATTCAGCTTCTCGGGCAAGCAGCTCCGCGATGTCGGTGTTCGACAGCACATTTGAGAATCGATTTCAGTCGGAACTTCAGGCGCTTCAAACCCATCCACTTACATGCGGCTCGACTGCACTCATTTCTTTGCCCAATACGATTTTATAATGATGGCTGAGACAGCGGAAGAAATTTCACGCAAACCCGAAGTTCGCAAGGAACTCCAGCGGACTACTGGCGAAAAGCGCTCCGAAAAGGTCAAGGCAGCCGGCAGAGATAAATTGTGGTTCATTGTACACGCACTTGTCTTGGCTGGTTGCATAGCGGCGTACTTTCTGGCCGGTTCCAAACTGATCCCGCTTCCACAATCAATTCTTGGCGTGGCCGTGCGAATTCTGCGCGGAGCGGCGCTGATCGTGATCGTCCTCACCGTCGCCAGAGCTGTCTCCGTCTATGTGCTGGCTCGAATCGAGGATCCTTCCGTTCGCTTCACCCTTCAGCGCGTGATGCATCTGATTGCCGCTCTCGCGATCGCGGTCATTGTCATATCCATAATTTTCGTCAACTGGTATGCCGCCCTTGCGGCGTTCGGGATTGGCTCAATCATCGTCGGCCTCGCTGTACAAGCGCCGATGAAAAGTTTCATCGCCTGGATTTACATCCTCGTTCGCCAGCCTTATCGCGTAGGTGATCGCATACAAATCGGTGACGCCACGGGGGACGTAATCGACGTTGGATATCTCGATACCACGCTCTGGGAATTCGGCGGCAAATACATCTCCGGCGATCATCCGAGCGGTCGATTGATCAAGTTTCCGAATGAGAAAGTGCTCGACGAAATCGTTTACAATTATTCGTGGCCGCTTTTCCCCTATATCTGGAACGAGATCAAGTTCTACGTCGCTTTCAATGCCGATCTCGAGTTCATCTCCAGCACGATGCAGAAGATCGCTGAGGAAGAGCTGGGCAAGGAAATGATGGAGCGCGTGCAAACATTTCGTGACTTGCTCGCCCGGACGCCGGTGGATGAATTGGAAGTTCGCGAGCACCCGCGCGTGATCTTTCGCGTCAGCGAGAATACCTGGCTCGAAGCAATCGTCCGCTATCTCGTTCCACCGCGCGAAGCTGGTCGCGTTAAAACTCGCTTGATCAAAAAACTTCTCGCCGCGCTGAACACCGCTCCGGACAAGGTGATGTTCCCGGCAGGCGCGAACCGTTAGTTCCGATTGCGCTGACAGCAGCGGCTGCGCAAGTTCGCGATTACTCTCCGAGCGGACCGAATCCGTTGAATTCCTGAACGAGAATGCGATGTGGGCCGTGCGTGTCCTGCACGAAATCGGGGCTGGTCGTCACTCCATATGCCACAAGCGCCTGTTTGTAGGCATTGTACTGCGTCTGATTGCCAACCAGAATGCGGTCCTTTGTCCCGTTTAGCTGTTTCAACTATGCGAGGTCAAAAGAAATTGCGGACCACAACCGCCGACGGCCGGATTACACTTAGGAGGATGCTTCTGATGTCGGTGCCGATGAATCTGCGGCTGGCGGCACCGGAGTAATTTTCGCTGCCGCTGCTTTCGCTGCTGCGGCCTTAGCTGCCGCCTCGGCGGCAGCTTTCTTCTTCGCCTCGGCCGCGGCTGCTGCGTCCGCCAGGTTTTTATCCACTGTAGCGGCTTCGACCGGATGAATCTTGTGATAATACTCGTTCGACTTTGAGAGTTCGTCTTTTTGAAACAGCAGCGAATCGAACCGCTCGCGCTTACTGAGCTCAAAGTCCTTGTCCATCTTAATCGCTTCGAACGGACACACCTCGACGCAAATCTGGCAGCTCATACAGACTGAGATGTCGATATCGAACACCTTGGGATAAAACTGCGGTTTGCCCATGTAATCGGGCTTTTTGTCGTCGCTCTTGACGATGTAGATGCATTGCGGCGGACATTCCTTTTCGCAAATTTTGCAGGCAACGCAGCGCAGACCCGCCTGCGAATCGTCGCCGTCGTAAATGAGAATCGGAAAATTGCGATAGTTTTCCGGAAGCGGATTGCGCTCTTCAGGATATTGCACCGTAATCAACCGCTCTTTGTCGAAATAGCTGCCGACAAAATTTCGCGCGGTAACCGCCATGCCTTTGATTATGCCTGTGCCAATCATCGATCCACTTCTCCCATGACTATGTCGATGCTGCCGAGAATTACCATCACGTCCGCTACGGTATGGCCAAGGCAAAGATCTTCCAGCACTGTTAGGTTAATGAAACTCGGCGGACGCACTCGATAGCGATACGGATTCGGTCCGCCATCGCTGATCAAATAAAAACCGAGCTCACCCTTCGGACCTTCAATTCGCCCGTACGCTTCGCCTGCAGGCGGGCGAAACGCGCGGATCTTCACCTTCGGATTCGCGATCGGCCCGGGCTGAATTTGTGCAAAGGCTTGTTGCAGGATCGACAAGCTCTCGCGCATTTCGAGCAAGCGAAGCATCAGCCGATCGTAAGTGTCGCCGTGCTCGCCCAAGGGAATCCGGAATTTGAAGCGCGGATAAAATCCGTAACCATCAACCTTGCGGATGTCGTAATTCACGCCGCACGCGCGCAACATTGGGCCGGTAATGCCGGCGTTGATGGCGAGTTCAGCCGACAAGACCCCGACGTTTTGTGTGCGAGCGATCACCACTTCATTTCCGACGACCAGTTGTTCGAGTTCATCGATGAATCGTGGAAAACGATCTACAATTTTTTTTGCCTGTTCCATCCAGCCCGGCGGTGTGTCGCACCGGCAACCGCCGAACCGCATGTAGTCGCACATCATTCGCGAGCCGGAGAGCGATTCGAACAAGTCGAGAATCTTTTCGCGCTCACGGAACGCATACATCAGCGGTGTGCCCCACGCGCCCATGTCATTGAGCAGAAATCCCAGAAGCGACGCGTGATTTTGAAGTCGTGTCAGCTCGGCCAGAATAATGCGCAGATACTGAGCGCGCTCAGGAACTTCCATGCCCGCGAGTTTTTCCACGCTGAGAGCGTAGGCCCAGTTGTTGGTCATCGAGCAAAAGTAATCGAGCCGATCGGTATACGGCATTGACCCAAGGTAGCTCGTGTTCTCGCCGATCTTTTCGTGATTGCGATGCAAGTAACCGAATACCGGTTTCAACTTTCGCACCACTTCACCTTCGAGCGCGACGTTCATGCGGAAGACACCGTGAGTCGAAGGATGCTGCGGCCCCATTGATACTTCGAGCAACTCGCCATCCAGGCGCGGAGCCATTGTCACCGGCGCTCATTTCAATATTCCGGGGAAGTCACGGATGAACACCGATTGACACGGATTTGCAGTCCGGAATCCCCAAAAACCTGAACCCTCTGGCATCCGTGTTTCATCCGTGTAAATCTGTGGCCGTAATTTTTTCCGCCCCGTCAAGCTGCGGCCGCTGCGCATAATGCTGCTTCGCTCTCGCCAGGACATCTTCGTGCGGCGTGGGTTCCCATTCATAATCGTCCGGCTCCCGATAATCTTTGCGCATCGGATGATCTTCGAATTCGTCCCACATTAGAATGCGGCGCAAATCAGGATGACCGTCGAAACGGATTCCGTAGAGATCGAAAATTTCGCGTTCCTGAAACTCCGCGCTGCGCCAGACCAGCGTGAGCGATGGCAATCGCGCACCGTCTTCGCGATCCGCCGTCCGCATGCGAACGATCACTGGCCCGTGCTTGTGCGTGATCGAATAAAGGTGATAGACCGCTTCGAGATAGCCGGAAATTTTTTCTTCGGTCGTCTGATCGACTTCTTTCTCTTCCCCTTCCACGACCGTTTTTACCTTCATTGCTTTCTTTACGACGCGATCGAGCCAATCGACCCCGGTAACATTTGAACAGAAATCCAGGAGTAGCGCTGGGTCGGTCCGAAGAAATCGTGCGACAGCAACGGCGTGGTCATTGTCGATCAATAATGACGGCTGATTTGCCGGGCTGGGAGCCGGCACAATTTCGATCTTGGCGTCCGGAATCGCGGCCGCGATTCGCGCTCTGATTTGCTCCAGCGACTCCACGATTATGCCCGCTCGAGTTCCGGCGGCTGAAAAACTTCTGGGTTCGCCGGCGGCTCAAGATCATGCCTGCCAAATGCCGGCACTGGAAATTCGCTCGGCTCTTCCGGATTTAGATGCGCAGCCTTGTCTGCGCCGGTCAATTTCTGACTATCGATCTTGCGCTGCAATTCCATGAACGCATGTAGCAGGGCTTCCGGCCGGGGAGGACAGCCGGGAATGTAAACATCAACGGGAATGTAGCGGTCGATTCCTTTGAGCACGTTGTAGCCTTGTTTAAATGGCCCTCCGGAGATTGCGCATGCGCCCATCGCGATGACGTATTTCGGATCGGCCATCTGATTGTAGAGTCGCACAATTTGCGGCGCCATTTTCTTCGTCACTGTTCCGGCGACAATCATCAGATCGGCTTGCCGTGGTGATGGTCGGAAAACTTCGCCGCCGAAGCGCGCGATGTCGTAGCGCGATGCTGCCGTGGCGATCATTTCTATGGCGCAACAGGCCAGACCAAATTGGAGCGGCCAGATGGAGTTCTGACGTCCCCAGTTGTAAAGGTCCTGCATTTTAGTCACCCAGACTCCCTGCCGTTGCAGCTCGCGGCGTAATGTTTCGTCGATTTGCTCCCTCATGAGGTGGTTACAAAAGTTACAAAGGTTATATGGTTACAAGGCGGCGGTGACGCGTTTTTGTTGTAACAATGTAACCGTTTTGACGCGTTTAACCACAGCCACCGCTACCGCGCCCATTGCAAACAACCCTTGCCCCACGCCCAGACAAGACCTTCGATCAGGAGAAACAAGAAAATCAGAATGGCGACGAACGCGCCCACGGGCAATCCGGTAAACGCGACGGCAAAGGGCACGAGAAACACCGCCTCGACGTCGAAAATCAAAAAGATGATGGCGTAAAGATAATACTGTGACTGGAACTGAATGTGCGCTTCCCCAATCGATTGGACCCCGCATTCGTAAATCGCGTTTTTTTCCGCGCCCGGTTTTGGCGGCTGGAAAAACCGTCGCCATAGCCACGCCAGGAAGAGCGGCATCAATGGAAAAGCCAACGCCACACCAATGAAAATGACGATGAACAGGTAAGGATTCGGAGTCATCGCTTTGGATCAAATTCGCTCGGAAAGCGCAGCTGCCAAGCTTATATTCTCGTCGTGGAGAAGACGGCAAAAAAATTTCGCAGTTTCGCTGAGGCTGAAAAAGCGGACCGCGATTTTTACAAAAAACTCACTGGTGACGAACGTCTGCGGATTCTGGTGGAGCTCCTTAATCATGGGCCTGAGCAAAGACTGGAGAGAGTTTCTCGAATTACTAAACTCCCGCGGCGTTGATTACGTCATCGTCGGTGCCCATAGTCTGGCCTTGCACGGACGGCCGCGTTACACGGGCGATCTTGATATTTTGGTGCGATCCACGCCTGAAAACGCGCGCTTGCTCGTTGATATTTTGAATGAGTTCGGATTTGCAGCGTCTGGCTTCAAGGAATCCGATTTTTTGAAAGCCGAGCAGTTGATCCAGCTAGGACGCGCTCCTACTCGAATTGATCTGCTCACCAGCATTAGCGGCGTTAGCAGCGAAGAAGCATTTGCCACCAAAGTCTCGGCAGAACTTGATGGGATTTCCGTTTTTGTCCTGGCGAGAGACGCGTTAATTCGGAACAAGCGTGCAGTGGGTCGACCTCAGGACCTGGCGGACCTCGATGTATTGGACAGCTGAGCCGAACGCTGCGGCGCCGGACATTACTTCTCCGAGTCGGATTTCCTTCCAAACCAGCGGCGCTTTTTCGGCTTGGGCTCCTCTGTCGACGGCGGCGCCTCAGCAGGTTGTTCTTCTTCCGCAACAGGCTCTTCCTTCTCTGGCTCTGCGCGCTCTGCCTGTGTCGGCTGGGGTTCTGTTTGCTTTGGCTTTGGTTCAGCTTCTTTCTTTTTCGCCTTTGCCTCTTTTGCCGGCTTTTCCTCGAGGACCTCTGCCATATCCACCCATTCGATGAACGCCATCGGGGCGGAGTCACTCTTACGATACCCAAGCTTTATGATGCGCGTGTAACCCCCGTTGCGTTCGGCAGATCTTGGCGCGATATCATCGAACAATTTTCTTACCGCATTCTTCTGGCGCAACGTGGCCAAAGCCGTGCGGCGTGCGTGAATCGATCCGTTTTTCCCGAGCGTAACCATTCGTTCCGCCAGCGGTCGAACTGCCTTTGCCTTCGCCAGTGTGGTCTTGATACGCTGATGTTCGATTAGCGAGCAGACCTGATTTGCCAGCAGCGCTTTGCGGTGCTCTGCCGTGCGGCCAAGCTTGATCGTCTTTTTTTGATGTCGCATGACGGCGAAGGTAATTCTTAATTCAATCTTTACTCGGCGCCAGCGGTTCCGCTCGGCACCGCGCCATCGCCGCTTATCGGCAGCTCCACCAGGCCAGGATCGAATTTCATCCCCAGGCTCAAACCAAGTTGTTGCAGCTTGTCTTTGATTTCGTTTAACGATTTCTTGCCGAAGTTTCGATACTTCAGCATTTCGGCCTCGGTTTTTTGGGCAAGCTGGCCCACGGTAGTGATGTTCGCGTTGTTCAGGCAATTCGCAGCGCGCACGCTCAGCTCGATTTCGTTTACGCTCATGTTAAGCAGCTTCTTTAGCTTGATATTCTCTTCGCTCACTCCGGCCGGTGTCTGATCGAATTCGATGACCTCCTCGTTGTAGTGCACAAAGATATCAAGGTGGTGCCGCAGAATTGCAGATGCTTGGAGCAAGGCGTCATCCGGCGTCAAACGGCCGTCCGTCCAGATTTCCAGAATGAGCTTGTCGTAATCGGTGCGCTGACCGACCCGGGTGTTTTCGACTGCGTACTTTACGCGGGTGACCGGCGAAAAGATGGAATCGATGGGGATAAGACCAATGGCTTGATCCGGGCGCTTGTTTTCCTCGGCGGTGGCAAAGCCGCGGCCGACGCGCACATCGAGCTCGAAATCAAATTTATGTTTCCGGTCGACAGTGCAGATCAGCTGCTTCGGATTCAGCACTTCAAAACCCTGGATAGTCTGGATGTCGCCAGCGGTCACTTCGCCTTCCTTGTTTACAGTGAGCGAAAGTTTTTTTGGCTCGTGGTCCTGGCCGTCCGCTTTGAATTTCACTCTCTTAAGGTTGAGGACGATATCGGTCACGTCCTCGACCACGCCGGGTAGCGTGGCGAACTCATGCTGCGCGCCTGTGATTTTCGCCGCGGTGATGGCTGCGCCTTCCAGCGAGGAAAGCAGAACACGCCGGAGGGAGTTCCCAACGGTGTGACCGTAACCGGCCTCAAACGGCTCGGCGGTGAACTTGGCGTAGGTATCTGTAGCCGTGGCCTCGTCTTTCGCGAGGGTCTTCGGCATTTCAAAACGACCGTAACGGATTGGCATCTTTAATTTTCGAATGTCGATTTTCGATTGGCGATTGAAGCCCGCGAGCGGCTAAACAATCGAAATTCGAAAATCTTAAATCGAAATTCCTTCTATCACCGGGTTCCCCCTGGCGAGTGCGGCCTCGCATCCAGCGACGGAGACCCAGGGACCAACGGCGTAATTTCAAAAACTCGCTGCGGAACGCCCAATTAAGACCATATCGGCAATTTTGCAAGCGGAACATAGACCTCCCGGTCTGTGTGCCCAGCCGAGTTGCGCTCCGCTGACCGCTC
>WNGC01000195.1_pt1 | contig 32293 bp, 29 predicted proteins | sample 5400051 | NCBI WGS metagenome assembly WNGC01 (sample SAMN13153368, study PRJNA577476) | soil metagenome | isolation source: 20 cm soil or saprolite under grassland replicate 2 | place: USA:California | collected 2016-06-15
GAGACGCCGTAGACGATCTCGAAGCGGATGCCGGGATGATCGATGCCGATCGACACGAGCTGCGCCAGGTCGCGCGGGCTGAACCAGATGGCGAGCCGGCGCTTGTCGATCGGCGCCGGATTGACGTTGCCGATGCGGATCATGAACATCTCCATGCCGTACTTGTCGGCGTAGAGGCTGCCGAGCGCCTCGCCGAACACCTTGGACACGCCGTAGCGGCTGTCGGGCTTCGGGTAGACGCGATGGTCGATCGTCTGGTCGCGCCGGTAGAACCCGACCGCGTGGTTGCTGGTGGGGAACACGATGCGCTTCACGCCGTTCCTGCGCGCCGCCTCGAACACGTTGTAGCAGCCGATGATGTTCGCCTTGAGGATCCCCTCCCACGGCCCTTCGACCGAATAGCCGCCGAGGTGGACGATGGCGTCGGCACCCTTGGTGATGCGCAGCGCGTCGGACATTTTCGATATGTCTGCTTTTAAAAAGCTTTCCGATTTGCTTTTGTTTTTTAGTGGCCTGCGGTCCGACAAACGCAACTTGTACTTTCCCGCCAGCTCGCGCCGCAGGTGCGTGCCGACGTCGCCCGTCGCTCCGGTGATCAGTACGGTTTTCATCCCTTGACCTTTCTCGTCCAGTGCCCGGCATTGACGGCGCCTTTCGGCGCCCGACCCTTCAGTATCTCGCCCGCCTGCGCCACGGTCTCGAGCGACTGGTGCTCGATCGCCGCGGGCGTGAGCCCGGCGGCATGCGGCGTGGCGATCACTTCGCGCCGCGCCGCGAGCCGCGGCGTCGGCATCTGGTCGGGCGCGCGGCCGACGTCCATCGCGCAGCCGGCCAGCCCCTCTGCATCGAGCGCAGCTTCGAGCGCCTGCTCGTCGACCAGGTTGCCGCGCGACACGTTGATGAAGAACGCACCCGGTTTCATTTTCGCGAAGGCGGCGGCATTCATCAGGTTTTCGGTTTCGGCCGTGGCAACGGCGAGCGGCACCACATAGTCCGATCGCCGCAGAAGCTCATCGAAAGAAGTCTGCTCGACATCTTTCACGTAAGGATCGTTGACCAGCACCCGCATGCCGAGAGCTTTCCCGATCCTGGATACCTCCCTGCCGATGGCGCCGTAGCCGATGATGCCGAGCGTGCTGCCGCGCAATTCCTTTCCCATCACCGCCTTCGGCACCCGGCCCGCGCGGTAGTCCATGGTCGAGCGGGTGATGCCGCGAGACAGGTCCACCATGAATCCCAGCACCATCTCGGCCACCGACGCGACGAAGCCGGCGCTCGCCTGCGTGACGAGCACGCCCGCTTTGCTCGCCGCGGCGACGTCGATGTTGCGGATGTCGATCGCGCAGCGCACGAACGCCACCAGCTTGGGCAGGCGCTCGAAGAGCGCCGCCGGTCCCGGCGACTGGCGATAGGAGACGATGACATTACAGTCGGCGGCGGCGGTGATGAGAGCTTCACCCTCAAGCGGCGCCGGGCCTTCGTGCAGCTTGACCTCGCCCAGCTTGCGCAGCCCCGCCAGTGCACGCTCACCGTAATAGAGAGCGCGCGCCTCCGGCGAATGGGTTAGAAGAATTCGCAAATGAGAAAAATGGGAGAAAAATGGGGAGATAAATGGGGTCTGTCCCCATTTTAGTGTTATATGATGATTGACGAATCTTACCAGAGGGGGATTCCATGTCGTACTGCCGTTTCGTCGGCGCCGCGCTCGCGGCCGCGTGCTTCGCTCTGCCCTCGGCGGGCGTGGCGCAGCCAAAACAGGTGTGGAAGGCGTCAGACGTTCACCCGCTCGGCTACCCGACGGTCGAGGCAATCGTGCGCATGGGCAAGAAGCTCGAGGCGCAGACCGGCGGCCGCTATTCGATCCAGATGTTCCCGTCGATGCAGCTCGGCGGCGAGAAGGAGATGATCGAGCAGGCCCAGGTCGGCGCGCTGCAGATCGCGCGCATCTCGGTGGGCGCCATGGGCCCGGTGGTGGACGATCTGAACGTGTTCAACATGCCGTTCATCTTTCGCGACGAGCAGCACATGCGCAAAGTGATCGACGGCCCGATCGGCCAGGAGCTGCTTGAGCGCACTTCGAACGCGCCGACCTCGCGGCTGATCGTGCTCGGCTGGATGGACGCCGGCACGCGCAATGTCTACTCGAACAAGCCAGTCACCAAGCCCGCCGACTTGAAGGGCATGAAGATCCGCATGATGGGCAACCCGCTGTTCGTCGAAACGATGAACGCGATGGGCGGCAACGGCGTTGCGATGGGCTTCAACGAGCTCTACTCCGCCCTGCAGACCGGCGTGGTGGACGGCGCGGAGAACAACCCGCCGACGCTGCTCGCGCAGAACCACTACCAGGTGAGCAAGGTGTACAGCCTCACCGGCCACCTGATCATCCCCGAGATCTTCGTTTTCTCGAAAAAGAACTGGGAGATGCTCCCTAAGGCCGACCAGGCGCTCGTCAGGAAGCTCTCGCGCGAGGCGCAGCTCGAGCAGAGGAAGCTCTGGGATGCGTATGTCGGGGAGGCCGAGTCCAAGCTCAAGGCCGCGGGCATCCAGTTCGTCAACGCCGACAAGGAAGCCTTCTACAAGGCGACTCAGCCCGTGCGCGACAAGTACGGCGCCAAGTACGGCGCGCTGCTGAAGCGCATCCAGGACACGAAATAGCCGTTTTCACGATGAATGAACGGGCCGCCGCAGCGGCCCGTTTTTTTGTATGAAGCAGAGTTATCAAAAAGCCATGGAGTGGCTGTACCTGGCGTGCATCGTGCTCTCCGGGACGGCGCTCGTCGCCATCACGCTCATCATCCCGCTCGGCGTGTTCATGCGCTACGCGATGAACAATCCGCTGTCCTGGCCCGAGCCGGCCTCGGTCGTGATGATGGTGATGTTTTCGTTCATCGGCGGCGCAGCGGTGTACCGCGCCAACGCGCAGATCGCGGTCGAGGCGCTGCTCAAGGCCGTCGGGCCGAAGGCGCAGGTCGCAATGACCTGGGGCGTGCATGCCTGCATGGCGCTCACCGCGCTGTTCATGCTCGGCTACGGCGTGCACCTGTGCGAGCTCACCTGGTACAACACGATGGCTGAATTTCCCGACCTGCGCGTCGGCATCGTCTATATGCCGATTCCTGTCGGCGGCCTGCTTACCTTCCTGTTCCTGGTCGAGAAGGCGTGGATCGGCGACCCGCCGAAGACCGACGTCATGTACAGCGACCAGGCCGCGGAGCTCGAATAGATGGACATCCTCGTTCTGCTTGGCTCTTTCACGGTTCTGTGCGCGCTCGCGGTGCCGGTCGCCTACGCCCTGGGCCTCGCGGCCCTGATCGCTGCCCTCTACGTCGACATCCCGCTCGAGGCGGTGATGCTCAAGATCTCCGACGGCACCGACGACTTCGCGCTGCTTGCCATCCCGTTCTTCGTGCTGGCGGGGGCGATCATGGCCGAAGGCGGCATGGCGGCGCGCCTGGTGAACCTCGCAAGAGTATTCGTCGGCTTCATCCGCGGCGGCATGGCGATCGTCAACATCCTCGCGAGCACGCTGTTCGGCTGCATCTCGGGCTCGTCGGTCGCGGACACCGCGTCGATCGGCTCGGTGATGATTCCGCAGATGATCAAGCAGGGCTACCCGCGCGTCTTCGCCACCAACGTGACCATCTGCGGCTCGGTCCAGGCGCTGATGATCCCGCCTTCGCACAACGCGGTGATCTACTCGGTCGCCGCCGGCGGCACGATCTCCGTCGCCAGCCTGTTCCTCGCCGGCATCCTGCCGGGGCTCCTGTTCGGCGCCTGCCTGATCGGCCTGGTCGTGTGGACCGCGCATCGGCGCAGCTTTCCGGTATCCGAGCCCACCCCGCTCAAAGATGTGCCGAGGATCGTGCGCGAGGCGCTGTGGGGGCTGGTGACCGTCATCATCATCATGGGCGGAATCCTTTCCGGCGTGTTCACGCCCACCGAGTCGGCCGCCGTCGCCTGCGTCTATGCGTTCCTGGTCACCTTCCTCGTGTATCGCGACTACAAATGGCGCGACCTGCCGCACCTCGTGCATCGCGTGATCAAGACCGTCGCCATGGTGATGATGCTGATCGGCTTCTCGGTCGGCTTCGGCTACATGATGGCGATCATGCAGATTCCCGCGAAGATCACGGTCTTCTTCCTCAGCATCTCGGAGAACAAGTACGTCTTCCTGCTGCTGGTGAACATCGTGCTGCTTCTGCTCGGCACCTTCATGGATCTCGCGCCGATGCTCCTCATCTGCACGCCGATCTTCCTGCCGGTGGTCTACAAGCTCGGCATCGACCCGGTGCATTTCGGCATGATCATGATCCTCAATCTCGGCATCGGTCTCATCACGCCGCCGGTGGGGCCGACGCTGTTCGTCGGCTGCGCCATAGGCAAGGTGACCATGGAAGAGGTCTCCAAGGAGCTCTGGCCGTTCTACGGCGCGATGTGCTTCGCGCTGCTGCTGGTGACCTACATTCCGGCAATCTCTCTGTGGATTCCGGGCCTGACGAAGTGAGCGCTCAAAAGCAGATGACGCCCTTGCCGGTCGACTGGGTATCGAACACGCGGTAGGCCTCTTCTGCCTGCTCGAGCTTCCAGCGGTGCGAGAAGATCTTCTCTAGCGAAATGCGATTGTCGACCACGAAGCGTGCGCATTCGGCCTGCCCCATCGCGCTGAACGTCCACGAACCGATCAGGGTGAGCTGCTTGCGCAGCAGGTCGCGGCTCACATCGAGCGTGACTTCGCCTCCTTCTCCCACGAAGCACACGGTGCCCCAGGTTTTCGCCGAGCGAACTGCGGCGAGCCGCGCGGCGGCAATCCCGGTGCAATCGAGGGCCAGGTCCACGCCTTCGCCGCGGGTCAGGTCCTTCAATGCCTTTTCAGAATCATCGGCGTGAACGGCCGCCTCGGCGCCGAACTGCTTCGCTAGCGCGAGGCGCTCGGGGTTGGTTTCGACCGCGATGACCCGCGCCCCCATCTTCGCCCCCAGCAGGGTGGCGCTCAATCCGACCGGCCCCTGGCCGAACACGGCAAGGGTCGAGCCTCCCGCCAGATGCATGCGCCGCAGCGCGCCATAAGCCGTGCCGGTCCCGCAGGACACCGCGGCGCCCTCGACGAAGCTCAGCTCATCTGGCAGCGGAACGAGGGTACGCGCGGGCACTTTGAGGTATCCGGCATGGCCTCCGTTCGCGGTCACGCCATAGACGGTGATTCCGGCTTTGCATAGCTGCGACCAGCCGACCCGGCAGTGCTTGCACACGCCGCAACCCGAGTAATGATGGTCCATGACGCGCTGGCCGATGGGCGCTTCGCGTTCCGGCACCCCGGGGCCGCGCGCCGCGACCACGCCGCAGGGCTCGTGCCCGGCGATGAACGGCCCGGCATTGCCGCCCAGGCCGAGCGCCGCCTGCGCAGCGCCGGGCGGCGAGCGGTAGAACTTGAGATCGCTGCCGCACATGCCCGAGGCCTTCATCTCGATCACCACCTCGCCGGGACCTGGCGTCGGGTCCGGGAAATTGCGAACCTCGATTTTTCGGTCGCCCAGGAATACCGCGCCTTTCATGTAAACCTCACGTAACGATCCTTGCAGATTCGGAGCACCTCGTCGGGGTCGCGCTGCCACCAGTCGAGCTCGGAGAAGATCTCGACCTCGTGAAAGCCCGAGTATCCCGCGCCTTCGACCCAGGAGCGGATACGCGGCAGGTCGATCACGCCGTCGCCCATCATGCCGCGGTCGTTCAGCAGGTCACGCGTCGGCACCAGCCAGTCGCAGATGTGGTACGCGAGGATGCGCTTCTTTCCGGCGCGCTTGATCTGTTGCTCCAGCTTCGGATCCCACCAGACGTGGTAGACGTCGACCGCGACGCCGATTCCATCCTGGAGCAGTTCACAAAGATCCAAAGCCTGTTCCAGCGTATTGATGCACGCGCGCTCGGCCGCCTGCATGGGATGCAACGGCTCGATCGCCAGCGGCACGCCGGCCTTTCTTGCCTCCGGAAGGATGGTTGCAATGCCCTCTCTTACCCTCTCGCGGGATGAAATCAAGTCCTTCGATCCCTCGGCAAGGCCACCGACGACCAGCACCAGGCATTGCGCGCCGAGCGCATGCGCCTCCTCGATGGCGCGCCGGTTGTCGTCCCTCCAGTTCCTGGCAGTGAAGAAGCCGCCGCGGCACAGGCCGGTCACGCTCAGGCCATGCGAGTTGATGGATTTCACAGCTTCCTTCAAACCCATTTGCGCGACCTGGTCGCGCCAGGGCGAGATGCCGCGGATCTCATGGCGCGCGCAGCCCTCGATCATCTGGGCGAGGTTCCATTGCTTCTTCACCGTCGCGGTGTTGAGCGAAAGCTTCACTTCAGCAGTTCGGGGGCGATCAGCTTGGGAAGGATCAGGGGAATCTCGGGCCAGATGATGATCGCCGCCAGCATCAGCAGCATCGGTATCAGCATGATCATGGTGTCCTTGAGCGCGAACTTGAGGGGCACCTTGGCCACTGCGCACGAGATCATCAGGCACAAGCCGTAAGGCGGCGTCACCAGGCCGAAGGCGAGCGAGACGATGCCGATGATGGCGAAGTGGATCGGATGCATGTGCACCGAATTGGCCAGCGGCTGCAGGATCGTGCCGACGATGATGATCGCCGGTATGGCATCGAGGAAACAGCCGACCACCAGGAACACGAAGGCGATGAAAAAGCCGACGCCGGTAATTCCCATTCCCCAGCCGGTCACGTTCTCGAGCAGCGCCTTCGGGATCTGGTAATAGGCGAGCAGCCAGCCGAATGCGGACGCCGTGCCGACGCAGAACAGGGCCACCGACGCGAGCCTCCCGGTTTCCGCGAACGCGTGGTAGAGCTGCTTCAGGTCCATCTCGCGGTAGATGAAGATGGAGAGGAGGGCCGCGTAGATCACCGCGACCGCGGCCGATTCGGTGGCAGTGAACCAGCCGAGCAGGATGCCGCCGACGATGATGAACGGGGTGAACAACGCCGGCAATGACTGCCAGGCCGAGACGAAGAACTCTTTCAGGTTAGAACGCGGATAGACCGGGTAGTGGTAAATCTTGGAATACACGTGGACGGTGACCATCTGCGCCGCCGCGATCAGCAGGCCCGGCAGGATGCCTGCCAGGTACATCGCGCCGATCGAGGTCGAGATCACCCCGCCCCAGACGATCATCAGGATGGAAGGCGGGATGATGACCGCGAGGACCGCCGAAACGGCGGTGATCGCTATGGAGAACGACAGGCCATAGCCTTCCTTCACCTGCGCCTCGATGAAGATCTTCGACTGGCTTGCCGCGTCCGCGGTGGAGGAGCCCGAGATGCCGGCGAAGAACACCGAGAGCAGCACGTTGATCTGGGCGAGCGCGCCGGGAAAGTGGCCCACCATGGTACGCGACAGGCGCACCAGCCGGTCGGTAATGCCGCCGACGTTCATCAGGTTGGCGGTGAGCAGGAAGAACGGCACCGCGAGCAGGATGAACGAGTTGTACGCCTTGAAGGTCTCGTTGAAGAGCATCATCGGCGACAGGCGCGGCTCCGTGATCACCACCGGAAGGCACGCAAGCCCGAGCGCGAAGGCAACCGGCACGCGCGCCACCAGCAGCGCAAAGAACACGCCGAACAGCACGAGCGCGGCCATCCCCGGGGCAAGGGCGACCGAGCTCATGAGCGCAAGATGCGGAAGTTGTCGACGAACGACTCGCCGAGGAACAGGATCCAGGTAAACCCGGCGAGGGGCCAGGCGATGAAAATCCACGGCATCGGCAGCTCCGCGAGCTCGGAGAGCTGGTCCCAGCCGAAGCGCACGAACTCGATGCCCCACCAGACGAAAACCAGAGCGAATGCCAGGACGCACACCTGCGAGACGATGCGCAGCAGCGCGGCGGACTTCGGCCCGAGATCAGGCCAGACGTCGACCTCGAAGTGCGAGTGCTCGCGGATGCCGATCATCGCTCCGAGCATCACCATCCAGATGAACAGGAAGCGCGACAGCTCCTCGGTCCAGATCCAGGACGGGATCAGCTCGGTGTAGCGCGAGATGATCTGCAGCGTCACCGGGACGATCAGGATCGCGACCGTCCCCACCATCAGCCAGGTCAGCAGCCGATGGTACAGCTCGATGAAGCGCCTCACTTGATCGCGTTGATCTTCGCGAAAATCGCGTCGGCGCCGATCTCCTTGGCGTAAGCCTCGATCACCGGGTCCACCGCTTTCTTCATCTGCGCCCGGTCCGAGAATGCAATGCGCTTGAGCTTGCCGGCCTTCTCCAGCGCGACCAGCTTCTGCTCGTCCTCGCTCGACTCGATTCTCCGGCCGTACGCGCCTGCTTCCTTGCCCGCCCTGAGCACCGCCGCCTGCAGGTCCTTGTCGAGGCCCTTGAACGTCTTGCCGGAGAAGCACAGCGGCCGGATGGTGATCGCGTGCTGCGTCATGTTGAGGTTGGGGCCAACCTCGTAGAACTTCATCTGCTCGACGCCCGCCGCCTCGTTCTCGCCGGCCTGGATGACGCCGTTCTGGATCGCGTTGTAGACCTCGTTATAGGCGATCACCGTAGGGGACATGCCTGCCGCGGCGAAGGTGCGGCTCCAGATCGGCGCGCCCTGCACGCGGACTTTCAGGTTCTTCATCTCGGCCATGTTGCGCACCGGCTTGTTGGCGAAGATGTTGCGCGTGCCGCCGCCGGCGTAGCCGATCAGCATCACGTCGGCCTTCTGCGCGATCTCGTCGGCGATCGGTTTCAGGAGGTCGGCGTCGAGCACCTTGTTCCAGTGATCGAGGTCGCGGAAGATGAACGGCGCGTCGATGAACGGCGCCGCCTTCGAAAACGTCGACATGTGCGCCGGCGACACGATCGCGTAGTCGACCGCCTTGCCCTGGTTCATGTAGGCGAAATAGTCCTTCTCCAGGCCGAGCTCGCTGTTCTTGTGCAGCACGAAGCTGACCGGCTTGCCGTAGTACTTCTTCACCAGCTCCTCGAACCGCACCATCGCCTTGGTGAAGGCGTGCTCGTCGCTGAACTGCGAGGCGCCGTGCAGCGTGAGCTGCGCTGCGGCGGGAACAGCGATCAGAAGCAAGATGATTGCCGCGATAAACCGCTTCATGATTTTCCCTCCTCCTTGACGGTGATGCGCCACAGTGTACGCGGATCGTCCGGTTCGGTGAGCGTCGCCGCGTGCAGCAGCGACGCATTGTCCCAGATCACCACATCGCCGACCCCGTATTTGAGCCGGTACTGATACTTCTCCTGCGTCGCGTGGTCCCGCAGCTCATCGAGCAGGTCGATGGCTTCGTCCTGCGGCATGCCTTCGATGCCGAAGGAGCTGCCCGAGACGGCATAGAGCGCCTTGCGCCCGGTGACCGGGTGGCGGCGCACCACCGGATGGCGCACCCAGGTCACTTTCTTCTCCTGCTCCTCGGAAAGCACCGAGGCGACGGTGCGCGAGCCCTTGTCGAGGTCATCGCGGTTGCCGTAGTGATGCAGCGCAACGAGGCTTTCCAGCTTGTGCTTCATTGTCCCCGGAAGGGCGTCGTACGCGGCGTACTGGTTCGCGAACAGCGTATCGCCGCCCTTGCTCGGCACCTGGATTGAATACAGCAGCGTCGCGCGCGCCGGCACTTCGAGATAGGAGTAGTCGGTGTGAAAGTACGTGCCGGCGTCCGCCAGGCCGGTCGGCGCGCCGTCCTTCTTCACGTTGGACAGGATCAGGATGTCGGCGTGCTCTGGATGGTGGAACTGGTCGATGACGTGCGGCTCGGGCCTGCCGAACTGGCGCGCGAACTCGAGGAACTGCGCCGCCTTCAGCTGCAGATTTCTGAACACCAGGATCTGCCCGGCAAAGAACGCATCCCAGACCTCCCGGAAATCGGGGCTGATCGCGTCAGCCTGCAGCCCGAAACCGCCGAGCTTCGTCAGCCGCATCCGTGCACCGCGAGAAGTTGCTTCATGCGCGCGCAGGCGAGCGGCGGATCCGACAGCAGCCCGGCGGCGTCGGCGAGCCTGAACAGCTCGCAGAAATGCAGCAGGTGGCGCGCCGACTGCTGGCCGCCGACCATCACGAAGTGGTCCTGGTGCCCGTTGAGCCACGCCATGAACACGACGCCGGTCTTGTAGAAGCGTGTCGGCGCACAGAAGATATGGCGCGCAAGCGCCACGGTGGGAGCGAGCACCTCGTGGTATTCATCTTTTTTGTTAATGGTCAAAGCCGATAGCGCGTGCGAGGCGGCGGGGGCGATCGAGTCGAAGATGCCGAGCAGCGCATCCGAGTAGCCCTCGGCATCGCCCTCGATCAGCTCGGCGAAGTTGAAGTCGTCGCCGGTGTACATGCGCACGCCCCTGGGCAGCCTGCGGCGCATGGCGACCTCCTTGCCTTTGTCGAGCAGGGAGATTTTGATCCCATCGACCTTGGCTTTGTTTCTTTTCAAAATCTCTAAACAGTTTTCCACCGCCGCATGGTGATCCCTGTTGCCCCAATATCCCTCCAGCGCCGGGTCGAACATCTCCCCGAGCCAGTGGATGATCACCGGCTCTTTGACCTGCGACAGGATGCGGTCGTACACGCGCGCGTAGTCCTCGGGCGACTTGGCGCGGGCCGCCAGCGCGCGGCTCGCCATGAGGATGATGCGGCCGCCTAGCTTCTCGATCGAAGCGCATTGGGCTTCGTACGCGGAAATGATTTCCTCGATTGAAAACTCTTTATGCAAAGACAAGTGGTCCGTTCCCGCCCCTGAAGCGACGAAGGCACCCGGTGCATCTCTCGCTGCATCCAGGGTTTTCTTTATTAATTCCAAAGAGCTTGGCCAGTCGAGCCCCATGCCGCGCTGCGCCGTGTCCATCGCTTCGGCGATCCCCAGCCCCCAGGACCACAGGTGCCTGCGGTACGCGATCGTTGCCTCCCAGTCGATCGCCGGCTCGAGCCAGGGCTCCCTGGTCGAGAAAGGATCGGCGACGACATGCGCCGCGGCCAGGGCACGCCGGGCAAACGGTTTCGCCGGCCTGCGAAAGGACTTGGGCTCCCGGACCGCATAGTCTTCGAGCGAGCCGCCAGCGCCGGGAAGCTTGATGGCTAGAATCGTGTCGCGTTTCATGCTTTCAGCCTCGGCACATCGAGCCACTTTTTCCGCTGCCAGCTCCTCCAGCCCAGCTCCGCGAGCTGCACGCCTCTCGCGCCCTCGAGCAGGTTCCAGCGGAAGGCGCCTTCGCCGGCGACGTGCTTGAGAAAGAGCTCCCACTGCACCTTGAAGGCGTTGTCGTAGCCGGCGTCGGGCACCTCATGCCAGCCTTCGAAGAAATTGATCGGTTGCGGAATGTCCGGGTTCCACACCGGCTTCGGAGTTCTTTCATACGGTTGAATCAAACAACGTCGTAGGCCTGCGACCGCGCTGCCGTGCGTGCCGTCCACTTGCAGCGTGAGCAGGTCGTCGCGCCGCACGCGCACGGCCCAGGAAGAGTTGAAATGCGCGATGACCCCGCCGGCGAGCTTGAACGTCGCGTAGGCAGCGTCATCGGCCGTCGCCCTGTACCTCTTGCCGTTCTCGTCCCAGCGATACGGGATGTGGGTCGCGCCCAGGCATGAAAGCGCTTTGACTTCCCCGAACAGGTTGTCGAGCACGTAGCGCCAGTGGCACAGCATGTCGAGGATGATGCCGCCGCCGTCCTGCTTGCGGTAGTTCCACGACGGGCGCTGCGCGGGCTCGCGGTCGCCCTCGAACACCCAGTAGCCGAACTCGCCGCGCACCGACAGCAGCCTGCCGAAAAAGCCCGCGTCGCGCAGCTTCTGCAGCTTCAGCAGCCCCGGCAGCCAGAGCTTGTCCTGCACCACGCCGTGCTTCACCCGCGCCTTTTTCGCCGCCTGGTACAGGTCCATGGACTCGGCGAGCGAGGTGGCGAGCGGCTTCTCGCAGTACACGTGCTTGCCCGCCGCGATCGCCCGCTTGAGGAGCCTTGGCCTGAGCTGGGTCGAGGCGGCGTCGAAGAAGACTTCATCTTTCTCGCGCGCAAGCGCCTGATCCAGATCCGTCGTCCAGCGCTCCACGCCATGCTTCTTCGCCAGCTCCTCGACCTTCGCCGCATTTCGTCCGACCAGCAACGGGTCGGGCATGACGCGCGTGCCGTCCTTCAGCGCCACGCCGCCCTGCTTGCGGATCTCCAGGATCGAGCGCACCAGGTGCTGGTTCATGCCCATGCGCCCGGTGACGCCGTGCATGATGATGCCGATTCGCCTTTCGCTCACTGCATTCTCCTCATCGCCTCCCAGTCCGGCATCGCCGCGCTGGCAAAGCCGGGGCAATCGAGCGAGCCGATCTGGAGGTCGCCATCGCTTATTTTCAATCTGACGGCGCCGTGGCTGCGCTCGTACAGATCCGGGTGCGCTTCAAGGAACGCCGCCTGTTCCGCGAGCGGCAACCCCGCCATGCCGTTGACGTAGTGATGGCCGTTGCGCTCGGCGTGGGCCAGGCCGAGGAGCGAGACGAGCGCGAGGTCCTGCTGCAGCGCAAGGCCGGCCTGCAGCGTCAGGTCCTCGCCCGACATGAAGTAGCGCGCGGCGCCTTCCTCGCGGTTCCACAGCCGGCAGCGCGCCGCGTTGAGCAGCGACTTGTAGAGGCCCTTGCAGGTCTTGGACGAGACCCCGGTATAACCCAGGCGCCGCGCCCGCGGAAACGCCTCGAGCGAATCGTCCGACTCGTCGATGATCACCGGCTTTTCCTCCGCCAGCGCCGATACGTCGCCGGAGAGCGCGTGCTGCCGGTTCACCGGCTGCTCGATGAAGGCGATGCTCGAGGCGAGGCGCTTGAGGCGCGGCTCCGCCCGGATGCGCCGCCACAGCTCGAGCGCGCCGGCGGCGCTGGCGTACTGCTCGTTGCCGTCGAGCGTCGCCTGGTACGGCTCCTCGTTGCGATCGAGGACTGCCGCGATGGCGAGCAGGCGCTCCACGTCGGCCTTCGCATCGCCGCCGACCTTGAGCTTGAACCAGCGGTGCCCGTAGCGCGCGACGACCTCGCCGAGCGTCTCGGGCAGGCCGTCGTTGACCTTCTTGTCGGCAGGGGTCACCGGATCCAGCAGGCCGACGGTGTGCCGGGCCGCGATCTGCGTCGCGGGCGAGAGCTGCGATAGAAACTCGTCCATGTCGAACCCCGCCAGGTCAGCCTGCCAGCCCGGTGCCGAGATGCCGGGCAGGTTGCTGCGGACCGCCTCGTAGAACGAGACGCCGAGCGCGCGGCACAGCGCGTCGAGCAGGGCGCGGTCGATGAGCGCCGGGCCGAAGCAGGCGGTGAGGCTGTTCATGCCTTGCGTGGCCCCGAGCGCGATTTGCGGGCCGTAGTTGTCGATCCAGTGGCCGAATGCGGTGTTGTCGCCGGCGGCGAGGTAGGCGTCGCGCGCCAGCGCCAGCGAGGCGCGCAGCTGATCGATGTTCTGCTCGTTGCTGAGCGCCGGGTCCTTGTCGAACCATTTCGGCACCAGCATTTCGGCCGCCGCGCCTTCGTCCTCCTTGCCGTCCTCGAGGGCGATGCGGGCGCGCACGAAGGCCTGCGGCGCCGAGGTGAGCGTCACGACCCCGAACCGGAACGGCAGCCTGAGCCGCACCTCGCGCTCGAAAAAGGAAATTTCTTTTATTGAAAACCGTATTCGCACGGTAGGGTCAAGGCGTCGGATTGTCGAGAGCTTCGAGCACGCCGCGCACGTAGCCGATGGCGCGCGCCGCGGCGCCGGGGCCATCGGGAACATAGTCGAAGGGTTCCACCGCGACGTCGCCGTCATAGCGATGTCGCCTCAGCGCGGCGAACAGCGGAGCGAATTTCTGCTCGCCCTGCCCCGGGCCGCGGCGGTTGCGATCATTCAGCTGCACGTGCGCGATCACGCCCTCCGGCAGCCAGCGCTCGACCAGCGCTGCAAGCGGCTGCTTCTCCATGCGGCCCGCGGCGCTGCAATCGAGCATGCTCTTGATTGAAGTGCTGCCGATGTCCTTCACGATGCGGGCGGCCTCCTCCAGCGTGTTGATGAGCGGCGTCTGCTCGGCCGAGAGCGCCTCGATGCAATACAGAACGCCTGCCTTCTCGGCGCGCTCGGCCACTGCCGCAAAGCTGTCCCGCGCGCGTGCCAGCGCGGCCGCGCGCGTCTCGCCGGGCTCGACGCGCCGCTGGTGCGGCGAGCCATGCACCAGGTAGCGGCCGCCGAGTTCGGCGCATTGGTCGATGAGCGCGAGCATGACGTCGATGCTGCGCCGGCGTACCGCGTCGTCGCGCGTCGAGATCGAAAGCCCCGCCGGCTTGACCAGCAGCCAGTGCAGGCCGGTGATGGCGATGCCCGCGTCGGCGGCCGCGGCGCGCGCCGCGGCGAGCTGGGCGCTGCCCAGGCGGTGCGGTTCGTCGGACAGGGTATAGGGCGCAATCTCGAGGCCATCGTAGCCGAGCTTGGCGGCGTAGGCGCATTGCGCCGGGAACGGCATCGGCGCGATCACCTCGTTGCACAGCGCAATTCTCACGCCGATCTCCTCAGCGGAGACATTATCACGGGAGGTTTTATCTTTGCGGGCGCGGTGGTATGTTTTGCCCTACCGCAGGTCAGGGGGAGGGGCCCATGAGACTACCGACGCTCGCCGTGTCGCTGTGCGCGCTTGTGTTGGGTCCGGCATGGGCGGACCACGAGTCCCGCCTGCCACGCAACGCTTCGTTCACCACGCTCAGCGTCACCCCGTTCGCGATCGAGGGCCTCACCGGCGATGCGGCCGGCAACCTGTACACCACAGGCCGGCAACCCGATACCACCAGGAGCTGCCCGGTGTGGCGGATCGGCGTCGACGGCTCGCGCGCTACCGTGGGCTTCATCCCGAACTCCACGGGCTGCAATCCGTCCGGGATCACGTTCGACCGCGGCGGCGATCTCTATATCGCCGATGCGGCGACCATCTCGGGGGTCAGCGGCTTTGTCTGGAAAGTGACTCCTCACCCCATCGGTTGCCAGTCCGACGACTCGGCGGCCACGCTTTGCGCTGCGGTTCCATTGGCGAGCGCGTTTGTGTCCGGGGTGCCGGGAACGAACGGCCTGGCATTCGATCGCGATGGCAATCTCTGGACTGGCGACGGAACGACGGGACTGGGGCGCGTCTGGAGGATCGGCGCTGCGGGAGGCGTGTGCGAGCCGGCGTTCAACGGATGCGCAGAAGCGTTCCGCATTCAACCGATGGCGAACACCGCCAGTGTGGGGAGGCAGGCAAATACACTGCAGCCGCCTCAAACGCCCACCGCCGGTCCGAATCCCCAGCCTCTCGTGGCGAACGGTGTGGCCTTTGACCCTGAAGGGGACCTTTACGTCGCCGACACTGCGCGGGGTGCCCTCTGGAAGGTCGAGTTCGACCGCCGCGGCAATCTGCGCAGCGCGACCGGCTGCGATGCCACGTTCACCGCGAATACGCTCTGCCTGGACAACATCCTGGTCGCACATCCGTACCTGGAGGGCACCGACGGCATCGCGCTGGACCGGGCGGGAAACATCTGGAACGCGACCAACGAGCGCAACGCCGTCGTTGTCGTGACGAGGCACCGCCACGTCGTCGAGGTGTTCCGCAATCCCGTTAACGCCGCCGGACTGAGGAACGCGGCCGATACGGCGGAAGGCAACAAGCACATTCTCGAGCTTCCGACGAGCCCGTTCCTGCACGGCAGGAAGTTCTGCACCGCCAATTCGGACGGCAACCGGCGCGACAACTCGCCGCGCAGCGCCGGCGAAATCAATGCTGGCACCGGCGGCGCAAGAGGGAAGATTTCGTGCATGGACCAGGAGCTTCCGATTCCCGGGCTGACGCTGCCCGTGCATTGAAGCCGGGTTTACCGCAGCTTCGCGCCCCAGGTCTTCTCCCAGTCCTTGCCGAGGAAATCGGTCTCGCGCCCGTCGGGCCGATAGAACTTGTTCGGGATCTGGAACATGGCGAGCATCAGGCCGCCTTGCGGCCCGGCCCAGGCTTCGTGCCGGCTGCCGGCGGGGCGCCAGACGAATTCGCCGGCCTTGCACACGCCTTCGCCGCAGACCAGGCTGCCCTCGAGCACGTAGGTCTGCTCGATCCTCACGTGCTCGTGGTCCGGCAGCCGCGCGCCCGGCGCCATTTTCATGAGCAGCGTCATCACCCCGGTGGCGCGATCGACGAGCAGCGATTTGGTCTCGACGCCCGGATACGGCGTCTTTTCCCAGGGCAGGCGCTCGACGTCGACGAAGCGTGAGGCCTTGGGCGGCAGGCTGGCGTGGGTCATGGCGTGCGATGCTCCCCGACTCTGACGATCTTCATCGTGTTGGTGCCTCCGGCCTTGCCGATCGGCTCGCCGATGGTGAGCACGATCAGGTCGCCCGCCTTCACGACCTTGTTCTCGACCAGCACCTTCTCCGCCTCGCGCAGCAGCTCCTCGCGGTCGTGCCCGACGTACTTCACCATCAACGGAAAGACTTCGCGGAACAGCGCGCAGCGATAGCGCGTCGAGGTCTGCGAGGTGAGGGCGTAGATCGGCACGCCGGCATTTAGGCGGCTCATCCACAGCGCGGTCGAGCCCGATTCCGTGAGCGAGGCGATCGCCTTGACCTTCAGGTGATAGGCGGTGAACAGGGCCGCCATGGCGATCGACTGGTCCACCCGCGTGAACACGCGGTTGAAGAAGTCCTGGTCGAGGTTGAGCGGCTGCGTCTGCTCGGCCTCGATGCAGATTCGGTCCATCGCCTGGACCACTTCCACCGGGTATCTTCCGCTCGCCGTCTCCGCCGAGAGCATCACCGCGTCGGTGCCGTCGAGCACCGCGTTCGCCACGTCCGACACCTCGGCGCGCGTCGGCACCGGGCTCGAGATCATCGACTCCATCATCTGGGTCGCGGTGATGGTGAGCCTGTTGTGCTCGCGCCCGAGCCGGATCATCTTCTTCTGCAGCGCCGGCACCGCGGCGTCGCCGACCTCCACGGCGAGATCGCCGCGCGCCACCATGATGCCGTCGGAGCCGCGCATGATGTCGACGAGCGCGCTTTCGGCCACCGCCTCGGCGCGCTCGATCTTGGCGATGAGGAAGGCGTTGCCGCCGGCGGCACGCATCAGCTCCCGCGCCATGTACATGTCGGCGCCGGACTTCGGGAACGACACGGCGAGGTAATCCGCCTGGATCTTCACCGCGGTCCTGATGTCCTCCATGTCCTTGGAGGTGAGCGCCGCTGCGGTCAGGCCGCCGCCTTGCCGGTTGATGCCCTTGTTGTTCGACAGCACGCCGCCGTGGCGGACCACCGTTTGCACCTCGTCGCCTTTGACGCCCGTGACCTCGAGCACGATCTTGCCGTCGTCGAGCAGCAGCACCGCGCCGGGCTCGACGTCGCGCGGCAGCTCCTTGTAATCGAGGCCGGAGCGCTCGCTGTCGCCCAGCTCGCAGGCCGCGTCGAGGACGAAGCGCTGCCCCCTCTCGAGCGTGATCTTGCCGTCCTTGAACCTGCCGACGCGGATCTTCGGCCCCTGCAGGTCGCACATGATGGCCACCGTGCGGCCGGTCTTCGAGGCGATGCTCTTCACCAGCGCCGCGCGCTGCTCGTGGTCCGCGGCGCTGCCGTGCGAGAAGTTGAGCCGCACCACGTCCACGCCGGCGCGGAGCATGCGTTCGAGCACCGTTGAGTCGCTGGAAGCCGGACCGAGGGTGGCCACGATCTTGGTGCTGCGGGGCATTCGGGTAACCTTAACCAGTCAGGCTGCGATGTGCAAGAAGCTGATCCGTTCAATCATCCGCACGCGCTTCAAGAGCCGCCACGGCAGGCAAGGTCTTGCCCTCGAGAAACTCCAGAAACGCGCCGCCTGCCGTGGAAACGTAGTCGATCTTGCCGCCGATGCCGAACCTGTTGATCGCCGCGACGGTATCTCCGCCGCCGGCGATGGAATAAGCCTCCGAGTTCGCGATCGCCTCGGCGATAGTGCGGGTGCCGTTCGCGAACTGGTCCTTCTCGAACAGACCCACCGGACCGTTCCAGACGATCGTTCCAGCCTTGGCGATCCCATCGGCATAGGCGCGTGCGGTCTTCGGGCCGATGTCCAGGATGACGTCGCCGGCGGCCACGTCATCAACGCTTTTCACTTTTGCGTCGGTAACGACGACATCTGCCGGAAGGCGCACCTTTCCGGTCGTCATGATCCTCTTCGCTTCGCGCGTGAGCTCGGGCTCGGCCAGCGACTTGCCGATCGGTTTCCCCGCCGCGAGCAGAAAAGTATTCGCGATGCCGCCGCCGACGATCAGGCTGTCGACTTTTTTCGCCAGCTCGCCGAGCACCGAGAGCTTGGTCGATACCTTCGAGCCGCCGACGATCGCCATCAGCGGGCGCGCGGGATGCGCGAGCGCGTGCCCGAGCGCGTCCAGCTCAGCCGCCATCAGCGGCCCGGCGCAGGCAACGAGCGCGAATCGCGCAACAGCGTGCGTGGTCGCTTCCGCGCGATGCGCGGCTCCGAAAGCGTCGTTCACATAGACGTCGCAAAGCGCGGCGATTTTCCTGGCCAGAGCTGCGTCGTCTTTTTTCTCGCCCTTGTTGACCCGGCAGTTCTCCAGCATGACCACGTGTCCTGGCTCGACCTTCACCCCATTTACCCAGTTGGAAATCAGAGGAACTTCAACACCTAAAATCTCTGCCAGCCTCTTCGCTACCGGAGCGAGGGAGTCCTCGGGCTTGAGCACGCCTTCCTTGGGCCTGCCCAGGTGCGAAGTCACCATCACGGCGGCGTTCTGCTCCAGCGCACGGCGGATGCCTGGCAGCGAAGCGCGAATGCGCGTGTCGTCGGTGATCCTGCCGTTGTCGATCGGCACGTTGAGATCGGCGCGGATGAACACCCGCTTGCCGGTGAGCGGCACTTCGGTCATGCGTTTGAAGCGCACGGCCCTACTTCGCGTTCATCAGCGCCACGGTGGCGTCGAGCATGCGGTTGGAGAAGCCCCACTCGTTGTCGTACCAGGCGCAGACTTTCACCAGCGTGCCCTCGGCCACACGGGTCAGCCCGGCGTCGAGAATGGCGCTCGCCGGGTGGTGGTTGAAGTCCGAGGACACCAGCGGCTCGCTGGTGTACTCGAGCAGGCCCTTCAGGTCGGTCTCGGAGGCCTGTTTCACCGCCTTGTTGACCTCGTCGACGCTGGTCGGCCTTTTCGCGACGAACGAAAGATCGACGAGCGAGACGTTGATCGTCGGCACCCGGATCGAAAAGCCGTCGAGCTTGCCCTTCAGGTGCGGCAGCACCAGGCCGACCGCGGCGGCGGCGCCGGTCTTCGTCGGGATCATGTTGTGGGTCGCCGAGCGCGCCCGGCGCAGGTCCTTGTGGTACACGTCGGTCAGGACCTGGTCGTTGGTGTAGGAGTGCACCGTGTTCATCAACCCCGAGACCATGCCGATGCGGTCGTCGAGCGCCTTGACGAGCGTCGCGAGGCAGTTCGTGGTGCACGACGCGTTCGAGATCACCGTGTCCGAGCCCTGCAGCGACTGGTGGTTGACGCCGCAGACGATGGTGCGGTCGACGTCGCTTTCGCCCGGCGCCGAAATGATCACCTTCCTTGCTCCCGCCTGCAGGTGCGCGCCCGCCCTGGCCTTGCTGGTGAACAGCCCCGTGCATTCGAGCACCACGTCGATGCCGAGCTGCTTCCACGGCAGCTTCGCGGGATCGCGCTCCGCCACCACGCGAATGCGCTCGTCGTCGACCACCATGCTCTCTCCGTCCACGCGCACGCTGCCCGGGAACCTGCCGTGCGCGGTGTCGTACTTCAGCAGGTGGGCGTTGGTCCGGGCGTCGCCCAGGTCGTTGATCGCCAGGAACTGCAGGCCGTGCTTCTTGCCGCCCTCGTAATGGGCGCGCAGCACCATGCGCCCGATCCGGCCGAAGCCGTTGATCGCCACCTTGATAGTCATTTCAAAATGCTCCTCACTGCCTTAGCCACGTTTTCCGGCGTAAAACCAAAAAATTTGAAAAGATCACCCGCCGGCGCCGATTCACCGAAGCGGTCGATGCCGACCACCGCGCCTTCCAGGCCGACGTACTTTCTCCAGTAGTCGGTGGCGCCGGCCTCGACCGCGACGCGCGGCATGCCCGGCGGCAGCACCGACTTGCGATAGTCCTCGCTCTGCCGGTCGAACACGCTGGTCGAGGGCATCGACACCACGCGCAGCGCAACGCCTTCGGCAGCGAGCAGCGCCTGCGCGCCGACCGCGAGGTGGACTTCTGACCCGGTCGCGATCACCACGGCGCGCGGCTGCCCGGGATCCGAAACCACGTAGCCGCCGCGCTCGATGTCGCTCGCCGAATTCCTTTTCACGAAGGGAACGTTCTGGCGCGTCAGCAAAAGGGCGGTCGGCCCGTCCTTCCTGCGCAAGGCCGCCGCCCAGGCGACCGCCGTCTCGGCGCCGTCGCAGGGACGCCAGAGCTCCATGTTCGGCATCAGGCGCAGGCTCGCCGCATGCTCGATCGGCTGGTGCGTCGGCCCGTCCTCGCCCAGCCCGATCGAGTCGTGCGTGAAGACGTAGGTGACGCGAATGCCCATCAGCGCCGCCAGCCGCAGCGCGTTTCGCGCGTAGTCCGAGAACACCAGGAAGGTGCCGCCGTACGGGATCAGGCCGCCATGCAGGGACACGCCGTTCATCGTCGCGCACATGCCGAACTCGCGCACGCCGTAGAACACGTAATTGCCGCCGCCCTCGCGCCCGACCACCCGGGAGGCCTTCACCATCGTGAGGTTCGACCCGGTGAGGTCTGCCGAGCCGCCGAGCAGCTCCGGCAGCGCGGGCACCAGCACCTCGAGCACCTGCTGCGAAGCCTTGCGCGTCGCCATGGGCTCGGCCTTCTCGCTTGCTTCCTTCAGGAGGGACGAAACTTTCGCGTCGAAATCAACGGGCAGCTGGCCTGCCATCCGGCGCTTGAATTCCGCGGCCTCGGCCGGGTACTGCTTCTCGTACGCGGCGAGCAGCCGGTTCCAGCGCCGCTCGGCGCGCTTGCCCGCTTCGCGGGCGTCCCAGCCGCGGTACACGTTCTCCGGGATCTCGAAGGGTGGATAGCTCCAGCCGAGCGCCTGCCGGGCGGCGGCAACCTCCTTGTCGCCGAGCGGCGCGCCGTGCGCCGCCCCGGTGTCGGCCTTGGTAGGAGCGCCTTTCGCGATGACGGTCTTGGCGCAGATCAGCGTCGGGCGCGACTTTTCGCGCTTCGCCCGGCGCAGCGCGCGGTCGACCGCCTCCAGATCATGGCCGTCGACCTCCGGGATCACCTGCCAGCCGTACGCCTCGAAGCGCCGCCGCACGTCGTCGGTGAACCACTGCTTGATCCGGCCCTTGTCCGAGTCGATCGAGATGCCGTTGTCGTCGTACACGGCGATCAGCTTGCCCAGCCCGAGAGTGCCGGCGAGCGAGCAGGCCTCGTGCGACAGGCCTTCCATCATGCAGCCGTCGCCCATGAAGACGTAGGTGTGGTGATCGACTATCGCGTGGCCCGGGCGGTTGAACTCGGCAGCCAGCAGGCGTTCAGCCAGCGCCATGCCGACGGCGTTCGCGATTCCCTGCCCGAGCGGCCCGGTGGTCGTCTCGACGCCCGGCGCAAGCCCGCGCTCCGGGTGGCCCGGCGTCCTGGAATGCAGCTGCCGGAAGCGCCGCAGCTCGTCCATCGGCAGCGCGTAGCCGGTAAGGTGCAGCAGGCTGTAGAGCAGCATCGAGCCGTGGCCGTTGGACAGCACGAAGCGGTCGCGATCGGGCCAGGCGGGGTTGGCCGGGTTGTGGCGCAGGTGGCGCTTCCAGAGCGCCACCGCGATCTCCGCCATTCCCATGGGCATGCCGGGATGGCCGGACTTCGCCGCCTCCACGGCATCCATCGCGAGCGCGCGAATCGAGTTGGCGAGCTCGCCTTCAGACGCAGGGAGATTCATCGGAGGCCGCAAATTATACTCGGCGCATGCTGCTGCTCCCCTTCAGCCGCCCGGTGGATTACGAGCCCCTCGTTTCGGCGCAGGCGCCCGGCGGCGGACACTGGTTCGTGTTCCGCGGCACCGACCTGCTGGTCGAGATGGGGCCGCCCGATCCGCGCCCGAGCGACGACCCGCGGGTGCGGCAGCGGCCGTCGTGGGCCCGGCTGCCGTTGCAGAAAAACCACAACTGGTTGGGGGCGCTGCCGCTCAGAACCCTATACCTAGGGCGGTTGCGTGGAGTCGACTGCTGGGCTGCCGAGGCCGCGCCGCAGGCCGTGGCGCCCGCCGGGATGGCCTGGGAGGGGCTGCGCGCGCTGTTCTCGGTGCTCGACGATGCGCACTTCGCGCTGGCCGGCCGGGCGCTGCAGCTCGTCGAATGGGACCGCACGCACCAGTACTGCGGGCGCTGCGGCACGCCCACCGAGGCCAGGCGCGACGAGCGCGTACGCGTCTGCCCCGCCTGCAAGCTGGCTGCCTATCCGAGAGTGGCGCCGGCGGTGATGGCGCTGGTGCAGCGCGGCCGCGAGCTGCTCCTCGCGCGCAGCCCGCATTTCCCGCCCGGCATGTATAGCGCGCTGGCGGGCTTCGTCGAGCCCGGCGAGTCGCTCGAGCAGTGCCTGGCGCGCGAAGTCGCCGAGGAAGTCGGCGTGCAAATAGGCAACATCCGCTACTTCGCGAGCCAGCCGTGGCCGTTCCCGCATTCGCTGATGATCGCCTTCGTCTGCGACTGGGCGAGCGGCGAGATCCGGCTGCAGCCGGCGGAAATTGCCGATGCAAAATGGTTCGAAGTATTGCAATTGCCTAGACTTCCAAGCAAAATCTCGATCGCTCGCCGCCTGATCGACGCAGTGTCTGCGCAGATCCGCGGCGAGTTTGCAAGCGGGTAGGAGGTTTTGCACGAGTTGAACAAGATCGAAGAGCGCTGTCTTGCGCCGCAAGGGGCGAATGGAAGGCGTAGCCTGGACTTTCTCACGGCAGGCTGCGCCTTCGCATTTTGGGGGATACTGGAATGAACGGTCTGCATCTTATCGGCGACCTGACCGGCTGCCGCTGCGATCCGCAGCTCCTTCTCGAGGGCGAGAGATTCCGCGCCAAGTGCGTCGAGCTGGTGGAGGCCTCCGGTCTCACCACCGTCGGCGTGAGCTTCCATCAGTTCGAGGGCTCGGGCTTCACGGGCTGCCTGGTGCTCGCCGAGTCCCACCTCGCGATCCATACCTGGCCCGAGCGCCAGGGGCTGACGCTCGACGTCTACGTCTGCAACTACAGCGCCGACAATTCCGCCAAGGCGAGAAAGCTGTTCGACTCGATCGTGGCGTACTTCAAGCCGACCGAGGTGGCGCGGCACGAGATCGACCGCGGCGAGCATCTGCTGACCGAGCCGCTCAATGCCTCCACCGGCTTCTACATCAAGGCATCGCGTCAGCTCGGCGAATGGCAGACGCGCTTCCAGAAGATGCAGATCTACGACACGCCCCACTACGGCAAGCTCTTCAGGCTGGACGGGTTCAACATGACCTCCGAGAAGGAGGAGTTCGTCTACCACGAGAACCTGGTGCATCCCGCTCTCACCGCTCACGCCGCGCCCAAGCGCGTGCTGATCATCGGCGGCGGCGACGGCGGATCCTCCGAGGAGGCGCTCAAGCATCCCTCGGTCGAGCAGGTGACGATGGTCGAGATCGATGCCGACGTCATCGACGTGGCGAAACAGCATTTCCAGGCGGTGCACAACGGCGTGTTCGGCAATCCGAAGCTGCGCGTGCTGATCGAGGACGGGATGAAGTTCGTCCGCGACACGCAGGAGAGGTTCGACCTAGTCACGCTGGACCTGAATGACCCGGTGGGGCCGGCGGCCGCGCTCTACTCCGGCGAGTTCTTCCAGCAGCTGCGCCAGACGCTCGCGCCCGGGGGCGCGCTCACGCTGCATCTCGGCTCGCCCGTGGCGCAGCCGCAGCGCGTCGCCGAGCTCGCGCAGCGCCTGAACAGCGTGTTCCGCATCGTGCGGGTGTACATCGTGTACATCCCGCTCTACGGCTCGCTGTGGTCGATGGCGGTATGCTCCGACAAGCTCGATCCCAAGGCCTTCACGGCCGACGAGATCGACCGCCGCATCGACGCGCGCAAGCTCCAGGAGCTGAAGTACTACAACGGCGAGACGCACGAGGGCGTGTTCGCGCTGCCCAACTACGTGCGCGACCTGGTCACCCCGGCACGCCTGAAGCAGCCGGCGCGCGGCCGCCGGCTGGGAGTCGTCAGCGCCGCCGCGAAGTAGTCAATGAAGTAATCGGGGTCAGAGCCCGATCTAATCCAGCGCGCTGAGGATCGACCGGGTAGTTTCGAAAATCCTGTCGATCTGCGGTTTCTCTATGATCAGCGGCGGCGAGAACGCGATCGTGTCGCCGGTATAGCGGATCAGCACCCCGGCCTCGAAGCTCTTGACGAACGTCTCGTAGGCGCGGCGTCCGGGCGCGCCTTTGCGCGGCTCGAGCTCGATGCCGGCGACCAGCCCGAGGTTGCGGATGTCGACCACGTGGCGCGCGTCCTTGAGCGCGTGGGCGGCGTCCTGCCAGTACGCGTCCAGGGCAGCGGCGCGCTCGAACAGGCCTTCCTCCTCGAAAGTCTCCAGCGTGCCCAGGCCTGCGGCACAGGCAAGCGGATGCCCCGAGTAGGTGTAGCCGTGGAACAGCTCGATGCCGTCGGGTCCCTGCATGAAAGCGTCGTAGATCGTATCCCGCGCGAACACCGCGCCCATGGGCACCGTGCCGTTGGTGAGCCCCTTCGCCGCCGTGCACAGATCGGGCAGGACGCCGAAGCGCTGGGAAGCGAACGCCTTGCCGAGGCGGCCGAAACCGGTGATGACTTCGTCGAAGATGAGCAGGATGCCATGCTTGGTGCAGATTTCGCGCAAGCGCTCTAGATAGCCCTGCGGCGGGACCAGCACCCCGGTCGATCCGGCGACCGGCTCCACGATCACCGCGGCGATGCTCGAGGGATCGTGCAGCTGGCAGACGCGCTCCAGATCGTCGGCGAGCTCGGCGCCGTGCGCAGGCTGGCCGCGCGAGAAGGCATTGCGCGCCGGGTCGTGCGTATGGCGGATGTGGTCGACCCCGGCGACACCCGGCCCGAAGGTCTTGCGGTTGAACGGAATGCCGCCCACGGACATGCCGCCGAAGTTCACGCCGTGATAGCCGCGCTCGCGGCCGATCAGCCGGAAGCGCTGGCCTTCACCCCGGGCGCGCTGGTAGGCCAGGGCGATCTTGAGCGCGGTGTCGACCGCTTCGGAGCCGGAGTTGGTGAAGAACACCCGTGACAAGCCCGGCGGGGCGATGCGCGCCAGCCGGTCGGCGAACTCGAACGCGATCGGATGCCCCATCTGGAAGGTCGGCGCAAAGTCCATCGTCGCCACCTGGCGCCTGACGGCTTCCACGATCTTCGGCCGGGAGTGACCGGCGTTCACGCACCACAGGCCGGCACATCCGTCGAGGACCTTGCGGCCTTCGGGAGTCCAGTAATACATGCCCTCGGCACGGGCGAGCAGGCGTGGCGCCTTCTTGAATTGCCGGTTGGCCGTATACGGCATCCAGAAGGCCGACTGCTCCAGCCCTGTCATGATTTCGGCACGCTTATTCATGGCCTTAAGCTTACTCCAAGCCCCCCTCGCGGCAAGTGCAGAATGCCCTAGGCCGCGTAGGCCACGACTTTCTGGCGTTGTTCGCCCAGCCCCTGTATCCGCAGCGTCATCACGTCGCCGGGCTTGAGGAACACCGGGGTCGGCTTGATGCCCAGGCCGACGCCCGGCGGGGTGCCGGTGGCAATGATGTCGCCGGGCAGCAGCGTCATGTAGTGGCTCACATGGGAGATGATCTTCGCCACGTTGAAGACCATGGTGCGCGTGTTTCCGGTCTGCATGCGCTTGCCGTTGACGTCGAGCCACATGTCGAGGTTCTGCGGGTCGCGAATCTCGTCGCTGGTGACGAGCCATGGCCCGATCGGGCCTGCGCTGTCGAAACCCTTGCCCTTGTCCCACTGGCTGGTCGCCATCTGGAAGGCGCGTTCCGAGACGTCGTTCACCACGCAGTAGCCGGCGACGTGGTTGAGCGCGGCTGCCTCCTCGACATACCTGGCCTGGGTGCCGATCACCACGCCGAGCTCGATTTCCCAGTCGAGTTTGGTGGAATTTTTCGGCTGGATGACGTCGTCGTGCGGGCCGTTGATGCAGGTCGTGGCCTTCATGAACACGATCGGCTCCGATGGAATCGGCAGCCCGGCTTCCTTGGCGTGGTCGGAGTAGTTGAGCCCGATGGCGACGAACTTGCCGATCCCCACGCAGGGGACGCCGAACCTCGGGGCGGCGTTCACCAGCGGCAACGACTCGGGCTTGTGCTTGCTGAGCATGTTCAGCCCGCGCGGCGAAATCTCGTTCGGGCCGATGTCGTCGACGATTTTCGAGAGGTCGCGTACTCGCCCGTCGGCGTCGACCAGCCCCGGCTTCTCGTAGCCCAGCTTGCCGTAGCGGCACAGCTTCATATCGTCATTCCCCCGTCGATCGGATAGGCGTTGCCCGTGGCGAACAGCGACTCGTCGGAAGCCAGAAAGATCAGCAATCCGGTGATGTCGTCCACCGTGCCGAGCCGCCCCATGGGCTGGCGCGCGATGAAGTCCTTGCGCGCCTGCACCGGGTCGGGCAGGGCGTTGATCCGCTCCTGCAGCGAGGGCGTATCCACGGTGCCCGGGCAGACGGCGTTGCAGCGGATCCCTTGCCGCACGAAGTCGGCGGCGATCGACTTGGTGAGACCGATCACGGCCGCCTTGCTCGAGCCGTAGGCGAAGCGGTTGGGCAGGCCGCGGACCGAGGAGGCGACCGAGGACATGTTGATGATCGAGCCGCCGCCCTTGCGCAGCATCCCCGGGAGAAAAGCCCTGGTCGCGAGGAACATCGACGTGACGTTGACCCTGAAGGCCAGGTTCCACTGCTCGAGGGTGCAATCGAGGAGGCTGCCGTGCTGCACGATCCCCGCGCAGTTGAACAGCACGCTGACCTCGCCCGCCTCCTGGGCCGTTTTCGCGATCCCCGCCGGGTCGGTGACATCCAGCACGCGCGTGCGGATGCCGTCCCTGCCCTCGATCTCGGCGAGCGTTTTCGCGTTGAGGTCGGTCGCCCAGACGCGGGCGCCTTCGCGCGCGAAGGCGAGCGCCGCGGCCCGGCCCATGCCCTGCGCGGCCGCGGTGATGAACGCGGTCTTTCCTGCCAGCCTGCCCGCCATGGAAGTTCGCCTTGAGGTGGGCGAAATTATACGGCACGATACACGCCCTCGCGTTCTCCCGAGGAGGGGAAACGGTGTCGGCGGTTTCGCTACGCGGCGTGCGCAAATCTTTCGGCTCTACCGAAGTCGTGCACGGCGTCGACATCTCCATCGCCGACGGCGAGTTCTGCGTGCTGGTCGGGCCCTCGGGCTGCGGCAAATCGACGCTGCTGCGCATGATCGCCGGCCTCGAGGAAATCAGCGCAGGGGAAATCGCGATCGGCGCGCGCGTGGTGAACGCGCTGCGGCCCAAGGAGCGCGACATCGCCATGGTGTTCCAGAATTACGCGCTCTACCCGCACATGACCGTCTACGACAACATGGCGTTCAGCCTCAAGCTTGCCGGCGTGCCGAAGGACGAAGCCGCGCAGCGCGTCGCCGATGCGTCCCAGATCCTGGGATTGAACGACTATCTGCAGCGCTATCCGCGCCAGCTCTCCGGCGGGCAGCGCCAGCGCGTCGCCATGGGCCGCGCGATCGTGCGCAAACCGCAGGTGTTCCTGTTCGACGAGCCGCTCTCCAACCTCGATGCCAAGCTGCGCGTGGCGATGCGCACCGAGATCAAGGCGCTGCACCAGCGGCTGACGACGACCTCGGTCTACGTGACGCACGACCAGATCGAGGCGATGACCATGGCCGACAGGATCGTGGTCATGAACGCCGGCCGCGTCGAGCAGATCGGCTCGCCGCTCGGGCTGTACGACGATCCGGCCAACCTTTTCGTCGCCGGATTCATCGGCTCGCCGGCGATGAACTTCCTGAAGGGCCGGCTCAACGGCAGCGCCGTCGCCGTCGGCAGCGGCATCAGCCTTCCCGTCAGGACGGGACTCGAATCCGGCCGCGAGGTCCTGGTCGGCGTGCGGCCCGAGCACCTGGCGGTCGCGGCCGACGGCGTGCCCGCCGAGGTGGTCGTGGTCGAGCCGACTGGCGCCGACACGCAGATCTTCTGCAAGCTCGCCGGGACCGACGTCACCGCCGTGGTGCGCGAGCGGCACGATTTCCGGCCCGGCGAGTCGATCCGGCTCAAGCCGCAGCTTACCTATTTGTTCGACCCGTCGAGCGGCGCTCGACTTGCCTGAGGAGAAAACATGAGTCAGTTCAAGCGTAGGGATTTTCTGAAGATTTCAGCCGGCCTGGCCGCAGGCGTGCCTCTGCTCGCGCGCGGGCAGGCGAAACCGGCGGCGTTTGCCTACCGCCCTGAAAAAGGCGCGAGGCTGCGCGTGCTGCGCTGGAAGCGCTTCGTCCAGGGCGACGAGGACGCTTTCATGGCCCACACCAGGCGGTTCGAGCAGAAATTCGGCGTCCAGGTGCGCGTCGACCACGAGGGCTTCGAGGACGTGCGCCCGAAAGCGGCGGTGGCGGCGAACGTCGGCTCCGGCCCGGATGTCATCTACGGCTTCTTCGACGATCCGCATCTGTACCCCGACAAGCTGGTCGACGTGACCGACGTCGCCAACTACCTGGGCGCGAAGTACGGCGGCTGGTACGACGTCTGCCGCACCTACGGCATGTCGGGCGGCAAGTGGATCGCCGTTCCGCTCGGTGCCGCAGGCGCCTGCTTCACGCATCGCATCAGCCACGTGCAGGCGGCCGGCTTCAGGGAGTTTCCCAAGGACACGGCCGGCTTCCTCGAGCTGTGCAAGGCGCTGAAGGCGAAAGGCACGCCACCCGGGTTCGCGCTCGGCAACGCCACCGGCGACGCGAATTCCTGGTGCCACTGGCTGGTGTGGGCGTTCGGCGGCAAGATGGTCGACGAGAAGAACAACGTCGTCATCAACAGCCCGGAAACCATCAGGGCGCTCGAGTACGGCAAGGAGCTGTATCAGACTTTCGTGCCGGGCACGCTGTCGTGGCTCGACCCGAACAACAACAAGGCGTTCCTCGACGGGCAGATCAGCGTCACCAACAACGGCATTTCGATCTACTACGCGGCCAAGAATGCGACCGACCCCAAGGTGAAAGAGCTGGCGCCCGACATCGGCCATGCCAACTTCCCGATCGGCCCGATCGGCCGCGCCACCGAGCTGCACCTGTTCAGCCAGGCGATGATCTTCAAGTACTCGAAGGTGCAGCAGGCGGCGAAGGCGTATGTCGCATTCATGATGGAAAAGGAGCAGTACGAGCCCTGGCAGCAGGCGGCGATCGGCTACGTCACCCAGCCGCTCAAGGCCTACGAGTCGAACCCGATCTGGACGGTCGATCCCAAGCACACGCCTTACCGCGATTGCGTCAAGAACATGACGCCGAACAGCTATGCCGGCAGGCTCGGGTACGCCTCGGCGGGAACGATGGCCGATTTCGTGATGGTGAACATGGTCGCGGAGGCGGCGAGCGGATCGAGGAGCCCGAAGGAAGCCGCCGAACGCGCGCAAGCGCGCGCGCAGCGCTACTACAAGGTGTAGCAAGATCGGGAAGGGGGCCGCAAGGCCCCTTTTTTGCGCCTCCTGTGAGCGTCTCCCGCTTCTTCGACAACCGCAACACGCTTGGGGCTCTGTTCCTGCTTCCCGCGGCCGCGTTGCTGCTGGTTTTTCTCACCTATCCGCTGGGCCTCGGCACCTGGCTTGGCTTCACCAACGCCAAGATCGGCCGCGCGGGCGAATGGATCGGCCTGGAGAACTTCCAGTTCCTGTTCGGCGACGCGGTCGCCCGCCTGTCGCTGTTCAATACCCTTTTCTACACGCTGGTGGCGAGCGTCTTCAAGTTCGTCCTCGGCCTGTGGCTCGCGCTGCTGCTGAACAAGTCTCTTCCATTCAAGGCGGTGCTGCGCGCCGTGGTGCTGCTGCCGTTCATCGTGCCGACCGCGCTGTCCGCCCTCGCGTTCTGGTGGCTCTACGATGCGCAGTTCTCGGTGCTGTCCTGGACACTGGCGAAGATGGGCCTGATCGACAGCTATATCAACTTCCTGGGCGACCCGTGGCTGGCGCGACTGTCCACCATCGCCGCGAATATCTGGCGCGGCGTGCCGTTCGTCGCCATTACCCTGCTGGCCGGATTGCAGACCATCTCGCCGTCGCTGTACGAGGCCGCGGCGCTCGACGGCGCCACCGAATGGCAGAAGTTCTGGCACGTGACGCTGCCGATGCTGACGCCGATCATCGCCGTGGTCATGACATTTTCCGTGCTGTTCACCTTCACCGACTTCCAGCTGATCTACGTGCTGACGCGTGGCGGACCGCTCAACGCCACGCACCTGATGGCGACGCTGTCGTTCCAGCGCGCGATCCTGGGCGGAGCGCTCGGCGAAGGCGCTGCGCTCGCCACCGCGATGGTGCCGTTTCTGCTGGCGGCGATCACGTTTTCCTATTTCGGCCTGCAGCGGCGCGCGTGGCAGCAGGGAGGCGCGGACAAGTGAGCGACAAGCTGGAGGAGCGGAGCGGGATGGATTACCTGCAGACGCTGCCGCGGCGCTGGATCACCCTATATATACCGATGCTGGTGTTCCTGGTGGTGCTTCTTTTCCCTTTCTACTGGATGGCAATGACGGCGTTCAAGCCCAACGAGGAGCTGGTGTCGCGCGCGACCAACCCGTTCTGGATCGTGAGCCCGACGCTCGCGCACTTCGAGAAGCTGCTGTTCAGGACCGACTACCCGCAATGGATGTGGAACACCATCGTGGTGTCGGTGGTGTCGACCTTTGCATCGCTGGCTGCCAGCGTGCTCGCAGCCTATGCCATCGAGCGGCTGCGCTTCCGCGGCGCGAAGCAGACCGGGCTCGCGATTTTCCTCGCCTATCTGGTGCCACCGTCCATCCTGTTCATTCCGCTTGCCGCGATCGTGGTCCAGCTAGGCCTGTTCGACACGCGCTGGGCGCTGATCCTCACCTATCCGACCTTCCTGATTCCGTTCTGCACCTGGCTGCTGATGGGCTATTTCCGCTCGATTCCCTTCGAGCTCGAGGAGTGCGCGTTGATCGATGGCGCCACGCGCTGGCAGATTCTGGTGAAGATCATCCTGCCGCTTGCCGTGCCCGGGCTGATCTCGGCGGGCATCTTCGCCTTCACGCTGTCTTGGAACGAGTTCATCTATGCGCTGACCTTCGTTTCCTCCTCGGAGACGAAGACCGTTCCGGTCGGCGTGGTCACCGAGCTCGTCGAAGGCGACGTGTACCACTGGGGCTCGCTGATGGCCGGCGCGCTGCTCGGCTCCCTGCCGGTCGCCGTGCTTTACTCGTTCTTCGTGGAGTACTACGTTTCGGGCATGACAGGAGCGGTCAAGGAGTAAATGCGGGAATGAACCAGCTCGACTTCAAGGGGCGCACGGCGATCGTCACCGGCGGCATGCAGGGCATCGGCGCGGCGATCGTCAAGCGCCTGGAGCAATCCGGCGCCAAAGTGAAGATCTGGGACCTGGAGGGTTCCCCGAAAGTAGATGCTTCCGATCGCAAAGCCGTCGAGCACGCCACTTCTCAGGCGCTCTCTGACCTGGGCAGGATCGACATTCTGGTGAACAACGCGGGCATCGCCGGGAAGAACGTCCCCACGGTGGACTATCCGACCGAGGAGTGGGATCGGGTGCTGCGAGTCAATCTCACCAGCCAGTTCCTGTGCTGCCGCGCGGTCGCGCCGCACATGGTGAAGGCGGGCTACGGCCGCATCGTCAACATCGCCTCGATCGCCGGCAAGGAAGGCAATCCCAACGCGGTGGCGTATTCCGCGTCCAAGGCCGGGGTCATCTCGCTCACCAAGTCGCTCGGCAAGGAGCTGGCGCAATCGGGCGTGCTGGTGAACTGCGTGACGCCGGCGGCGGCGAAGACCGCGATCTTCGACCAGATGACCGAGCAGCACATCCAGTACATGCTGTCCAAGATCCCCATGGGCCGCTTCGTGCAGGTCGAGGAGATCGCGGCGCTCGTGTGCTGGCTCGCCTCCGCGGACTGCTCGTTTTCAACCGGCGCGGTGTTCGACATTTCCGGCGGCAGGGCCACGTACTAAATAAAAAAGTCCAACCCAAGGCAGCGCTCGATCCAGTGGTTCGCTCGCCAGGACATCTACGGCTTCATCTATCGCAGCTGGATGAAGAACCGCGGCGTGCCGCAGGACATGTTCGACGGCCGCCCGGTGATCGGCATCTGCA
>WNGC01000310.1_pt1 | contig 32268 bp, 25 predicted proteins | sample 5400051 | NCBI WGS metagenome assembly WNGC01 (sample SAMN13153368, study PRJNA577476) | soil metagenome | isolation source: 20 cm soil or saprolite under grassland replicate 2 | place: USA:California | collected 2016-06-15
ATGATGCGGCGTTGCACTGAATTGATGCTGCTCAGGAAACAATAAAGCGAGGTCGATTTTCCGCAGCCGGTTGGGCCGGTAAGCAGAATGATCCCGTTGGGCTGCGTCAACAGATGACGGATGATTTTCTCCTGTTTCTCGCCGAGATCGAGCCGTTCGAAATTGAATTGCTGCTCGCCGCGACTGAGCAACCGGAGACTGATTGACTCGCCATTTACCGTTGGAATCGTGGAAACGCGCACGTCGATCTCCTGATTGTTGGCGAGCAAATTCATGCGGCCGTCCTGAGGCAACCGGCGTTCTGCGATATCCATGTGCGACATGACTTTCAGGCGCGAGATAATGGCCGATTGCAAGACGCGTAACTGCGGCGGCACAGCGACTTCGTGCAAAATTCCATCAATTCGATACCGAATCCGCAGATCGTTTTCGAGCGGCTCGACGTGAATGTCAGTGGCGCGCTCCAGGATCGCTTCGCGAATGATTTGGTTTACGAATTTCACCACGGACGCCTCGGGATCGTCGGCATTGAGTTCGATCGCCGCCTCAGCGTCGCTCAATAGGTCGAGCGAACCCCGCGTTTTTAGAATTTCGTCGAATGTCTCGGCGCCGACGCCGTACAGCGTTTTCATTGCGCGCAAGAGCTGCGCGCGCGGAACCAGCACCCACTCGGCCGGTTTCTTCAAAAGCTGCGCGGCCAGCTGCCGGCCGATGGAATTGAAAAGATCGTATGTCGCCAGCACCACCGAATTTTCCTTCATTTCGATCGGCAAAACATGGTGTTGAAAAACAAAACGACTCGGTAAGATCGATAATGCCACGCGATCGATTTTTTTCGCGTCGATGGAGACAACCGGCACCCGGAAGAAATTCCCAATTGCGCTGAGGAAACGCTGCTCGTCCACTTTACCCGAATCGAGCACCTGGCTCACCCACGAACCGCCGTTCAAGTTCGTTGCCAATTGGGCCGCTTCTTCCTGTGAAGAAACACCACTTTGCAGCAGCAAATTAATCAGGGACTGGCTAGGAGCTGAATTCATTCAGCGAAACTCAGGGCATGTGCAGCGCCCGCCGTACAGGATCGGTAAGCGTACCGGTGACCTTCATCGAAGAGTTCTTTTGCAGCCGTGCAATAGCATCCGCGACCTGTTCGGTGAACACGCCGTCGATCGGGCCGCAATAGTAACCCAAGCGGCGTAGCGCCACTTGCATCGAGCCGACGTAAGCCGGCTGCAGAACAAGTTGTTCGGGCGCCTTAAAATAATACATCCATCGCCAGTGATATCTCGCCGCGAAGTCAGTTGCGTTCACACGCGGCCCTTGATGGACCAATCCCCATTCGCTTCTCTGTGCCAAAGGATCGGTCGGACGAAAAATATCGTGAGACAAAACGTCGAACTCATCACCTCGCGCGATGGTTGCACCAAGGCCAAGAATCAAACCGATTACTATTCGTTTCATAAAAGAGAGAAGGAATTACTACATATCTTTCGCCGCCGGAATATCAGGCGGCGGTAATGCTAACTGTTTGCCACCTTCCACTTTGGGGCAATCTGGACACTCGTTCTGATCCAGTTCAGGCCCAAAATGCGTGGTGTCCTCATATTTTTGGCGCAACCGATAAGCGTCCAACTTGGTCAGGGTCACCTGCGGACACATGAGAACAATCAGCTCCGTGCGCACTTTGCCGCTTGACGTGGCACGGAAAACCGAGCCGATAAGGGGAATGCGCGAGAGGTAGGGAAAGCCCTGATAATTTCTTTGCTTCGTATCTTCAACCAGCCCGCCCAGAATGATGGTCGATCCGTTCGCCGCGGAAACACTCGTGCGGACATAACGTGTTGCGATGGTCGGGACCTCATTGCCACTGACCAGGACATCTTCGCCCTGCACAACGTTGTCGATCTTCTGCAAGATATCGAGCGACACTTCCTTCTCAGAATTAATCAGCGGCACCACCTCGAGTTGCGTCACCACCTTCTTGTACTCGATGCTCGCCGAAATAGCAGCTTGGTTATTTACAATCCCTCCAACATTCGAATTTGTAAGGGTATTTACCGGAACCGGAATCTCCTTCCCTGATGCGATGATCGCCTTCTTGTTGTTGCTCGTAAACACGGTCGGCCGCGACATAACTCTGAACCGACCGGTGGCCTCGAGCAGATGCACAATCGCGGCGAAGGCATTGCCAGCCGCGACATATATGTTGGTGCCATTGGCTACGTTCTGAATAATCTGACTGAAATTGATCAGATTCGAAGGATCGATGATGTTTCCCCCTCTGTTGCCGATAATTCCAGGTGAAATTGAAGGAGCGACACTGGGAACCGGAATTCTCGGTTGGTTGCTCGATTGGAATATGTTGTTGTTGCGCGAGATTCCCACGAACCTCTTATTATACTTTGCGAACCAATCGACACCGAATTCCTCGTTATTGGTGAGTGACAACTGGCCAATGACGGTGCTCAGCGCCACTTGCGGCGCCTTTACGTCCATTTCGTCCAAAAGCTTTTCCACCTTCACGACGACCTCGCGATTGCCGAGGATGATGATGGAATTTGCGCGCTGATCGGCGATGAGCTTGGCGTTTCCGATAGTGACCGCTTTGGGCGCAGTGTCCACCGGTTGAGTAGAAAGTTCTTCCGAGATGTTCAGTGTGTTGCCGCCAGCAGTACCTGTATCACCCCCGGTGAAGGGAGTTGTCCCCGAGTAACCTGACCCTGACCGGCGCTGTTGTTGTTGTCCTGCAGGCGAAGCTCCAGGAGGCGCTAGGGCTCCACCCGCGCCCGCGCCACCGCCACCACCTTCTGTTCCCGGTTCAGTCAATGCCTGCACAAGCACTGGCAAAACTTCGCCGGCGGAAATGTATCGCAGCGGTCGGGTGACGGGCTTTCCAAATTCAACATTGGCATCGAATTCGTGGATCAACTGACGAATGAAAGGCATGTTGATCGGACGCGTCACGATGTGAATCCGATTCGTGCGCACGTCCGGAGTAAGTTTGATCTTTCCGACGATTACTGCCTCTTCGGACAGCAGACCACCTCCAGCTTCTACTGGCATTGGTTGCGGCACCGCTCCCGGCACCTTCACTGATCGGACCCCGGGCTGGCCTGGCGTCTGATTTCCCTTTTCAAAAACTTCATTCAGCATGTCGACGACTTTGCTGGCGTCGGCCCGCTCCAGCTTGATAAACTCGCTCACCACTTCCGCAGGAGCGACGTCCACTTGTTCAATCACACCAGCAAGCTCTCGAATGATGTCGGCATTCTGCGTCACCAAAAGACTGGATGATTTCGGCAGAGCCAGAATATTGATCGTGCCCGAGCTTCCCTGAAAATATGCCATCAGCACTTGCTGAAGCTCCTGAGGGTCCGCGTATTGCAGCTTGAACAAGAAACTGACTACCGGGTTCCCCGGCGGAATGTCAGCCATGTCAGAAATAATCGGAACCGGGGCTTTGCGAGGATTCTGACCAGCCCCGACCACGTCGATGATGTCGCGTCCAGCGGGAACGAGCGAAATTCCATTCAGCGCCATGCTTATCTCGATGATCTTGATTGCCTCCTCGCGCGACACGTCTTTGGCGATGAAAATGTTGACCTTGCCCTGCACAAAATTATCCATCACCAGCTTCTTACCGGTGAGCTGCTCGTACAGATGCAACACATCGACTACATCGCTGTTTGGAAACTGAAGCCGTACGGTTGCTGGCGCATTGGCAGGAGCTGGCGGGTCTGCCGGTGGTGGATCAGTTACTTTAGAAGCAGGCGTCTCTCCCGGTTGCGGTACCTTGACAGGCCGCACTCCCTGGGCACCCTGTGGTGCGCCTTGAGCAAGAATCAACGTCGCGTTGGCAAATACGAGGATCACCGCGCCCGCAACGCATGAGCGTAGCGATTTGGGCAGGGCGATGCAGAAAAACCGGTGCACAGTCTTATCTGGGTGGATTGGCGACGCTAGTAGATTTATGAAACCCGTCAACGTATTTCCCTCAGTTGAACAATCCTTCACTGCTCGCGCTGAATGAGACAAAGCCTCGTAGCTTACTACCGATCCCCTGCGCCGCAAGTGCTCGGCCCTTCGAATCCGCGAAGCACGTCTGCCGTGGCGCACCGGTTGCGACTCGGGCGTACGATCGCGATTACCTCGTGTATTCTGGCAATGCCGATCGCTGGCACGGCGCTCGGCGGAATCCCAAACGACATTCCTCGGATCCGTTCTGTTCTTCACGCACAAGAGCAAGCCTGGAACCGCGGCGACATTGACGGATTCATGAACGGCTATGCGCGCTCACCGTCGACTGTTTTTGTTTCAGGCGATGAAGTCAGACGCGGTTGGGACATAGTCCGCGAGCGGTATCGAACCAAATACTCCAACCGAGCGAAAATGGGGACGCTTACTTTTTCAGAGCTTGAGATCACTCTGCTGTCCCCTGACGCCGCTGTGGTGCTCGGTCACTGGAGCTTGAAACGCGCAAAGGACCGACCGCATGATCGCTTCACCCTGATTTTCAAACGCCTGCCCGAAGGCTGGCGCATCGTGCACGATCATACGTCTGCGGCGCCATAAACGTGATTTGTCGGGCGTCTGTGTCAGACGCCGGCGTTTCACAGAAACGCCCTACAATTCACGCAGCTTCACGAGAAGCTTCTCGTGAATGTTATCGAAACCGCCGTTACTGAAAACTACGACGACATCTTTTGGACGAAGCAACGGAACAATTCGCTCCGCAATGGCATCGGCATTTTGTTCGTAGAACGCAGGCCGGCCGGCCCTGGCAATTGCAGCCACAACTCTCTCCGGTTTTAGTCGCTCGTTCTCGGGTATCTGTTCCAGCTTGGCCACCTGAGAAATAAAAACCCCATCGGCCAGTTTTAACGCTTCAGGAAGTTGCTGTTGAAACACTGCACGACGGGTCGTATGCACATCGTAAAACCTTGCTGCCATCGCGGACATTGCAGCATTATGAACATTGAATTCGCCGACCAGCGGAATTTCGAAAGTGTCTTCCCCGAGCTTGAACCGCGAACCTTCGGGCGAGTAAGCGACCTCACGGATCCGTTGCGCGCAATTTTTAGAGAAACCGACCTCGATCATCTGCGCCAGGCAATCTTTGGCCACCTCGACGCAATTGGGATCGTCGCCGTTCAACAGCACCATTCCATTCTGAGGAACAATGTTGAGCAAACGCCGGAAGCTCAGCTTGATTTCATCGAGATTCTTGAAGATGTCCGCGTGATCGAACTCGATGTTGTTTACGATCACGAGTTCCGGCAGGTAATGAACAAACTTTGAGCGCTTATCGAAAAATGCAGTGTCGTACTCGTCGCCTTCAATTATGAAATACTTCGAATCGCTCAGCCGCGCGCCCTGGCCGAAATTTTTCGGCATGCCGGCAATCAGATAACCGGGCTTGCGCCCGGCTTTCTCCATAATCCAGGCAAGCAACGCCGTGACGGTTGTTTTACCGTGCGTCCCTGTAACGACAAGGTTATGTCTGCCGCGCAGGAAATAATTCTTCAGCACTTCCGGCAACGAGAGATAAAACAGTTTTCTATTCAGGACGGCTTCCACTTCCGGATTCCCGCGCTTCATCGCGTTGCCGATTACCACCACATCGGTGTCGGGCGGGATATTCTCTGCGCGGTAGCCTTGCTTAAGTGCGATCCCTTTTTCCTGTAGAAATGTTGACATCGGAGGATAAACATTTTCGTCCGACCCGCTGACTTTAAAGCCGCGCTCTTGCAGCGCGGCCGCCACCGAGGCCATTGCCGTCCCGCAAATTCCGAGGAAGTGAAATTTATTCGGTGCTTCCTTCACGCGAGTTCTTTACTGCGCGCTAGCCGCTTTGGCTAGCCATCATCTGTCATCTGTGATGTCCTTCGCCGTTCTGCGCGGCTCAGGATCAGCACATCATTTTTTCTGGAACACCTCCACCGCCTCCCATGCTTCGTCGGGCGGGGTGCGTTCGTACTCCAGTGAGCGGCTCAGATACATTTTCGCCAGGAGGTCGTCGGGATAAAATTCCAGGAAACGTGAAAACAGGATCTTGGCCTGAGTGAAATCACGGGCCCGGAATTTCTCGAATCCCTCTTCGTAGCTTTCGAGCCACTTCAGCAATTCCGGATCGACGTCCTCATTTCGCGAACCGATGAACGTGAACACGTCCACCGGCTTGGTTTTGCCTTTCACCTGAACCCGTGCGACGGAACGCAGATAGACCTCCTCTCGCACGAGCTCGGTCGCTGAGGCGCCAACAAGAATATCGACGCCGTAGACCCGTGTAAGACCTTCCAAACGTGATGCCAGGTTTACTGCGTCGCCAATAACAGTGGGATCCATTCGCTCCTGCGAGCCAATATTGCCAACGATCACCTCGCCTTGATTGATGCCGATGCCCATGCCAAGGCCCATCCGGCCTTCACTGCGCCATTTCTGATTGAGCTGTGCCAGTTCCCGACGCATGCCGAGTGCCGCGCGCGCGCAATTCTTTGCGTCCTGTGCCGTACCAAGGCTGCGGACATTGCCCCAAACAGCCATGATGGCATCACCAATAAATTTGTCGAGTGTGCCGCCATCGTTGAAAATGACCGAAGTCATTCGGCTGAGATGCTCATTGAGCTGCGAAACCAATGCCTCCGGATCGGCTTTTTCTGACAACGTGGTGAAGCCAATCAAGTCCGAGAACAAAATCGTCACCGGAACGCGAACACCTTTGAGTGAGCTATAGTAGCTGTCCGGGTTGTCCAGAATTTCCCTGACTAAATTTTTCGAGACGTAGCGTTCCAGGGTTCGCCGGGTCCGCAATTTCTCCAGCCGCTCGAGGATGTATTCGAACCCGAGCGAGAACGATCCGCTGAGGACGAGAGCCGTTAACACCGGAACGGTGAGTAGCAGCAACCCCGTTTTATCGTAAAGCAATCGCGCCATTCCGAGATAAGCGGCCGTAATCGCCACAAGCGCGCCAAGACAGATCAGCGGTTTCCGCACCAATGCGACAAGCGAACACGCAATAAGTCCCGCTGCGGCCACGAGCGTCAGGCCAACTTTCCGTGGTGTGGGCCGTAAAAACTCGTGAGCAAGCGCTGCAGCCATAGCCTGCAAATGCAGCTCCGGACCCAATGTCGTTGGGCTGATTGGGGTGTCGACGACATCGTGCAACACCTGCGCAGATGGTCCGACCATTACGATCTTGTCCTTGAAAAATGCCCCATTGGCGTAATTCGCCTGCCACAGTTTGGGATCGAAAACTTCATAGAGCCGGTGCGGTTCGAATGCGTCCGACGCGGTGAAACGAATCATGTAGCCGTGAAAATCGCGCGGCACATCATTGCCGTGGCCAATTTTAGTCAAAGCGCGAGCGGAAAGAGATTCATAAACTTCTTCGCCAGGATGCGGCGGCAAGCCCGCGAGTTCCCGATTCGTCACGCGATAACTCACAGCGCGAACTTTTCCGTCGATCACATCCGGCCAGAAATTCACGAACCCGACACGGTCATCCAGGAGTTGCGGCGGCGGAATCAGCACACTGTTCGGCGTAGTCGCCTGCACCACGCCATTCTCCATATCGAAATTGGCACCGAGGACGACCTTGTCGTGGTAACGATCGAGCGCGGCGTGAAATGCCGGGTCACCATCATTGGGCGGATTAAACATCAAGTCGAAGATCACCAAGCGCGCACCCGCTCCAAATAGTCGATCGAGCAACAGCGTCCAAACTTCGCGCGACCACGGGAACGGCCGCTCAGTCAGGAGTTGAAGAGCCCGGTTGCCTTGGAGTTCTTCTGCGCTGAACGCCGTCAACTCCAACGTGCCTTGATCAAGTCCGAGAAAAACGAAATCCGGAGGCGGCGCGCTTTTTCGCCCCTCCTGGCGAAGCAAATCTTCAAAGCTCTGCTCGCCACGCCACGGCGTGGAAATGAACGGCGCACTCGGAAAGAAATGACCGACAAAAATCAGACCGGTCCAAAAGAGACAAATCAGCGTCAGGACCAACAACCGTACCCGGCCAAACCGATGCATGCGCGATTATTATACCAGAACAATGCGGAATGACAGGTGATTAGTAAAACGTGAGAAGTGAGATCTGAGACGTCCACGGTTGCAGAATTCGCTTCTCACTTCTCACGAATCACTTCTCACTAGTTCGTCATATGCCTGACGACGCCCCGCTGACCTGCCCGCGGTGCAACGTGCCGCTGAAAGAAGTGCGCACTTCCGGCGGAGTTTTGTACGCGTGCGGTGGGTGCGGCGGTCGCGCGGTGACCATCGAATTGCTGCGCAAACGTTTCACTGCCGAATCCATCAATCCGTTGTGGCTGCATGCGGTGCGAGGCGAGGGGCGCTTCGGCCTCACATGTCCATCCTGTCGCCAACCGATGATCGACGTCGCTTTATCAGACCGAGCCGAAATCAATGTCGATGTTTGCCAGCACTGCCATCTCATTTGGTTTGACGCGCACGAAGTTGACACTCTCGTTCCGCGCCAGCCACCGCCACGCGCTCCAGAGCTCCCGCAAAAAGCACGCGAGATGCTCGCCATGGCCGAAGTCGAACGGCTGTCCAAACAGGCCGAGGGCTCGGACTCTGACAGCGCCCCGCCCGAGGAATTGTGGAAACAGATCGCCGCGTGTTTTGGATTACCAGTCGAATTTGACGAACCAGAAGAGCAGCGAAAACCGTGGACAACGTGCCTGCTTTCGGCCGCCATCATTTGCGCCAGTCTTCTTGCCTTTCCACACCTGCTCGAAGCTGTTCGACGTTTCGGATTGATTCCAGCGCAGGCGACACGGCTCTACGGTCTGACGTTCGTCACATCGTTCTTCGTTCACGCAGGCATAATTCATCTTGCGGGGAACATGTATTTCCTACTGGCATTTGGCCATGCCGTGGAAAATTTTCTGCGACCGCTGCGATATCTGTTGCTTATTGCAATGGCGGCAATCATCGGTGACCTGGCGCATATCGCTCTGGATCCTCGCTCACAGACCCCATGTATCGGCGCCAGTGGCGGCATTGCCGGAGTGATTACGTTCTACGCTCTGAATTTTCCGCGGATGCGGCTTGCTTTTCTGATGCGCTGGGGATTCGTCTGGTTTCACTGGATCCGATTACCTGCTTGGTTCGTTTTCGTTCTTTGGATTCTCTTCCAACTCATCGGCACTCTTGAGCAGAGAGCAGGCATGAGTTCTGTTTCATCGGCAGCGCATTTAGGAGGAGCGGCGGTGGGCGTCCTCGCATGGGTCCTTTGGCGCGGATCCAATGACGCAGGAATCACGAAACAAGCGTCAGTGCTCGATTGATTAGTCGACTTCATTTGTCGTTCGCCACTTGAAATCGGTTGTCATTTTGCGTTCAGCATTTACTTTCCCGCCCGCGATCTTTCCGCCTATTCCGCGTGCGTGGAATGAATCAGTGAGCGAGGTGGGAAAGATCGACAACAACGGAAGAACAGCTCGCTGAACGAGGAGCCCCACGCGATTTTTGGGGCAAACAACAATGCCAAGAGCCACTAATGCCCCGGCTAGCCGGGCGCGCCGTAAACGAATCTTAAAAAAAGCCAAAGGCTACCGCGGTCGCCGTTCCAAACTTTTCCGCTACGCGAAAGACGCGATCATGAAAGGGCAGTATTGGGCCTACCGCGACCGGAAAACGCGGAAACGCACCTTTCGTTATCTCTGGATTCAACGGCTAAATGCGGCTGCACGCGCCAATGGAATGAACTACAGCCGTTTTGCGGAAGGATTGAAAGCCGCAGGCATTGGCCTCGATCGGAAAATTCTTGCCGATCTCGCCGTTACTGACGAAGCGGCATTTAAATCGATTGTAGATCAAGTAAAGAGCGCGCTGGAGAAGAAGAATAAAAAGGCGGCGTAGCGGCCATGTCTCACCCGCTCGAACAACTCCGCGATGAAGCGCTTCGCGGAATCGGTTCCGCGCCTGACGAGCAGGCGCTCGAGTCCGTACGCGTAAAATATCTCGGAAAGAGCGGCAGCGTTTCCGCGTGGGGCGAGCAAATGAAAATGTTGGCAAAGGAGGAGAAGCCGGTCGTCGGTAAATTGCTCAACGACGTTCGCAATGTCGTCACCGCGGCAATCGAAGCGCGTGTACAACAATTTCGATCGCAAAGAGAATCGGGTGCGCTCGCGAAAATCGACATCTCGCTTCCCGGAACGCCGCGGGACATTGGCGCATTGCATCCGCTGACCCAAATGTGGGAGCGCTCGATCGAAATTTTTCGTCGGATGAGCTTTGCGCTCGCAGATGGGCCGGATATTGAGGACGAATGGCATTGTTTCGATGCGCTCAACACGCCGCCCGAACATCCGGCGCGCAACGAGCAGGACACATTTTATTTGCCGGACGGGCGATTGCTGCGCACGCACACTTCGACCGTGCAAATCCGCACCATGCTAGGCGCGCCGCCGCCGATTCGCGTGATCTCGCCCGGCGCCGCGTATCGCCGCGACGAATTGGACGCAACGCACAGCCCGCAGTTTCACCAGATCGAAGGTCTTTACGTCGATGAAAACGTCAGCGTCGCCGATTTGAAAGGCACGCTCGAGTTCTTCATGCGCGAATTGTTCGGTGCGGATACAGCAGTGGAGTTTCGGCCTCACTTTTTTCCGTTCACTGAGCCAAGCCTGGAGGTTTACGTAAAATCGAAAGCGCTCAAGGGCGGTGAGCGCTGGATCGAAGTCGCCGGCTCAGGTGTCGTGCATCCTGCCGTTTTCGAGCAGGTCAACAAAGCGCGCGGCGACAAAGCCTACGACCCGGAAAAGTGGAGCGGCTTTGCCTTCGGTCTGGGTATGGATCGTCTCGCAATGATTTTGTTCGATATCCCCGACATCCGCCTCTTCGGGCAAAACGATTTGCGGTTCCTTCGCCAATTCGCATGAAATTTTCAGTTAATTGGTTGCGCGAATTTATCGATCTTCCAAAGACTCCGGAAGAGATCGCCGATTTGTTGACGCGCGCCGGAGTCGAGACCAAAAACATCGAAACGCGCGGTGCGAAGATCGAGAAGGTCCTTGTTTCGCAAATTACCGCATCGTCGCGCCATCCGAATGCCGATCGGCTCACCGTTTGCGAAGTGGATGATGGGAGCGCCACGAAACGACAAATCGTTTGCGGCGCCACCAATTATAAAGTCGGCGATAAAATTCCGCTGGCCCTCCCAGGCGCGAAATTGCCGAACGGGACCGAAATTCGAAAAAGCAAACTGCGCGGCGTCGATTCGGAAGGAATGCTGTGCAGCCCCATTGAGCTCGGCCTGGGCGAAGACGCCTCGGGCCTGTTGATTTTGTCGCCTGAAGCAAAAGTTGGCGCGCCGATTACCGATCTTTTTCCAAGCGATACGATTCTCGACGTCGAGATCACTCCGAACCGCGGCGATTTGCTCAGTCATTTTGGCCTCGCGCGCGAAATCGCAGCGCTCACCAGCAAGAAACTGAAGTCGACGCCCCGCGAAGCCAAAATTCCCGTCAAAAAAACCGGCGTGACGATTAGCGCGACACGTGAGTGTCCATTTTTCTCTGCGCGTAGGATCGACAACGTGAAAGTCGGACCGAGTCCGCAGTGGTTGCGCGCGAAAATTGAGAGCGCTGGCGTCCGTTCGATCAACAACATCGTTGACATCTCGAACTTCGTGATGCTCGAACTCGGACAACCGACGCACGCGTTCGACGCCGATAAGTTGAGAGGCGACATCAACGTCCAACTCGCGCTCGATGGAGAAAAGTTTCTCGCACTCGACGGAAAGCCATACTCGCTGAAACCGGACAATTGCGTAATCGCCGATCAAGAACGCACCGTGGGAATCGGTGGCGTGATGGGTGGCGAGGAGACCGGGGTTACTGAGTCGACCAGGAATGTTTTGCTCGAGGCCGCCTATTTTTTGCCGGCGAGCATTCGGCGCACTGCGCAGGAGCTAAATCTTCCGAGTGACGCGAGTTACCGATTTGAACGCGGCGTCGACCCGGAAATGGTTCTGCGCGCGTCAGCTCGCGCAACGGAACTGCTTCAAGAAATTACGGGCGGGACTGCGGCGAAGGAAATTCACGTAGCCGGCGAGCTCCCGTCGAATCCCTCTGACGTTTCGTTGATCTATGAAAAATGCGACCGTGTCGTGGGGATCGCGATCAAACCCAAAACGATCGACGAAATTCTCACGCACTTTGGTTTGAAGAAGATCAGCGCGGCCAAGATCACAAAATGGAAAATTCCAAGTTATCGGCGTGATTTGCAGCGCGATGTCGATCTTATTGAAGAAATCGTACGCGCTTACGGCGCCGACAAAATTCCGGGGAGAGACCGCAGCCGGTTCACTCCTTCAACTGCGGCCGATCGCGAGCACGATCTGGAAACACACATGCGCGAGCGACTGGTTGCGCGTGGACTTTTCGAAGCGCGCACTTCGAAATTAATTTCGCGAAACGCTTCGGCGTTCAGCGAAGGTGCAGTCGAATTGCGAAATCCGTTGAGCGAAGATCACGTCGCACTGCGGCCGAGCTTGATCGCCGGTTTGCTTGGAGTGCTGGAAGGAAATATTCGCGCGGGGGCCGAGAGCGTTTCGATTTTTGAAATCGGACGCGCATTCATCCCGCCATCGGGAAAGGAGGAACGACATCTTGCCCTTTTGCTCTGGGGAAATGTCGCTGGCGCGCCGAACTGGCGATCGCAGACAAAACGCAGCTTCGACTTGTTTGATCTCAAGGGCGCGCTCGAATGCGTTGTACCAAATCTTTCGTTTCGGCGAGGAAAATTCCCTGATCTCGCGGTCGCGGTCGAAGTTTGTTCCGGCCACCAGCTAGTGGGGTTGGGTGGTCAACTCTTGGCCGGCAAATCGGGCGCGCCCGGTTCGGTGCTCGTTGCCGAGCTGCACGCCGATCTCCTTTTGGCTACGGGCGAATCGGCAAGAAAATTTCGAGAACTCGACCGCTATCCAGCGATCAGGCGCGATATTGCGATGCTGGTGCCTGACGAAATCTCGCAGGAAAAAATTTTGCGCACGATTGGAGAACCGCGCGAGCCGGTTTTGGAAAGCATCGAGCTCTTCGATTTGTTTAGCGGCGGCGAAATTGGGGCGGGACGAAAGTCGCTCGCATATAGATTGACATATCGAGACCGAAGTCGCACACTGACGAGTGAGGAAGTGAACGCGGCGCACGCGAAAATTCGCGAGCGATTGCGGCGCGACCTCGGCGCGGAACTGCGCGAATAGTTCTTTGAGATTGAGAGCCGCTCGTTGAGGGTTGGGCAGGAAACCAGTGCTTTCCGTTCAACTCTCAGCCAGCGGCTTTCGAGTCCCGAATGTTTTTAACATTTGCCCTGCGATGTTCGCGATTGAGGTGACGTCCCCGAACCGATAGTTGACGAAATACGGAGGCTTGGTTGGTGCGGAAAATGACAGGCCTTGATTGGAAGTCAGATTCCGCGGCAACGGTCATCCACCCTTTCCGAAAAGGGAACGGGAGAATTCACCTGAACGGCACCGGCGGGGTAAAATTTCAAAACCCGGATCGACATTTCGATCCGGGTTTTTTCATTTAAGCATTAGAGCATTGAAGCGTAAATCAATGAAACGCGTTAAGGGTTCAACGCTTGGTAGTGGTACATTTTCAAACAAGATTCAAACTGTACCACTACCCAACGCTTCAATGAATTTGAACTTCATACACTAAGATCGATAATGCGCAGTGACGTGCGCATACTTCTAGCTCTCGAAGACGGCCGATATTTCGAGGGCGAATCTTTTGGCGCAACAGGCACGCGCGTCGGTGAAGTTTGTTTCAACACCGCCATGACGGGTTATCAGGAGGTGCTGACCGATCCCTCGTATCGCGGACAGATCGTGGCGATGACTTATCCCTTGATCGGAAATTATGGGATCAATTGTCTCGATCAGGAAAGCTCTGCGCCCCATGTGCGTGGATTCGTCATAGAAGAATTGACAGATATCCCGAGTAACTGGCGCTCCGAAATGTCGCTCAATGAGTATCTGCAAAAATGGAATATCCCAGGCGCGCAGGGAATCGACACGCGCGCACTGACGCGGCATTTGCGCACCCGCGGTGCAATGAAAGCATGTCTGACGACTGAACAGATTTCGCCGGCAGAAGCGACGCAACGAGCGATTGAAGGCGAGGGCGTGATCGGGATGGATTACGTCCGGGAAGTATCAACAAACAAAATTTACCGCTGGGACCCGGAGGACAAGTTCAGCGCGCCGTGGTCGATTGCTGGTAATGGGGAAACCAAACGCGCACTGCCGCCAATCAAGTTTCAAGTCGTCGCGTACGACTATGGTATCAAGCGAAACATCCTGCGCCTGCTTCGCCAGAAAGGCTTTGCAGTTACCGTCGTCCCTGCATCGACGACTGGCGAGGAAGCGTTGGCATGTAATCCAGACGGAATTTTTCTCTCCAACGGCCCCGGCGATCCCGCGGCGCTGCCTTACGCGCACGAAACTGTTCGCGATTTGATGGGCAAGAAGCCGATCTTCGGAATCTGTCTTGGTCATCAGATTCTCGGTTTCGCGTTCGGCGGATCGACCTTCAAATTGAAATTTGGACATCGCGGCGCAAATCAACCAGTAAAAGATTTGCACACCGGCAAAGTAGCCATCACTGCGCAAAATCACGGGTTCGCCGTCGACGCGGAGTCGCTGCCCACAGATGTGGAAGTAACTCACATCAACTTGAACGACCGCACGGTTGAAGGAATGCGCCACAAGGGTTTGCCGATCTTCAGTGTGCAATATCATCCGGAAGCGGCGCCCGGCCCGCACGACGCCTTGTATTTTTTCGATCAGTTCGCAGATTTGATCGAAAAACAAAGGTAGGCCGCGATCGCGAGGCGCGCCGTTAGGAACGCGCTTTCCACTCCCGTGGCTATTGACCAGCAGACCCGTCAGCCGACATTTGTTCCATGATTAATTTACCAAACAATAAACCCAGCGTCTGGAGAGTTGCAGTGACTGCGACTTTCATTGCAGCGCTGGCATCCGCGCCGCTGGCAATCGCGCAGGAACACGAGCACAGCGATGCGGCTGCTTCGAAAGAAGTGACCGGCGAAGTGGTCGACATGATGTGCTACGTCGATCACAATGCCGTCGGCGAAAAGCATGGTCAGTCTTGTGGGGCAAAATGCATCAAAAACGGTGGGCCCGTGGGCATCGTCAGCGACGGCAAGGCCTATCTCGTGGTTGGCGAACACAAACCAATGAACGATCAGCTTGCCGATTACTGCGGCAAGACCGTCACTCTGAAAGGTAAACTGGCCGAGCGCGGCGGCATCGCCATGCTTGAGAATGCCGAGGTAGTGAAAAAGTAATTGTAGCCGGTTCGTTGTGCAAAACGCGTGCGTCGTCCACAGGGCGCCAGATCATTTGTAATACGGCCGAAGAGACGGCCGCAGCTTTCCCACTCGAAGAGCCGTTTCAATTTGCAAATCGGAGATGGGTGCATCGGAGATTTTGCGAATCTCGCCTGCTTCAAGCGCCGCGATCGGCAATCCATCACGAAACAAAATTCGGTTTGCAGTGAACGCTGCAATTCGAGGTCCCGGGGTGAGAATCCCGAGCAAATTCAGCGGGTCCGCGGCACTCAATGCAACTAGTTCACCGTTTGTCGGCGCTTTGCGAATGGCACGCAACAACCCAATGGCCTCGGGCAAGGCAAATTGTTCGCCGCTAATTCCGCCGATGAAATAGCCGCCGCGAATCTCGCCGCGCGCCTCCCATCGGCGATAGATTCGGCCGAGCTCGTACCAACTGACACCAAGACTTTCGCGCTCGAGTAATCGCCGAAACACAACGCCATACCGTCGTAATAGCACGCGTGCAAATTTCTCGATGGCCGTATCGCGCGCGGCACTCCCTGCACCGTTTCCCGATTGTTCTGACGAGACTCGTTCGCCCAGTAGCGACCAGCGGCCTGCAAACTCGATACTGGCCACATTCGTCTTACGCCGGCGCTTTCCAACGTTCCGCCCGAAAGTGGGGCGCTTGTTTGACGGAATGAGGAGCGCCCGCAATCCATCGAAACTATCTGACGTTACTAGGCCGAGCGCCGCAAGCTGCGATAGCGCTTCCTCAACCTGCGAAGGGAGCAGCCCGCTACGCCGCACAAGTTCCGAGAAGAACAACGCGCCACCGCTTCGCAGCGCCTCGAAGAGGGTTTGGTTCCCGATCGAAAGTTCTATCGCAGAATTCAACTGCGTAAGCCTCACCCACTCCTGTAGATTCTCGCGCTGGTAAAGCGCGATTGGACTCGACCGCAGCGGTGCCGACGCGCGCGCATTCGGATTGTGCGTCGCGCTCAAACGTCCCCAGCCGACACGACCAGAAAAACAAAGCCGGTCGAGCCATTCCGGATCGTAATCGGTAACGCGTGCTGGGAGCACCGCCGATTCCCAAGCCGCCAACGGCAATTCGGAACCGTCGAGTTGTTCCAATACGGACTGCAGACCTTCCGGTCCTTCCACGCGATGTTCTTGATCGGCACGCTGCCACGCGAACAGAAATCGATAGAAATCCTGAATCGAGACCGGCTGAATTTCCGCTCGGAGCCTGTCGATTGTGAGTCGATGAATCCGCGCGAGCAATCGACGGTCGCACCATTCCTGTTCGGTTGTACCGGGTTGAAATTTGCCCCGCAGAACAAAGCCTTCACTTTCGAGTCCGAGCAATCCGGTTTCAATTTCTGAAGGCGAAAGACTCAAAATAGTTTGCAACTGAGCGACGGTCATTGGGCCCGACACTTCCATTCTTCCACGCAGCATTTCGCGGATCGCGTTCGACCGTTCCCAATTCTGCTTCTGCACAGATCCGGGTGCGCTCAGTTGAGGATCGACATCGGCGCCTGGATAAATCGTTTTCAAGATCGGCAAACGCTCGACGCAAACCCAAAACTTCTTATCGCCGACTCGCAATTGCGCCGCGCGCTTGTCCGCGATGAGCTCGTTTTGCAACTGTTCTGCGCCAGCGCCGTTGCCCTCGTGATGAACTGTTCGCCGCACTTCCTCCGGCGTCATCACGCCGAGTAGCATCAATGCGTCATGCAATTCATCTGCATTCGTCGCTTCAGGCCATGCTTCCTTTTGCACTTTGTAGATTGCAGCGGTGTCGAGAACACCTAGCCCATCACTGCCATTCCTCTCCGATGCGCGCCGCGTGTAAACCGCCTGGGTGCGACGCTCTTCTAGCGGCGCATTATCCAGAAACGCGTACGGCCGCGCATTTAGAATCTCAGAAGCGAGCGGCGACGGCTCGGGCAAATCGCGCGCAATGCAGCAGATCTCTCCACTCTCGATCCTGCGCAAAACCTCTTCCAACCCATCGATGTCCATCGCCTCGGTGAGGCAATCGTCGATAGTTTGTTTCACCAGCGGGTGATCCGGAATTTCACGGTCCCCAACAATGTGCTCAAGGCAGGCGAGTTGATCGGGGAAAACTGCGGCAAGAAGATTTTCTGATTCCATCCGTTGCAATGGCGCCGCGATCTTTGCGCCACCCCGAAACCGGGGCACCGCGAGCGAGCGGGTCGCGTTCCAGCGCCAGCGAATGGTAAACATCGGCGCGTCGAGCAACGCTTGAACGAGCAGGTCACGCACCGTTTTGGAATTCAAGTAATGAAAAACTTCCTCGAGCGGAAACGAATGCTGTGTGCCTAGCGAAATCACGATCGCGTCGTCCGTCGCCGCCGCTTGTAACTCGAAATTAAATGAACGACAAAATCGTTTACGCAGTGCCAGGCCCCACGCGCGATTGATTCGACTACCAAAAGGGGCGTGCAAAACCAGTTGCATACCGCCCGACTCATCGAAAAAACGCTCCATCACCAGAGTTTCCTGCGACGGAATAACGCCGAGAGAACGATGTGTGTCCGCGAAATAGTCGGCGATCTGCTCCGCGGCACTTTGCGGCAACTGCAATTCCTTAGCGAGCCATTCACTAATTTTGTAGGTGAAGCTGTCAGCTTCCCCTACAGACAACTGCTTTTCGATTTCGGCACGCAAGTCGGACACAGCGTTCGACAACTCCGCCGTACGCGCCGGCGCTTCACCCAGCCAAAACGGAATTCCGGGCGGTTGACCTTTTGCGTCTTCTACACGAACCACGCCTGAGTTCACGCGTAAGATTCGCCAGGACGCGTTTCCAAGCTGGAAGATGTCGCCGGCCAAACTTTCGACCGCGAAATCTTCGTTCACAGTGCCGACGAAAGTTTCGGATGGCTCGAGAACTACTCGATAATCGGCGTTATCTGGGATAGCGCCGCCGGACGTCAGCGCGACGAGCCGCGCGCCACGGCGGCCTCGCAAACGATGATTCACGGCATCGTGATGGATCAACGCTGCTCGCCGACCGCGTTTTGTGCTGAACCCTTCGGCAAGCATGTTCACGACGTTGTCGAATTCTTCGTGCGTGAGATTGCGATATGACCAGGCTGAACAGACGAGTTCGAAGAACTTATTTTCATCCCAATCTTCTGCAGAAGCTGCAGCGACGATTTGTTGCGCCAGCACATCTAACGGTTTTTCTGGAATGCTGAGTCGATCGAGTTCACCGCGACCGACGCAACGGAGTAACGCCGCGCATTCGATCAGTTCGTCACGGCTCAACGGGAAAATGCGACCTTTCGGTAAGCCGCCGCGCTGATGCTCGGCTCGACCAACGCGCTGCAGTAAGGTGGCGATCGAGCGCGTGGTGCCGAGCTGACATACGAGATTAATTGAACCAATGTCGATGCCCAACTCGAGTGAAGCCGTGGCCACGAGCGCTTTTAATTCGCCGCGCTTTAACCGATCTTCCGCATCGAGGCGCAGTTTCGCAGAAAGACTTCCGTGATGCGATGTGACGGCATCGGCGCCCAGTAATTCACTCAAGTGATGCGTCACGCGCTCGGCCATGCGCCGGGTGTTAACAAAGATCAAAGTCGTCCTGTGCTCCTGAATCAACTCCGCCAGACGACGATAAATTTCTTCCCACACTTCATTCGACATAACCGCTTCAAGCGGCGAGCCGGGGAGTTCAATCGCCAGATCCAATTCGCGGCGGTGGCCAATGTCTATGATTTCACAATCAGGATTGCTGGCCTCGTCAACTCCATGAGCGCCGACCAAAAATCGAGCTACTTCTTCGATGGGCTTTTGTGTGGCCGATAGACCGATTCGCTGAAGCGGACTTTTTGTTAACGCAGCCAATCGTTCGACGCTCAGTGCGAGATGCGACCCTCGCCGATCATCGACGATAGCGTGAATCTCATCCAGGATCAGCGTTCGAACGGTACTTAGCATGCGGCGGCCGGAATCGGACGTGAGCAGCAGATAGAGGGATTCCGGCGTCGTGACCAAAATGTGCGGCGGCTTCTTGATAAGCGCCCGACGTTGTGCGGCGGTCGTATCACCCGTGCGAACTTCAGCGCGCACATCGAGTTCCTGACCATTCGTTTGGCCTAGCAACGCGCGAATTCCAGCAAGCGGCTCCTGGAGATTTTTGCGGATATCGTTGCTCAGCGCCTTGAGCGGCGAGACGTAAACGACTTGTGTTTCATCCGGCAAATTTCCCTCGGCGCCCTGCCGGAAAAGCGCATCGAGCGAAGCGAGAAACGCCGCCAGCGTTTTTCCGGAGCCTGTCGGCGCGGAAATCAGCACATGCCGACCGGATTGAATTGCCGGCCAGCCACGCGCTTGCGGTTCCGTCGGTGATCCAAACGTTTGGTCGAACCACCTGGCGACCGCGGGATGAAATCGTAACGACTGCATGAAAACAAAAACCGGAACCAATAATTTAGGTGCTGCGGCGAGAAAGAAAAGTTACGCATTTCTGTAGCCGCGTCTCTGTGAGACGCGCGGGCGCTGCGGTGAAAGAAATCCGATATCGCGCCTCGCATGGCGAAGCGGCTACAGACGCGTCCGCAGCGCGATCACTTCGCGCAGCATCCGTAAGCTGTCCCGGAAAAAACTAACTTTGCTGCCCTCGGCATGGTTCCACCGCACGGGAATTTCTCGAATTCGTAGTCCTGCGCGCTGCGCGAGATAAAGCAGCTCGACATCGAATGCAAAACCATCCACCCGCGCCGCCTCTAGAATCGGCCGGCAAACATCGAGCCGGAACGCCTTAAACCCGCATTGCGTGTCCCAAAACGGCAGGCCGGTTGCGAGACGCACCAGCAGATTGAAAACACGGCCTCCTTGTTCTCGCCGCCACGGTTGATGAATGCCAATCAAACTGCGGTCGAGCGCGCGCGAACCGAATGCAATGTCGACTTCGCCATTTGTAATCGGCTCGATGAGTTTTGGCGTCTCTGTGAGCGGCGTGGAGAGATCCGCATCAGAAAAAAGCCCGATCGGTTCTCGGGCCGCAAGCAATCCAGAACGCACGGCCGCGCCCTTGCCACGATTCGGGAAATTTTCCAGCAAACGCGTTTGGATCGTTGCCCCTTTCAACTTTTCGCGCGCGACGGCGGCAGTTGCATCGGTTGACCCGTCATTCACCACGATCAATTCGCTTGTCGGAGCATTCGCAGCGAGATAATCGATCGTAACCCTAAGCGTTTCGCCAATGCGCCCTTGTTCATTGAAGCACGGGATCACGATGGAGAACGGAGGCAGCATCAGAATCTTAAAGCGTTGAAGCGTAAACGGCATTGTCATTCGGAGCGAAGTGAAGAATCTCTAATTACTTCTTCGGACAACCCGAAGGTGAGAGTCCGAAATGTTCGCTTCGCTCAACATGACAAGGATGGCCTTAGCACGGTTCAACCGTGCAACGCTTCAACGAATCACGAGCTCATTTATAAATTTCGACCACAGACTTTCCATCTCGATCGACATACCCGCGATACATGCCGTTTGTATTAAATGGCAAAGCGATCTCGCCTCTTTTATCGATGGCGATCAAGCCGCCGGTGCCGCCGAGCTTTTTCACTGTGTCCAGAGCCACCTCCGCCGCTTCCTGCAATTTCATTCCGCGATATTCGATCAGCGCTGAAACCTCGTGAGCCGCGGCCGCACGAATAAAATATTCGCCATCGCCGGTGCAGGAGACCGCGCAAGTTTGGTTATTCGCATAAGTGCCGGCACCGATGACCGGCGTATCGCCGATTCGCCCCGGCAGCTTGTTCGTCGTTCCGCCGGTCGAAGTGGCCGCCGCCAGATTACCAGCCTTATCTAGCGCGACGGCGCCAACCGTTCCGTGTCGATCGTGTTCGGAGATAAAAAATTGCTTGTCACCGACGCCACCGTGCTTTTCCGATTCCTTGATTTTCTGCAACGCGTCCCAGCGTTGCTGAGTGAAAAAATATTTTTCATCGACAAGCGCGACACCGTTTTCTTTCGCGAATGCTTCCGCGCCTTCCCCAACGATCAAGACTGGACCTACGCGTGGCTCTGTGGTTGCAACATGCTCGGCTTTTTCCATGAGAAGGCGCGCGAGACCGATCGGGTTCTTGATGTGCCGCACACTGGCAACTGCGCCGGCTTTGAGCGTGTTTCCATCCATAACGGAAGCGTCCATCTCATTCGTGCCGGCACTTGTGAAAACAGAACCGCGACCCGCATTGAAGTGGGGATCGTCCTCCAATACGCGCACGGCTGCTTCCGTCGCGTCCAGACTTGATCCGCCACGCTTCAGGATTTCATAACCAGCCGTCAGCGCGCGCTCGAGTCCCGCGCGATATTCGCGCTCCTTTTCAGGAGTCATCGTGCTGCGCTCGATGGTTCCGGCGCCGCCATGGATTACGATTCCAAAATTCTCTCTTTGCATGTCTTGCTGATTCTCAGGGCGTTTTCCCGTTGCAGCTGTCGGGGACGCTGCCGGTTCTTGCGCAAGCGCCTCGAAAGCCTTCGGGGCTGCACTAAAGAGCAGGAAAGCAAAGAAGCAATTGGCTATGCAAGCGGCTGCAAGTTTCATCAGCGCAAATGTAACGCGGTGGCTCGTGGAATGTCGACGGGGTTCGATGGGCCGTTGAAGTAGCAGGCTGTTTAGTCGCGAGCAAGTTTGCGCTTTTCCCCATGGCGAAGTGAGGCAACTTCTCGTCCATGCCTAACGCTGACGCGCGCCGCACGCTACCGGGACCGCTGGAGGTCGTTGAAATCGAGCGCAGTTTTCTGCGCGAGGTCGGCAGTATTTTCTGGTTCATCACAAACACCTTCCAGGAAACGATGGAGCGCATGCAGCAGGGGCGCGCCCCGTTTCGCGCAGCGACTTTCTTCCGTCAGACCGTACGCGCCGGTGTAGACTCGGTGCCTCTGGTAGGGCTGGTGTCGTTCTTTCTCGGACTGACCATGGCGTTATTGACCGGATATCAGTTGCAACGCTTCGGGACCCAGCGGCTGATTCCCGGCCTGGTGGCCATTACGTTTACGCGCGAACTTGGGCCGCTGCTCACCGGCATCATGCTTGCAGCGCGCATCGGCGCGGCGTTCACTGCGGAATTGGGCACGATGCGAGTCAACGAGGAAGTCGAAGCGGTCGAGGCCATGGGCATCGGTCCGCTGCGGTTTCTGGCCGCGCCGCGAATGCTCGCGTTGTTTCTGCTAGCGCCATGTCTCTCAACGGTTTCGAACATCGCAGCGGTTTTTGCGAGCAGCCTGGTTTGTAAAGCGTATTTCAGCATCGCCTTTCCGTATTTTCTCGATCTGGTAAAAGATTCATTGCTCATCCGCGATATCATCACTGGCGTATTGAAGAGCTTCATGTTCGGCCTGCTCATCGCCTCGATCGCCTGCTACCGCGGGTTGACTGTGAAAGGTGGCGCGGCTGGAGTCGGCATCAACACCACCTCCAGCGTTGTTACCGCCATAACGACCGTGATCGGCTTCGACACGGTTTACAACGTCATTTACACCAACTTCTATCCGACGTGAGCACGAACTCGCACATGGTTGAGCTACGCGACGTGCGTATGCAGTTCGAACAAAAAGACGTGCTCGAAGGGGTCTCACTCGACGTCCAGCCGCAGGAGCGTCTCGTGATCATGGGCCAGAGTGGAAGCGGCAAAAGCACGCTTTTGCGGCTGATCCTTGGAATACTTCGACCGGATGCCGGCTCGGTTTTTTTCAAACAGTTTGAGATCAACCGCCTTAACCGCAGAAAGCTTCAAGAGGTGCGGCAGCACATCGGAATGGTTTATCAATATTCGGCGTTATTAAGCTCGCTCACTGTTCGCGAGAATGTGGCACTGCCCTTGCAAGAACTTACCGACAAATCACGGAGTGAGATTGACAAAATCGTTGACGAAAAACTCGAGCTTGTAGGGATGCGAGACACAAAGGACCTGCTGCCGGACGAACTTAGCGGCGGCATGCGCAAACGCGTGGCACTCGCTCGCGGGCTCGTGCTCGAGCCTGAGTTGATCCTGCTCGACGAGCCTTCGGCAGGACTCGACCCGGTCATTGCCACGGTTGTTGACGAATTAATTATCAGCCTGACCCAGAAATCGAAGGCGACCTCAATCACGGTGACACACGAAATGGAGAGCGCCTTTCGCATCGCCACCCGAATGGCTATGCTGTACGAAGGAAAGATTATTGAAGAAGGCGAACCCGAAAAATTTAAACAATCCAAAAACCCAGTGGTCGCACAGTTCTTGAGCGGCAGCACTGAAGGCCCGATTCTGGAAGGCACACCCGATGCGATTAGAAAGAAATGAAACCCTGACCGGCTTGCTGGTGGTCGGCACGATCGGCGTGATCGCGTTCCTTCTGGTGTTGCTCGGCGCGCCGGGATTGTTTCGGCCGCTGGTGACGTACCAGGTGTATTTCGATAATGCCGCCGGGATCAAACCGGGCGCGGTCGTGATGCTCGCGGGGCGCAAGATCGGTCAGGTCCAGAAATTGTATTCGCCACTATCGCGTGCCGAAGAGAAACAGGCGCAGCAAGCCGCGGCGGCCATTCACCCGTCCGAAGCGGGAGCGAGCCCCTCTCCATCGCCATCTCCGCGGTTCGAAGCGCGCGTTGATGTGCAGGTCGACAAGAACGCCAGGCTTTACCGCGACGCCAAGGCCCAGATGATACAACTCGGTTTGTTAGGCGACATGGCCATCGACTTTACCCAGGGCACACAAGAGTCGGGTCGCGCAAAAGACGGCGAAATTTTCGCAGGCGAACGCAACCCCGATCTCGGCGAGGCTGCGGCAAAAATGCTGGAGGTCATCAAACCCGTTGCCAGCGAGGCGACCAACACCATGAAGGACCTTCAACAGACGGCCGAAAATCTCAATAAACTCACCGACCAAAATTCCGAGTTGAACCTCGCGCTCGTCCAGTTCAAGACATTCGGCGAACATCTTACCGATCTGACCGCGCCCGACAGCGCGCTCTCGCATTCGCTCACCAACATCCAAAAAATCAGCACCAGCCTTACAGAGAACAACAACATCGAGGTGACGCTGCGAAACCTGCGCGGCTCGTCAGAAAAATTAAAGGTAGCGACGACCGAGCTCGAGCCTGCGGGTACAAACATCAAGCAATTTAGCGAGACGATAAAAACTCAACCGTGGCGTCTCATCTGGCCCACGACAAAAAAATACGCCGAAGCAACGCCAACTCCCGCTCCTGGTCAGGGCACCATCACCGTACGCAAAACTGCAAGGGCCAAACCACGCCCACGCGGAACTCCCACACGCACGAGCAGCCGATAGGGGATCGCACGCGTCTCGCGTGCTGGTGATCGCGTCCTCGCGATCACGAACTTTATGTCGTCATTGCGCCTCGCTAACAAGTGGTCAGAGCGATTTGTTAGGCACTCTGCTCTAAGAATGGAAAGTCGAACAATGTGATCTCAGCGCTTATTAGGTCGCCGCCGCACTGATCGTCACATAGTATCCGTCTGGGTCCCGCAGTGAGAACTCCTTCGTTTGAGTGTGCGGGTTCACGTGGGACTCCTCTTCGAAACGGTCGACGAGAGCGCGTGCCCTCTTCAGGGCCATCTCGTAGTCGTCTACGCGGAAAAACAAGAGGAGCCCGTTGCCAGGTGACGCCTCATCCGGGCTCATCAACGAGGGATGTTCGTGCGCGCCCCACTTGTGAAGGCAGAGCAACACGGTTCCATCCGTATCCAGGATCTGACCAAAGTAGTCATGGCCCGGAGACGTCTCGGGCTGGCCGAAAAGCGACTGGTACCATTTGAAACTACTTGGCACGTCTCTTACGCCGATGATCGTCCAGGTACGTTTCATCGCATTTCCGCTGTCAACCTAACGAATCGCGCATGAGCTGCGTGGTGCGGCGGCGGTCGCCATTAAGACAGACCCTTCCCTTTCAAGCCGCCGCCGCGCCACGTCAGTTCCATGCGCTGGATAGGCGGCACCGCTTTGGTAACCGTTGGGTACACGCGTTTGGCCGGCGAAATACTCTCCATAGGCGCCTCGACCATGAAAAATCATAGGGTCGAGACCGCTCGGCCGCTGTTCACGATACAATCTACGAAAAGTCTCATTGCGCTGCTTCCAGTCATGAGCGTCCCCAGGTAGCCACGGTCCCGAGGTTGGCCATCAACCCGACGACGTAGAGCATCTCCGGATCATGCTCTATGTCGTTGGCTACAGTACCATAGACGTGCGTGAAAGTCTGCTGGAGGTGATCCTGCGTGGCTTGATCCTCATCGAAACCGGTGATGTGCTTCGGTTCGATGAGGCCATACCATGTCAAGAAAAGAAGGTGGAGGACGAGTTCCCGATCTCGCTGGCCCTGTTCCCAAGCATCCTCCAGTTCCAATGCTTGCGGTGGGATCGGCATGTGCGGTGCCGCTAACTAGGGGTTATACGGAATTTTTCGGCCTAATTCTATTATAGACCAACACCTCAAATTGTGGCGAAATCTATCGAGAATTCCTGCGCCGGAATCGAGCTATGACCCGTAACTCTTGGTGAATTTCTTCCTCGATTCTGTCTCGGGTTCAGCTGAACTGATCGGGGCCGATGCTTGCGCATCGGCTGAGGACGGTTGTTCCCCGGGTCCTGGTGGCGGCGTCGGCGGCTCGGCTTCGGGTTGCGCCGCGGTTTCCCGCGCGCCCGCCCCTGAAGCTTCCACAAACGCCATCTGCAAATTAGAAAGCGTGTTGCGCAGGACGGTGGCTTCTTCGTTCGTCAGGTTGCCGCGCGTTTTTTCCTGGATCATGGCGAGCTGATCGATGAACATTCGGGCGAGGTCGAGGTTCACTTCGGGTTCGCCGCTCTTTGGATTTGGAATCTGACCAAGAAACAACGCGGCGTTTTGCGCGTGCATGATGACAAATTCAATGAAGCGCTGCGAAAGCTCGCCGCTCAGGGTGGTTTTTTGGACTTCAGCCATAAAAGAAAGTGATCAGTGTTCGGTGACCAGTGATCAGTTGCGGCAGTATATCACGAACGAGTTCGCTCGTCACACGTCAGTAGCCTGTCCGCCGTAGTCCCTGGCGAAGGCGGATCACTTTTTCTCTGGCGGTCGCACTGTCGCCAAAACGTACGGTTGATCACGAAAATATTTCGCGGCTACTTGCTTAATATGCTCAGGCGTCACCGAGTTCACGTCGTGCTCGAGCCGTTTGTAATAGTCAAAGCCCAAACCATACAGCTCGTCGAGTGCGCAGTGATACCCGAAAGCGTCATTGCTTTGATTGGCAATCTCCTGTTGTCCAATCAATTTCTTTTTCGCTCGCGTTAGTTCTTCGAAGCTGAGCCCCTCATTTGCGAGCTTGTAGATTTCATCGAGCAACGCGGTTTTTACCGGTTCGATTTTTTGCGGGTCGGTACCGAGATAGAATGCGAAAAGTCCCGGTACCAGACCCTGCATCTGACTCGCGCCGACGTAATAGGCCAGACCCATTTGCTCGCGAATGCGGATGAAAAACCGCGATCCCAGATCGCTGCTGGCTTCATCGATTAATTCCAGCGCGTAACGGTCAGGGCTCGACAAACTCGCGCCGCGAAACCCGACCATGAGCACGCCCTGTGCTTTGTCTTTGCGGCTCTCAACGGTTTCCGGTTTGACCAGAGGCGTCGAAGGTTTTGCATCCGTGAGTGCGAGCGCACCGGGCTTCATTTTCCCAAGCGCTTCCTCGACGAGCTGCTTTACTGCGGTTGCCTTGACATCGCCAAAGACGAAAATGACTCCGTTTTTCCCAACGACGTACCGATCCCGAAAGTCGATCAAATCTTTTTGCGTTAATCGCGGGACCGAATCAGTGGAACCGTTCGAACGCAGCGCGTACGGATGCTGCGCAAATAACGCCTGTCGCATGATGTTGCGAGCGACCGCGGCCAGCTGCTCTTCCTCCTGTTGGATCGCGGCGATCTGGACTTCTTTTTCGCGCGCGATCGCTTTTTCAGGAAACGTGGCATTGAGCAGCACATCCGAAAGCAGGTCCACCCCCAATTTCACATCCGGCTTCATGACTTCGACTGACACGCTAAAGCTGTTGTTACCGGCCTCGCCCGAAATCGAACCGCCTACTGCTTCGATCTGGTTGGCGATTTGCTCGGCAGTACGCGTTTTGGTTCCTTTCAACAGCACCTTGGCCATCAAACGGGTGATGCCATTTGTCTGCGGCGTCTCGGCCAAAAGACCGCCGCGAAAGACCGCGCCCATCGCCACGATTGGCAGACGAGGATCTTCACGCACCAGCAGTCGCAATCCATTCGAGAGCTCAAATTTTTGAATCTCACCCGCGGCGGTTGGTTTCGCGGTTTCGGCTTTGCCTGTCAGCGATCCTTTTGGATTCAACGAGACGACGGTGAGATTATTCTCCGTCAGATAAGTCGCGGCGACGCGTTTGATGTCGTCCAGCGTCACTTTCTGGACAGCATCCAGATAGTGCCGGCTGAAATTCAGATCGTGCGTGAGCAACCAGTTTGAGCCGATGTCCGACGCCTGGCCGCGCATGGTCGTGAGCGCGCCAAGATGATGACTCAGTGTGATCTTCTTTGCCTTTTCCAATTCATCCGCCGTGACTCCGATCGATTTCGCCTCATCAACAATGCGCAACGCGAGTTGCTCGGCTGCTTCGCGTTTCTTTGGGTCCACAGTGGCGTCGATACCGAACAACCCTGGATCGCCGGGCGTGTAAGAGAACGCTGAGATGCTGAACGCTAGACCGGCTTCTTCGCGCACGCGCCGATACAGGCGCGAGCTCCGTCCGTCGCCGAGGATTGTCGAGAGAAGATCGAGCGCGGGAACATCCGGATTTGTGACCTCCGGAATGTGCCAGGCGAGCGAAAGGTGCGTCAGTTCCGTGGAAAACTCCTGGTGCACTTCTCGCCGGCCAAGTTGCGGTGGTTCCGCAGGAACGAATACCGGCTTCAGCGATTTTTCCGGATAGGTCTTGAACAGATCGGCGAGTTGCTGCCGCACTTTTTCAGCATCGACATCTCCGACCACAACGAACGTGAGATTGTTCGGCACGTACCGCGTTTTGTAATACTGCATCACCTGCTCTTGCGTCAGCTGGTTGTAAATCTCGAGATCGCCGATGACCGGGAAGCGATAGGGATGCTGCTGGTAAGCCGTTGCAAATAGGAGCAGTCCCGCCATGCGATCGGGATCATCCATGCCCATGGCGAACTCGCGCCGGATGACTTCCTGCTCTTTCTGGTATTCTTCCGGAGGCAGAGTCGAATTCATCATCGCGTCCCCCAGAATGTCGAGAGCAGTGGTCACGCCGTTTTTCGGCACGTCGATCCAAAAAACCGTGCGATCGAAGGACGTGTAAGCGTTGATGTAGCCGCCTACGTCCTGGATTTTTTGCGCGATCTCATTTGTCGATCGTGTCTTCGTTCCCTTGAAGAGCATGTGCTCGAGAATGTGCGACAACCCTGCGCCCAGATGCTGGTCTTCGTAGATGCTTCCCGTGGCGCACCACGCCTGCACGCTCGCGACGGGCGCACTGCGATCTTCCTGAACAACGATCGTCAGCCCGTTTGGCAGAACCCATTTCTGCGCTGTGCTAGGTGGAAACGCTATGACGCCGGACCGCTCGGCTGGTGCAGCTTTCAAGTTGCCCATGCAAAGTAATAGAGCCGCTGGCAGAAACTTCGCTAGTGGTACGCGATACATTATTGATCGGATTGGCACATCGATCCCGGCGATCAGCGATCGTTGATCAGATGAGTGATAACCGACAGCCAGGGTGAAATTCCGTTCAACCTTTCACCTTCGTACCATTTATTTTCCTGATATCGCGGGCTTTCGTGCCGGCAAACGCGCCGGCGTTTTCACGGTCGCTGGCTTTTCCGGGGCGAATGGTTTTACAAACGCTTCTTTGAAATCATAGACATTTTTGAAATCTTCAATCGAATCCTCCTCGGTTTTTCCGAATACGCCGGCACCGATCAGATTAAAGACAATGTTCCCAATGTCCTCGCATGAACGCACTCCCCAGTTATCGAAGACGGTGATCACCATTGGTCCGAATTCCTTCAGTGCGTACCGCCGCACGCCGTCGAGCAATTCCGGGCCGGTCACGTGACGGACGCTAACGCCTTTGATTTTCTTCTGCTGCTTTGTCGTAAAATCGAGCGCGTCACGCAAAAAAACGTAGACGTCCCGTTGATAACGCGGATCGGTGGCAACAATCGAATCGAGAGCCTCGGCAAATCCAATCTTTTGCATCAACAGAAATGCGCGTTCATAACGCGCTGCTTGAAAGCTAATCGCTAAAGCCCGACAGGGCAACTGTTGGCCAAATGTTCATTCGTGTGGGCGGTCAATTTTCGAGCTGGTCCTCCAGCGCATCGACATACACCGTGAGTGGATCGCGTCGTTTTGATATCGAGAGCTGCGATTGATCGATGGCTTTGAGATAATCGGTGAAATTGCCGCTGCCGTTCTTCATTTGAGTCGCTTCGAACCAGTTCATGTAATCGTCAATGTCGCTCATCCGGGAGGCAAGTTGCTTGTGAGTGGTCTCCAAACGCGACAAACGCTTCACGATGCCTCTCCTCTTACCGCAGGCAAGTAGTGCGGCGATTTCGCCGTATTCACGCGCGATTGGACGCAAAACCGGATTCGCTTGAACAACAAACACGAGCAGCTCATGGCTAAGATCATTCAGCGCCATCTTTTCATTTGCAGAAGGCTTGCGTTTGGCGAGTTCGGCCACACTGGTCAGCTTGGGCGACCGATTCGCTTCGGAAGCTTTCACCTGCAACAGTTCACCAAGACGCCGCTCGCTTTCGACAAACGTGAGTAACTGGTAAGCCTGGAAGTTTCTCAACTGATGCAAGCTTGATTGCCAGGTTTCTTCCGCATCCGAACGCAGGAGCGGAAACTGCGCCTTCAAATCCGCTAGCGGATCGTTTGAGGCGTCAGACAGACGACCGATGTATTGCGCCAGGCGCGCAGCACCGTCCTTTGGCTCAAGCAGCATTTGCACGAGTGCAAGCGAGTACGCTCGGTACAGCACTCGCCCCGCAGAATCGAGAATTGCGGGGCGTTGCTGGAGAAATTTCTCCAGTGTCGGTGTGTTCTCCGTCGCGGTAAGGGCTTCGACTAACTGTCCCCGATCATGTCCGGGCGCCAGCGCCAGAGTGCCGTCGATCAACCAATCCGGCGGTTCGATGAACGTAGTGCCGGCGGCGAGTTGCGGTCGCTTTCGATAAATCATTTCCAGCAAGATCGCGCGGAGCAGTTCACGTTCGACCAAGGAGACATCGAGATCTTGCGAGAAGGTCACATCAAGCTGCAGCTTGAGTCCGAACCCAGTCTGGCTGAATCGCAACTCAGCGGCTGCCAGTTCCGGAAGGTTTGCCTGCTGCGGTTGCAAATTTAGCACGATAGGGACTGTCCAATTGTCGCGCTGCCGCAATAGCGCGAGAAGATTCGCTTTCGTTCGTTCTGCGGCATCGGAGACCGCGCCGCGCAGCACCGCATCAGCTCCGAAAACGATAAATTGGCGCGATGGACTCACACTCCGTTCTTGTGGCGCGGCACAAAACATGTGCGGAGCGAACACGACGCAAATGAGGAACGCAGCACGCTTCATGGCGATTAAGGCGCGATGATAAGCCCGATCGCTAGGCGCTAAAAGCAAAGAATCTATGCCAAACCCCAGTTGGTTGGCGGTTTCTAATTACACGTATCCCACTGCCCATCCGCGACAGGGTTCAGCGACGAATCAAGGTACGTCGCGTCAGTCCCAAGGTTCAAAACCGGTGGGTTCCCCCAGTCGGGGACAACCCCGATTACTTTGGGGCAGCGCTTATTGAGAGCGAAAATTAAAAGGAGGAAAGAGTTCATGAAAAGCAAAGGCTTAATCTTTATCAGTTGTCTGGCTGCCGGCGCGTTGATCGCGTCGCCTTCATTGGCAAAGCCGGCAAAGAAATCGGCAGGCAAGTCGATGTCGAAAACAACACGAATGGCTGCTCACACGACACAGGTGATGCCGGGCTATCGCTATAAACAAGATCGGCAAAACATAAGCTACCGCGCGGGCAACACCGGCTATTACGCGGGGACCCGCTACACCGGCACCCGCTCTTACGCTGGCCAACAATACAGCAGCACACGTTACTATGGCGGGACGCCTTATAATTACGGCCGTAACAACTATTACGGTGGCACGCAGTATTACAATGGGGGCTATTCGTACGGAAGCTATCCAGTGTGGCCGTACGTCGCCGCTTCAGTCGCGCCATACGTTGCGTCGTCGTTGTGGGCGCCAGGGTATTACGGTTATCCGTACTCGTCCTATGGAGGCTACCCCAACAACTACTCGTACTATGGCTCAGGCTATGGCTATGCTGGGTCGACCGTCGCTGCGGTGCAGCAGCGGCTGGGTCAACTCGGTTATTACCGTGGTGTAGTCGACGGAGCCATCGGGCCGCGAACGCGCTCCGCAATTGCAGCTTTCGAAAGCAGGCACGGTCTAATCGTGGATGGGAGAATCAGCCGTCCGCTTCTGAACAGGTTGGGGCTGGCTTAGTCAAAAAAGCAGAGGTAGACAAATAGACCGGCAGCGTCGGCGTGCAGATTCGCCGAGCCGCCGGTTTTTTTCTGTAACAGTCGATAAACGCAGGAGGTAGGCGCGTTGTTTTTTCTCGTGCCGCGAAAAAATAATGCGACTTTGGACGATGCACGGTGTCTAATGGTGTACAAATCTTACGAATTATGAATCATCCCAAAATTGTATTTTTCTTTGGTTGCCTTGTTGCGTTAATGCTCAGTGCACCAGTTCTCAATGCTGCGCCGCGCGGTGGCGGCGGTGGCGGTGGCCATCATTTCTCCTCAATGGGTGGGCGTCCTGGAATGGCGGGGCGTCCCGGAATGGGTGCCTGGGGAGGCCAGCG
>WNGC01000198.1_pt1 | contig 32183 bp, 20 predicted proteins | sample 5400051 | NCBI WGS metagenome assembly WNGC01 (sample SAMN13153368, study PRJNA577476) | soil metagenome | isolation source: 20 cm soil or saprolite under grassland replicate 2 | place: USA:California | collected 2016-06-15
GGAATGCGGCTTGAACCATCGGCAGCCGTTCCGTCGCAATCCACAGTCGCCCATCGAGTGTCGTCACGCGGCCGGCACTCATCAGACTGTCGTAGATTCCCTTCCACGACCTTTCCCGTCCGGCTTCGACGCTTGGCACGGCGCCCATCACGAGCAGTGCATCATGCAGCTCGTCCGCGGTTTCGGGATCGGGCCACGCTTGCTCTCGTACGAGGTCGATGGCCGCCTGATCGAGCTTCCCGAACTCCTCCGCCGTCTTCACGTCGAGGCAGCGCCGCGTGATCACGGCCTGGGTGCGGCGCTCTTCCAGCGGCGCGTCGTCGAGGAAGGCGTAGGGCCGGGCGTTGATCACTTCGTGACACAGCGGCGAGGGCTCGGTCGTGTCGCGCGCGATCAGCGTGTACTTTCCCGCCTCCATTCCCTCGAGCACATGCTGCAAGCCCGGGAAATCCATCGCCTCGAGCAGGCAGTCTGCGATCGTCTGATTCACGAGCGGATGATCCGGAATCTCTCGATCGCCGACCAGGTTCTCGGGGCACGCGAGCTGATCCGGGAACACCGCCGCCACGAGGTCTTCCGCCTCCATGCGCTGCAGTGGCGTCGGTACCTTTCTGCCGCCGCGGAACCGCAGCACCGCAAGCGCGCGTGTCGCGTTCCAGCGCCACCGCGTGCCGAATACCGGCGCATCGAGCATCGCCTGTACCAGCAGATGCTCGGCCGTGGCCGGCTTCAGATACTGGAAGACGTCTTCGAGCGGGAAACTGTGTTGCGGGCCGAGTGACAAGACGATGGCGTCTTCGGTGGCAGCCGCCTGGAGCTCGAAGTTGAAGCTGCGGCAGAAGCGCTTGCGCAGGGCGAGGCCCCAGGCCCGGTTGATTCGGCTGCCGAACGGCGCATGGAGCACGAGCTGCATCCCGCCCGCTTCATCGAAGAAGCGTTCCAGCACCAGGCATTGCTGCGTGGGAATCGTTCCCAGGATCTGCCGCGTCGCGCCGAGGTACTCGACGATCGTGCGCGCGCCGGGTTCAATCAGGCCGACTGCATCGACCAGCCAGCGAATGGCGGCCGCGGGATCGTCCAACCGGTCCGCGACGTCCTGCCGCAGCCGGGACACCTCCTCGGACAGCTCGTTGGTGCGGCCCGGCGCTTCGCCGAGCCAGAACGGCAACGTCGGCGGTTGCCCCTTCGCGTCCGCCACGCGCACCTGACCGGACTCGACTTTGACGATCTGATACGAGGTGTTGCCCAGCTGGAAGATGTCCCCGGGCATGCTCTCGATCGCGAAATCCTCGTTCAGCGTGCCGACGAACGTCTCGGTCGGCTCGAGAATCACGCGATAGTCACCCAAATCGGGAATCGCACCGCCCGATGTGATCGCGGCGATGCGCGCGCCACGCCGCCCTTTGATTTTGCGGTTGATCGCGTCGTAATGGATGTGGGCGCTGCGGCGGCCGCGGCGCGTGGTGAACCCCTCCGCCAGCATCTGAATGACGTCGTCGAATTCCTTGCGGCTCAGATCTCGATAGGGATACGCCGAGCGCATCCGCTCGTAGAGCGCGTTCTCATCCCACTCCTCTCCCGCGCTCGCCGCGACAATCTGTTGCGCCAGAATGTCGAGCGGCTTTTGCGGGATGATCAATCGATCGAGCCGGCCTTCGCGCGTCGCGCGCAACATCGCCGTGCACTCGATCAATTCATCGCGCGACAACGGGAACAGCCGACCCTTGGGAATGGCGCCCAGCCGATGGCCGGCGCGACCCACACGCTGCAGCAACGTCGCAATCGAGCGGGTGGAGCCCACCTGGATAACGAGGTCAACGCTGCCGATGTCGATGCCGAGCTCGAGGGATGCCGTCGCCACGAGCGCCTGCAGCTCGCCCCGTTTGAGCCGCTCTTCGGCTTCGAGCCGCCGCTCCCGCGACAAACTGCCGTGATGGCTGGTCACGCGATCGGCGCCGAGCCGCTCGGACAGATGCATGGTGAGCCGCTCGCACAGCCGCCGGGTGTTGACGAAGACGAGCGTGGTGCGATGCTGGGTGATGAGATCCGCGATCCGCGTGTTGACTTCGTCCCACACTTCCGCGGACATCACCGCCTCGAGCGGAGAATCCGGAATCTCGAGCGCGAGGTCCAGGGTGCGGATGTGGCCGGCATCGACAATCGTGGGAAGCGGGCGTCCGGTACCTACGAGGAACTGCGCGATCTCTTCGATCGGCCGTTGTGTCGCCGAGAGGCCGATGCGCTGGGCCCGCTTCCCTTCCCCGGTGAGCGCATCGAGCCGCGCGAGCGACAGGGCGAGATGGCTGCCCCGCTTGTCCCGCGCGACCGCGTGAATCTCATCGACGATCACCGTGCGCACCGTGCGCAGCATTTCGCGGGCGCGCTCCGATGTCAGAATGAGATAGAGCGACTCCGGTGTCGTAACGAGAATGTGTGGCGGCCGCTTCAGCATCGCCTGGCGATCCGATTGCGGCGTATCGCCGGTGCGCAGGAGCGGCCGCACCTCGACGTCGGGAAGCCCCTGCTCCACCAGTGCCGCACGGATTTCTGCCAGCGGCTCGGAGAGATTCTTCTGAATGTCGTTGGAGAGCGCCTTCAGCGGTGAGACGTACACGACTTGAGTCTCATCGCGCAACTCGCCCGCTAGCGCCTGTCGGACGAGGCCGTCGATCGCCGAGAGAAAGGCGGCGAACGTCTTACCGGATCCGGTGGGGGCCGCGATCAGGACGTCGCCGCCCTCCTGAATCACGGGCCAGGCGCGGCGCTGTGGCTCGGTTGGCTCCGCGAAGCGGTTGGCGAACCAGCGTTCGATACCAGGATGGAAACGCGACAGCGGCATGATACCAAATCTAACCCGAAGGGAAGTCCTCACGCCTGTCCGCTGCTAGTCCTTGGGCCTGAGCAGTTCCTGAAACGGTGGGTAGTCGCGTAGTGGCTCGAACGCGACATCGGTATGCAGAGCATGAACGTGCGGATATCCTTGCCGCAGCGCCTCCCGAATCATTCCAAGCGCGACGTCGCGCTCCCCGAGCAGGGCGTGAATCCGCGCGCGCCACATGGTGTGGCGTCCGTAGAGATACGGCCGCGTCATTGCCGCGAGTACGCGATCTCTACGAAGCGCTTCCTCTCGATTTGGCAGGCGCGCGGCGACGGCACCCAGGTAGCCGACGTAATCCAACTCCTCCGGCGCGCCGATGAGCCAGCCGTGTGAATCGAGCGGACCGGGATGACGCGCGAGGAACTCGAAGTCACGGCGGGCTTCTTCCAGCCGGCCGGCGGTGAACTCCGTCACTGCAACCAGATAGCGTTGCAGCAGAGAGGTCGAGTCGGACCGCGCCCGCTCAGCCAGCCACTCCTGCGCCTGAGATAGCACCGAATCGGCAGCCGCGGGCGAGCCATGAGCCCGCAATTCGACGCTAGCGACCAGCATCGCATCCGCCGGGGTCCAGTCCTGCCGCGGCTCGAGATTCGCACTCGTCGCGAGAAGGCTGCGGACATCTGCGCTGCGTCCCAGCGCCGCGAGAGCGCCGATCTGCATCGTGAGCACCTGCAGGTTCCCTGGAAACCGGCGCTCGGCTTCGCGCGCCTGTTTCAGCTCCTCCTGATGCTCGCCCAGCATGTGCAGCACTCCCGTCAGGTCTTGCCAGTAGACCCACGTGCCGTGCAAGAACCCGTGATCAGGATCGAGCTCGCGCAGCGCGTTCAGGGCCGCGCGCGGGCGATTGATAGCCACCGCGGCTTCTGCGAACGGATAGACGGCGTCCGAGCCGGGCGCGAGCTGGATCATCGTGCGGGACGACTGGAATGCCATTTCCGGATCGCCCCGGCAAATCGCGAGTACCCATGCCAGGTACGCGCGATCGAGCGGCGCGAGACGCGTCGACGCACGTTCCACGACGTGCGCGAGCGACTCCGCCGCCGCAAACTGCCCGACATTCATGTAGGAATTGGCGGCGAAAATGAGCGGGAGCCTGAACGTGGTGTCCGCCGCCGATGCGCGTTCGAAATGCATGATCGCGCCACGCGGGTCGAATTGCGCGAAACGATCCAACCCGGCGATGAATTCCTGATAGGCCTGGAACGTGGGTGGCTGGCTCGCGGTGGTCGCCCAGCGGCTGAGCCGGGAATCGAACAGCGTCGCGAGCGCGGCCATGACGCGCTGCCGCAGCGCTTCCACGGCGGTCAACGCTTTCGACAAAGGCGCAGCGACCGGCTCGAGCGCCCGTAACACTCTGCCGTCCTCGGCGGCCGCGATCTGGACGTGGAACCGAACGCTGTCTCCCTGCCGGTAATAGCCGCCGGAGACGACCGTGGCCGCTCCCGTCGCTCGGCCTAAGGCGCGGATCGCCGCGGCGTCGCGCAGCCCGGCGTGCTGGCCGCCCGACATCGCCGAGGTGATGACGGAGACCGACGGCACGACTTCCACGACGCCGGTCTGCGCGAGGCCCTGCGTCACCCAGTCTGCCGCCATGAACCCGAGATTATCGAGTGCCGGATCACCGGTGCGATTTTCCAGCACCGCGACGACGACGCGCTGCGGGTGCGGAACACTCGAGGGCTGCCGCAGAACGATACCGGCCGCGGTGACGACCAGGACCGCCACGAGGACGCTCGCCGCGACCAGCCAACGCCTGGCGCGGCCGGCAAAGAAGCTCCGGTTTGGCGCACTGATGCGATGCGTCCCGCCGCCCAGTGCCGCAACGAACTCCGCCGCGCTGGGGAACCGATCTTCCGGCAGGGGCGCGAGCGCCCTGGATACCGCGTGCTTCACCGCGCGGCCCGCGCCGCTCGACGCGTCGCGCAGCGCCGGACTCGACTCCAACGCCTGCCAATTGTAGACCAGCCGCTCGTTGAGCGCGACAACCGCCGGCTCGCCGGCCAGCGTCTCGAAGAGGACGCAGCCGAGGCTGTAGATATCACTGCGGGCGTCGGCCGCCATGCCCCACGCCTGCTCGGGACTCATGTACCCCGGTGAGCCGACGGACTGCCCTGTCTTCGTGAGCGCGACGTTGCCGGCCGCGCTGATCGCCCGCGCGATGCCGAAATCCGCAACGACCGCGTGATCCGACGATAGCAGGATGTTCTCCGGTTTGATGTCGCGATGGATGATGCCCTGCGCATGCGCGAACGCGAGCGCATCGGCCACATCCCGCACGATGTGGAGCGCCGGCTCCAGCGCCACGCGTCGTTCGCGCTTCAGCCGATGCCGCAGCGACTCACCTTCGATATAGGGCATGACAAAGTAGAAGTGCCCCGCAGCCTCGCCAGCCGCGAAAATTGGAACGATGTGCGGATGATTGAGCTTCGACGCCACGTCGATTTCGCGGAGGAACCGCTCGCGCAGCAAGTGCGTGGACACGTGGGGATCCAGCACCTTGATCGCCACGCGGCGCTGCGGATGCCGCTCGTGGGCGAGGTACACACGCGCCATCCCCCCGGCGCCGATTTCGCGCTCGACATCGTATTGGGGAGCGAGGTGCGCGCGCAGCACCTCGAGCGTATGGGACATCGGCTCAAGTTAGCGCTCCGTCGGAACGCGAGCTACAATTGCCCGCATGAACGGCGCAACCCGGGCCCGTTACCCTGCCCTGCGCCTGGCGATGTATTACGTCCTGCTCATCGTCACCGCCTGGGCGATCGTGACATTCCTGCCGGGCATTCCCGCCCTGCTGAACACCTACCATGACCTGCCGGCTGCCGTAAACCGCAACGCCATCGCGAGCAATGCCGTCGCGGGGCCGGCGCTCGCAGAAGGACAGTGGGCCTTCATTACCCTGATCGCGATGTTCACGGCAACCGCGCTCGTGCTGCCGGTCGCGTGGGTGTACATGGTGACCAAGCGGCGCAGCGGCTACGACCAGTCGGTTGTTCAGACCGTCATCATGCTCCCGATGACGATCGCCGGTACGGTCATCCTCGTGCGCAACTCGCTCGCGCTGGCGTTTGCGCTCGCCGCTATCGTCTCGGCGGTGCGCTTCCGCAATACGCTGAAAGACGCGAAGGACACGGTGTACATTTTCCTGGCTCTCGCGGTGGGCGTGGCGGCCGGTGTTCTCGCGACGACGGTCGCGCTCGTCATGTCGATCGTGTTCAACGGCGCCATCCTGACGTTATGGACCTTCAACGTCGGCAACATGTATGCCGACCGCCTCGGCGGCGAGCGAGCCGAACGCCTCGGGCCGTTGCTCGAAGCCTCGGCCGATGAAAAGAGGAAGAAGCGGTTCAACGGCGCGGTCGTGGTGCGGGCGACGCGGCGGGCGCGCGCGCGACGCGCCGTCGAGGCGTTGCTCGAGGAGCACACCAAGCGCTGGCGGCTGGCGGGCGAGGTGCCCGGTAGTGGCGATGCGGGGACACTGGAATACCTCGTTCGTCTGAAGGACGAGAGTCGCGTGGCGCCCTTGCTCGAGGCCATCCGCGCCGAAGGCGGCGCGGACGTCGAGCACGCCGAGTTTCGATCGCTGCGCGGGCTCGAGGCGGGTGCGCCCGATTGATGGCGCGTCGCGTCGTGCCCGCCGCCGTCGCCTGCATGCTCGCGTTCCAAGCGTGCGCCGCGGCGCGTCACCTTGCCCCCGCGCCTCCGGCGCCGTCCGCGCCGACGGGCGAGATCGACGTAACCCTGTTTCTCATCGGCGACGCCGGTGCGCCGGCGTCACCGCCCGCATCGGAGCCCGTGCTCGTGGCACTGCGCACCGCCGTGGCGACGTCACCCGCTCCCGTAATCGTCTATCTCGGCGACAATCTGTATCCGGCCGGCTTACCCGATTCGACCGCCGCCGGACGCCGCGAGGCCGAGCGACGTCTTGACGAGCAGCTGCGCGTCACGCGCGAAACTGGCGTGCGCACGTTCTTCGTTCCGGGCAATCACGACTGGGGGAACGGTGCGCCAGGTCTGCGCCGCCAGGAGGCGTTCATTCGCGCCGGCGGCGGCGGGCGCGCGACGCTGCTGCCCCCGAACGGCTGCCCCGGCCCGGCGATCGCCGACGTGGGAGCCACCGTGCGGGTGATTGCGCTTGACACCGAATGGTGGCTCCAGGACGACGCGCGGCCTAGCAATGCGTCGAGCTGCCCCGAGTTGTCGTCGGCGCAGATCATCGGATCGCTCAATACCGCCGTGCGCGATGCCGGTGAGCGGGTCGTGATCGTCGTGGCGCACCACCCGCTCCGCACGGGCGGTCCGCATGGCGGGCACTTCGGGTGGGAAGATCACATCTTCCCGCTCAGAGCGATCAAGCCGTGGCTGGTCATTCCTCTGCCGATCGTCGGATCACTGTATCCGATCGCGCGCGCCCACGGTGTGTCGAGCCAAGACGTCTCCAGCCGGGCCTATCGGCGTCTTCGCGCGGCACTGGATAGCGTGTTCGTGCGCTCGCGGCCCCTCGTGTACGCAGCCGGGCACGAGCACGGTCTCCAGGTCATCGCGGGAACAAGCACACGCTGGCTCCTGGTGAGTGGAGGCGGCACGTACGGGCACTTCTCGCACACGACCGCGCTCGACAGCGCCCGCTTCGCGCGGAAGGCGAGCGGCTTCATGCGCATCGACGTACTGCGCGACCGGCGCGCCCGGCTGGCCGTCGACCTCGTGAACGCCGATGGCTCCCGCACCGAGACCTACAGTTTGTGGCTCCAGTGATACGAGTACCGGGCACGGTCTTGGGTCTATTGCTGGCGACTGGCTTCCCGCGTCCGGCTCTGCCACAACAAAGAGATACCGTCGTCGCCGGCGCGCATTATCGTGCCGGCTGGTTTCACCGCGTACTGCTCGGCACCCACCACCGAAACGTGTGGACGACTCCCGTCGCTGTGGAGGTGCTCGACCTCTCCCGCTACGCCGGCGGACTTTCGCCGGATCGCTGCGGTGGCGGAGCGCAGACGAAATCGCTGCGGCTGCTTGGTGCGGATGGGCGCCAGTACGTGTTCCGCTCCGTGGATAAAGATCCCACGAACGCGCTGCCGCCGGACCTCCGGCAGACGTTCGTCCGGTCACTGATTCAGGACCAGATCAGCTCCGAGCTTCCCGGTGCTCCGCTTATTGTCGCATCGCTCCTCAACGCGACGAACGTGTTGCACGCATCTCCCCACCTCGTCGTGCTCCCCTACGATCCCCGGCTGGCGGGCATCGATTGCGTCAAACCGGGTCTGCTCGGGATGATCGAAGAGCGGCCGACGGAACCGCCGGACAACGACGTCGGATTTGCGGGTGCGGTCGATCTCGCGAGCACGAAGAAACTGCTCGACTTGCTCGAGCGCGACTCCGATCACCGCGTGGATTCGCGCGACCTCCTCGCCGCGCGGCTGATGGACGCGTTCGTGGGCGATTGGGATCGGCACCACGATCAATGGCGCTGGGCACGCTTCGATTCAGGGTCGATTCACTGGTGGCGGCCCATTCCCCGCGACCGGGATCAGGCATTCTCGCGTATGGATGGAATCCTGATCTGGCTCGCCGGCTTCTACCAGCCCCAGCTCGTCGGATTTGGTGACGACTACCCGCCGATCTGGCGCCTGACGTATAGCGGCCGCGTGGTCGACCGGCGCATGCTCGTCGATCTGGCGCGCTCCACCTGGGACTCCGTCGCCTTGGCGCTGCGGTCGCGACTCACGGACTCAGTCCTCGATGCCGCGGTGCGGTCGTTGCCGCCGGCATACTACGCGCAGAGCGGCCCCGCCATCACGCGTGCCTTACGGCGACGGCGCGACCACTTCCTCGAGATGTCGCACCGCTTCTACGCGTCGCTCGCACAAGTGGTGGAGGTTCACGGGACCGACCGGCGCGACGTGGCGGTGGCGGAACGGGAGCGCGGGGCGCTGACGGTGACGCTCTCGCGCGAGGGTGCGGCGCCGTACTACCGCCGTACCTTCGATCCACGCGAGACCGACGAAGTCCGGGTCTTCCTGCACGGCGGCGACGACCGGTTCCTCCGGCGCGGCGACGCAGCCGCAGGACCGGATCTCCTGCTCCGCGTCATCGGCGGTGGTGGCAACGACCAGCTGGTAGACTCCGCACGCACCGGAACGACGCGATTCTACGACGACCGCGGGCAGAACCAGTTCGTCCGCGGGCCGCACACGACAGTCGATCGGCGGCACTACGATCCCCCCGCTCGGGACAGCCTCACGCTCGCCACGCCGCGGGATTGGGGCGCGGTTGTGCTGCCCCTTGCCTGGGTCAGTTATGGGCCGGATGTCGGGGCGTTCCTGGGGGCCGGCCTGACCCGCATTGGCTATGGATTCCGCCGCCTGCCGTTCCGCTCTCGGGTGCAGGTCCGCGCCGGCTACGCGACGGCCGCGCAAACCTACCGCGCGGAATTCACAGCCGAATTCCGTGACGTAATGCCGCGCACCGCCCTGTCGCTGCGCGCGCGCGCTTCGGGCATCGATATCATCCGCTTCTATGGTTTCGGCAATACCACCGTCGCTACGGGGTCAATCGACTTCCATAAGGTGATTCAACGCCAGTATCTCATTGCGCCCGCCCTCGATTTCGAGCTTGCGCGAGCGGCGCATCTCGCGCTGGGACCGGTCTTCAAATCCGCCCAGACGCGCTTGAAAAGTGGAACGCTGGTCGAAGCGACGCGCCCGTATGGAGTCACGTCGTTCAACCAGATTGGGGCGGCGCTCGACCTTGGCATCGACACGCGCGACTTCACCGCGGCCGCGAGCCGTGGTGTGGTGCTGCAAGCCGGCGGCAGCTTCTATCCCGCGGCGCTCGACGTCAGGAGCGCCTTCGGCGAGGCGCACGCCGACGCGCGGACGTACCTGATCGCTCACGTGCCGCTGGCACCCACGCTTGCGTTACGGGTGGGCGGGAAGAAAGTGTGGGGCACATATCCGCTGCATGAAGCGGCTTACATTGGGGGCTGGAGCACGGTGCGCGGCTTTCCGGACCACCGCTTCGCCGGCGACGCGGCAGTGTTCGGAAGCGTCGAGCTACGATTTGCCCTCGCCCGATTCAATGCGGTGTTGCCTGGTGAGCTCGGCGTCTTTGGCCTGGGCGACGGCGGGCGGGTCTTCGTCGCGGCCGAGCGCTCCGATCTCTGGCACGCCGCGGCGGGCGGCGGCCTGTGGCTCGCGTTCCTCAACCGGGCGAATACGGTGTCGCTCGCGGCGGCCCAGGGCGACGACGGGGTGCGCCTGTACGCGCGCGCCGGCTTCGCGTTCTGATCGTGCAAGCTCCCGAATGGCGTGGTGACGTTCCCGATCTGACGCTACTCAATCGCATCGTGGTCGACGCGTTGCCGCTCGGCCTCCGTGCCGATCCGGTCGAACCGTTGTTCCAACGCGACATCTATTTTGACTCGCCGGATCGCGCCCTCCGCCGGCGCGGAATCAGCTGCCGCTTCCGTATTCGCATGGACGACACACGCCTTCTCACGCTGCGCATTGTCGGTCCACCGGATGTCGCCGCATCCGTGATCGCGCCGCAGACGTTCGAGGCCGTCGTTCCGGAGCTGGACGGCGCGCAGGCAATCGCCGGGACCTCCGATCCGGCGCGTCGCCTCCGAGCGGTCATCGAGCCGGAACGGCTGCGCCCGCGCATTCAGTTCGAAACCGAGCGCCGCCTGCGGCGTACGCTGCCGCAGTGGTGGCGCCGCGGCCGCTACGAGATCGTCTATGACGTCGTCACGGTGCGCAGCGAACGACGCGCCCAGGCATTTCAAGAGCTGAAAATTCGTGAGCTGCAACGAGGCCGGCCCGGCCTCCCGGCCCTGTCGCAAGCGTTCGTCACGCAATACGGATTACGACCTCTCCTCGTCGGCAAATTGGACCGCGCGGAAAAAGTATTGCGCGATCTCGAGGCCGCGCGGATCACGGCGCACGAGGGTCGTGAGGTCGCCTTGATTGTCACCGACGAACACACCGTGGCCCTGTTCGACGATCCCAGGGGACTTGCCCTGCCGGTTGCCGGAGGCAGCGGCGAGCAGACGTGCCGCGAGCTGTTACGCATGCATTTCGGCAGTGCGGACGGAAACCTGAGGTTTCTGGGCACCGCGCCCGTCGGTGCAGCGCGGCCCCGTCTGGAGGTGTGGCTCGCCAAGCGCACCGCGCTGCGCGACGCGCAGCGCCGCAGCAGCGGCCACGTGCGGTGGCTGCCGGTCAGCGAGATGCTCGCCAGTGCCGGCGCCCCCGGCTTCCGCGATCCCCGGACGCTCGCGGCGCTCGCCGTCCTCGCCCGATCAGATGCCCAGGTCGAACTCCCCACGCCCGTTGCGGCACCGCGACCCACCGCGCCCGCCGCCCGACCGGCGTTCGCAGCTCCGACTGCTCAAGCTTCCGAGCCCGTCGTCCCCAGCTTGGCTGAGGATGCGCTCGACCGCGATTTCAGCGCGCTCGAATTCAACGCTCGCGTGCTCGCGCTCGCGGAAGATGATCGCGTCCCGCTCTTGGCCCGCGTCCGTTTTCTCTCGATCCTGAGCGCCAACCTGGACGAGTTCTTCATGGTGCGAGTCGGCGCGCTCAAGCGTGCCGTGAATACGGGAGAGGCGAAGGAGGCGGAGCTGCTCACTGCGGCCCGGTTGCGGGTCCGCGCACTGCTGGAGCGCCAAAGTCGTTGTCTCAACGACGTCTGCCTCCCCGCGCTCGCGGCCCATGGTATTCGCCTGGTCCGCTGGATGGACGTGCCCGAGGCCCAGCGCGAGGCGCTGCGGCGCCATTTCCACGACCAGGTTTTCCCCTTGATCACGCCGCAAGCAATAACTCGCGCGCCGGGCCATCCGTTTCCTTTGGTCCCTAATCTCCGGCTCTCACTCGCGGTGGTGGTTCAGGACCCGCGCACCGCCGCGATGCATTTCGCGTATCTGAGAATGCCGGACGGCTTGCCGCGATTCCTTCCTGTCTCCCAGGAGCCGGCCGCTCGGGCACAAGCATTCGTGCCGATCGAGGAAGTCATTCGCGAAAACCTCGGCGCCCTCTACCCCGGCCGCGACGTGCTCGGCGCGTATGCCTTCCGTGTCACGCGTGCAGCCGACCTGGACCTCGATGAGCACCACGCCGCCAGTCTGTTGCAGGTGATCGACGAGGAGACGAAGCGACGGCCGTACGGGCCCCCGGTCCGGCTCGAGGTGGACGCCGTCATGCCCGTCCCGTTCCGCGAGCTGGTGCTGCGCGAACTTCAGTTCGAGGACGCCGCGCCGGGCACCTACCTCGACATCGACGACGTGTATGAGAGCACGGGGCTACTCAATCTTGGCGACTTGCGGGAGCTGGCGCAGTTGCCGCTCGACGCGCTCGACTATCCCCCGCATCAGCCTCGACATCCCATTCCCGCGAACCAGTCGATTTTCGACGTCCTCTCGCAACGTGATCTGTTGCTCCACCATCCGTACGACGACTTCGCGACGACCGTGGAGCGTCTCTTCATTGATGCCGCCGACGATCCCGACGTCGTCGCGATCAAGGTGACGCTGTATCGCGCGGGCGCCCGCTCGCGCATTGTCGACGCCTTATTGCGTGCCGCAGCCAGCGGCAAGGAAGTGTTCGTCTTCGTGGAGCTGAAAGCGCGGTTCGATGAGGAGCGCAACATCGAATGGGTGCGCAAGCTCGAGCAGGAATCGATCCGCGTAGTCTACGGGTTGGTGGACTTCAAGACCCACGCCAAAACCGCCTTGATCGTACGGCGCGAAGCGGCCGGCATCCGCCGTTATGTGCACATCGGTACCGGGAATTACAATGCCATCACCTCCGCCCTCTACACCGACGTGGGTCTGCTCTCGTCCGACCCGACGCTGGGCGCCGACTTGCACGATCTTTTCAACGAGCTGTCAAGCTCATCGCAACCACCACACACCCGCTTCCGCGCGATTCTCGTCTCGCCGACCTACCTCCTACCGCGGCTGCTCGAACTCATCGAGCGCGAAGCGCACCATGCGCGCGCCGGGAAGGGCGGCCGCATCCGCGCCAAACTCAACGGGCTTGCCGACCCTGAAGTGATCCAGACCCTATACGCCGCCTCTCAGGCTGGCGTGGACATTGACTTGATCGTGCGCGGGATCTGTACGCTGCGGCCCGGCGTGGTGGGAGTGTCGGAGCGGATTCGTGTCATCAGCATTCTCGGACGATTCCTCGAGCACGCTCGCATCTTCCATTTTGCGAATGGCGGCGATCCGGAGTACTACATCGGCTCAGCGGATTGGCGCTCGCGTAACTTGCGCCGGCGGGTCGAGGTCGTTACGCCCGTGCGGGACGCGGCGTCACGCCAGCGACTCGCTGAGATTCTCGACGCCGAGCTCCGGGATCCGGATGCGTGGGAGTTGTTGCCGGATGGCCAGTACGCGAGATCGGCCGCCCGCTTCGCTACCTCAACTGCATAGCGGCGCCGGACGGCAGATCGAGGGCGAGGCCTCGCAGCCCGGCGATCCGCTCGATGGTCTCACCGATCTTGTTATTCGGCGTCGAGGCACCAGCCGTTATGCCGATCGTCAGCGGTCCTTCAGGGAGCCAGTGTTCGCGCCGCTCCTCGCTGTGCTGCACGCCGACCGGGCGGTGCCGAATGCTTCCGTCCTCGAGACCGATACACGCGGCGTCCTCGATGTGATACGTCGTCACCTTCTCCTTGCAGATCGCCGCGAGATGGGTCGTGTTGCTCGAGTTGTAGCCGCCGATCACCACCATCAGGTCGAGCGGCTCGGCGATGAGCTTGAGCACGGCATCCTGCCGCTCCTGCGTCGCCGAGCAAATCGTATCGAACGTGCGGAAATGCTCCGGTAGCGCGGCGTCACCCCAGCGCCGCGCCATGCTCTTCCGCACTTCGGCCGCGATCGCCAGCGATTCGCCCGAGAGCATCGTGGTCTGATTCGCGACGCCGACCTGGTCGAGATCGCGGTCCGGGTCGAAACCGGGGGACATCTTGCCTTTAAACTGCTGCAGGAATTGCTCCCTGCTCCCCGCTCCCTGCTCGATGTAATTGCACACGATGCGCGCCTCAGTCATATCCCGCACCACCAGGTATTTGCCGCCCGGATACTTGTTCACCTGGCTCGACGTGGCCTTCGTCTCTTCGTGGTAATTCTTGCCGTGGATCAGCGCCGTGAATCCGTCGCGCGCGTACGACTCGACGCGCTTCCAGACGTTCAGGACGGAGCCGCACGTCGTGTCGACCAGGACGCAGCCAATGGCGCGCAACCGATCGAAATCGCGCACCGTCACCCCAAACGCCGGCAGGATCACGACGTCGTCGGCCGTGACGGCGCTGAAATCGAACTCGCTGTCGCGCCCTTCGGGCCGGTGCAGAAACGCGACGCCCATCGCCTCGAGCTTGTGATTGACGTGTGGGTTGTGGATGATTTCGCCGACGAGAAACGTGCGTTTGCCGGGAAACTTGCTGCGGGTCTCGTAGGCGTACTCGACCGCGCGGTCGACGCCGTAACAGAAGCCAAACTCGCCGGCCAGTCGGAAGGTGAGATCCCCGACGCGCAGGGTGTACCCCGCGGCGCGGATCGCGTCCACGACCTGGCTGTGATAGTCGGCGGTCAGCGCGCCTTCGATCACTCCTTTGAGGCCGAATCCCTTGCGAAAGTAGGTCTGTTCCACGGCCTTCAATCTAAGCGGACGCCGCGGCCGCCGCGGACGGCATCGAGCACGCGCTGCACCTGCCAGCCGTCAAAGAACGTGGCGGGCTCTCCCTCCGGCCTGGCGCCGCCGATCACGCGCACCATTTCGCGCAGTACTCGCACGAACGATCTCGCCCACATGTTGTTGGGCTTGGTTTTCTCCCACAGGTCATCGGGCGCGGAGATGTCTTCGAGCGGTCCGCCCGATTTGCCCAGCTCGAGCTTCGTCTCGCCGCTGAGGAGCAATGTGCCTTCACTTCCGGTGACTTGCGCCACATGGCCGGGGCCGTGGTGTGCCACGGTGCTCAACGTGATCGTCGCCGCCACGCCAGTCGCGGTCTCCAACACGCAGCTCGCGAAATCGTCGGCGGTCACCGGGCGCAGCGCCCCCGTTTCGTCGCGCCGCTCCGGGACGAACGTCTTCACCAGACCGGCCACGTAGGTGATCTCGCTGCCGCTCCAGAAGCGGCACAGGTCGATGAGGTGCGATCCGACGGCGCCCAGGATACCACCGCCGCGCGCCGCGTCGAACCACCAGTTCCACGGGGCATCGAATGCCTGTGGTCGCCCGTCGCCGCGCAGGTACGGCTTGAGGGACAGCTCGATGTGCCGCAGTTCACCGATGGCGTTGGCGCGGATCAGCTCGCGCGCGCGACGCCGGTTGGGTTCGTAGCGCAGCTCGTGATCGACCCACGCGAGCTGGCCCGCGTGTCGCTCACCCGCCGCCACCATCTGCGCCGCTTCATAGCTGTCGAGTGCCATCGGCTTTTCGCACAACACGTGCTTCCCCGCTTCCAGAGCGGCGATCGCATACGGGGCATGCGAATCGGGTGTTGAAGACACGATGACGAGATCGACGTCGCGCGACTGCGCTAACGCGAGGCCATCACCGAAGACATGCGGTAACCCGAACTCGCGCGCCACCGCTTCGGCGTTGGCGCGATGCCCACTCGCAACGGCGGTCGCCCGGACGCCCGGGACGAACGCGAGCGCCGGGATCTGGACTCGGCGCGCAAATCCCGCCCCGATAAACCCGATGCGGACTTCGTTTACGGCTGATGCTGGCATGGCGTGCTTTGCGCCCCAATCGGGACCGCGGTGAAGTCGGCTGTCGCGGACGCGAGCGCGGCATTCTCGACCCCTCGACCCTGCACGTGGGCGCTTACCGTAGCGTCCGTCACCCGAACATCGACGACACCGGTGTCGAGCGGGAAAACATGCGGAACCTGCCGAATGATGTACCGCACCGCGGCCATCGCATTCCGCGTCGAGCCGGTATCGTCCATCGCATTGACCGGGTACGCGCCCGCCGCCAGCGAGTCACCGTAGCGCAGCCGCAGGACGAAGCCGTTGCCTTCGGCGCTCAGCGCTTCGAGCAGCAATGAGCGGCGATCTGCGCAGCGCGTTGCCGTGGCGGGAAGGGCGAGACGGGCGGTGTCTTTGGGGGGCCGGGTGATGGTCGCCCGGAGGCGAATCGGATCCTCGCGCGCGCGCCCGCAGGCTGCACAGAGCAGTCCCAGCAACGCCACCCGCTTCAGACCGTTTCCTTCACGCCAAGCGCGGCGCGCGCGGCCGCCGGACTGAGTGTGTGGGGCGCGAGCGCGTGAATCAATCCCGCAGGCAACGGCACAGGTCGCAACCGTTTTCGGTCGACGCAAACGAGAACCATCCATCCCGCCGCGCCGAGGGAATCGCTGCCGGCCCGCAGGACATCGAAATGCAGTGTCAGTGATTTGGTGCCGATCTTGCCGACGTAGGCAGCGATGCGCAGCCGGTCATCGAGGCGCGCCGGGGAGTAGAATTCACTGTGGACGGCCTTGCGCGGCAAAAAGATGTCGTACTCATCGAACATGCGCGCATACGCCAGTCCGCAGTGCCGGAACATCTCTGTTTCGGCAATCTCGAACAGCCGCACGTAGGAGCCGTAAAAAATTATGCCCGCAAAGTCCACATCGGACCAGCGGACATACTCCTCTATGATAAACGGTACCGGAGCGGGGGAGGGGGCTGAGGAGAGGCGAGCCATTCCCCCGCAAAAGCTAGGAGCCTAGGGCGATGGGCGAAAGCCGTCCAATCCGTAGGATTTGAGCCGCCGCCACAGCGTGGTTCGGCTGATTCCCAGGCGCCGCGCCGTTTCCGCCAGTTTGCCGCTCGTGTCTTGGAGCGTCTCGGTGATCGCCTGCCGCTCGCGGTCGGCGAGCGTGAAGGCCCCCGCAGATGGGAGAATCGCGGCTTCGCCGATCTGCTGCGACCCGTTGCGCAACGGAGCGAAGCGAGCACCGATCGTCTGCAGTCGTTGGCGGAGGTCGCCATTCTGCCCGTCGACCACGCGGCGCGCGGCGGCATTGGCGTACAGGAGTCGTCCCTGCGCGTCGAAGACAACGACGCCTTCGGTCATCGAGTCGATGACGGCCTTGGCCAAGGGGGAGAACGCGCCCGCGAGGGCGCCGACAGGAGTATTGGGCTTATCGATCATTAGTGGTTGACCCTCATACAAAACTTGCGGCGCCCAGGTTTCAGCATGCGCCACGTCGGTGTTAGGCTAGTATCAGGATGAGACTCGCTAATAGGGCAAAAGGTTGCTGATCTCATGTCCGGCTTGCGCCAACGAGAAACGTGAACATTATTGACCGTTGAGACAACAACGTGCCTAAAGACGCGACTGCAACTCGTTCGGCTATTCTCAGCGCCGCCGTTCATACGCTCCAGCGCGGCGGCGTCGAGGGATTCACTTTGGACGCCGTGGCCCGCCGCGCCGGCGTTGTGAAGGGCCTGGTACTCTATCACTACGGATCACAGGCTCGATTGCTGCACACCGCTGCTTCTCAGGTTCAGCAGGAACGCGACGCGGCGCTCGCGCGCGCATTCGCAGCAGGATCCGGCATGGCCGGTGTGGACGCCTGCTGGGAGGAGCTGCGCCGCCAAGCAGAAGACGGAACGACACGCGCTTGGTTAAGTCTGTGCGGGGCCGGTCTCATTGACCGTGCGGCCAAAAACGAGGGATTTGAGGGGATGGCGCGTGACGCGGTGATCGACGGCTGCGCGACTGCACTCGCCACAGGGGCCTCGCTCGCCGATGTGCGCGACGCGTATCACGCCCTTTGGCTCGCCCTGCTCGAAACGCTAACGCCGCCGGCGCCTGCCGCGAAACGGTCGGGCGCGTTGCGAACGTCCGAGCGTTCCGAGACCGCGCCGTAGCTCATCGAGCGAGTTAGCTCGCACGGCTTCGTGTTTGCCTCGCGTCACCGTGTAGCGCACCGGCCGATCGAACTGCGGCAAGTCTCGCGGATGTAGCCGCCGCGCCTGGCCTTCCTTTAGGCGTAATCGAACCACCCCGCCGACCCCAGGCTCCACGTCATAGTCCAGCTGAACCCGATCGCCGTAGAGAAACAGGGAAGAGGGCAGGGCGTCGAGTCCCGAGCGCTCCGCTTCCGAAATCGCGGCATCAGGATCGAGCGCGACACGAGTCCCAACGAAGTCGTCCCATGATTGCACCCGTGCGATCTGTGCAGCGATCTGCTCGGCAAGCTGGTCACTTTGCGCCTGCTCGAGTCGCCCGCCCGAGCGTCGCCAATAATATCCGAAGCGCTCCAGTGCACGCCGCACGCGGCCCTGATCGGGATGCGGAGTTTCGCCGGCGAGCAGCGCCTGCACCAACGCGGCGCGTGCGAGGTCAGCCAACTCCGGCGCGAAGGGACCGCGGAGCGGCTCCACATCGCGATCGAGCGTAAACCCGAAGTACTCAACCGTATGCACAAGCATCAATCCTTCACGGCGCCGTTGCCGTTCGAAGATCACCTGGGGCTTGCCGCGACGGGCGTAGCGTCGAATCAGCCGCTCAGGGATTTGCGTTCCCTCGATGCTCGCGCGCGAAACGCCGAAGCGATCGGCGAAATAGCGCAGCGTCCCCGCAATCGCGCCCCAGCTGCCGCACACCGAGGATCGGCTTACCCGTGCCTCACGCCCGTCGGCGCTCTGCTCGTCGATCACCAGGTCGAACGGCATGACTTTGGCCAAAAGGTCAGCAAAACGCTCGAGCATTTTCCGATCGCCGTAGGGCAGCTTTTCGGACAACGGCAATTCCAATTGCCGATAGACCGACGCCGTGCCGAGCGCGATGTCCTCAATCGCTTTTACGAGGACGCCGCGCTGTTCCGCCCAACGCTCGATTTCCTCCTCCTTGAAGAGATGGCGAGGCAGACCGTACACCTCGCCGAGATATCCGTACTTATTCACGGCCTCGGCGTACACATTGTACGAGGTGACGTGGTCGGAGCCCGGCACAATTAATCCACCGAGTTGTCGCTCTTCTCGAGTCATCCGGTGCAGCGATTCGATATTCGATGCGACGGCCACGAGCGGCACGAGCTCGGCGTCGGCGTGATACAGCAGCTCGCCCCACGCGCGCTCTACCGGCATCGCTTCGACATCGCGCCCGTAACTCGTTAAGCGACCGTTACTTATGAGTCCCCGATCTGTGAGGAGCTCGACCCTCTCCCGGTAAGCGCGGCGATCGAGGGGGACAGGGAGGTCAAGATCGCGTGCATCGACGCCGATCGCGGCGCACGTGATCGCCACGCGCTCCGCGTCGCCGGCCAACTGGAATTCCGGCGGGGTCGGACGCAGTTCTTCAAACACGAGCTCGCGATCACTGAGGATATAGACCTCGCCACCCTGCACCCGGCCATGGACGCGACCCGCCATCTGCAGGATCTCGTTGGCGCCGAGATAGGAGCGAGTAAGCACGTTCTTACCGCGCTCCACGACATTGGTGTACCGCGCGTCGTAGATCACCACCGTGTCCAGCCCGCGGATGTTGAGGGCCGACTGCCCGGCGGCCGTCATCGCCAAGAGGAATGGTCTTTTGACCAAACCGTCAAGAAAAGGACGAATGACGCGAATCGGTTCGCCACCATGGTAGAACGCAGTCGCGAGATTGGGCCAGCGGTCCCCCAGTTCACTCGCGATCTGTTCCACCTCGGCGCGGGTCGGAACGAATACCGCGACCCCGCGGCGCCCACTCATCACCCGCTTGATGAATCGATCATTCAAGAATTCCAGCGGCTGCTCCGCGAGCACAGTGACCTGGGCAGCGCGGGCCGGATCGAAGGCGCGCGTTTCGAGCACTTCGGCAGAGTCGAGATACCGCTCGTAGAAGCGCGGGTCCACGGTCGCCGAAAGCCAGATGAAGCGGCAGCGCGCCCGCTTCCCGAGCGCGAGACAGAGCTCCATCTCCGCCGATGTCTGGTGGATCTCGTCGACGACGAGCGTGTCCTGGGCGGTGATGAGGCCATCCTGGAACCAGCGCCGAGCGATGCCGGTGGTGACGATCACCACGTTCCAGGTCGGCGTCTCGGGGGTAGCTTCTCGCTCCCGATTCACCACGCCGGTTTTCAGCGGAGCCTTGAGAATGGTCTGCGCCATGCTGCGAATGGCCAGAGTCTTGCCCGTCCCCGTGCCCGCGACGATGCCGAACCCGCGCCCCGATCCCGCGAGCCGGCGAATGTCGTCGCCGTGCTCGCGCTCGAGCAGCGTCTCCAATTCCAGACCCAGTGCGAGCTCGATCGTCTCACAGGCGGCGCGAGTAGGCGCGATGACGATGACCCGGCCGGTGGCGGGCTCAGCCGCTAGAAAGGCCTGGGGATCGGGCGGGAGGAAATGGTCGCGGATGATGCGCATTCTCGCTAGTCTCCGAAGCTGATACCGAGGTCGCGCGCTGTGAGCACCGTATCGGAGTCGAGCGAGACTCGGCGTGGCTTGGCGATCGCCTCCTCCAACGAGACGCCGACGATTCGTGGCGCCTGCAGCGCGACCATCTTCCCGAACTGCCCCTCGGCGACGAGTCGAACCGCAGCCGATCCGAAACGGAGGCCGAGCAACCGGTCGAAGGTCGTCGGACTACCGCCGCGTTGCAGATGGCCCAGCACCAGCGATCGCGTTTCCTTGCCAGTCATCTGCTCGATCGAATGCGCGACCTTATCGCCGATGCCACCGAGACGTGCGTGCTCGGGATCGATGAGCGACTCGGAGCCGCCTTTCGGAACCGCACCCTCGGCGACCACTACCACACTGAAATGCCGGCCTTCGGCTTCGCGGCGGCGGATCTTGTCGCAGACCTTGTCGATCTCGAACGGGATCTCAGGAATCAGGATCACGTCAGCCGAGCCGGCGATGCCGGAGTTCAGTGCGATAAACCCGGCGTGACGCCCCATGACTTCGACGACGATCACGCGTTCGTGGCTTTCAGCAGTCGAATGCACTTTGTCGATTGCGTCCGTCGCCGTGGCGACAGCAGTATCGAATCCAAATGTGGCCATGGTCCCGCCGACATCGTTGTCGATCGTCTTGGGGACGCCAACGACGGGCAGACCCTTTTTCCAGAGACTCAGCACGATCCCCAGCGTCCCGTCGCCGCCAATGGCAATGAGCGCGTCAAGCCGGTAGCGGTGGAACGTGGCGATCAACTCGTCGGAGCGGTCGCGCTCCTCCCACGACCCGTCCGGGCGCTGCACGCGCCACTGTAACGGATTGCCGCGATTCGACGTGCCGAGGATAGTGCCGCCGAGATGGGTGATGCCGCGGACCTCGTTGACGCCGAGCGGTTGCAGCTCGCTTTCACCGAGCAGACTGCCAAACCCCTTCTTCACTCCGAAGCATTCCCACCCGCGATGCACCGCGGTGAGCACGGCTCCGCGAATGACGGCGTTCAGCCCCGGGGCGTCGCCGCCCCCGGTGGAGAGCGCAATCCTCACCGCGCGCCGGCGGAGCCGATCGCCTGGCGGATCAGCCGGACGATTTCGCCGGCCTCTGCGTGGCGCTTGGTAGTTTTCTTGGAGAACACGCGCCGCCCATCGACCTCCACTTCAAAGACTCCTCCGGAGGATTGGATCAAGCGCACTTCAGCGTGAGGGAATGCATCGCGGATTTCGGCCGCCAGACCGGTGGCCCGTGGCTCGTAATTTCAGACGACGCAGTATTCGATTGTGACGGTCATGGCGTAAACGATAGTCGCGCTTGACATGCCGCGCCACGTGGCCGACCTTGCGCCACAGGCTTATGCGGCTTCCCTCGCGGCTCGCGCCGGCGCTCGTCATTCGAGTCGTCGTGTCCCTCGCCGCTCTCGTCAGCCTCACCGCGGGACTGGCGGCTGCGGTCGGCGGCCGGATGCCGTCCTCGGGAAATCTCCCCCTCGCCGGCGCCCTTCTGATTCTCGTTGCCGCGCTCACACGCCGGTACGGGATCGCGCTCCCCGGCAACGGCTTTTCGTCCTACGTCATCGGTGTCATGCTGTTCGCGATTCTCGACCGGGGTTGGGCATTTGCGGCGGTCGTGGCGCCGTTTGCCATGATCGTCGGCGACGTGTTGTTGCGGCGCCTGCCGATGCGCGCCGCCCTGGTCAACGCGGCGCATCTCACCACCGGCTCGACCCTCGTCGGTCTGATGTATGCGCGACTCGGCGGCGCGACCGGCGCGGCAGCGCTCGCGACGGACAATATCGGTCCCCTCGCGCTGACGATCGTTCTGCTGCCGATCATCATCAACGGAACGTTCTATCTCGAGCTGGCGCTCGGTCAGACGATCGCCTGGGTGGACGCGCGCCTCACGCTGCGCTGGGAGTCGATCGTCTATCTTGTTTCCGCCGCGTTCGCGCTCGCATGGTTGGCATTCGTGCACGCCGTTCTTCCCGCCGGGCCTCGCACGCTGCTCACCGTCGTCCTTGCCCTTGCGACCGCAGGCAGCCTCTACGTTCTCCGCCTCGGCGTTCGTGCCGATGAGCTGAACCTCATCCAGCGGCTTGCGCAGGCGATCGCCGCCGAGCTGACGCTGAGCCGTAGTTTCGCGCGCGTGCAGGAGCTGACGCGTCAACTGGTGCCCTGGGAGCAGATGGGATTCGCCCGCTACGATCCGCGCACCCGCCAGATGGAGCTCGTGGCCGACACCGCGGCGCAGCCAGGCGCGACGTTCCGATTCGACTCCGACGCAGGGCTGACGGGCGAAGCGCTCCGCCTACGCCGGCCGGTGGTGGCGCATGGGTTGGCACGGGATCAGGTGGTCGTGCCGGGAGCCGAGACGCCGGGTTCAGAGATGCTGGTGCCGCTCTATCATGCGGGACAACTGGTCGGCCTGTGGAGTGTGCGGCACTCGGACCCGGCGATGTATCGCCCCTCCGACGGGGAGCTGCTCGAGCTTCTGGCGCCGCAGCTCGCGCTGATGGTGGCCATCGACGGATCGCTGCGGCCCGTCACCGGCGCGTCCGACCAGACGACTCAGTACATGCAAACATTGACCGCCACGACAGAAGAAATCCATGCATCGAGCGAGGAAGTCGCGGCGTCCGCGCAGCGGGCGAGTCATGGTGCGAGCCAGGCCGCAAACTTCGTGAGCACCCTGGCCCGAGAATCCGCGCAGTTAAAGGAAAACGCGGCCCAGCTGGCGGGCGCCGGTGATCGCACGAAAGACGCAGGTTCCCAGATGGAGAAGACGGCCGACAAGGTACGCACCGGCACCCAGCAGGCGGTGCGGCAGTTGACGGACCTCGGCGCGACTACCGAAGAGAGCGCGGCCGAAGTGGGACGACTGCGCGAGGTTGCGGCGCAGGTCGAGAAGTTCTCCGAAACGATTGGATTCGTCGCCAATCAAACCAATCTGCTCGCGCTCAACGCGACGATCGAAGCGGCACGCGCGGGGATTCACGGCCGTGGCTTCGCCGTCGTAGCCGACGAGGTGCACAAACTCGCCGAGGCGAGCGCGCGCGAGGCACGCAACGTAAGCAAATCGGTCCAGGACACCCGGCGCGCGCTGGATCGCGCAGCGCAGCTGATCGAGCGCATTCGCGACGACCTGGGCGAGGTCGTGCATAACTCCGCCGACTGGGTTCAAGATCTGGACCGCATCGCCGCCGCGGCGGCCGAGACGGCGCGAGCCGGAAAGCAGGTCGCCGAAGTCGGCCGGCAGAACGCGGAGCTCGCCACGAAGATCACCGAGACGCTCGCCCAGGCTCGCGGGGCTGCCGAGACGTCGAGTCAGGAAGCCGAAGCCGTTGCCGCGGCGGCTGCCGAGCAGCTCAGGGCCATCGAGGATCTCGCGCACGGCGCCGCCGAGCTGACCGCTCTCGCCGAGCAATTATCCCAGGCGCTTCGCTTCATTCGAGGTGGGAACGGGCATCCGTAGGCTCCTGCTGATCCTGGCCGTGGCTTCGTGCGGGGGGACCGGATCCGAGCCAGGATCGAGCGCGCGTATCGATTTCGTCGATGGCGCGCTCGAGCCGATTCTCACCCGCGGAGATCACTTCGTCATCGAGGGGTTCGGATTCGGAACCACGCGAGGGGCGGGAACGGTGCAGTTCTCGGGCGTGGGCGGCGGGATGGTGACGGCCACCATCGCCGACTCGGAGTGGACCGACTTCACCATCACCACGGCCGTCCCGGATCAGGCCGCAACGGGCAACTCAACACTCTCGATCATCACGGCAACCGGCCGACGACTCACCGCGCCGATCCACGTGCTTCCCATCGCGGCATTCGATCCGGCCACTCTTGCCTGGAACCCGCGGGCGGTCTTCCCACGCGCCCCCGCGGGCATTGCACTCGCCGCCGCCGAGTTCGCCGACGGCAGCGGCATCCACACCACGCTGTACGCAGCCGGCGGCGCCGAGCCGTTCTCGAGCGGGGGCGAGCTGCAAATGGCGCCCGATTCGGGCGTATACATCGCGCGCGCACAGCCCGGCGGCGCTGTTGACGCATGGACACGCGCCCGCGATACGTCGGATGCGAACCGCAGCCGGGTCCTGCCGGTACGTCGCGCGTTCGCCGCGGCGGTCGTCGGCACCCGGCACAATTCCCGGCTCTCAACCAGCGCACTCTACGTCATCGGCGGAATCGACGCGGCGGGCCGCGCGCAGCCCACGGTGCTCGGCGCGAGCATTACCGCCGACAGCGTCAGCCAGAGCTTCACGTCGCTCGAGCCATTGCCCACGCCGCTGGCGGGAGCGATCGCCGTCGTCCGACACGGACGCATCTACGTCATGGGCGGCACCGACGCGCTAGGACGACCGCAGCAAGCCGTTTACGTCGGCAGGATCGGCGCCGACGGTCACATCGATGGCTGGTTTACGCAGCCGCCACTTCCGGGCCCGCGCGCCTACGGCGGCGGCATTGTGCGCAACGGCCGCGTTACGGCAATCGGCGGAACGTCCGACAGCGTCCCCCCGGGCGGCGGATTCAGCTCCGGGACCGTGCGGCTGGTGACGGGGGATACGGCGGCGGTCAGCCTCGTCTCCGGATTCTTCACCGCCCAGTGGGGAATTGGGCCGGCGTTGCTGCCGGACGGCCGCTCACAATTCGCGCTGCTGGACCTGGGAAGCACGGTGTTGGTGGTGGGCGGGATGTACGCGGACGCCCTAACGAATGCGGCTGAAACGCTCATTTCCACGGTGACGGGTGACTCCGTCGGCCCATTCACTACCTCCGCCAGCGCCTCGCGCATCGCCGACCAGACCTGTCTCACGCAGCTGGTGGGCGTCCTGGTCGGGCCGAGCGGTGCAACGTGGCACGATGCCGACGGATCGCCTCACGGACTGGTGGTTGGCGGCATCGATTTGGCCACTAAGGTGCGCCGGAACTGCGCCTGGGGTTTCTGAACGGGGGCCCAGTTATTAAAGTGGAGTGCCGTTTTCCTCCCTCGTCACCATCGGGAGACCGACCATGCGCGCGCGGACGAACCTGTTGGTGCTCGTTCTCACCGCTCTTCCGGCTCTTGCCGTGGCTCAACGTTCCCATCAGTTCGAACTCGGCGCGTTCGCGTCGTTCACCCGCTACGACCACCTCTTTAATCTCGACAACCAGATCGGGGGCGGCGGGCGGTTCGGATACTTTTTCAGCCCGGTCGTGAGCGCCGAGCTCGACATCGGCTACCAGCAACCGGCGCCGCGGACCGGCGGCACCAATGCCGCCCTTGCGATGGGCAGCGCCAGCCTGGTGCTGAATTTCGGCGGCGACCGCAATCTCTTTTACATCCTTGGCGGCTACTCGCGTCTCGCCTTCGGCGATCACCCCGCCTACAGCTTCACCGACGATGCCCTGCATGGCGCGATCGGCGACCGGATCTTCGTCGGCGAGCGACTGGCGCTGCGGCTCGAGGGCCGCGCGATCTACGCGCCCAAGACCGGTTTCGCGGGCGCCGATTGGGCAGGGCACATCGTGGGATCGGCGGGCTTGTCGATGTTCATCGGCCCCAGCTCGTTCCGGGACGCCGACCGCGACGGCATCGCCGACCGGCGTGATGCGTGCCCAGGCACACCGACGGGCGCGGTCGTGGACGCGCGCGGATGCCCCGGCGATTCCGACCGCGACAAGGTCTACAATGGCCTCGACGCGTGCCCGAATACGATTGAAGGCGCGGAGGTCGACGCGCGCGGCTGTCCGACCGACTCGGACGGCGACGGCGTATACGACGGGATCGACAAATGCCCGGCGACGCCAACCGGCGCACGCGTAGATGCGATCGGCTGCCCCACAGATTCCGACAAGGACGGCGTTCCCGACGGTACGGATCAGTGCCCCAATACGGCGGCCGGAGCGACGGTCGACGGCAGCGGTTGTCCGATCGACAGCGATGGCGACGGCGTCCCCGACGGACTCGACAAGTGCCCGAGCACGCCGCGTGGGATCGAGGTCGACACGTCGGGTTGCCAGCGCGCTTCGGATACTGATCACGATGGCGTCGATGATTCGAAGGACAAGTGCCCCGGAACGGCAGCGGACACGCGTGTGGATGCCGTCGGCTGTCCGATTCTCTTCACCGAGGCGAAAACCCCGGTGGTGCTGCGGGGCGTGACGTTCGAGACCGGGCGGTCCGCCCTAAAGCCGGACTCCTACACAATTCTCGATATCGTGGCGGCGTCACTCATCGCCAACACAGACATCAAGATCGAGATCGCCGGCCACACCGATAATACCGGTGCGGCCGCGACCAACTTGCGCCTATCGCAGGCACGGGCGGACGCCGTGCGCGCCTATCTCGGCAGCAAGGGAGTCGCCCCGGATCGAATGGTCTCGAAGGGCTATGGATCGTCACAGCCGGTTGCGCCCAATACCACACCAGCGGGACGCGCGCAAAATCGGCGCGTCGAGCTGCGCCAGACCAACTAGGGCGGAGGCTCAAACGTGAGAACGCTCGCCGCAACAGTCCTGGTGCTCGCTTTGGGCACCACGAGTCTGTCCGCGCAGTTCGAGCGCCGCTACGAAGTCGGGTTATTCGGCGCATTCACCAGGTACGACCAAAACTTCGGCTTGCAGGACAAGCTGGGCGGCGGGGTGCGCTTCGCCTATGCGCTCGGTCCCTCGGCGAGCTTCGAGGTGGAGGCGCTCTTCCAATCGCCGCAAACGCCGGCTCCCTCGACGCCGATCGAACCGCTGATCGGCTCGGCGAGCGTGGTGTTCTACGCGCTGAACGCCAGCCGGATGTCGGCCTACGTGTTGGGCGGGTACTCACTGCTCGATTTCGGCAACACGAGTCCCTACCACTTCACGGACGGCGGTTTCCACGGCGGGGCGGGCGTGAAATTCTTCATGAGCTCGCGCTTCGCCCTGCGCTTCGACGCGCGCGGCATCTACACGCCCCAGACCAAAAGCTCGTTCCCGAGCGGCTCCAAGTCGGCCACGCACCTCGTCGGCTCAGCGGGTCTCGCGTTCTTTCAACCGGACGCCGCTCCGGCGCTCGATTCCGATCACGACGGCGTCGCCGACAAGCGCGACGCCTGTCCCGACACGCCGCCGGGCGTGTCCGTGGACAAGAGGGGATGCCCGCCGCCTGCAGTCGCCGAGGTCGCGCCGCCTCCTCCGCCTGCGCCAGCCCCGGCCGGACCGGCCGACACCGATCACGACGGCGTAAACGACCTGCTCGACAAATGCCCGGACACGCCCATGGGCGCCACCGTGGATGCCACGGGCTGCCCGCTGGACTCCGATCACGACACGGTATGGGACGGGCTCGACAAATGTCCCGACACGCCGCCCAATGCCGTCGTCGACGCAAACGGCTGCCCGCAGGACTCGGACGGTGATGGGGTTCCAAATGGCATCGATCGCTGTCCGGATACGGCGGCGGGAACGCCAGTCGACGCACTCGGCTGTCCTGCGGATAGCGACCATGACGGCGTGCCGGATAATCTCGATCGCTGCCCCAACACGCCGCCCGGCACGCAGGTCGATGCAAACGGCTGTTCACTCGCCCCCATCGCCCCGAGCGCTCCGGTCGCGAAGGACACGGACGGTGACGGCGTGCCCGATCCGCAAGACCGTTGCCCCGGGACGCCCGCTGGATCGCGCGTCGATCAGTTCGGCTGCCTGCTGCTCTTTGAGGAACACGCGGTTACGCCCGTGGCGCCGGGAGCGCCGCCGCCGCCGCGACCGACCATCATTCTTCAGGGCGTGAATTTCCAAAGTGGCCGCTCGGTGCTCACGCGCGCGTCGTATGTCGTCCTCGATCAGGTGGCTGGATCGCTCGTTGCAAATCCCGAGATTCGTATCGAGATCGGGGGCTACACCGATTCGACGGGACGCCGGATGACGAATCTGCGCCTCTCGATGGCGCGTGCCGCGGCGGTGCGGGCATATCTCGCGCGCAAGGGCGTCAGCCCGATGCGAATGCAGGCGAGAGGATACGGCGCTTCGGGCTACATTGCTCCAAATGCAACGACAGAAGGACGCGCGCAGAATAGGCGAGTTGAGTTGCATAAGCTGCCGTAGATGATGCTGAGCCGCGGAGTGGTGGTCTTGGCCGCGGCGGCGTTCGTCAGCGCACCCCTGCACGCTCAGCGTCGGGGGGGTGCCCGCCGGCCCGCACGGGCCGCGGCTTCCGTCGTCATTCCCACCCCGCGCTCGGTCCTCGGGTTCGATCCTGGCGACGACCGCAAGCTCGTCGAATGGCCGGTGCTGCTGCGCTACTTTCAGGCGCTGGCCAAGGCAAGCGATCGCGTGGACTATCGCGAGCTGGGCAAGACGACGTTGGGCGCGCCGTTCATCGCGCTTGCGATCTCGAGCGCGCAGAACCTGCGGCGGCTGGACTCCTACCGTCAGATCAACGCCGAGCTCGCCGACCCGCGAGGATTCCGCACCGGGCGCGGCGCCCGCGACGCGCTCCAGAACGGCAAGACCATCGTGCTCATCACGTCGAGCATCCACTCGACGGAAGTCGGCGGCCACCTCACGCCGGTCGCCCTCGCCTATCGCCTGGCGACGGACACGAGCGCAACGACGCGCGCGATCCTCAATGATGTGATTGTGTGGCTCGTCCCGTCGCTCAATCCCGATGGCGTGACGATCGTCGCCAAGTGGTACAACCGCACACTCGGCACCGCGGCCGAAGGAACGTCACCGCCCGAGTTGTACCACCACTACGCCGGGCACGACAACAATCGCGATTGGTACGCGTTCACGCAGGTCGAGACGCGACTGACGGTGGATTCGCTGTACAACGTGTGGCATCCGCAGATCGTGCACGACATTCACCAAATGGGATCCGAGGGCGCGCGGCTGTTTCTGCCGCCCTATCTCGATCCGGTAGAGCCGAATGTCGATCCGCTGTTGATCGACGGCGTGAATGCCCTGGGAACGGCGATGGCGTGGGAGCTTGGCGGCCAGGGGAAGACCGGCATCTCGATCAATTCGACGTACGATGCGTGGACGCCGGCGCGAGCCTATCAGCACTACCATGGGGGCGTGCGGATCTTGTCGGAGACCGCGAGCGCGGATTTGGCGACCGCGGTGGACATGCCGTTCGACCGTCTCGAGGCCCGCTCGCGCGGCTACAACCCGCGCGAACGATCCTGGAACTTCACCAATCCGTGGCGCGGCGGCCGCTGGACATTGCGCGATATCGTCCAATACCAGACCGAAGCGGCGTACGCGCTGCTCGTGCATGCGGCAAAGCAGCGTGAGCGGTGGCTCGCGAATTTCCTCACGGTGGAGACGCGCGCCGTGCGCGGCTGGCGCGATTGGCCGTATGCGTACGTCATTCCCGCACGCCAGGACTCCGTCGCCCTCTCGGCGCTGCTCGGAATCTTGCAGCGTGGCGCTGTCGAGATCCGCACCGCGCAGCAGGCTTTTTCTGTGCAAGGCCAGCGTCACGGAGCCGGGACGTATGTCATCGTGCTGCGCCAACCCTACGCCGCGTTTGCGAAGACATTGCTCGAAGTGCAGCACTATCCCGATCGACGCCTCTATCCGGGCGGCCCACCCGAGCGTCCGTACGACGTCACGGCGCACACGTTGCCGTTGTTGATGGGAATCAATGCAATCGCGGCAATCGACTCGTTACGAATTCCCCTTTCGGCGCCGATCACCCCACGGATCGTTGCGCCCGTCCCCCCTCTCCGCGAAGTGGAGAGGGGGTCAGGGGGTGAGGTCGTCCCACGCATTGGTCTCTACAAGTCCTACAACGCGTCGATCGACGAAGGCTGGACGCGGTGGGTCTTCGACAACTGGAAGGTGCCATACGAGACCGTCGTCGATTCCGTCGTGCGCGCCGGAAAACTGCACGATCACTTCGATGTCATCATTCTGCCCGACCAATCGCCGCGAGACATTCTCGAAGGACTTCCCGCGCGCTATCCTGCTCCGTACGCCGGCGGACTCGGTCCCGAAGGCAGCGACGCGTTACGACAATTCGTGCTCGATGGGGGCACACTCATCGCGCTGAACGACGCGAGCCGATTCGTGATCCAGGCGTTGTTGCTGCCCGTGCGCAACGTCCTGGAAGCGGTGAGCGATGAAGATTTCTACGCGCCCGGATCCATCTTTCGACTCGAGCTCGATACCACGGACGCGATCGCGCACGGCCTGTCCCGCGAAACGGCTGCCTGGTTTCAAGGCGGTCCCGCGTTCGAGGTCCTGGACTCGAGCGCGGCTCGCGTGATTGGGCGCTGGCCGGAGGATCCGACGCGCGTGCTGCTGTCGGGTTGGGTGTTGCACCCCGAACGAGTGGCCGGGAAAGCCGCCCTGCTCGAATTGCAACAAGGCGCAGGCCGGGTGTTGCTGTTTGGCTTCCGGCCTCAGTATCGCGGCCAGAGCATTGCGACTTATCCCTTGCTATTCAATAGCTTACAGGTCAAATGATGACTTAATCCTTGCCCGGCAAGGGTTCAATTCCTTATGTTGGTGGCCCCTATGAAGTTGGCTCGGCAGGCAGGCACAATCTTGCTCTGGGCCGCGATCTCCAGTCGCGGCCTTTTTGCACAGCAGCTCCCCTCGTCGCCCGACAGCTTGCTGCTGCGCGGCGTCGAGCTGCGCTATATCCTCCCCGAGCCGTTGTTCGACGTCAGGCAATCGGCCGATCCCGTCAAAGCCGTGTATGTCAACGCGTGGGCGTTCGGGTCGAGCAAGCTCGCGCAGCTCGTGCAACTGGCTGATTCGACCGAGATCAACGCGTTCGTCGTGGATGTGAAGGACGACACCGGCTGCCTGCTGTATCCCTCGCAAGTGAAAGTCGCGCAGGACATCGGAGCGACGAAATGCGTGCGCACGCGCGACGTGCGAGCACGGCTCGACACGCTGCGCGCGCACGACATCTATGCGATCGCCCGCATTGTCGTCGCCAAAGATCCGTTGCTCGCGGAGCGCAAGCCACAATGGTCGGTGCAGCACCGCGATGGCGGATTGTGGCGCGACCGGATCGGCACCGCCTGGGTCGATGCGTACAACGATTCGGTGTGGATCTACGCCGCGCAGCTCGCCGAGGAAGCCATTCACCTCGGTTTCTCCGAGGTGCAGTTCGATTACGTCCGTTTCCCCGACGAGCCGAAGGAAGCGATGGCCCAGGCCATCTTCGCCGCGCGCAAAGCCGGCGAAACGCAGCGCGCCGGCGTGCAAGAAGGGATCGGGATTCTCGTGAACCGGCTGCAGCCGCTCGGCGCGCCCGTCACGTTCGACATCTTCGGGCTCACGTCAGGCGCGACCGGCGATCTCGGCATCGGTCAGGTATGGGAAGATTTCGTCACCGTCGCTGACGTCGTTTTACCGATGGTGTACCCGAGTCACTACTACCGCGGCAGTTATGGTCTGGCATGGCCGAATGGCGAGCCGTATCGCGTCGTGCATAGCGCTCTGCGCGAGGCAATCGAGCGCTCGCGGCAGTTCGCACGGCCGGCAGCGATTCGCCCGTACCTTCAGGCGTTCACGCTGGGACGCCGCAAGCCGCGCTACACACCGTTCGAGATTCGCGAGCAGATTCGCGCCGCCGAGGAGCTCGGCATTCGGTCATGGGTGCTGTGGAATCCACGCAGCGTCTATCAGCGCGACTCACTCCGGCCACCCTCGGGTGGGGCCCAGTAGCGACGCTCCTCGGCAGCACCATATTCCCTGACATGAGACGGCTTCTGTATCCCCTGCTGTGTGCGGGGTTGGTTGGTGCTTGCTCCGACGCCGGCAGCGTCAGTCCGGACGCCATCGAGGGAGCCGAGCTCGCCGCGGTTCGCCTCGCGCTCGATTCCGCGTTTCGCCACGACACCACCCTCGACAGTGCATTCACCGGCGAGTCCGGCCTCTACGTGCAAATGGCAGCGATCGTCTTCCCCTTCATCGACCGCGCATCACGCATGATCGTCAACGGCGATACCACGCGCGTCGTCGGCATCGAGCT
>WNGC01000365.1_pt1 | contig 32182 bp, 27 predicted proteins | sample 5400051 | NCBI WGS metagenome assembly WNGC01 (sample SAMN13153368, study PRJNA577476) | soil metagenome | isolation source: 20 cm soil or saprolite under grassland replicate 2 | place: USA:California | collected 2016-06-15
GCCTGAACTCGAGCGCGATATTCCGTGGCGCACCGGGCAGGATCTGCACCAGCGGGGTGGATCCCGCGCTCTCGTAGTACGTCTTGTCGAACACGTTGCCGACCTTCAGATTGACCGTGTACTGACTGAACAGGTAATACACGGCGAGGTCCGTGACGGTGTAGGAAGGCAGCTGGAGGGTCCCGGGGTTCGCGGAGGACGGCAGCATCCCGGCGCGCTCGCCGGTGTACACCAGGCCAACACCGATCCCGAGTCCGTGCAATGCACCTGAGGTGACGTCGTAGCGCGACCACAGGTTGGCGCTGTTGCGCGCGACGTTGGGCAGCCGCGCGCCCACCTGAATGGGATCGAGAGACGAGCTGACGGCGGCGTCGAGCAGCGAGTAACCGAAGTCGAGCTGCCAGCCCGTCAGTGGCCGCGCGTTCATCTCGAGCTCGATGCCCTTGGACTGCTCGCCGCCGACCTGCTGCGAGCAAGTCCCGATCGGGCAGGCGAAGGTGTTCAGCACGTCCTTGCGACTGATGCGGAACAGCGACAGCGTACCGGTCAAACGGCTACCGAGGAGGCCCTCGGTCTTGGCGCCGATCTCGACCTGCTCTCCGGTCGTGGGCTTGAAGGGATTGAGGCCGTTGATGTCGATGGAGCTGGCCGGAGCCGGCACGTACGATTCGGCGTAGCTCGTGTACAGCGTCCAGAACGTGCTCGGCTGGTACAGGAGCCCGAGCATCGGCAGGAATCCCTTATCGGCCGTCTTCGTCCGGGTAGGAACATTGAGCAGCCGCAGCTCCTGGATTTCCTGCTTCTCGTGAGCCGCACGGACGCCGGCTGCGGCCTTCCAGTGCTCACTCAGTGTCAGGAGATCGGAAACATATGCGCCGACAGAATCGGACGTGAACAGCTGGTGTGTGAGATTCCGCGGTGTCGTCGAATTGACCGCCGGCAGGCTGTCGAACGACGGCACCCTGCCGTAGATTGGATCATAGAGGTCGATATCGAGGCATTGGGGCCCGGGGCATGTGCCGCCGTTGAAGAACTGGCGACGGTCCTCGTCGTCGGTGTCACGTCCACCGTTGACGCCCACGAGAACCCGGTGCTCGATTTCACCTGTCCTGAGCTCAGCCTTGAGGCCTGTATCGAGGTAGTTGTACTTGCGTCCGATGTGATTTCTGCGCGCGCGCCGCTGCAGATCGACGTTGTCCGGCCGCACGCCGACGCTCGTGAAGGCACCATCGTCGTCGAGGTTCTGAACCGAGCGTGCCGCGAAGTTCCAACTCACGTGCTCGGTGAACGAGTGGTTGACCGAGAGCTCCACGGCATTGCCGTGCTCGTCGCGATAATCGCCGGGCTCCTGATAGACCGTGGTGAGCGGCGCGACGAGAGCGATACTCCCCCGTGGCGCGGCCAGGCCCACGTCGAAATTGTTCTTCACTTCGCGATGCTCGAATTGCAAAGTGGCGGACGTGGCATCGGAGGCGTTCCACGTCAGGCCGCCGGCGCCGTACTGGCTCTTTTCGTAGGCGAAGTCGCGGAACAGGTTGCGGTGGTAGTACTGACCGATGAGGCGAAACAGGAAGCGGTGACCGGCATCGATGGGTCCGGTCATGTCCCCGGACACCTCGTAGCCCCTTGCATCGCCCGGCGCCCGGCCGCCGCCGTCGTATCCCGTCCCTTTCACGTCCAGCTCGGCGCTCTCGGTAGCGCGCGGCTTCTTGCTGATCAGATTGACGAAGCCGCCCGGCTGGATCTGGCCGTAGAGCACCGACATCGGTCCCTTGACGAGCTCGATGTGATCCACTCCGATCGTCGGCGGCGAGCCGAACCTGCCCGTGAGCCCAGGAAGGCCGTCGACCATGATCGCGTTCTTGTCGGTGCCACTGGTCTTGAAGCCGCGAATCGTCAGGTCGTATCCGGTATTGCCCGCGCGTTTCACGCCCGTCATGTAGTTATAGAGATCGCCGACATTCGTGGTCTCGATCGCCTTCATGAAGGACTCGGTGTAGCTCTGGACCGCGAACGGCGTGTCGCGTACGGGCACATCGAGCTTCATGGCGCTCTGGGCGGCGGAGCCGAGGAAGTGGCCGCTGACGACGACCGATTCCAGGGGCGCGGCGCTCGCCGGTTCCGAAGTCAACGCGGATCCCTGCTCCCGGGCGGAAGCCGTTCCCTGCTGGCCGGCGGCCTGAGCGAGAGCTGATTGCCCCGGCTCCGACCGATCCTCCGGCGAAGTCTGCGCCTCGGCGCCACTCAGTCGCGCGCCTGCCAGGATCGCCCACGCAAGCACGGATCCCTTTGTCACGCCGCCCCTCCCGAGTTTTCGAATGGTCGCCGCTTACCGCACACGCGGTATTTCGCACGAGCGCCCCTCCACGGCCATCCGCCTAATGCCGGATGAGCTCGCGTCGAATTTCAACTCATTGAAACTGAATGCGAAATCGAGCCGGCGAACGGTCCCGCCCGCAAGAGATTCGCGTTATTGGTGGCGGGAGCCGGCGCGGCGCCATCCGCCTTATGCCGGATAGAGGGGGGTTCGCGCAGCCCGGCGAGCGGCGCTGCCGGCTCTGCGATCTCACGGTAGCAGGCGCCATACCGCCTTGGGCGTCGCCTTGCCGCGACGGTGCAGCCCGCGCGGGTCGCTACGACACCCTCTTCCCGAGCCGCTGCCCGGAGGGCTCCGGCGCCGCTGCGAACTGCTGCTCCTCGGTGCTGCCGGCGAGCGCCGTGATCGAGGAGTTGCCCCCCGTCACCGTCTGCGTGACCGCGTCGAAATAGCCGGCGCCCACCTCGCGCTGATGCCGCGTGGCGGTGTAGCCGGAGGACTCGGCCGCGAACTCCGCCTGCTGCAGCTTCACGTAGGCGCTCATGTGCTGAGCCTTGTAGCCGCGCGCCAGCTCGAACATCGAGAAGTTGAGCGCGTGGAAGCCGGCGAGCGTGATGAACTGGAAGCGGTAGCCCATGGCGGCGAGCTCGCGCTGGAACTTCGCGATCACTCCATCATCGAGATGGCGCTTCCAGTTGAACGACGGCGAGCAGTTGTAGGCGAGGAACTTGTCGGGGAACTGCGCGTGGATCCCTTCCGCGAATTCCCGCGCCTCCGCGAGGTCGGGCTTGGCGGTCTCGCACCAGAGCAGATCCGCGTACGGCGCGTAGGCCAGGCCGCGCGCGATCGCCGCCCCGAGCCCTGACCTCACCGTGAAGAAGCCCTCCGCGGTGCGCCCCCGGGAGGCGTCGATGAAGGGCCGATCGCGCTCGTCGACATCCGAGGTGAGGAGGGTCGCTCCTTCGGCGTCGGTGCGCGCGATCAGCACGGTGGGCACGTTGCACACATCCGCCGCGAGGCGCGCGGCGTTGAGCTTGTTGATCGCCTCCTGGGTGGGCACGAGAACCTTCCCGCCCATGTGCCCGCACTTCTTCGCCGAGGCCAGCTGATCCTCAAAGTGAACCCCCGCAGCGCCCGCATCGATCATCTGCTTCATGAGCTCGAAAGCGTTCAGCACGCCGCCGAAGCCCGCCTCCGCATCGGCCACGATCGGCTTCAGCCAGTCAATGGAGTCGTCGCCTTCGGCGTGGTGGATCTCGTCGGCGCGGCGCAGGGTGTTGTTGATGCGCCGCACAACCGCCGGCACCGAATCCGCCGGGTAAAGCGACTGGTCCGGGTACATCTCGCCCGCGAGATTCGCGTCTCCCGCCACCTGCCAGCCGGAGAGGTAGATGGCGTCGAGCCCGGCCTTTATCTGCTGCATGGCCTGGTTGCCGGTGAGCGCCCCGAGAGCGCTCACGAGCGGCCGCTCGTTGAGGTAGCGCCACAGCTTCTCCGCGGTGAGCCGCGCGATCGAGTGCTCGACGGGGATCGTGCCGCGCAGGCGCACCACGTCGCCCGCGTCGTAGGCGCGCTGCACGCCGTGCCATCGCGGGCTGTCGCGCCACGCGCGCCGCAGGTCCTCCGCCGTGGGCAGCGATCTCGGGGCGCTCGTCACGGTCGTGGCGGTCATCGAAGTCATGGCTCCTCCAGCTCGTTCGGGTGCGCGCCCTTGAGGCGCGCGGGGTCGGTTCCTCAGCTCAGCAGCTCGTACGCCGGGAGCGTCAGGAATTCGTCGAAGCTCTCGCTCTTGGTCATCTGCTCGATGAGGCGCGCCGCGGTCGGGAACACGCCGTGGGTGAGGCGCGCCGCGCCGACCTCATGGTGAATGCGGTCGAGCTCGGCGGCCAGCAGCCGGTCGAAGCGCTCGACCGTCACCGGTTGCCGGTCGCTGGTGCGCGCGCCATGATGCAGGCACTGCCACAGCTGCGCCCGGCAGATCTCAGCGGTGGCCGCATCCTCCATCAGGTGATAGAGCGGCACGCAGCCGTTGCCGCGCAGCCAGGCCTCGAGGTACTGCACGCCCACGCGGATGCAGTTTCGCAGGCCTGCTTCCGTGATCTCGCCCTCGGGCACGCTGAGCAGGTCCTTCGCCGTGACGTTGACCTCAGCGCGCAGCACCGGGAGCTGATTCGGCCCGGTCATCACGGCATCGAAGGCCTCGCGGGCGATCCCCGCAAGCCCCGGATGCGCGATCCAGGTGCCGTCGTGCCCGGCGCGCGCCTCGCGCAGCTTGTCGGCCCGCACGCGCGCCATGGCCGCCTCGTTCGCCGCGGGGTCGTCGCGGATCGGGATCTGGGCGGCCATGCCGCCGATCGCGTGCGCCCCGCGCCGGTGACAGGTCTTGATGAGCAGCTCCACGTAGGACTTGAGGAAGTGGCGCTCCATGGTCACGGTGGCGCGGTCGGGCAGCAGGAACTCGCGCCGGTTCCGGAACTTCTTGATGAAGCTGAAGATGTAGTCCCAGCGGCCGCAGTTGAGCCCGGCCGAATGCTCGCGCAGCTCGTAGAGAATCTCGTCCATCTCGAAGGCCGCGGGCAGCGTCTCGATGAGCACCGTGGCCTTCACCGTCCCGCGCGCGATCCCGAGCGCCTCCTCGGCCGCGATGAACACGTCGTTCCACAGGCGCGCCTCGAGATGACTCTCGATCTTCGGTAAATAGAAGTACGGCCCCGTGCCGCGCGCGGCGAGCGCCTCGTAGTTATTCGCGATGAAGAGCGCGAAGTCGCACAGCGCCCCCGACAGGGTATCGCCGTTGACCGCCAGGTGCTTCTCGGGCAGGTGCCAGCCCCGCGGCCGCACGATGAGGGTCGCGGTGCGCTCGGCGAGGCGGTAGACGCGCCCGGTGGCCTCGTCCTCGTGAGTGATGGTGCGGCGCACCGCGTCCTGCAGGTTCGCCTGACCGCGGATCACGTTCGCCCAGGTCGGCGAGCAGGCATCCTCGAAGTCCGCCATGAACGCCTGCACCGGCGCGTTCAGCGCGTTGATGATCATCTTGCGGTCTACGGGACCGGTAATCTCCACGCGCCGGTCCTCGAGATCCTTTGGCACCGGCGAGACGCGCCAGTTACCGGCGCGCACCGCCTCGGTCGCGCGCAGGAAGTCCGGCAGTGCCCCGTCGTCGAACTCGGCCTGGCGCTTGGCGCGCGCGGCGAGGAGCTCCAGCCGCCGCGGGTTGAAGCGGCGGTGCAGGCTCGCGAGCAGCTGCAGCGCGAGCGGCGTCAGCACTTCCTCCGAGCGCTCGAGCTTCGGTCCCAGGACCTCGAGCTTCGGTCCGCTCGGCTCGCGCGAGTAGAGGCGCGCCTGGCTCTCGGCGTTCATACGCCCGAAGCATACGCGGTTTCGCCGAGAATTTGACGATGGAAACTTCACACTGTTAATTTCACATACATAGCCCAGCCAGTCAGTCATCCACCGCCGAGGCCAAGCCAAGCCGTGCCGCAGCTGTTACGCAGGGGTCATTTTCTCGGCACGAAGCTGCGCTCGGTGCGCAAGCGCAACGGACTAACGCTGGAGGAGCTCTCCGCGCGCTGCATCCAGCGCAGTCCGCGCCTGGCTCCCTCGGTCTCGTACTTGAGCATGATCGAGAGCGGCAAGCGCATCCCGTCCGCGGAGCTGCTCGAGCTCCTCGCCGCGGTGTTCCAGCGCCCGCCCGCCTGGTTCATGGACGAGAGCGCGGACCTGGAGCTCCCGCTGCCCGGTCCCGGGGGCGCCGCCGCTCCCGTTCCGCTCGAGCCCGCGTTCCTGTTTTCCCGGAGCCTGCTCCAGGTGGCGATCCCGGAGCTCCTCGCCCAGACCGGGACCAGCGGACGGCAGTTCGCGAATCTCCTCATCCGCTCTCACCAGGAGATCTCGCACAACGATTTCCCGGATCTCGAGCGCGCCGCCGACGAGGTCAGCGAGCGGCGCTTCCCGCTTTCGGTCGAAGACCTGGCGCGCCTCTGCCGGCGCCATGGGCTCGAGATCCGCTGGTTCGACCGCAAGCCGGTGCTGGCGCGCGACAAGGATCGGGAGCTGCGCAGCATGGTGCGCTCGTTCTTCGAGGCGCCGCGCGTGGTGTATGCGAACCGCGCGCTGCAAGCGGATCCGGCGCGGCTCAAGTTCGACCTCGCCGCGCATATCGCCCACAAGGTGCTGCACGGCGGCGACGGGCTGAAGTCCGCGCACGCCACGGGCGGGGAGATGGGCGGCAGCCCCGAGAGCGGCTCGAGCGGCGCGGGCCTCAACGCCCAGGACGTGCTGCATGCGTGGCGCGACTTCGAGTGCAGCTTCTTCGCCGGCGCGCTGCTCGCCCCGCGCGTGCCCTTCCGCCGCTTTCTCGCGCGCGAGCGCTACCGGGTCGAGGCCGGCGAGAAGCTCGAGCTCACCCCGGCGGTCGTCATGCGCCGCATGACCAAGGTGTCGCCCTACCCCTACTGGCACTTCTTCGACGCCTACCCTCCCGGCTACCTGCGCGCGGTGTACCGCGGCAACGGCATTCCGCTGCCGTGGGGGAACCTGGCTCAGGTGAGCGACCCCTGCCCGCACTGGGCGGTGTTCCGCATGATCGACGACGAGCATGGATTGAGCGGCTCGCAGATCTCGGTGCTGCGCGACGGCGAACGGTCGCTCCTCTATTGCTGTCATTCGAGGCGGGTCCGCGACATGGCGGGCAACCCGCACGTGCTCTCGGTGGGCGTCGACCTGGCGCCGGCGCTCGCCTCGAACGGGGTGCCGAGCGAGGCGCTGATCGATTCGATCTTCCGCGAGTGCCTGCACCGGCGCGGCGAGGCGCGCGTTCCCAAGGCCGCGGCCCAGGGGCTCGAGCGGGTCGCCAACGTGCTCAACATCGCCTGGATCGCGGACGCGTTGGCCGGACCTGCGCGCATCATCTGCCCGCGCAGCAACCGCTGCCCGCGCCCCGAACGGTGCGAGGGAGCCCGGCCCTCGCGCGCGCGAGAGATCGCCGACGTGCGCGAGGAGATTCTCGGGCGCGAGGGTTGACATAGAATGCGCGGGCGGACGGCCTTCCGCACGGGGAAGCATCATGAGCGATACGGAGAGAGGATCCGGCGCCACCGCGGCGCGCAGGGCGAGGCCGTTCGCCGCCTCGGCGCTCGCGCTGGCGCTCGCCGTGGCACTCGCCCCTGCGACGGCGGAGCGCGCCACCGGCACGCAGCCGGCCGTGGATGGGGAAGCCGAGCGAGCGAGCATCGAGACGTGGCGGGCCGAGCGCATCCGCCGCCTCACCAGCGACACCGGCTGGCTCACCCTCACCGGACTGTTCTGGCTCAAGGAGGGCGAGAACAGCTTCGGCCGCAGCTCATCGAACGCGCTGGTCCTCGACAACCCGTCGCTCGCCGACACCGCAGGTTCCTTCGTGCTGCAGGATCATCGGGTCCGTTTCGTCGCCCGCCCGGGCGGCGGCGTGACGCACGACGGCCACGCGGTGGGCTCGCTCGATCTGGTCGCCGACACCCAGGGCGAGCCCACGGTGCTCGCGAGCGGGGCGCTGCGCTGCTTCATCATCGAGCGCGCCGGCAATCTCGGCGTGCGGGTGCGCGATCTCGACAATCCGCACCGTCGCAACTTCCGCGGCTTCAGCTACTTCCCGGTGAGCACCGACTGGGTGTTCGACGCGCGCTTCGAGCCCTACGAGCCGGCGCGTCGCCTCAAGATCGTGAACATCCTCGGCATGGAGGAGGACGCCGTCTCGCCGGGCGCGGTGCTGTTCACGAGGGACGGCCGCGAGTGGCGGCTCGACACGGTGCTCGAGTCCCCCGGCGACAAGGAGCTCTTCATCATGTTCGCGGACGAGACGAGCGGACGCGAGACCTACGGGGCCGGGCGCTTCCTTTACATTCCGCTGCCGGAGGGTGGTCGCGCGCCGCTCGATTTCAACAAGGCCTACAACCCGCCGTGCGCGCTCAACGACTTCGCGACCTGCCCGCTGCCGCCGCCGCAGAACCGCCTCAAGCTCCGGGTCGAAGCCGGAGAGAAGAAGTACGCCGGCGGTCCCGGGCACCACTCCTGAGGCGCGCCGCGGAGCCTCGACCGCGCCTTGACGCGGCGCGGCGCGGCCGCTCGAGCGACTGGACGCGGGCAGCCGGACGGACCAATATCCGCCCGCCAAGGGGTGCCTGACCGACCCGGTCAGAGGAGAATCATCATGCGTGCATCTGTTCTGCCGATCCGCTTGACTTGGGGCGCCGTTGTCGCGGCCTGGTGCTGCGCGGCGCTGGCCGCGGACGCGCCGGCGAAGCCGGCCGCCGCCAAGCCGGGGCCGACCGACGCGCAGCTCATCGCGAGCGCCGAGTCCGCGGCTCCTCCCAGCGTGGGCAAGCACGCCACGATCGTCGCCATGGAGGAAGGCGGCAAGATGCGCACCGTGCGCAAGGGGACCAACAACTTCGCCTGCATGCCCGACAATCCCGCGACCCCGGGTCCGGATCCGATGTGCATGGATCCGGCGGCCATGGAGTGGGTGCACGCCTACGTCTCTCACCAGACCCCGCCGCCCGGGAAGGTGGGGTTCATGTACATGCTCGCGGGCGGCACGGACGCGAGCAATACCGACCCGTACGCCGCGAAACCAACGGCCAGCAACCACTGGATCAGCACTGGGCCGCACGTGATGGTCGTCGGAGCCGATGCCTCGTTCTACGACACTTATCCGAAGAACGCCGATCCCGACACCACGGTTCCGTACGTGATGTGGGCCGGCACGCCGTACCAGCACCTCATGGCTCCGGTGGTCAATCCACACCGGGCGGCGGCGAAGAAGGAGGCGGCCGAGAAGAAGTAGCGACTCAGCCTGCCCTGCCGCGGCGCTGGGCGAGAACGAGCCTCAGGCGCTCGCTGACGCGCCGGCGTGTCTCGGGTGTCAGGGTCGCGTCGGCGGGCGCGGGCCGCGCCTCGAAGGTCGCCACGGCGCCCGCCCCGGACGCCGCTCCCGCGGCGCTCGCGGGCGGAAAGGAGATGAAGGCGTCGCTCGCAACGGCGGTGCCGGCATCGGTCTGCACGTAGAAGGGCACGAAGGCGGTCGCCGTGGCGGTAAGCGCTTCGTAGTCGCCGAGAAACAGGCCCTGCGCATTCGGCGCGAGGTCGAGATCGAAGGGGCCGGAGAGGTGCGTCTCCCTGAACGTGACCCCATCGCTCGAAGTGACCAGCCAGCAGTCGGTGAGGAGAGCGGCGGCGGACGTGTCGTTACGCAGGTCGTAGTAAGTGACGCCGATGACGCCGTCCGCGCGCACGTGGATGGCCGGAGTGAAGGCCTGCACACTGGGGTCGGCGTTGACTTCGACGGGAGTCGACCACGTGATCCCTCCGTCCGAGGATCGAGACATCGCGATGCCGTCGCGCTGTCCGCCCGAGAAGCGCGCGTCCTGCCACACCACGTAGATGACGCCTCCGGGACCCACGCTCATCGCCGGGATGCCCGAGCCGTCACGCACCGCAGCGCCGGTGTGCGGATCGGTGCTGCCGACCGCGGTGAGGCTCGAGATCGTCATCGGAGCGGACCAGGTCGTGCCGTGATCGAGCGAGCGCACCGCGCGCAGCTGTGAGGTGCCCGCTCCGCCCGTGTTATCGATCTCGGTGAAGATGTTGACGAGCACATCCGTGACCGGCAACACCACGATCTGGTTGCCGAGAGTCTGGTTCTGCGGGCCCGGATCGTAGATGCTGCGGGGAGCCTGCCACGTGGAGCCGCCATCGGCGGTGACGGCAAAGTAGCTCGGGCCCCCGGTTGCTCCCGTGAGCCGGTCCCATACCGCATACACATAACTCGCGTTGTTCGGATCCGCGGTGATCGAGCCCTTGTCGTTGAAGGCCGTCGCGCCGTCCTTGATGAGCGTAGTCGGCACGCTCCAGGTCATCCCGCCGTCCCCGGAGCGCGCCACCAGCATGGCGCTGGAAGAGCCGGGCTGAAGGATGCCGCCCGTGAAGGAGAGCGACAGGGCGTAAGCCGCACCCGACGAGAACGTCAGCCACACGTCGCTGGCGCGCGCGTAGTCGCCGCCGTTTCCGGCATTTCCGCCGGTGCAACGCGAGAACGCCGCGTTGGTGAGCGTCCAGGTCATGCCGCCGTCGAAAGATGCGGCGAGATTAAGGCCCTGCGAGCCGCCATCCGACCAGCGGTTCTGCTGCCAGGCGGCGATCAGATTCGACGGGGTCAGGGGATTCAGGGCGAACGACGGCTCGACAGCCGTGCCGGTGTAGAGCGTTCCGGTCGCCGCCACGCCGTCGCAGCCCGCGGTGAAGGTCGCGGATTGCGACACGCGCACCTGCGTGACGGAGGTGAATGGAGGCACAGGCGGCGGCGCCGAGCCCCCGCCACCGCCACCGCACCCTGAGGCGAGCGCCAGACTGCCGAGCGCGAGAGCGGCGAATGCGCAGCGGCCGCTCACGTGGCGATGACTCACGCGGCCATGACTCACGTGGCGACGACTCACGCGGCGATGAAAATCGTGGCGGGATGCTCGAGGCATTCCTTGAGCGCCTGGATCATCGCGGCGGCGTCGTAGCCGTCGACGAAGCGATGATCGAAGGACGAGGAGACGTTCATGATGCGGCGTATGGCGACGGCGCCCTCCACCACCACCGGGCGCTCGACGGCGCGGTTGACGCCGATGATCGCCACTTCCGGGGCATTGATGATCGGCGTGCTGGCGATCCCCCCGAGCTTCCCGAGACTCGTGACGGTGATGGTCGAGCCGCTGAGCTCCTCGCGCTTCGCCTTGTTGGTGCGCGCCGCCTCGCTCACGCGACGGATCTCCGCCGCCAGCTGCCACAAGCTCAGCGTCTCTGCGCCGTGCACCACCGGCACCTTGAGCCCGTCGGGCGTCTGCGTCGCGATGCCGAGGTGCACGGACCTGTGGCGCACGATCACGCCGCGCTCGGCGTCGTAGTGGGCGTTGCATTGCGGGAAGTCGCGCAGCACGCGCACCAGCGCCAGAGCGAGCAACGGCAGATAGGTCAAGGCCGCGGCTTGGGGCGGCTGTCTGGTATTCAGATGCCGGCGGAGCGATTCGAGCTCGGTGATGTCGAGCTCTTCGACGTAGGCGAAGTGCGGAATGTTGCGCTTGGCTTCGCTCATGCGCTGCGCGATCACGCGGCGCAGTCCGATCACCTTGATCTCTTCGGTGGCGCCGGCGGGGGCGGGGCGCGGCTCGGGGGCTCTCTCCGCCGGGACCGGCCGCGGCGCCGCGCGCAGCGGCGTCGGGGGCGGCGCGCGGCGCGCGACATAGGCGTCGAGGTCCTTCGCGAGGATACGGCCGTTCGGCCCCGAGCCCGCGATCTGCCGCAGGTCGATGCCGGCCTCGTGCGCGCGGCGTCGGACGGCGGGCGAAGTGGCGACGCGCCCGGCACGCGCCTCGGCGGTGGGGACCGCGACCTGAAGCGCCGCGGAGCCGTTGCCGCCCGCGCCGCCCATCGCGGCGGGCCCGCTCACAGCAGCCGCACCGGGCTCGGTCTCGAGCACGATCAGCTCCGAGCCCACCGGTACCTTGTCGCCCGGCGACCCGGTCGTCGAGATCACCCGGCCGCTGACCGGCGCCGGCACTTCCACCGCCGCCTTCTCGGTCATCACCTCGACGACCACGTCGTCCTCGGCCACGCTGTCGCCCGGCTTCACCCGCCAGTTGACGATCTCGGCCTCGACCGTGCCTTCGCCGAGATCCGGGAGCTTGAAGACGTACCTGCTCACGCCGCCTCCGTTACCTGCTTCAGGGCCGCAGCGATGCGCGCCGGTCCGGGAAAATACTCCCACTCGAAGGCGTGTGGATAAGGAGTGTCCCAGCCCGTGACGCGCTGGATCGGGGCCTCGAGATTCCAGAAGCATTGTTCCTGAACCGTCGCCACGAGCTCAGCCCCGTAGCCGCTGAAGCGCGTCGCCTCGTGCACCACCACGCAGCGGCCGGTCTTGCAGACCGAGGTACAGAGCGTCTCCACGTCGAGCGGGCTCATGGTGCGCACGTCGATGATCTCGGCGTCGACGCCGGCGAGGCGCACCGCGGCCTCGGCTACGTGCACCATCGTGCCGTAGGTGAGCACACTCGCCTGCCGGCCCTCGCGCACGACTTCAGCGCGGCCGATCGGCACGGTGTAGTGACCCTCGGGAACCTCACCGCGCGGGTGCGCGCTCCAGGGCACGGCGGGCTTGTGCGGATCGCCGTCGAACGGCCCGTTGTAGATGCGCTTGGGCTCGAAGAACACCACCGGATCGTCGTCCTCGATCGCGCTGATCAGGAGGCCCTTGGCGTCGTAGGGGTTGGAAGGCATGACGACCTTGATGCCGCACACGTGCGTGAAGACGCTCTCCGGGCTCTGCGAGTGGGTCTGTCCGCCGCGGATGCCGCCGCCGCACGGAGTGCGGATGGTCACGGGCGCGGAGAACTCTCCGGCCGAGCGGTAGCGCACGCGCGCGAGCTCGCTCACCACCTGATCGAAGCCCGGATAGATGTAATCGGCGAACTGAATCTCCGCCACGGGCTTCAGGCCGTTGACTCCCATGCCGATGGCCGCCGCGACGATGCCGCCTTCGGCGATCGGAGTGTCGAGCACCCGGTGCTCGCCGTACTTTCTCTGCAGCCCCTCGGTGACGCGGAACACGCCGCCGAAGTAGCCGACGTCCTCGCCGAGTATCACCACGCGCGGATCGCGCTCGAGCATCACGTCCATCGCCGAGTTCAGCGCCTGGACCATGTTCATGCGCGCCATGAGCTAACCCTTCTTCGCCACGGAGGGCGCGCTGTGCGGTTGTTTCGCCGCGGACGCCTGCAGCGCGCGCAGCTCCTCGCGCTGGTGCACGAGGCTCGGCGACATCTGCTTCAACACGTCCTCGAACATCGTGAGCGGATCGAGCGCCGGCCCGCCGGTGAGCGTTCCGTAGGATTCGGCCTCCTTCCAGCAGGCGGTCACGTACGCCTCGAGCTCCTTCTCGAGCCGCGCATGACGCTCCTCGGACCACTCCGCGAGGACGATCAGGTGCTGCTTGAGCCGTGTGATCGGGTCCCCGAGCGGCCACGCCTGCCACTCCTCCTTCGGCCGGTAGCGAGTGGGATCGTCGCTCGTCGAGTGTGCGCCCGCGCGGTAGGTGACGTGCTCGATCAACGTCGGGCCCGCACTCGCCCGCGCGCGCTGCGCGGCCCACTGGGTGACCGCGTACACGGCGAGGAAGTCGTTGCCGTCGACGCGAATCCCCGGGATGCCGTAGCCGGGCCCGCGCTGCGCGAAGGTCCGGTGCTCGCCTCCGGCAAAGCCCTGGAAGGTGGAGATCGCATACTGGTTGTTGACGAGGTTCAGAATCACCGGCGCCTGGTACACGGCCGCGAAGGTCATCGCGTGATGGAAGTCGGCCTCGGCGCTCGCGCCCTCGCCGATCCAGCTCGCGGCGAGGCGGTCTTCGCCCTTGATGGCCGCGGCCATGGCCCAGCCCACGGCCTGGGGGAACTGCGTGGCGAGATTGCCGGAAATGGTGAAGATGTTGCCGCTGCCCCAGTGGTACATGATGGGCATCTGCCGGCCCTTGCACATGTCGCGGGTGTTCGAGAGGCACTGGCACATGAGATCGACGAGGTTGCGGCCGCGCACGACGTGCAGGCCCTGCTGCCGGTACGAGGGGAACAGCATGTCGGTCGGCTGCAGCGCCATGCCCTGCGCCACCGCGACCGCCTCCTCCCCGGTCGACTTGATGTAGAAAGAGATGCGCCCCTGGCGCTGGATTTTCTGCATGCGATCGTCGAAGAGGCGCGTCAGCAGCATGTGGCGCAGGCCCACCTGCAGCTCTTCCGCTTCGAGGTGCGGATTCCAGGGGCCGACCGAGCGGTGCTCGTCGTCGAGCACCCGCACCATCTCGAGCGACAGGTTCTCGATGTCGCGCGCCGAGGCCGTTATGTCCGGTCGATTCACGGCTCCCGCGGGCGAGATTTCGAGGTAGCTGAAATCAGGCTCCTGGCCCGGCCGTGCGGGAGGGTGTGGAACGTGCAGGCGCGAGCGTGGGGCCATCTTCAAGCCTCTCGGGCTCCCGGCCCCGAGGGTTGCGGGGCCGCGGCGGAGTTCGGCAGGATTGTAGTCGTCTCAACTGGGCAACACTACGCGAGGGCTCCATGAGGCCGCGGCAGACCTTTCGTGGCGTGGTGCTGAAGGGAACGGCGCGCCCCGGGAAGCCGCCGCGTGCCCCGGAGCACCGCGCGTCGGGCGCGGGGGCGGGCCCGGCGCGCGTGGTGGTCGGCCGTCAGGTTGCCGGCCGCGGTGGCAAGGCGGTCTCGGTGATCAGCGGATTGCCGCTCGATGAAGCGCAGCTCGCCGAGCTCGCGACGCGGCTGAAGAGGCTTTGCGGCGCGGGCGGCAGCATCAAGGAGGGCGTCATCGAGATCCAGGGCGAGCATCGCGAGCGGCTCGTGGCGGAGCTCTGCCGACTGGGCTTCGCCGCGAAGCGCGCCGGCGGCTGAGCTCGCCCGCAGCGGCGGCGGCGGCGAGGCGCCCGCCGAGTGGTGTCCGCGTGCGATTATTGTTATAGAGTGTCGCTAGCTTCGAGCCCGTGCGGGGGTGGTCGTGCTGAACAGTGCCCAGACTGCGCGCCCGACGACGAGGAAGGGGAATGCCCTCCTTTTCGCGCGCAACTTCTTCCGCCATCCGCGCATGCTCGGCTCGATCGTGCCGAGCTCCCGCTTCCTCATCCGCCAGCTCTTGCAGCCGATCAACTGGGCGCGGGCGCGCGTGATCGTCGAGTATGGACCCGGAGTCGGCGGCATTACCGCCGAGCTGCTGCGGCACATGCGTCCGGATGCCACGCTGATCGCGATCGAAATGAACCCGGACTTCGTCAAGTACCTGCGCGGCGCGCTCGCCGACCGGCGGCTGCGCGTCGTTGAGGGGTCCGCGGAATCGGTCGAGGAGATCCTGCAACGCTTCGGCTACTCGTGGGCCAGCTACATCATCTCCGGCATTCCGTTCAGCACCATCCCTGCGGCGCTGCGCGAGCGGATCCTGCGCAAGACCCGCGATGTGCTCGAGCCCGAGGGCGCATTCCTCGTGTACCAGTTCTCGACGCGCGTACTGGAGGACCTGCGGCGCTTCTTCGGTTACGTCGGCCGCAGGTTCGAGCCGCTGAACGTCCTGCCGGCGCACCTCTTCATCTGTCAGTCCGCGACCGCCTGACGAAGCGCCACTTTCACGGCGCCGTGGCGCGCAGCGCCCGCAGCAGCTCCTCGCCGAAATAGCCCGCCGGGATCGTGCCCTGCCTCATGAACGCGAGGTGGAAGCGCTGCAGGGAAAAGGCGGCGCCGAGCTCCCGTTGCGCGCGCTCACGCAGCGCGAAAATCTGCTCCCGTCCGAGCCGGTAGGTGATCGCCTGGGTCGGCCAGCGCGCGTAGCGCGTGATGGCCCCGCGCGCCGCCTTGCAGCTCGCCTGCTTGGCGTCGAGCTTGAGCGCCGCACCGCACTCGCAGGAGCCGGGCAGGAAATCCACGACCTCCGAGAACAGCGTCACCGCTTCCTCGAACGTCATGCGCCCGGTGTGGATGCCGGTATCGACGCGCACCCGCAGATCCCGGTACAGCCTGCCGCGCAGCTGGTACAGCCGCTCCTCCGGCGTGTAGAAGCCCTCGGGCGCCCCGGGCTGCGGTTCCGCGAGCAGCGCCTCCGAGTACAGCGCCCAGCCCTCCGCGGCCATCGAGTCCTCCCACATGGAGGAGGAATCCTCCACCGCGCCGGGCGTCAGCCAGCGCAGCGGCGAGATCTGCGCCCGGTATTGCGTCATGAGCTTGTAGTGCCAGTCGTGCCCCGGGAAGCCCTCGTGGGCGGCGAGATCCGGCATCGCGGCGTAGTTGTGCTCCTCGCGCAGCTCCGTCGCGTCGTCTCCGGTCGGGCTCATGTAGAAGCGCCCGACGCCACTTTTCTTGAACGGCGGCGCCGGATAGTACGCGCCACCCTCGATCGAGGCGCGCAGCGGCGGCGGCGTCACCGTGACTTCGAGGCGGTAGTCGGCCGGCACGTCGAAGAGCCCGGTGCGGCGCGCGTACTCGACCAGCCGCTCACCGGTGCGGCGATAGCCCTCCATCATCTCCGCATCCGTGCGCGGCGCATTCTGGGTGAGCTGCGCGAACACCGCGCGCACAGGCTCGGGCCCGGCGCCGCCGGCCGGCCACTTGTGAGCCGCGGCGATCTGCTGCGCGAGCGTGATCATCTCGTTGCGCGTCTCCTCGACCACGGGCCACGAGGCCTCGAACAACTTCGCGGCCGTGCCCGTCAGATGCAGATTGTTGCGCAACGCCCAATCGTATTCGCTCTCGCCGAGCGCGAAGCGGTCGGCCCGGTACTCGCTCTTGAGCGCAGCCACACCGCTCGCGCGCGGATTCTCGAAGAAAGTGTCCGCGACGAAATCGCGCAGCCGCCGGTAGGCCTCGGCCGCCTGGTTGCCCGCCGCCTGCAGCTCGTGCAGCAGCGCGTCGCGATGCACGGTACCGATGTTGGCGGCCGCGATCTGCCCGAGGGTGCTGCCGAAGTACTCGGCATCGGCCGCGGTGCTCTCGAGACCGAAGGCGCTCAGCATGCGCCAGTCGGGCGTGCGGTGCGCGGCGACGCCCGCGGCGAGCTGACGGCGCGCGGTAGCGAGATAGGCCGGCACCGCGCGCACACGGGCGATCGCCGCGCGCCATTCCCGGTCGGTCCCGCGGGTTGCAGGTCCCGTCGCGCTCATGCCCTGAATCTGCCAGTCGACTCCGCGCACCGGCTCGTCCGTGTAGGAATCGAGCGAGCGCAGCTGGTGGCGCCGCACCTCATGCTGGTGCACGAGGAACGCGATCTGGGCGAGCGCCACCGAGCGATCGACACGCCGCCGCGCCGAGAGAGTCGCCGGGGCGAGCGCGGCGAAGCGGGCGCGGAATTCGCCGAGCCGGGCGTTCTCCTTCTGCAGCGCCTCGGGCGAATAGTCGCGCAGCATCCCGTCGATGTCCGCGAGCTGCAGATCGAAGGTCGCGCCCCCGAGGTAGGTGGCCACCACCGGGAACTCCCGCAGCATGTAAGTCACGTACTCGTGCTCGAGCGCCGCGAAAACCCCGTCGCCGGCATGCCGCACGGGCAGCGGCTGCGCCGCCGGCGGCCGCGCGAGCGCGCTCGCGGCGCTGAACGCGATCAGCGTGAGAGCGCCAGGCAGCAGCGCCGCCTGCATTCGACTGCGGTACCGATGCACGGTGAAACCCTCTCCTGCCCGAGTGCGGGCGAGTCGACAGGCGGCGAAGCATACGCTGCGCGGGCTGGCCCCGCGAAGCGATGCCGGCGGAATTGACGGGCGCGCACCGGGAAAGACTTTCGCCACCGGGACGGTGCGCGCCGTTGACAACGCGGCAGCGGGGCGAGGATCCTTCTTTCATGTCGAGCATGCTCTGGATCGGAACGCGCAAGGGCCTCTTCGCGCTGCGCGCCGACGGCGCGCGGCGCAGCTGGAAGCTCGCAGGTCCCCAGTTCCTCGGGCACATCATTCACCACGTCGTGCAGGATCCCCGCGAGCCGCGCACCCTGTTGATGGCGGCCAAGACCGGGCATCTCGGGCCGACCGTGTTCCGATCCGGCGATCGCGGCAGGAGCTGGCGCGAGGCGGCGCAGCCGCCCGCCTTTCGCAAGGCCCTCGAGGGCGAGGAGGCGCGCGCCGTGCAGCGGGTGTTTTGGCTGACGCCCGGGCACCGGAACGAAACGGGCACCTGGTACGCAGGCAGCTCGCCTGCGGGACTCTTCCGCTCGAGCGACGGCGGCGAGCGCTGGGAGCCGGTCGCCGGGTTCAACGACAACCCGATGCGGCCCAAATGGGCGGCCTTCCCCACTCCGGACGGAGAATTCCTGCACTCGATTCTCGTGGACCCGCGCGATGCCCGGCATCTGTACATCGCGATCTCCATCGGCGGAGTCTTCGAGTCCACCGACGCCGGTGCGAGCTGGACGCCGCTGAATGAGGGCATAGCGGCGGACTTCCTGCCCGACCCCAACGTACCCTTTGGCCACGATCCGCACTGCGTGGTGCAGCACCCGGCGAAACCCGACCGGCTCTATCAGCAGAACCACTGTGGCCTCTACCGGCTCGATCGCCCCGAGCGTCGCTGGCAGAGGATCGGCACGGCGATGCCGAAGAAGATCGGCGACATCGGATTTCCGATCGTGGTGCACCCGAGCGATCCCGACACCGCCTGGGTGCTGCCGATGGACGGCCAGACCGTGTGGCCGCGCACCTCCATCGGCGGCAAGCCCGCCGTCTACGCGACCCGGGACGGTGGCGCGAGCTGGCGGCGTCTCGATCGGGGGCTCCCGCGCTCGCAGGCCTGGTTCACGGTGCTGCGGCAGGCCATGTGCGCGGACGCGCACGAGCGGGCGGGCCTTTATTTCGGCACCACGGCCGGTGAAGTCTGGGCCAGCACCAATGGCGGGGGCAACTGGCGCTGCCTCGCACGGCACCTGCCGGAGATCTACTCGGTGAGTCACGCGGCCTGATGCTCATGAGCTGCACCGTACGCATCGCGAGTCCGCTCAGGTCCTACACCGCCGGCGCCGCCACGCTGTCCCTGGGCGGCGAGACGCTCGCCGAGGTGCTGAGCGCGCTCGAGCAGCGCTGTCCCGGGATCCGCTTCCGCATGATCGACGAACACGATCGCATCCGCCCGCACATGCGGCTGTTCGTCAACAACGACGAGGCCCGCGAGCTCGCCGCGACGGTGCGCGACGGCGACACGGTGCATGTCATCTGTGCGCTCTCCGGAGGTTGACTCGTGAGCCTGTCTTCCAGCGAGCGTGCCCGCTACCAGCGTCATCTGGCGCTCGCCGAGATCGGCGTCCCGGGGCAGGAGAAGCTCAAAGCCGCGCGCGTGCTCGTGGTCGGCGCCGGCGGGCTGGGATCCCCCGCGGCGCTGTATCTCGCGGCGGCCGGCTGCGGCACGCTCGGACTCCTCGACTGCGACCGGGTCGAGCTCTCCAACCTTCAGCGCCAGGTGCTCTTCGACAGCGGGGTCATCGCAAAGCCGAAGGCGGAGGCCGGACGCGAGCGGCTCGCGAGCCTCAATCCCGAGATCCGCGTCGTGGCCCACGCCCTCGAGCTCAAGGCCGCCAACGTGCGCGCGGTGCTCGAAAACTACGACCTCGTGATCGACGGCACCGATCGCCTGAGCACCCGATATCTCATCAACGACGCCTGCGTCCTTCTCGGCCTGCCGCTTGTCTCCGCCGCCATCCACCGCTTCGAAGGCCAGGTGATGACCTACGTGCCCGGACGCGGACCGTGTTATCGATGCCTATTCCCGCAGGCAGCCGACGGCATGGTCGCCAACTGCGCGGAGGCGGGCGTGCTCGGTGTGCTGCCGGGCGTGCTCGGCACGCTGCAGGCGACCGAGGCGATCAAGCTGATCACCGGCACGGGCGAGCCGCTCGTGGGCAGGCTCCTCACCTACGACGCGCTCGAGATGCGCTTCGACGAGTTCCGGGTCGCGCGCCGGCCCGACTGCGCGGTGTGCGGCGACAACCCCACGATCACGGAGCCACGGGATCCTGCGCCGCCCCCACGCGCGGCCGCCGCGCCCGGCGTGCGTCGGCTCTCCGCCGCCGAGCTCGAGGCGCTGCTGCGCGAGGGCTCCGGCGCGACGACCCTCGTCGACGTCCGCGAGGATTACGAATTCGACGCCGGGCACCTCGAGGGGTCGGTCCACATCCCGCTCGGCGAGCTGCCGGAGCGGATCGGCGAGATCGCCCCCGGCAGCGCGCCGGTGTTCATCTGCCGAAGTGGCGGTCGGAGCCTCGCAGCCTGCGAGTTCGCGCTCCGAGCCGGGATCGCCTCACCCGCGAACCTCGATGGAGGCCTCCAGGCGTGGGCGAGAGAAGTCGACCCGGAGCTGACGGTGGCGTGATGCGAGTCTTACCCCGGGCAGCGCGACTTCGCGAACGACATCCGCTCGCCCGGCGCGAGCTCGATGCGGCGCTTGAGCAGCTCGAGCGCCGCGCGCGGCTCGTCGACGAGCTCGAAGAGCTTCAGATCCTCTCGAGCGATGGTGCCGTGGTGGACCAGGGCGTCGAAGTTGACCACTTCCTTCCAGAACGGTGAGCCGTAGAGAAGCACGGGAATCGAGCGGTCGAGCTTGTGGGTCTGCGCCAGCGTGAGGATCTCGAACAGCTCGTCGAACGTGCCGAAGCCGCCGGGGAACGCCACCAGGGCGCGCGCCAGGTGCGCAAACCACAGCTTGCGCATGAAGAAGTAGTGGAACTCGAAGGAGAGCTCCGCGGTGATGTAGCGGTTGGGTCGCTGCTCCTGCGGCAGGCCGATGTTGAGCCCGACGCTGCGGCCGCCTGCGAGAGAGGCTCCCCGATTGGCGGCTTCCATGATACCCGGGCCGCCCCCCGAGCACACGATCAGCCGCCCGTTGAGCTCCGAGCGGCTCCATTCGGTGACGAGCCGCGCAAGCTCCGTGGCCTCTTCCACGTAGCGGCCGAGCACGCCCCCGACGCGGGCGCGCGCAGACCCGAAGAACACCACCGTCGCTGCGACATTCGCAGCCCTGAAAGCCTCGAGAGGCGCCAGGTATTCGGAGACGATCCGGATCGGGCGCGCCTCGTCCGAGTCGAGAAATCGAGGATCGTGGTAAGCGAGTGGCGGTGTTGGCATCATGCGTTCGCTGCCCTGCAGCCGAAGATGCCAGAGTCTACTCCACCGACGCGCCGGCCCTGCGGGAGCCGTGCGGTACGCAGCGTGCGCGGCAGCGCGAATTTCGCCTCGCTCGCGATGCTCGCGCTCGCCCTGTGCGCCGCGGCGCGCGGCGAATCGGGGGACGCCGCCGCGCGCGTCACACCGGGCGGCTCAGCGCCTGCCAACCCGGAGGCTCTGCCACCGATCGACGCCGGCACCTCGCTCCTCGTCGTCGCGCCACATCCCGACGATGAGACGCTCTGCTGCGCCGGCGTCATCCAGCGCGTGCTGCGCTCGGGCGGGCGGGCGAGCGTGGTATGGATCACGAGCGGGGACGCCTCGGTGCTCGATCTGCTGATCGAGGGAAAGCCGTTCGGAGGAGCCGGACGGCTGCGCGAGCTGGCCGAGAAACGCATGCTCGAAGCGCTCCGCGCGACCTCGCGGCTCGGCGTCCCGGCCGAGGGGCAGCTGTTCCTCGGCTACCCCGACCGCGGGGTGTCGCGCCTCCTCACGGATCACCGCGCGACGCCCTACACCTCGCGCTTCACGGACGCCGCCGCGGTGCCCTACTCCGCGGCGCTCTTCCCCGCGCATCCTTACACCGGCGAGAGTCTCGAGCGCGACTTCGGCGCGGTGCTCGAGCGCGTGCGCCCGACGCTGATCCTCGCGCCGAGTCCGCGCGATACTCACCCCGATCATCGCGCCGCGGGTCAGCTCACGATCGCCGTGACCGCCCGTCACGGCCTGCTCGGGAGCACCCGCTACTGGATCGTGCACGGCGGGGAAGGCTGGCCGAGCCCGCGGGGTCTGATGCCGGGCGTGCCGCTCACGGCCGCGCCGCGCAGCCGCGGGCTCACGCTCGCCGTTTTCCCGCTCGAGCCCGCCGAGGAGGATCGCAAGCTCGAGGCGCTCCGCGCCTACGACACGCAGTTGCGCACGATCGCGCCGTTCATGCTCGCCTTCGTCCGCAGCACCGAGCTGTTTGCACGGCTCCCGGGCCGGGACCTGCCTTAGGCTGTCAGCGCCAGCGATCGAGCTCCCGGTCGAGCACTCCGGCGATCGTCTCGCGCAGGCGGTCGAGCCAGGCGCGCTGGCGCCAGTAGCGGCGGCTGAGCGCGCGCGAGACGGCGAAGTCTCCCGCGAACACCGCCGCCGCCCTATTGGCAAAGTACGCGTCGGCGATCTCCTGATTGGCCTCGAGGTTCCAGCGGAAGCTCCAGCGATCGAGGTTGCTCGAGCCGAGCGAAACCCAGTCATCGCACAGGATCATCTTCGCGTGCAGCATGCGCGGCTGGTACTCGAATATCTTCACGCCGTTGCGCAGCAACTTGCCGTAGAAGCGCCGTGCCGCCTGGCGCACCCACGGATGATCGGTGCGGGCGCCCGGCAGCAGCAGTCGCACGTCCACACCGCGGCGCGCAGCGCGGCGCAGCGCCTTGCGGAAGCGGCGCGAAGGCACGAAGTAGGCGCTCATGATCCAGGCACGCGCCGTGGCGGAGTCGATGCGCCGGAGCACGCCGTTGGCGAGCACCGAGCGCTGCCGCGCCTCACTCAGCGAGAGCCGGCCGGCCGCGCCGTCGGCGTGCGCCTCGCACGCCGGCGGCTCGACGAGCGCGAGCTCCGGCCCGCAGCGGCGCCAGGTGCGCGCGAATGCGCGCTGCCAGTCGGCAATCACCGGACCCTGGATCTCGACCATGAGCTCGCGCCAGGCTCCCCGCCGGGCTCCGGGCGCGAAATCGTCGGTGAGTCCGGCGCCGCCGACGAATGCCACCCGGCCGTCGGCGACCAGGAGCTTGCGATGATCGCGCAGCAGGTTCGACAGCCGGTTCCCGAGGCGCAGCGGATTGAAGAAGCGAAGCTCTAGCCCCGCATCGAGCAGCCGCCGGCGATCGGCCCGCGTGAGCCCGAGGGCGCCGAACCCGTCGAACATCACGCACACCCGCGCGCCGCGGCCCGCGGCCCGCTCGAGGGCGTCGATGAAGCGCGTGGCGACCGCGCCCGAGCGCACCAGATACATCTCGAGCAGCACGTAGCGGCGCGCCTCCTCGATCGCCGCGAGCATGCGCGCGAAGAACTCGCCGCCGTCGTTCAACAGGCGAAACTCGTTTCCGAGTCGCCACGGCCAGCCCGTGGTTGTAGATTGCTCGAGATCCGGCTGCGCCGTCATGTAGCGAACAATGACCGACCCGCGGATCAGATGCCAGATCCTGCTGCTGCTCGCCGCGCTGCTCGTGGCGCTGCTTGCGCCGCTCGCCGCCGCCGCCGACGTGATCGACTATGTCAACAGCGTGCGCCGGCACGGCTGTGGCGGGCATGCCGGCGGCTTGGTGCCGCTCCGGGAGAGCACCCGGCTCGATGAGGTGGCGCGGCAGCTGGCGCAGGGAGCTGAGCTGCGCGCCGCGCAGCAGCTCGCGGGGTACCACGCCGCGAGCGCGTTCTCGGTGCAGATCTCCGGCGTGCCCCCGAGCGGGGACGTGGGGCGCGTCATCGCGCGGCAGTACTGCGAGCAGAGCACCAATCCCGCCTTCCGCGAGATCGGCACCTTCCAGCGCGGCGCCGATGTGTGGCTGGCGCTTGCGGAGCCCTTTGCGCCGCCGGCCGTGCGCGATCGGGCCGCGATCAGCCGCCGGGTGCTCGAGCTGACCAACGAGGCCCGCGCGCGCGCGCGTCACTGCGGATCGGCGCACTTCGAGGCGGCGCCGCCTCTCGCGCCGAATGCCATCCTCGAGCGGGCCGCCGCGCAGTATGCCCGCGACATGGCCACCTACGGCTACATGGATCACACCGGGCGCGACGGCAGCTCGCCCGAAGAGCGCATCACGCGCAGCGGTTACCGCTGGCGGGAAACCGGAGAGAACCTCGCGAGCGGCATCATGACGCCCGAGGACGCGGTGGCCGGGTGGCTCCGCAGCCCCGAGCACTGCGCCAACCTCATGGATCCGGCCTTCCGTCACATGGGCGTGGCGTATGCCGTGAACCCGCGCCTCGAGGCGGGCGTTTACTGGGCGCAGGAGTTCGGCGCGCCGCGCTGACGGGAAAGCGGTGCTACAGGGCGAGGCGGCCGTCGCCCGCGCTCACCTCAAGGCGGCGTCGCTGTCGTGCGCGAGCGTGACCACGGTCCCGGCCACCAGGTACAGCACCGCGAACCAGGCGAGGCTGTGGGTGAGGAAGGTCACGATGGTGCGGTACATCACCGTCACCTGAGCGAACGCCCGCGTCGCCTGCACACCGCCGATGAGGATCGCGGCGCCGGCCACCAGCACCAGTGCCGGCCCCACCGGCGAGCGCGGCGCGCCGCGCCCCGCGGCCACGGCGCGCGGCGCGGGCAGCCGCCCGTACCACAGCGCCAGCGCGCCGAGCCCGATCGCCGAGGTCACGTACTGCAGGACGTGGCAGACCGTGCCGTGGTACCCGGCGAAGCTCACCGGCGCACTGAGCACCGCAACGCGGAGGACGATCCAGCCGTCGTTGTGGGTGGACGCGTCCCAGAGCAGATGGGTCCACACGCCGATCACGATCGACACCGACGCGAGCGCCCACTCGAGCGGCCGCCCTCTGAAGGGCGCGAGCGCCCGCAGACACAGGAAGCGGGCGCGCGGTGACAGTAGCGCCGTGAGCGGCCGGCGCAGCAGGTACACGGCATCGAGCGCCGCGTATCCGAGGGCGAGGCAGGTCGTGAGCGAGCCGGTGAGGCTGTGCGTCTCGGGCCGCAGAATGTTCAAGCGCCCCGGCATGTAGTACGGCAAGTCCGGAATCATCGCCCCGATCACCAGCGGCGCGGTGCGCAGGTACTTGAGGCCGCGCAGCGGCAAAATGGCGGCGGGGTGCGCGAGCGTGAACGGCATGCCCGTCCTCAGGCCGCGGGCGATGCCGGCGTGACCCGCACCCGGAAATCGCGGCCGATCCAGCTCGAGCGCGCGCGGTAGGTCAGATCGATGCAACGCCCGGCGCGCAGCCGCGAGGTGTCGATCTCCACCACGTGCGCACCGAGCGAGTTGGCCGTGGTGTCCTCCTCGCGCACCTCCTGCCAGCCATCGAGCCCGAAGCGCACCGCGCCCGCCTCGCGCAGGCACACGATGAGCGTCGAGCCCTCGGGCAGCTGCGGCGCCGGGGCCTGCTCGGACCAGATGACGCGCGTCGGCCTCGGCCGCTCGCCGCGGTAACGCTCCCAGACCGAGTTGGGACGATCGAAGGGACGCTCGAGGAGGCGCGAGGCGACGAGCTTCAGGTACTCCGCGTGCGCCCACACGAGCGGCATCGCCGAGCCCGTCGGCCGCCCGGGAAGTAAGCCGCGCGCAGGGATCGGCGCGGCATCCCACACCTGCTCGGGCAGCATGCCGCCCGGGGAGGTCATGCGGGTCATCGCCAGCAGGTAAGGCAGCACATCGCGTCCGCAACAGAGCTCATAGTGACCGCGCTCGCCGGTGAGCAGCGGCCAGGCTCGCCCCCGGCCGCTGCCGTCGTAGGCGCTGCCGTCGTCGTGCTCGCCGTAGCCATCCTCGTTATAGCGATGCCAGCACGGACCCGCGGGCGTGTCGAGCTTGAGCAGCGCATCGGCCACTTTCACGCTCGCCAGGATCAGCGGATCGTCGGCGCGGCGCAACCCGAAGCGCACCAGCTGCAGGAAGTCGACGCTCACCTGCGCGCTCACGGTCAGGCCCGGATCGCTGCTGAGGTTCCTGACCGGCACGGCGCTCTCGGGCAACCCGCGGTCCTCGGCCGCGGCCTGCGCCGGCGCGATGCGCACGTAGTATCCCGGCACGCCGTAGAGCCGTGCGAGCGGCCGCTCGCCGACCGCGGTCCAGTCCTCGAGGCGCGCATTCCAGTAGTCGGCGAGGGCCGAGATACACACCGCGAGTGTGAAGGGGTTGAGACCCGAATCCTCCTCCCAGCGGTCCTGATCGCTCGAGGGGCCCTGCCGCACGAGGAAGGAGAGCGCACGGCGAATCATGTCCGCGACTTCGGTGCCGTCCAGCGCGCCGCGCTCATCGAGCGCCACCGCGAGCAGCACCGGAAAGGCGGTCTCATCGAGCTGCACGCCGAGCCAGTAGCCCTTGCCGTCGAGCCACTGGTTCTGATGCCAGTGTCCGTCCTCGTTCTGCGTGGCGATGAGGTAGCGCAGCGCGTTGCGCGCTTCGCGCGTCGCCCCGACCGCGAGCAATGCGCCGGCGCTCTCGACCAGATCGCGCGGCCACACCAGGTGATAGCCCGGGCGTTCCTCGCGCGTGTTGCCCCAGGGCACGCTCAAGGAAGCCACCATGGCGCCGGGAAAAGTCTTGTCCTGGTGGGTGCGCAGCACCATGGTGGAGATGCTCACCTGCGTTGCGCACGCCTCGGGGAGCCCCGCGGTGAGCGAGGCTTCCGGCGTGCAGCTCGTGTGCCAGAGCGTCCAGCTCTTGCGCTGCCGCTCCCACGACGTCTCAAACGGCTCCGACAGCGCCGTCAGCGCCAGGGTTGCCGCGGCCTCGGGGCTCGAGCCGAAGCCGAGCGCGAGCACCGCCTGTCGCGGCAACTCGCCGAGGAGCGCGACATTGCCCGGTCCGGCGCCCTCGTATTCCCAGGTGAGCGCGCCGTTACGGTGAAAGTCCTGCCAGCCGTCGCTCTCGCCCACGAAGCCCGCGCTCGCCCGGCCCCACGCGTCCCGCCGCCGGGGGTCGGCCGCCGCGAGCGCGAGGGCGTAGGGACCCTGCTCCGCCCACAGGAGTTTCCGACCGCGATGCCGCACGACGGCCGCGCGGTTGTTCGCTCCGGTGCCGCCGAGGTGCGGCGCGAGGAGCGCGTGCGGGCGTAACGCCGAATCGCCGCCGAGCCCCACCTCGATGAGCAGCACATCGCGGTGCTCGCAGGGCGTGACGCGCAGCGTGAGATCGAAGCGCGGGTGGTGGTGCACGATGCGCACCCCGGGTGCGCCGGGCGCGGCGAGCTCGAGCTCGTGCTGCCACAGCCTTTTCACCTCGACCCAGAACCCCGAGCCGTCGCCAACGATGAACCCGAGGTCGCGGATCTGCGGCAGGTCGACGCGCGGGTAGTAGACCTCGTTGACGATGCCGCCGCCGATGGTGAACCACAGGCGCGAGGACCCGAGCGAGCAGCCGACCATCTCCTTGGCGCTGCTGCACCAGGTGGGAGGCAGTCCCGGAGCTCCCGGCGCCGTGCTCACTTGCGCGCCGCCGGGCGCTCGCCGGGCGCGTGCGCGCCGCCGATGTCGATCGCGAGAATAGCTCCAGGAGTCCTGCCGCGCGCCATCATGCGCCACCGATTCTCACCTGATTCGACACCCTTGACCATCGAGCCGCCGCGCGAAAAAAAGAGCGGCAGACTGTTGCGTCTGCCGCTCTGGCCTCAGGCCGCTTGCCGGGGGGGATCAGCGGGGAGTCGAGGCATTCATCGAGGCATCGGCCGAGGTCGACGCGGAGGCGTCGCCGCCGGCCTGCACGTGACGTGAGTCGGCGTTGCCCCACGCATTGGCGTTGCCGCGCGCATCAGCGTTGCCGCTCGTGCCGAAGTCGCCGAGCGACTGGTGGCTGCTGCGCGGGCGGCTGTTGTCGTTCGCCGCCGGCTTGGCGGAGTCGCTCACGGTCGGCTTGCCGCTGTCACGCGCGGGTTTGGTGTTGCCACCAGCCGGTGCGTTGCGCGGCGACCGATCGCTCGTGTTGGCGATCTGGCCGCCGGACCCGAGCTGGCCGCTCGCCTGACCGGCGGCGCCCGCCGCACCGTTGGCCGTGACGTCGGGTGAGGACGCGGTGGTTGCGCCCGCAGCGCTCGCGCCAACCTGCGCGCCCTGACTCACGCCCGCCTCGGCCTTCTCGACACCGTTGTGCGCGGCAGTCTCCGCCTTGCCCGCGGTGCGTTTGCCCGCACGCGCGGCGTCCTTCGCTCTGTCCTTCGCCGTGTCCTTCGCGGTGTCCTACGCGGTCTGACCAACCCGGTCCATGCCGCTCAAGTCTCCGCCGACTCCGCCGTGGAGGGCCCCAGTGGCACCGCCGTTCAGCGTGCCGCCCATGCCACCCGCGCCGCCGCCGAGCGTGCCCCCGAGGGCCCCGCCCATCCCGCCGTGCACACCGCCCAGAATCTGCGCGTGCGCGGGAGCCGCCGCAGCCAACACCACTGCGAACGCGGCGCTCGTGAAAAGATGAGTGATCTTCATGGTCGTCTCCTCTTGAGGCCGCGGCCTGCCCGCGACCTTCCAGGGAGTACTACGACCGGCCGGTGTGAATTCTTCCCGGCTGGGATTGTTGACTTAATCTCACCGGCCGCCGTTCGGCCGCAGCCGCTGATCAGTCGGGCCTGACGCGCGCGAGCGCCGGCTGCTGGCGCAGCTCCGCTCCCACCAGGCCGTAGCCGTAAACGGGCTCGAGGCCCGGGGCACCGGGATGGAGGGCGCGCGCGGCGAGCGCCGCCACCGCACGCTTCGCCGCGGCGCCGTCGGGTGCTTCGAGCTCGAGCGCGAGGAGGCCGGCGACGATGGGAGAAGCGAACGAGGTTCCCCTCACCAGCACATAGGCCTGTTGCGGCCTTGCGGCGGCCATGTCCGCTCCGGGGGCCGCGAACTTCACCTGCGGTCCGCGTCCGGCCTCCACCAACACCCGCTGCCGCGCATCCACCGCGGTCACGCCGATCACGCCCGGCCACGCCGCCGGATACAGCGGCGGCGCCGCCGGACCGTCGTTGCCGACTGCGGCCACGATCAGGTAGCCGCGCGACAGCACGTCCCGAACGATGACGGCGAGCATGGCGTTCGGCGGGCCCACGAGGCTCACGTTGATGACCGGGACGTGCTCCCTGGCCAGCCACCCGAAGGCCTCGGCCACCGCATCCACCGCGCCGCCCGTGGGCCGCCCGCAGAACACGTCCGCCGCGTACAGAGCCGAGCCCGGCGCCGCGCCGTGGAAAGCGCTGGCGCGACCGACCATGAGCGAGGCCACCGCGGTACCGTGCTCGGCCGGCACCGCGGTGCCGCAGCCGTGCTGCTGGATCGTGATGCCGTTGAACACCTCGTGCGTCACGTCGACGCCGCTGTCGATGAGGCCGATGCGGGTCGCGCTGCGCTCCCCGCCATCCGCGTGCGGCGCGCCGCCGGGTGTGGCGGGCGGCACCGCGCCTGTGCCGGCGGCCAACGCCGCCCCGCTGTCGGTATAGACGTGATTGAAGTCATAGATGCCGGCGGGATCGAGCGCCTTGAGGCGCGCCAGGGCGCGCGCGGTCTTTCCCGGCACGCGCAGCACGACGAGCCGCGCGCCGAGATCGCCGAGCGGCTGCTCGCGCAGCACCGTGAACCCCGCGGCGGCGGCGGCCTCGAGCGTGGTGGCGCTCGGGGAGAGCGCCAGCACCTCGCCGCGCACCACCGGAGCGCCGTGCGGGTCGGCTTCGAGCACGTCACGGTGCCGGCGCAGGAGCTCCCGGATCCTGAGCGCGCGCAGCTCGCGCAGGCGGCGCGGATCCGTCTCGCCCGCGAGCGCCGCGGCCGACTTCTCGATGTCGAGCGGCACGCTCGCCGGAAGATCCGGCAGCGTGACGGGAGGCAGCTGCGGCAGCCGCACCGTCGGCAGCGTCACCTGCGCGGCGGCCGACGAGGCGATCACGAGCAGCGCTGTCAGAAGAAGCCTGCGCATGGAAGCACCATAGTTGAACGTGGCCCCGCAGGGAAGAAATGGAAGAAAATGGCATCCATGAACGTAGGACCGGCATGAGCGCTGCGCCCCAGGCGCTGCGCGAGGCGCTCGTGGAACTGCTGCCGCGGCTGCGGCGCTTCGCGCGCGCGCTGGCCCGGGACGTGCACGACGCCGACGATCTGGTGCAGATCGCCGTCGAGCGGGCGTTGACGCGCTCCGGGCAGCTGCGGCCGGACGCGCCGCTGTCGAGCTGGATGTTCGGCATCGTGCGCAACGCCTGGCTGGATGAGTTGCGTGCGCGCGGCCGGCGGGCGCGGGTGTTCGCACCCGAGGAGAGCGCCGAGCGGGTCGGCGATGCGTCCCAGGGCGCCCATGCGGAGACGCTCGCGGTGCAGGATGCGCTGGCGCGCCTGCCCGAGGAGCAGTGCGAGGCGGTGGCGCTGGTGTTGATCGAAGGGTTTTCCTACAAGGAGGCGGCGCACATCATGGAGGTGCCGATCGGGACGCTGACCAGCCGCCTGGCGCGCGGCCGCGAGGCGTTGCAGGAGATGTTGGACGAGAGCGGGGGAACGCGGCGATGAGTTACAGCGAGGAGACTCTGATGGCGTACGCGGACGGTGAGCTGGATCCCGCGGCACGCGCCGCGCTCGAGGCGGCGATGGCTGCCGACCCGGGCCTGGCGCAGCGGGTCGCGCGCCACCAGGCGCTGCGCGCGCGGCTCCGCGCCGCGCTCGACCCGGTGCTCGATGAGCCGCTGCCGCAGCGCCTCCTCGAGAGCGTGCGCGGCGCTGCCGCGCCGGGGCCGGCCGCCAAGGTGATTCCGCTCAAGCGCCCGGCCGCGCCGCGCTGGTCGTGGCCGCAGCTCGGCGCGCTCGCCGCAAGCCTCGTCCTCGGAGCGCTGCTCGGACCCCTGGTGCTGCACCCGCCCGCCGGCGGCGGCGGCGCGGTCGTCACCCGCGACGGCGAGATGCTCGCCGGCGGCGCGCTCGCGCGCGCCCTCACGGAAGAGCTCGCGAGCAACCAGACGCCCGGTTCGCCGGTCGAGATCGGCGTCAGCTTTCGCGCCCGCGACGGCGGCTACTGCCGCAGCTTCCAGCTGCGCGAAGAGCAGGCGCTCGCCGGCGTTGCCTGCCGCGAGCACGATGCCTGGCGGCTCGAGGTGCTGGCGCAGAGTCCGGCGCAGCCGCCCGCCGCCGGCGGCTACCGGCCGGCAGCGACGGCGCTGCCGCCGAGCGTCGCGCGCACGCTCGATGAGCTTCGTGCAGGGGAGGCGCTCGACGCGAGCGCCGAAGCGGCGGCGCGCGCGCACGGCTGGGAGCGCTGAGCCTCAGCCCGCGAGTCCCTCGAGGAATCTGGCGATGCTCATCCAGGTTTGAGTCGCTGAAACGGGTACGGTCAGCAACTGGTCGGCCAGGAGAGTCAGACCGCCATAGACGTATACGTGATGCGGCCGTCCCCGTGTTCGCCAGTCGTAGATCATGGCTACGACGATCAGCAGATCGGCGATCAAGCCCGGTGGCACCGCAACGAACACCGGCGGCGGTCCTTGCGCCCCCGGCGGGGCGAACAGGGTCAGCACTACGCGCGCGATGGCTGGATGCATGAACCCCACCATGATGAGGTACATCAGCCGCTTGTGCGTTTCCGGTCGTCGCACGTTGGCGATCGCCAGGGAAAAGAATCCTATCAACACCGGTAAACCGCAAAGCGCCACGGCAGCGAATCGGCGTCCCGCGTCCCCATACCCGTGCGCGTCGGCCAGGCGCACAACGGTTATCTGCGCGACGACGATCGAACACATCATGACGCTGAACAGGGCTATTCCCGCCAGGCCCCACGCGCGGTGGGTGGGCGTGTGCCCCGATGCGATCCATGCGGTTTGCATGAGATAGAGCAGTGTCCAGCTGAAGAGCAGCGCGCCATGAATGTGAAGGATCGGCGGCCCATGGAAACTACCGCTGGCGACGCGGGCCCAATAGGTAGGCGTGAAGCCGCCGAATGCGATCAGCACAAAGACGCCGGCCATCCACAAATAGAAATGGCGCGCGCTGGAGCGCAGGACAGAGTTGCTGGCCACCGTCGACTGCAATGTGCTACCTGCTTCCACGGCGCGCTCCCCACTGTGTGGTATCGTTTGCTGCATTGTCCCCGCATTCGGGCTCATAGGCACGCGCGGTTGCATTTCAAATTACACTTCCGCGCCGACTGTCTCCACAAGTCCTCGGGTTAAGACACCGATACGGCCATTGGTGATGGCCGCTTAGCGTCAGGTAGCGACCTGCCATTCGTCGCGCATAGTAGCCGTCTCCCTGCAGGGGGCTTAGCGAAACATATGAATACGAACGCGCACGCGGCTGTGATTCTGCTGCCTATTCTCGGCTGTGTCCTGCTGATGGCGCCTGAGCTCGCCTCGCCGGCAGGCCAGCCGCAGGTGCCTCTCGCAGACCCGGGGCGGGTGCAGGAGCATCTGGTCGAGCTCGCGCACTTCGGCGCAAACCCCGAGGGCGGGGTGAGTCGAGTCGCATTCAGCGATGCGGATGTCGCCGGTCGCGCGTACGTCAAGGGCCTGATGGAGGC
>WNGC01000344.1_pt1 | contig 32174 bp, 28 predicted proteins | sample 5400051 | NCBI WGS metagenome assembly WNGC01 (sample SAMN13153368, study PRJNA577476) | soil metagenome | isolation source: 20 cm soil or saprolite under grassland replicate 2 | place: USA:California | collected 2016-06-15
CGGGCCACGATCGCGGCCGGATGTTTCGCTGGCGCCCCGGACAATGATCTGGTGTGGTCCTGCCGAAGGAAGTTTGAATCGCCCGACCGCGTTTGCCGTGAGCGCGGTGTCAGTACCGACGCTCTGGACCGACGCAGGATATCCACCGACGAGAGGCACATTCAGGTACAAGCGATCTTCCGCGCGCCCGCTTTGCGCCTGGAAGAAAACATTGAGCTCTTGATCTACAACACCAGTGAAGTGGTATTCGTCGATGTCCCCGACCGGACTGATCTGCTCGCGCACCGTATCGCCGATGACCACGTCTGCACTCGCCTGTTCAGGAGCCCGCTGTAATGGCACCAGCGCGAAGCGATACCCTCCCTGATAATTACGCTCAGACACGCTGCGGTCACGAAGGGACGACACGATAACCCGATAATCCCGGGTCACGGGTAGTGAGAAAGCGCCGCTCACCTGGTCGCCGAGGACCGCGTCACCGCCGAGACTGGCAACCGACGCGATCGTGGTCAGGCCATCGCCCACGTTGAGCTTGATCGTGCCCGAGCCGCCGGGCCCGAGCGCCTGCAACGCTGCGATCAACACCTGCCCCGCCCGACCGTTGAGGGAGAATTGGTCCACGTCCGCGATTGTTTCCAAACTTTCGCCGTTCACGGTATCACCCAGGGCCAGATTGGGCGCGTGGGTCTCGGGCGCCGGATTGACGCTGTGAACTACAAATCGAAAAGCCGCCGCCGCGGTGTTGGTCCTGCCGACTCGTATATCGACATCCTGGGATTCCCCCAGGGCAAACGCTTCAGTCGCGTTCTGGAGCAAGGGGTTGTGTTGGGCAGTGGAAACCGTGGCTACAAGACTCGGCGGGTACTCGGTCGTCACAGCTGTAAGAAACAGCCCGCCTCCTGAGACGACTTGAAAGAAGATCGCATACGTCGCACCCGTCGTCGCTGGAAATGAAAACAGAGCTGCGGAGTCAGTCGCTGATAGACTCCCAGCAATCGTATCGCCGATTGCAACCCGAACCGGGCTGGCGCTTCTGGACGGCGCAGTACTCTCTTTGCACGCTACCCAGACGAGCACAGCGACACTAGTCGCGAAAATGACTGGGGCGACGAGACGCCGAGGATTCTGAAGCGTCATCGCTTAAATGATCACCAGGAGCCAAATATTATCGCAACCGTTACGAATGCCAGATTCGCGACAGCGCCTTGAGCAGTTGACTCTCTGGCGTCGGGCCATCCGGGGCTTCGGAGAGCACCGTCGCCAGACGCCGTCGGAGCAGGGGATCGCGCGCCGCTTGGGCGGCAAACTGGACGGTCAGTGGGATGAACCAGGGAGCTTGACGCGCGCCGGAGCCTGCCCGCGCGACAGCGGCATACTGCTCGAAGAGCGCCAGGAGGAAAGCACCCTTGGACGGAAACTGTCGGTAGATGGCGCCCTTGGTGAACCCGGCAGCCTCCGCGACGTCGTCGAGGGTCCCAAGCTCCAAGCCCCGTTCGGCAAACATCCGCAGGCCCGCCTCCACAAGGAGAGCGCGGGTTTCGCTCTTGCGGCGCTCACGGATGATTCCCATGGGTATCTAGGATACGCATCGGTACCAGTAAGGCAAGACTAGATTGCTCAAAACAGGCACCTGAGATACTTCTCGGTATCTCAATTAGCGGAATTGCTGGTCGTTTTCGCGTTCCTTGACTCGAGTAGTCGCTGATCTAGGTTTGCTTTCACGCTCACCGCGCACCACCTCCGATGAGGAGATGAATGTCGTACATCATCGCAGAACCATGCATCAATGTGAAGGATCGGTCGTGCGTGGATGTCTGTCCGGTCGATTGCATCTACGAAGGACCGGACATGTTGTACATCCATCCCGATGAGTGCATCGACTGCGGCGCGTGCGAGCCCGAGTGCCCCGTCACTGCGATTTTCCCCGAGGAAGATGTGCCGCCGCAATGGAAGGACTACATCGCCAAGAATCGCGACATTTTCCAAGGCGACAATCCGCCCGGCAAGCCGCAGCGCAAAGGCTCATAGAAATTCGTTGAGCGCGTCGTTGAAGGCGCGCGGTTGTTCCAGCGGTGCAAGATGTCCCGCGTCCCGAATCAGCACGAACTGCGCGCCCGGAATCGACCGAGCCATCTCCTCCATGCCCGCCGCGGGGGCAATCTGATCGTCGTCGCCGGCGATGACCAAGACCGGAACACGAATCGTTGCCAGGAGCGGCGTCGAATCAGGGCGCTCGCGCAGTGCGCGTAGTGCACCGACGATTCCCGGCACCGGCTGACGCAGGATCATCTCCGTCACTTCGCGCACAACATCCGGTCGCTGCTCGAGCGTGACGTGGGCCAGCACCCGATTGACCAGCTCGGTGGCGACCGCGGCCATTCCCTCGGTCTGGGCACGCGCCGCCAATGCATCCCGGCCACGCCTTGCTTCCGCCGTATCCGCCTCCGCCTTGGTGTTGCAGAGAACCGCCGCCCGCACGCGCTCGGGGTAGCGGCGTACCAACTCGAATACGATGTAGCCCCCCATCGAGAGCCCGCAGCAAACTGTTTGCTCGATCTCAAGGGAATCGAGCGTAGTGATGAGAGACGTCGCGTAGGCGGCCACCGAGTACTCGTCAGTTGATGGCAGGCCGCGAGTCGCTCCGGCGCCGGGCAAATCGGGTGCGACGCAGCGCCATTTCAGTGCGGGGAGCTGATGCCGCCACATCTGGTGGTCGAACGGAAAACCGTGAACGAGCATAATCGCGTTCATGGCCAGGCAAACGTGTGCCAGAACACTGCTCGTTGCATGCTCCCCGTCTCCCGTTGCAGGAAAAAACCGAACGCTTTGGCGCCATATGTGGGATCGAGACGCACACCGTATTTCGCCGCTAACAGCCGCGCTGCTTCGCCCTCGGGAGTAGGATGGCCGTACCCCTTCCCCATCGCGTGCACGACCGAAAGACGGATTGCCGAATTCGGCAGGTCAAGCCGCAGCCCGCGCCGGCGCAGAACGGCGGCCGCCTTTCGCGCGAGGCGCAACGCGCGCCAGCGATTCGCCACCAGTCTCGGCGCGACCCGCACCGCAACCACGCGTGTGGACCAGCCGAGCCAGGCGATGCCGAGCGCGATGCCTGCCGCGGTACCTCCGGTGCCGAGCGGCACGACGATGGTGTCAGGGGGCGCGTCGAGCTGCTGGTCCAGCTCGAGCGCCGCGAGAAAATGGCCGACCACGGCGCGGGGATCGGCGCCGCCGCCGGGAATCCAGAACGGCTTGCCGCGTCCGAGGTGATGCGCGGCGCGCCACGCGCGCAGCAGTGCCCACGGGAGCGTGAGTTGGCGCGATGCGCGCTGAACGATATGGGCCGCGCGCGTCGTGGCCTCGGCGACGGTCCGACTCGCGTCAGTTTCGGGCTGCGGAAACAGCGCGACGGCGGTGCGATATCCCCGCGCTTGGGCATGCAGCGCGGTCGCGAGGCAATGTGTCGACCCCGTACCACCGACGGTGACGAATACCGACCGTGGCGGCGCGTCCGCGAGCAGGAATTCGAGCCCTCGCACCTTGTTGCCGCCCGCCCGATCCTCGCGCTTGAGCCACAACCGTTGCAGCCCTAGCGCGTGGGCGAGATCCGGCCGGGATTCGAGCGGCGTGGGCCACGTGCCCAGACTACATGGCGCGAGGGCGTCACGTATCTTTGTGGCGAACGCTGCGGAGTCAGCCATGCGAGTTGCCACCGATTACATCCGTCATGCTGCGCGTGCCGCCCGGAGATGTGCGGGCGATCCTTTGGGTGGGGCGCCTGAGGTTCCGGACCCCGAATTCTACAAGACGCTGGCGAAAGCACTGGAAGAAATCGCCGCCGGGATGGAGGCGCTAGGGAAGGAGGAGTGACTTCCCCAACGCGGTACGTCGACACACCCCAGGCGCTCGCCGAGGTGGTCGCCGAGGTCCGTCGCGAGCCGCGCATCGCCGTGGATACCGAAGCGGCCAGCTTTCATCGCTATCGCGACCGAATCTATCTCCTCCAGCTCTCCACGCCTACTCGCACGGCGTTGATCGACCCGCTTGCCGTCGCGGACCTGGCCCCGCTGGGCACGCTGCTCGCCGAGCGGCACATCGAAAAAACCTTTCACGATGCGGACTACGATCTGCGCGTGCTCGACCGCGATTATGGGTTTCGACCGGTGCGGGTGTTCGACACGCGCGTCGCGGCCCAACTCGCCGGAGAGCCGGCGATTGGGCTCGCGGCGCTGCTCGAGAAATACGCCGGCGTAAAGCTCGCGAAAGAGCACCAAAAAGCGGATTGGTCGCAGCGGCCGCTGCCGCCGCCGATGCTGGCGTACGCCGCCGCAGATACCCAGTACCTGTTGGCTTTGCGCGATGCGCTCGAGCAGCGGCTCCGCGAGCTGGGGCGGTTTGATTGGGCGACGGAGGAATTCCGCGAGCTCGAGTCGCTCCGCTGGACCGGAGTGTCCGCGAGCGACGAAGAAGCCTACCTCCGAATCAAGGGCGCGAAACAGCTGCCGCCGCGCAGCCTCGCCGCGTTGCGCGAGCTGCATCGCTGGCGGGAAAACACGGCGCAGCGCGAAGACAAGGCGCCGTTTCGCATCATCGGCAACGACGCATTGCTCGCGGTGAGCCGCGCCTTGCCCTCGACACCCGCGGACCTCTCACGCGTTCGCGAGCTCCCCGGCTCGTTGGCTCGACGCCACGGAGTTGAGCTTCTCGACGGCGTCGCCCGCGCGCAGGCGATTGCCGAGCGCGATCTGCCGCGCGTGGAGCGCCCGCCCCGGCCGCAAAAGGATCCGGGCTTCGACGCGCGCGTGGACCAGCTCAAGGCCGCACGCAATCGCGTGGCCACCGCTCTCGGGCTCGAGCCCGGCGTCTTGTGCGGCCGCACGACGCTGGAAGCCGTCGCGCGCGCGCGCCCGACCGACCGCGCCGGGCTTGCGCAGGTCAACGAGCTGCGACGCTGGCAGATTGACGCGTTAGGAGATGCGTTGCTCGAAGCGCTGGCTAAAACCCCATCATAGCACGGACCTTGGGGTCGATCCGCTCCGGGGTCCAATACGGCTCCCACACGATGTCGATATCCACGTCCTTCACGCCATCGATCGCGCGAACAACCTTATAGATGTCGTTCGTGATCATCGGACCGGCGGGGCAGCCGGGGGACGTAAGCGTCATCGTAATGCGCACCAGCCCTTCGTCGACCTCGACGTCGTAGACCAATCCGAGATCGATGATGTTCAAATCGAGCTCGGGATCCTTCACCTGGCGAAGGGCCTGGCGGATCGCGTCAGCACTCAACACTGCAGTCGTCACGTGATGCATTTCCTCCTGGTGCGAACCTAGCGGGGCGGAATCCCCCGCACCAGACAGTGCCGCCGCGCCGCGATGTTGGCATAGATCCGCCGCGCCGCGGGCATCACCCCCGGCAGGGAAAACAGTGGCGCCAGCCATCCTCGCCGCGGCAGCAGCCGGAGCAGCGGGGGTATCGCGTCGGCGCCCGCAAACACGCGCCCATCGGGAAACACGAGGTGCATCGCCGCTGCGAGCGCGGGCAACGCGATGCCAAACTCCCTGACCGTCGCCTCGTCCTGAAACGGTACGTACTGCAGCACCCGTTCCCGATCCCAGCGCCGCAGGAGGTCCACGGCTTTGCGGCAGATGCCACACTCGCCGTCGTAGATCAGGGTCGGCCCCGAGCGGTCAGCGGGCCAGGCCATCGACGGCACGCGCTGCGGCATCCGCCACGTGGCCGCGCACCTCTTTCAGTTTGGTGAATGATCCGCGGACTCTCGGATCGAACGCGCGGTTTGTCAGCAGCAAGACGAACAGATCGCGGTCAGGGTCGATCCAGAGCGACGTGCCGGTCCAACCGGTGTGACCATAACTGCGAGGACCCAATAGTCTGCCCGCACTCGATGTCTCTTCGCCTGTCGGGAGCGCCTCCCACCCGAGCGTACGGGCGCTGGCGCCGCGCCGCGCCGGAACGGCAAGAGCGGTGAACTGGCGCACAGTCTCGGCCTTCAGCACCGGCGCGCCGTCGCTCAGCATGAATTGCGCAAAGCGCGCCAGGGCGTTGGCGGTCGCGAACAGTCCCGCGTGGCCCGCCACGCCGCCGAGTCTCGCGGCATTCGGATCGTTGACGACGCCGGCGATCGGATGGCCATGCCACAGCCCCGTGGGAGCGATACGGCGCTCCAATCGCTTCGGCGGCCGAAACATCATCTGCTGATCGATGCCGAGCGGCGTGAACACCTCGCGCGCGACGAACACATCGAGCGGCACGCCGCTCACGCGCCGCACGATCTCACCCAACAGAATCGCGTTGAGGTCGGAGTAGACCATCCGCGTCCCGGGAGGCGTGACCGGCGTCGTCGTCAGGACCATGTCCAACGCCGCCGCGCTGTCCGGCGCTTCGCGCAGCGGCAGCGTGCCGCGCAATCCGGACGTGTGGGTCAGCAGATGGCGCACGGTAATCGCCGCCGTACCTGGCCCGTGGAACTCGGGGACATAGCGCACAACCGGCGCCGCAAGATCGACCTGTCCGCGTTCGACGAGGAGCATCAATGCGGGGGTCGTCGCAACAACTTTTGTAAGGGACGCGAGATCCCAAAGCGTGCTGTCGATACGGACACTGGGACTGGCCGCACTCCACGTGAAGCGGCCGTAGCCCTTCGCGAACAGAATGGCATCGTGGCGTCCCACGACGAGCGCTGCGCCGGGGTACACGCCGCGTTGGATCCCACCGATCACGGCGGTATCGAACGCAATCGAATCGACGAGTGCTCTCGCCCATACGTTCACCCGGGGGCGATGCCTCGGGGTCAGCCGCGCTTCCCAACCGCCGACGAGCAGCGCCAACAGCACCAGAGCTACGACCAAATGCCTGGGATCCGCCTGCTGCAGGAGGGGCAGCGCCCGTCTGCTCCAACGCGCTGCTGCCGGATGACGTAACCCAACCGTTCGATGAGAAGATCACCGCAGTCCGGACAGTACGTGTGCTCCCACCGCCCCACGCGCCCCGGCAGGTTCCCGGCGTAGACGAACCTGAGCCCCGCCGCCGCGCCGATCTCGCAGGCGTGCACCAGCGTCGTGGCACTGGTGTTGGCGGGGCCGGTCATCTTGTAATCCTTGTGGAATGCGGTGACATGCCAGGGAATCTCCGGCGAGACCGAGGCGATCGCCTGCGCCGCAGCGGTGAGTTGCACTTCATCGTCATTGAATCCGGGGACGATCAACGTCACGATCTCGAGCCAGAAGCCGCGCTCGTGCACCATGCGAATCGCATCGAGCACGTGCTGCAATACGCCGCCCAGCTCCCGGTAGCGTTTATCGCTCATCGCCTTGAGATCGATCTTGTAGCAATCGGTCCACGGCCGGATGTAATCGAGCACTTCGGGGGTCGCGTTGCCGTTCGAGATGAACGCCGTTTTCAGGCCGCGCGAGCGGGCCAGTTTGAAGACGTCGACCGCCCACTCCGCCGTAATCAACGGTTCGTTGTACGAGGAGCCGACCATGCGCGCGCCCTCGCGGAGCGCGAGTGAGACGAGCGCGTCCGGGGTGACGTCATTGGGCATGACGCCGGCGTTGTCATCGCGCAGCGCCTGGGACGTGAGCCAGTTCTGGCAGTAGCCGCAATGGAAGTCGCAGCCGAGCATCCCGAAGGTGAGAGTGTCGCTCCCGGGGAGGCAATGAAAGAACGGTTTCTTCTCGGTCGGGTCGCATTGCAGTGCCGCGACGTAGCCGGCCGGGACGAGCAGCGTTCCTTCCTTATTGAAGCGCACTTTGCAGATGCCGCGCCGTCCCGGCTTCACAAGGCAGCGGTGGCCACACGCCACGCAGCGCACGGCGCCAGCGTCCAGCTTCTCGATCAGCTCGCCTTCCCGCACGCGCGCATCAAGCGCCTGCACCAGCGGCGTGGCGCCGCCATCAACGTGTGTGATAAAGGAGTTCCTCCAGAACGACTAGCGCAGGCTCCCGGGCGAGAGCTGATATAGAAGCAGGACGGTGCGAGCGTCGCGATCCGAGAGATCGCGCACCTTGGCCGTGGGGAACATGATGTCGGTCGAATCCTTCGAATGATCGAGACCGAGCAGATGGCCGACCTCGTGGATCGCGACGACGCGGACGTCGTCCGGCTCCATGGGCCGCCCTTTGGGATCGAACGTCGCGAGCGTGATCACCGCCGACTGGATGTGGCCGTTCTCATCCCAGGTGACGTCGGTCTGACCGGTGCGCTCGATCTCGAACTGAATGCGCCACTTCACCGTGACTTCGGCGTTCGTCGAGTCGGCGTCGAAGTCGAAGCGCACGGGCACGCCGGCATTCGTCCATTGCGCGAACGCCGTCCGAATCGCGTCGAGAAATGAGGGCTTGAAGTTCGCAGCATGGGTCGGCGCAAACCACACACGGATCGGCATGGTCTGGCGATTGTCCCAGCGGCGCAGCATCGAATCGTCACTGGCCGCGAGAATATCGCCGAGGTACGTGCTGTTGCCGCTGGCGCGAATGCGGCGTCGCGTTTCGGAGCGCGCCAGCAGATCGATGTACGTCGGCTCGCGCCCGCCGATGACGCCCCCGATCGGCGCGGTGGGGGCCGTCGGCGCGGCCGGCAGCACGGCGCCTTGAGAGGTCGTCGTCGCCATAGGATTCGGCGGTGGCGTCTCGATCCTCGTGGGAATGGAATCGGATTCAGCACGCGCCACGCGCTGCGTGGGACGGAAGATGTCCCAGAAGATGAAGAGCAGAATCAGCACCGCCGCGGCGGCAATCATTCCAGTGAGACGACGTTCCATATCCGCAATATGCGAACCGCGCAGCCCGCGCCGCTAGCTTTGGGCTCACACGGTCTCTATGATTGTGGCCTGCTTATGGTTGGATCGTAGGTGATCGCGTTACCCGCGAGACCGCTCATCCGCTGGCGCGGCTGGGTCATTGCGGCGTGGGCGGTCCTCGCGCTGCTGTTCGCGCCGAAGGCCACACACGTCCAGCGCGTCCTTGCCGTTCGGGGCACCTCAGTCGCGGAAACCGAGTCGGCGCGTGCGTCGCAGCTGATCCGGGACGTCTTTCCGAATCCCATCGCCGAATACGTCGCCGTCGTGGTGCACGGACCAGTGCGCTATACGCATCCGCGCTTCGCGACCGTGCTGGACTCCGTCACCGCCGCGCTCGCGCGCCAGCCGTACGTCAGCCAGGTGGTGTCGGTGCGCACGATCGGCGAATCGACGTTCGTGAGCCGCGACCGCCACACCACATTCTTGATCGCCGCGCTGACGCCCAGCAGCACGAGCGACGTGAGCCGGACGGTCGTGCCCGATCTGCGCGAGACGATCGCCGACGCGCTCCAGCGCATTCCCGCTGCGCGCGCAGCCGACTTCGATGTGAAGGTCACCGGCAATCCGGCGCTCGATTACGACGTGCGCACCATCAGCGCCGAGGACACTCGGCGCGGCGAGGAGCGGGTGCTTCCCCTTACGCTTGCGGTGCTGGTGCTGGCATTCGGCGCGCTGGTCGCGGCGACGCTGCCGATCATCGTGGGCGTGCTGGCCATCACGATCGCGCTCGGCATCGTGGCGATGGCGGCGCAGTTCCAGACGATGTCGGTCTTCGTGCTCAACATCACGACGATGGTGGGTCTCGGCGTCGGCATCGATTATTCGCTGCTGATCGTGACACGGTTTCGCGAAGAGCTGAACCGCGGTCTCTCCCCCAATGACGCCGCAATTCGTACGATTCAAACCGCCGGCTCCGCCGTCGTCACGTCGGGGCTGACGGTGGTCGTCGGATTTGGCGCGCTCATCCTGACGCCGCTTACCGAGACCCGATCGGTGGGCATCGGCGGGCTGATTGTCGTGGCGGTGGCGGTACTGCTCGCCACGACATTTTTGCCAGCGGCACTCGCAATCCTGGGGCGCAACATCGATCGCCCCAAATGGCTGGCGCGGCCGCTCGCCCGTATTCACACGCCCGCCGGATGGGAGCGCTGGGCCCGCTCGCTCGGACATCGTCCCTGGCGCGCCATCCTGGGCGGCTTGACCGCCCTCGCGATCCTCACGTTCCCGCTCACACAGATCCGCATCGGCTTGCCGGCGCGCAACTGGTTCCCACCGGACGCGGAATCAGGCCAGGGACTCGCGGCGCTGCGGGAAATGGGCGCGAGCGGTGTAATTCAGCCGCTGCGGGTTGTCGTGCAGCTGCCGCCCGGCGAATCGGCGTTGCTGGGTCGCCGGCTGCCCGGTCTCAAGGCGCTGAGCGACTCCATCCGAAAGGACCCGCGCGTGCGTGAGGCGCGAGGCGTCGCGACGCTGCGCCCGGGGATGTCCACGCTGCAGCTCGCCCTCTTCTATGCCGATCCCCAGGCGGTCCGGGACCGCTACCCCGAGTTCTTCAACGCCTACTTGAGCGCCGACCGGCGCACGACGTTGATCGACGTCATCGCCGCCGATACGGTCAGCCTGACCGGCATGATGGACCTGGCGCGACACGTGCGCCGTGTCATCGGGAGCGGCATGCGAGGCCTCCAGGGCGCAGAAATCGTGGTCGGCGGGTTCGCGGCGTCGAGCCTGGATCTGCAAGAGAATCTGTTAGCGCGCTTCCCGGGCATCGTCGCAATGATCCTGGGGGTCACCGCCCTGATGCTGCTCATCGCGTTTCGCTCGGTACTCGTACCGCTCAAGGCCGTCGTGTTGAACTGCGTGTCGGTGAGCGCCGCCTTCGGGATCACCGTGCTCGTCTTCCAGCACGGATATGGCGCGAGCTTTTTCGGCCTCGAGGGTCCGACGGAAGCCATTTTCGTGGTCGTCCCGGTGCTCGTCTTCGCCACGGTGTTCGGCTTGTCGATGGACTACGAGGTATTTCTGCTGACTCGGGTCAAGGAAGTATTCGACAAGACGGGCCGGAACGACCACGCCACGATGGAGGGGCTGTCAGCCACCGCTTCTACTATCACGTTCGCGGCGGCGATCATGATCGCCGTGTTCGGCGTATTCGCGTTTTCCCGCGTCCTGGCGGTGCAATTCATCGGCTTCGGGCTTGCGCTCGCGGTGCTGCTCGACGCGACGCTGATCCGGATGGTGCTGGTGCCGGCCATCATGCACATTGCCGGACGCTGGAATTGGTGGCCCGGTGTGCGCGCGCCGCGGCGCGAGGTTCGAGAAGTCGAGGAAGCTACGTAGGCGTCGTCTTTTCCAGCAGGTTCAAGCGCTCGCCCATCACATCCCAGTGCCACGCCGGCACGCGTATGCCCGTGTCGGGATTCTTGAGCGGCTTGTATTGCAACCAGCGCGGGTGCAAGTGCAGCGCGGGCCCCAAGGCGAGCAACTTGTCCTTGTTGGAGCTGACGAGGTGCACCATCGGCTCGTTGCGGATCTTATGCCGATGAAGCCAAACGCCGCCGGTCAGGGCGAAATGCATCCCCTCACGGCGGCGTCGAAATTCGCGATACGGCGGATCTAGGTGCAGGTAATTCGACCCTCGGCAGTGGCTGGTGCCACGGGTGACGCATTCCCTTCATATAGGACGCACATCCGCGTGGTCTGCGAGTGTACGGCCTGCGCGGACCAGCCGCCCGGCGACGCTTGGAGAACAGTCAGCGTCACACCGGTCGAAGACCGGAAGTTGTTGAGCGAACCGAGGCTGGTCGTGTAGAAGGCGCTGTCGTAGAAAAAGCCCTCCTCCGCCGTCGCCAGGTTCTTCAGGTCGGATTTCATCTGGGCGACGTACGCCTTCTGCTTCGTGTTGGCGAGCTTCGGTATCGCAATAGCCGCGAGGAGACCGATGATCACCACCACGATCAGAAGCTCGATCAGCGTAAACCCACGAGCCTTCACCGCGATACCCTCCGGGCGCGAAAGGGCGCCAACCCGCGCGAAATCCGCGAATCGACGCCCCAATTGTGGGCAGTGGCCCCCGTTCGTGCAAGAGGCGTGCTTAACCCTTCGCATCGACCCAATCCTTTCCGGCACCAATACTTACGACGAGCGGGACGCGTAAACTCGCCACGCCCTCCATCTCGCGTTTTACAAGAGTCCCGGCAACCGTCCGCTCGCTCTCCGGGATCTCGAAGACCAGCTCATCGTGTACTTGGAGCAGCATTTTCGTTTTCAGGCCAGCCAGCTTGACCGCGGCATGGATGCGGATCATGGCGATCTTGATCAGATCGGCCGCCGATCCTTGCAGCGGCGAGTTCGTCGCGGTGCGCTCGCCGAATGAGCGGATACTGAAGTTGCGATCGCGCAGCTCTGGGATGTAGCGCCGGCGGCCAAACAGCGTCTCGACGAAGCCCTTCTGCCGCGCTTCGTCCACGGTCCGGTCGAGCCAGGCGCGGACTCCCGAAAAACGCTCGAAGTAGTGTTTGATGAAGCCGCGTGCCTCCTCGAGCGTGATTCCGAGCTGGCGCGACAGCGCGAGCGCGCCTTGCCCGTAAATGGTGGCGAAGTTGATGGTCTTGGCGCGGGCGCGCATTTCCCCCGTGACCTTCGGCTCTGGGACCCCGAAAATGACGGCGGCCGTCTGGCGGTGAATGTCACCGCCCCGTTGGAAGGCCGCCACGAATGCAGGATCCTGGGAGAGGTGCGCGAGCAGGCGCAGCTCGATCTGCGAATAATCCGCCGTGAGCAGGAGATGCCCCGGCGGAGCCACAAAGGCACGGCGGATCTCGCCGCCGCGTCGCGTGCGCACGGGGATGTTTTGGAGGTTCGGATCGGATGACGACAGGCGGCCCGTGGCGGCCCCGGTCTGATTGAAGCTGGTATGCACGCGTCCCGTGTCGGAATCGATGTACCCCGGAAGCGCATCCACATAGGTCGAGTTCAGCTTCGAGAGCTCCCGGTACTCGATCAGCAGTCGCGGCACTTCGTGACCCATCGCCGCGAGCTGCTCGAGCACCTCGACATCGGTGGACGGGCCGGTCTTGGTGCGTTTTTGCACCGGCAGCTTCAAGCGCTCGAACAGGACGGTGCGGAGCTGCGGCGTCGAGCCGATGTTGAACTCACCGCCCGCAGCGCGGTAGATGTCGAGCTCGAGGCCCTGGAGCTCCTTATGAAATCCCCGCGACATCTCGCCGAGCCGGACCCGGTCGATGAGTACTCCCGTCGTTTCCATATCCACGAGCACAGGGATCAACGGAATCTCGATCTCTTGAAGCAGGCGATTGAGCTGATGTGCTTCGAGGTCCTCGCGGAACGCCGCTTCCAACCGCAACACCATTTCCGTCTGCGCCGCAGACACACGTGCCGCTTCGACCGGGGGCACCGTGGCGAACGGCCGCGCCGCACCGCCGCGCACTTTCGCGACGAGCTGCGAAGTCACGGGGACTTCGACCGAGAGATGCTCTCGCGCGAGGTCGTCGAGCGCGTGTGACCGGCGACCGGGATCGAGCACGAAGCTCGCCATCATCGAGTCGTAGCTGACGCCGTCCAGCGCGATTCCCGCCCGACGCAGCGCGACCCAGGCCACCTTGATGTCGTGGCCTGCTTTCTTTACCGCGGGATCAGCGAGCAAGGCGCGCACGCCGACCATCGAGTCGCTCGCCAGCGGCGGCAGATTGCGAGGGGGCGGGGCCGTTCCCGCCGCCAACTCCCCTTCTGCCTGGCGGTGTCCCAATGGCAGGTACCACGAACGGCCCGGCGCGACGGCGAAGGAGATTCCGGCCAAGTCAGGCTCGGTGCGTATCGCGACGAGCGATGCCTCGCGCAGCTCTTGCAGCATCGCCGGCAGCCGTGCCGGATCATCGACGATCTCCGGATCGGCGAGCTGCGGCGTTCGGGCCACAGGCCCCGTGGGGCTGTCCGTCTGGCGGCGCTCGGCAGCGACGGCCGCGAGATCGGCAAGCTTGGGAATGAGGGTTCGGAATTCGAGCTCGGTGAACAATTCGGTCAGGCGATCGACCTCGGGCGTTTGTACTCGCAATTGTTCGAGATCGAGCTGCACCGGAACGTCGCGCTGCAGCGTGACGAGCTGGCGGGACAGCCGCGCGTTGTCTGCTTGCTGGAGCAACGCTTCGCGTGGTCGCTTGCCGGGAATGTCGGTCGCGCGGGCGAGAATCGTATCGAGATCGCCGTACGTCTCGAGCAGCTGCAGCGCCGTCTTGTCGCCCACGCCTTTGACGCCGGGGATGTTGTCGGAGCTGTCGCCTACCAGCGCGAGATAGTCTACGACCCGCTCGGGCCGGACACCGAGGCGCTCGCTCGCGTTGGTCTGGTCAACCCACTGCTCTTCGACCGCCGCCTGTCCACCTCGCCCTGGATTGAGCAGCGCGATGCCTTCGCCGATCAGTTGGTAAAAGTCCTTGTCACCCGAGACGATGACGGCCTGCATCCCGTCGCGCGCGGCGCTTTGCGCGAGCGTCGCGACGACATCGTCGGCCTCGTACCCATCGATTGCGATCACCGGGATGCGGAACGCATCCAGGATCTGGCATACGCGCTCCAGCGAGCGATCGAAGTCCTGCTGCATCTCTTCGCCCAGCTTTTCGCGCGTCGCCTTGTACTCGGGGTACTGCTCCTGCCGGAACGAGACGCCGCGATCGTGCACCCAGCCGATGTATTCGGGATGGTAATTCTCGTACAGCCGCAGCAGGAAGTTGGTGATGCCCCAGACCGCCGAGGTGTTCTCGCCGCGCTTCGTCGTGAGCGGCCGCGCGATCATCGCGAAGAAGGCGCGATAGATCAGGGCGTAGCCGTCGACCAGAAAGACGCACGTGCGACCGGCGGCGGTCGCGGGAATCGGCGGAGCTGGGCGCGGAGGCATCGCGGGAAGAATAACCACCCAAACCAGAGCCCCGCCCGAAGCAGCGCGGGCGGGGCGGGCGGGGCGGGCGGACACAATCGGTGAGGGCTAAACTCGCACGACGTTCATGGCGTGGAGTCCCTTGTCACCCTGCTTCACCTCGAACTCCACCACCTGCCCTTCGGCGAGCGTCTTGAAACCGTCCATCTGAATTGCCGAGAAGTGCACGAAGACGTCCTCGCCACCTTCTTGTTCAATGAAACCGTACCCCTTGGCATCATTGAACCACTTCACCTTTCCCTTGATCACGATCCGCCTCCTGCAGAGTCACGTTCTAGGGCGCCCCACGGGAACGCCTGCCCGGCCGTCGTGTCGAGCGCGATAGAAATGATCGGCCACGCGCAAAACTGTCAAGGCTCACGGCGCGCCATACAACGCTCCATACAACTCGCGATTGCGTAACACACTGCGCACGTAACCGCGCGTTTCGGGATATGGAATCATCTCGATGAAGTGGTCCATGTCTTCGGCGCCCGCGCGGTCCATCCAGCGGCGCACGGGCGATGGACCGGCATTGTACGCGGCAATTGCAGCATCCACGCGTCCGTAACGCTTGAGCAGCTCGGCGAGATGGGCTGCACCCAAATGCAGATTCAAATCGGGTACCGTGATCCAGTCGGGAAGAAACACTACGTCGAGCCCGCGGGCCATCAACGCCGCCGTACTCGGCAGCAATTGCGCGAGTCCGCGCGCGCCGGCGGGCGAGAGCGCTTCGACATCGAAGACGCTCTCCTGGCGCACGATCGCAGCCAAGAGCAGCGGATCCACGCCGAACTCATCGGCTTCTGCTTTGACCGCGGCGCGATTCGGCCAGGGAAAGATCGCGCGCAGCACGCGCGGATCCCCCGGGGCGAGGAGCGCAGCCTGCCAGCCGAGCCGTACGCCCGCGGAGCCATACCCCCGCATCCCGAGCCCCACGCTCCAGGCGAGCAGGGATTCGAGGTCCTGCGGCGGCCGGCCGATCACGACACGAACTTCTGCCTGTGCTTCGGTGTCGAGCCCCGCGAGGAGCAGCGTATCGATGCGCGCGAGCCCCGCGACGGCCGCCGGCGGCGCCACGAGCGGTGCGGGCGGCGGCGCGAACGAAAGCGGCGGCAACCGCGTCTCGCGGCGGGCGCGCAGGCCGTAATAGCCGAGCGAATCCTCACGGGCCAACGCCGTCCATATCTCGCGCGCGCGGGATGAATCGCCGCGCGCGCCGAGCATTTTGCCCAGCCAGAACCGCGCCGCCGTGCGTTGCGTCGATCCCGCCACATTCATCTCCGCTTCATACAACGCCGCGGCGCTGTCGAACTGGCGCTGCTGCTCGGCGTGAGCGGCGAGTCGGAACCTTGCGATCGATGCCCTCGGCTCGGTCGGATAGCGGGAGGTCAATTCGCGGTACCAGCGCGCGGCGCCGCTCCAGTCGCCGCGCCCGTCCAGCATGTCGGCCAGCGTGTAGAGAGCGCCCGGCGCCGCGGTATCGGTCGGATATTTTTCCGCGAACCCGGAAAGCGCGGCAGTCGCGGCGGGATCGGCCAGGCGCACGAGCACTCGTGCGCGGCGATACGTGGCGAGCGATGCGGCCGCCGAGTCACGCGCGGCGAGCTGATAGATCCGTTCCGCCTCACGAATGCGGTTGGTTGCGACCAACAGCTCACCGTACAGCAGCAGTGTTACCGCACTCGAGTCGCCCGCCTTCAGCGCACGTTCGACATAGATGCGCGCGTCGCGCGCGGTGTTGCGGCGATTGACGGCCCGCGCGAGCGCCACGTACTCCGCCGGAGCGCGCGGCGGCAGCGGCCCCTGGGCGAGTGCCACACCGAGGGCGGCATCGTCGCTTTGCGGCGCGCGCGCCAGGAGGTCGTAGAGTGCCGTTCGCGCGCGCGTCGAATCGCGAGCCGCGAGAGCGAGTCGCGCCACGTCCAGTCCCTTCCCCGCCCGCGCGAACGCGTCCAGGGCGGCGGCGGTATCGCCGGCGAACAGCAGCGAGCGAGCCTTGGCGAGCGGCACGTCGCGCGCCGCGGGCGGAGGGAGGTCGCTGAGAAGCCGGCTCACCGCGGCCGTGTCGCGCGTGACCCGGGCCTGGCGAATGCGCAGCCAGGGGTCGATCGCGGCGAGCTGGCCTCCCTCGCGGGCCGCGGCGTAGGCAGTGGCCGCGCTGTCGGGTTGTTGCGCCGCCTCATAGGCGAGTCCGGCGCGTACTGCGAGCAGCGGCCGTTTTGACGCGGGCGCCCGCACGCGCGCCCGGCCGAAGTGCGTGGCGGCCTCCGTGTATCGGGCGAGCCCGTACTCCGCCTGCGCGAGCACCGCGAGCGCCTCGCCATCCACGTAATCTTCGAGCCATGGCTGTCCCGCCAGGAGCGTGCGGGCGCGCTCGTAGCGCCGCGCCTGCAGCTCCGCCTTCGCGCCTTCGACAATCAAGAACGCATTGGGATGGGGGTCGCGCTGCGCCGCGGCGAGCAAGGTTTCCGCCGCATGCCAGGGCCGGCCGGAGAGGCGGAGGGAGTCCGCGCGGTAGGTGGCTCCCGCCGTGGGATCGGGACGCACGGTGTCCTGCGCGGCGACCTGCGACGACCCTCCCAGCGTGGACAGCGCCGCCAGCGCAGCGATGCAGAGCGCAGCGGAGGTGCAGCGAATCACTGCGATCGGCGCACCCGTGCGAGCACGCGCTGGTACTCGGCGCGCGAAGACGGAGTCAGGCGATAGCGCCCGAATCCGGTTTGGTCCTGGAAATAGAGGATCAGGCGCAGCGACGTGTAGGTCCAGCGCACCGCGCGTATTCCGCTGCGATCGAGACCGCTCGAGAGGTCGAGCACTTCGTCCGGCTCGCCGATGGTGATGAACACTTCGCCGCGATCCGTCAGCCAGCCGGGCTGCCCCTCGTCCTGGTAGCGGATGTTCGCCTGCTGGACGCGCTTGAAGTAATCGTCGAGCGCCTCGTTTTCCGGCGTGATCGGGACCGGGTCCGTCGCTTTCCAGAACGCGCGCCAGACGTTCGGCCGCTTGTCGGGCGGAGCTTTACGCAGCGAGTCGACCCATTCCTGGCGCTCGAAATAGCGCAGCAAGCTCTGCATCTCGTCGAAATTCGTGATCACCCATTGATTGGAGAAGCTCACCAGAAAGCGGACCCGGACTGTATCGCGCCCGGGGGGCGGCAGCGCTTCCACTTCGGCCTGTCCCACGGGAAGACTTCCGGGCGCGACGGTGATGGTCGTGCTCTGTAGATCGCTGCCGCCGGCAAGACGTGTCGAATCTCGCCACAGCTGCCGATCGCCGGCGTCGACGACGCGGGACACAAGTTTACCGCCGCCCCCGCCGTATGCCTCCACGTAGAAGCGCAGCGAATCCGCACCATACGGCAACGTTGCACGCGGGTTCGCGACGAGCTTGGGAAGCTCACCCCGATTGGCGCGTCCCTCGGCGCTGTACACGGGGATCGGTCGTGTCAGCCCCGGGCCGCCAAAGCGCGGCGTCGTATCCAGGCGCTCCGCGCGGGCAAACGCCGGGCCATTGCGATCGCGAACCATCACGAATACGCGATAGGTGCCGGGCGGCAGCGTGACGAATTGCTGAAAGATGATGCTCTCGTCGGTGCGCAGTGTTTCCTGGAACGTGCGCACGCGCACTTGCTCATCGCGTCCGATCTGGCGCACCGGCACCACGCTGCCGCTATCCGTGCGGAATGCCGCCTCGACCCGATAGTCCGCGACGAACTCATTGCCCCGGCGCTGGAATGTCAGGGTCTGATTCGTGAGCGAGATGGAGAACAGGGCCAGGGTGGAGTCGGGCACCGGTCCGGCGAGGTAGCGCACCGATGCGACGAACGGCAACGCTCCGCCGCCGACCAGAAACCCCATCGACCGATACACTGAGGACGCGTCGAACAACCGCGGCAGCGTGGAGCCCGCACCCGGAGGTGCATCGGGTGCTCCCACCCGTTGCCAGGATCCGCACCCGCCTGAGAGCAGCACTGCGGTTGCCAACGCTGTCACGCGTCGAGTCACTTGCCCATCCTCAAATTCGGACGTTAGTTTCGCGCCAAACCTAATGGCGAACGAGAACTTGGCCGGTCGGTCCATTGCCAGCTACCGCCTCCTCGAGCGCGTGGGCGAGGGAGGGACGGCTGAGGTGTACCGCGCCGAGCATGCTGGGCGCGGGGCCTGTGCGTTCAAGGTATTGCGCCAGCGGCTCAGGGGCGACCCCAACGCCGTCAAGCGATTCCTGCGTGAAGCGGGTTACGGCTCCCGTGTGGTGCATCCCGGCGTCGTCCGCACCTACGACTTCGGCGAGGCCGACGGCCTGCACTACCTTGCGCTCGAATGGGCCGATGGGGAGCCGCTGGCGGAGTTCCTACACCGCGAGGGAGCGCTCGCTCCAACCGACGCCGTGCCGCTGGTGCGCCAGCTGGCCGACGCGCTCGCCGTCGCGCACAGTGCCGGGATCATTCATCGCGATCTCAAACCCGAGAACATCATGTATGATCGCGAGAAGGGCACGGTGAAGCTGCTCGACTTCGGGATCGCACGCGATGCCCAGGAGCCGGCGGAGGAGCGACTCACCCGCTCAGGGTTTTTCGTCGGCACGCTGCAGTATGTCGCTCCCGAAGCGTTATCCGGCGAGCTGGTCGACGGGCGCGCGGACATCTACAGTCTCGCAAAGATCACGTACTACATGCTCACGGGGAAAAATCCGCATGAGGGGCGTTCCCCGCGCGAGCTCTTTCAGCAACTGCTCAGTGGAAAGCCAACTCCGCTGTCCGAAGCGCGCAAGGACCTGAAATTTCCACCCGGTCTCGAGGCTGCTATCATGAAAGGTCTGTCGCGCCTCCCAGACGACAGACAACCAACCGTGAATGCCTTTGCCGCTGATCTCGAAGCGGGGGTGGCCTCTGCCGGAGCGCCGCGTTCGAGCGGCATTCTCAGTGCGCTCAAGAACTTCGTCGGCAGGCGAAGTGAATAGTAGTAGCGACTACTACTACCTACGTAACACTCTCCGCGACCTCCTGCTCGCCCGTTCGGTCCGGCGGGGCGATTTCGTCCTCGCCTCCGGCCGCCGCTCTTCCTTTTATATCGACGCGCGCCTCACCACGATGTCCGGCGACGGCTTGGCGGTGATTGGCGGCTTGGGGCTGGATCGCATGGGGATCCGGGGCTGGTCGCCGCGCGCGGTCGGCGGGCTGACGTTGGGTGCCGATCCGGTTGCGTACGCGCTCGCGCTGACCGCGCGGCGCCGCGGCCTTCTGCTGGATGCCTTCACGGTGCGCAAGCAGCCCAAGGACCACGGCACCGCAAAGCGAATCGAGGGATGTTTCGCTCCTGGCTACTCCGTCCTCATCGTCGAAGACGTCCTGACGACGGGTGGCTCCGCCCGCGACGCCATAGCCGCCGTTGAAAGCGAGGGCGGACACGTCCTTGGCGTCATGGCCGTCGTGGACCGGCAGGAAGGCGGGCGCGAGGCGATCGAGCGCGCGGGGTACCTCGTCGAGGCTTTCCTTACGGCATCCGATCTCGGTCTCGCCGCGCACTCCGCTCTACGCTAGAGTGGTGGGGTGACCCCATCCCCGCCATCCCTTTCTCCCTTGCGCGCGTCACGCCCGTCGTTCGCAGCACGCGTCCGCGGCTGGCCAGACGATGCGACCGCTGTCGAACAGCGCTTCAAGGATCACGAGACGTTCGAGCGCAGCCACCGGCGTCGCTGGGCGATCGCCGGGGTGCTGTTTGTCCTCGGCGTCCTTGGCAGGCTGGCCGGGCTGATCAGCACGAGCCTCGGTACGATTGTCCTGATTGCCGGCGGCGGAGCGGTAGTCAACGCGCTGGTGGGGATGATCAACGAGCGCGGGTTGTATCGGTGGTGGTTCATCTATATGCTCGCGCTGCTGGATGTGGCGCTGGTCAACGTCCTGGTCGTGTGGTACGGACACGGTGGCGTGATTGCAGCGCTGTTCATCGCCGTTCTCCCCTACGCGTTCGATCAAGGACAAGCGGTCGGTGATTTTCTCGTGCTGGTCGCCTCGCTCGCGTACCTGTTCGCCAGTTGGCTCCATGGGCAGCTCACACCGGGCGGGACCGGCTTGGACGCGGTCGCGTATCTCGAGACCGGCGTCTTCATCGTCGTCGCGATGTCGTTGCGCCGCATCCCCGCGACATTGATCCAGCGCATTCGCCGCGCCCGCAGCGTCATGGGTGAAGCGGAGCAGGGGTTCCTCGCGGTGCGCGCGGCCGCCGCCGAAGCCGACGAGCTCGGCTTCCTCGAGAAGAGCTTCAACCGGATGCTCGAGGAAATCGGCGTCACCATATCGGGTGTACAGCGCGAGGCCGATGAAGTCGCCGCTTTCGCCGAGCAGCTCGCAGCGGCGGCCGAGCAGCTCCATGCGACGACTGAGTCGTTTACGGAGACATCGCGACACCTCGCGACGGACCTCGGCCATCAGCGCGGGTTGGCGGATGGCGCGCGCGGAGAAAGCGCGAAGGCTGCCGATCAGGCGGAGTCATTGCGCGTGCGCGCGGAATTGATGCAGGTCGACGCGTCGCGCCTCGTGGCGGCCGCTGAGCGCGGGCGCGAGCGGGTCGCGCGCGCCAGCGCCACACTGCGCGCGGTCGGCGAGGAAGTGCGCGCGACGGCGTCCACGGTCGCGGGACTGTCCGGAATGTCGGAGCGCATCGGCGTTTTCGCACAAACGATCGCGCGGATCGCGCGCCAGACGCATCTCCTCGCGCTCAACGCGGCAATCGAAGCCGCGCGCGCAGAAGAGCACGGAGAGGGGTTCGCGGTGGTTGCCGACGAGGTGCGCGCGCTTGCCGCCGAAGCGGGAAAGTCGGCGCGGGAGGTGGCCGAACTGGTCAGCGACTTGCGCACGGGGATCGAGGCGGCCGCGCGCGCGATGCAGTCGGGCGAAGCAAAAGTGCGCGACATTGGAGCCGTGGCCGCGGAGGCCGATGGAGCGCTCCAGGAGCTGCATCAGGGCGTGCAGTTGATGGGCGATCTCGTCAACGCCACGGCGGAGGTGTCACGCAGCCAGGCGCAGCGCCTGGCACAGCTGGCACAATCATTACAGCAAGTCGCCAGTATCTCGACAGCATCCTCAGAAAGTGCGAATAGTACGGCCGCTGCGACCGAGGCGCAGATCACGTCGATGGGCGAGCTCACGGCGACATCGCAGCAGCTGGCGCAGCTCGCCGAGCGGCTGCGGAGCGGGATGGCGCGGTTTTCGGTGTTGCGCCGCGATCAAGGCACGCGCGAGCAGGAGATCCGGCCGGCGGCTGACTGAGCGCCGTTCACCCCGCCCGGGAGACCACAGCGGCGTTCGGGCCTTGGTCCCACGATCCCGCGTTGAACGGGTGAAACGCACGCAGGGTCTCGCGGTACGGGGTGATGAGCAGGTCGACGTAGCGCGCCAGGGCGACGTCAAACGGAAATCGGCGGCGAAATTCTCCAGCAGTCACGCCCAACACCGCGCGCAGGTGTCGGCCAAAGCTCTGCGGTGATGAGTAGTCCATCCGATACGCGACATCCGAAACCGACAATCCGGGATTCTGAAACAGATAGGAAGCATGCAACAGGCGCATGCCGGCGAGGTAACTCTTGGGCGACGGCAGATGCGCGCGATGAAAGCGCGACATGAGCGTGCTCGGCCGGACGCGCAGGTGACGCGCCAGGCCGCGCACCGTGCTCAGCGCCGGCGCAAGCCGCGCCACCGCCTCGAAGAACAGTCGCGCTTCTTCGGACGGCTCGCCGAGCGCGGGCAGCACATATGCGAGGATACGTGCGGCGACGGGCGAGGCGGGATGGCCGACCAAGTCGCGCAGCTGGCGCCACCCGTCGGGGTGTGTGCAATCCACCGCGCTGCGCACCCCTGTGGCACCGAGGCGCAGCAGCGTCTCGGTCGCCTCCCGATCGTGCCGCGAGACCAGGGCGACCGCGGGGATAGCGGGGAACTCGCGCACGAAGCGTGCGACCGACGGCAAGCTTTCGCCGTGACAGCGATGGACGGAGATGACGACCGCGTCGACGCCGCGCCGGCGCGCCACATACAGCGCCTCGCGCAGTGATTCTGCGTGCAGCGTGGTGAAGCAGCCATCGCCGGCGGCGTCGATGCGCGGCCGCTCAGCCGCCGCGAGAACAGTGCAGATCGTGACCATGCACCGCTACGGTAGCGAACGGCCGTCAACTGCTAGACAACCCTGCTTCGTTCTCCGTCACCGCGCTTGCACCGCGACGACCCACGCTTTGATGCGCGCGTCCAGCACATCAAGCGGCACAGCGCCTGCCCCGAGCACCTGGTCGTGGAATTCGCGAATGTCGAAGCGACTCCCCAACGTCGTCGCCGCGTAGGCACGTAGCTCCTTGATCTTCAGCTCGCCGATTTTGTACGCGAGCGCTTGGCCAGGCCAGACGATGTAGCGATCGACTTCGATCGTGATGTCGTGCTCGGTCTTGGGAGCATTGGCCTTGAAGTAATCGATCGCCTGCTGCCGAGTCCAACCCATCGTGTGAAGACCCGTGTCGATCACCAGACGCACGGCGCGCCACATCTCATACGTGAGCTGCCCGAACTTGCTGTACGGATCCTTATAGAGCCCGAGCTCCCCGCCGAGACTTTCACTGTACAGTCCCCACCCCTCGACGAAGGCAGTGTAGCCGCCATACCGCCGGAACTCAGGCACGTCCGGGAGCTCCTGCGCGAGCGCGATTTGTAAATGATGGCCGGGGACCGCTTCGTGCGCGGTCAGTGCGTCCATTTCCCACTTCGGCCGCGCCGCGAGGTTGTAGGTGTTCACGTAATACGTGCCGGCCCGATGGCCCAGCGGGCTGCCTGGCTGATAGTATGCAGTCGTTTGCGAGCGCTCCGAGTAGGATGGAACCGGCAACACCCCGTATGGCAGCCGCGGCAACGTACCGAACAGGCGCACCAGCTCGGGATCGATGCGCTTTGCGAGATCGCGTGAGGCGCGCAGCAGATCCTCGGGTTTCGTGAAATAGAACTGTGGATCGGTGCGGAGAAATTGCACGAAGTCTGCGAAGCTGCCGTGAAAGCCGCTCGCCGCGATCACGCTGTCCATCTCGGCACGGATCCGTTTGACCTCCGAGAGTCCAAGAGCGTGAATGCGCTCGGCCGTGAGATCGGTTGTCGTCGACGCGCGGGCGCGCGTCTGATACCACGCCAGCCCGTTCGGCAGATCGCGCATCCCGATCGTCGTGCGCGCGCCCGGCACGTACTTGGTCGCGAGGAAGTCACGCAGCCGTTTAAAGGCTGGGGAGACCGAATCGCGATATGCCGTCACCGCCGCGGCGCGCAGACGGTGCTGATCGGCCGCTGCTATTTCGGAGGGAAAACTCTTGAAGGCTGCAAGCATGGGGCTGGTGAGTGGATCGTCCACCACCAGATCCTGGGCTTGCGACGGGACATCGCGCAGGGTGATCTGGGGCGGCGTAACACCTGACGCTAACCCTCGTTCCAGCAGAATAGTCGTCTGCCGCACCAGCGCCGGCACAGCGCGCAGCCGGGCCACGATGTCCTCGTAATCACGCACCGCCGCCGCCGGCATTTGCGTGATGGTACTCGGCACATCCTGCTGCACGCCGTTGAGCTGCGTGATCGGCATCAGCTCGCCGGGAAAGCGGCTCTCGTCCAGGGCATCCCCCAGATTGCGACGGAACAGGTCGTAGTTGAGCTGATCGGCGGCGTTGAGCGTGCTGCGATCGATCGCTTTCAAGGCGGTGAGGGGATCGTTGAGCTCACGCTTGCGCCGCGCGATCGCCTCGAGCGAATAGTCGGTCCAACGGGCGTTCTGGCCGGGATATCCCACCGCGGTGGCGAACTCCGGGTACTCGCGCATGGTGTACTCCCAGTTCTGCGCGAGCAGGTGCCGCAACCGTACGCTGTCGGGAAGATTCGCTTGCTGCGCCGTGACGAACACCGGTAGGCTGAGGGTCAATCCGAGAATAACAGAGACGGCCGGAAGGCGCAGCGACATGGGGGACTCCTTGTGAGCGGATGGGCTGAGAGCGAAGCTATGCGCGATGCCACACGCTCGCCAATGAAAGATCCCCGCCGCCTGCTGGCGTTCTTCTCGATCGTCGTCGTCATGCTGATGATCGCGGGCGCGGTCAGCTTCGTACGGTATGCCCGCCGCAACGCGCCCGACTTGCATCTCCTCGCCATCGCTCCATTCGACATTTTCGTTTCCGATTTGGAACAGTGGCGCGTGCAGCTGGCGGAAGGACTCACGCAGCAGCTGTCGGCGACGCCGCCGCTCCGCGCCGTTCCGCAAGCCGTCGTACGCGAGCGCTGGCGTGGGGCGGAACGGCCGGAGATCGCCGCGGTCGAGCTCGCCCGCCGCACCAGTGCGGGCGTCGCGATCTACGGCCGGCTCGACTCCCTCAGCGGCCAGCGCGACTCGGTGCGCGTGCAGGTAATCGCCATCGATGCATCGTCTGGGCGCGTGTTGTTCGGGCTGATTCAGCATTGGCGGGCGGCGGACCTGCGCGGTATTGCCGCCGTGCTCGCGCGACACATTCGCCAGAATTATCGTTATCCCGGTGACTGATCCGTTCGCTGGATTGAATGGGGCGCTGGCCGGGGACTACATCGTTGATCGGGAGCTCGGCCGCGGCGGGATGGCGATGGTCTACCTCGCCCGCGATGTCCGGCATGAGCGCTTCGTCGCGCTCAAGACGCTGCGCCCCGAAATCGCCATGGCGCTGGGGCGCGAGCGCTTCCTGCGCGAGATCAAGCTGGCCGCCCGGCTGCAGCACCCCAACATCCTTCCCGTCTACGACTCCGGCGATGCTTCGGGCACGCTCTACTACGTCATGCCGTTCGTCGAAGGCGAATCCCTCCGCGACCGGCTGGAGCGAGAGCCGCAATTGCCGATCGATGACGCGCTGCTCATCGCGCGGGAAGTGGCGGAAGCGCTGACGTACGCGCACAGCCACGACGTCGTCCATCGCGATATCAAGCCCGAAAACATCATGCTCTCGGGTGGCCACGCCATTGTCACCGATTTCGGCATCGCGCGCGCCGTCAGCGCGGCGGGCGGGGACAAGCTCACCGAAACCGGACTCGCGATCGGCACGCCGGCTTACATGCCGCCCGAGCAGGCGGCGGGAACCGGGCAGGTAGACCGGCGCAGTGACATCTACAGTCTGGCGTGCGTCCTCTACGAGACACTCGCCGGCCAGCCGCCGTTCACCGGTCCGACGGCGCAAGCGATCATGGCGCGGCATTCGCTCGACTCGGTGCCGCGGCTCAAAATCGTGCGCGAAGCGATTCCGGATGACCTCGAATCCGTCATCGAGCGCGCGCTGGAAAAAGTGCCGGCGGACCGCTACCAGACAGCGGAACAATTCGCGAGCGCGCTGAACACCGCGAGCACCGGCGCCATCTCCCGCGTAACTGCCGCGCGCCGGAGGTCAGGCCCAGCAAGATTCTGGCGGCGGCCGATTCCCGTAGCTGCCGCGGTCCTGTTGGTCGTCGGAGCGGCGGCGTGGATCGTGTTCGGACGTCGAGGCAACGCGCGGCCCGGCGCCGGCGGCGGCATCGATCCGCGGCGTGTCGCGGTGCTCTACTTCCAGGATTTGAGTCCCGACAGCTCGCTGGGATATCTCGCGGATGGTCTGACCGAAGGCCTCATCGACCAATTGACGCAAGTGCGCAGTCTCGACGTGATCTCGCGCAACGGCGTGATTCCATTTCGTCACGCGGATGATCTCCTGCGCCGCGCGACGTTCGAACAGCCGTCGGCGAACCTGTTGTCGATCCGGGACACGCTCGCCGCGGAAGCGGCCCGCGTGTTGCGGGAGCGGTTGGGCGAAGAAGTGCGCCTGCGCGAAGAGCGCGCCGGGACGAGAAGTGCCGCCGCATGGACGCTGGTGCAGCAATCCGAGCAGGCTCGCAAAGACGCGGAAGGTCTGGCACAGGCAGGGAAGATGGACTCCGCGCAGGTACACTTCGCGCGCGTGGATTCGCTGCTGGCAGCCGCCGAGCGGGCGGACCCGCGGTGGGTCGACCCGATCATTTTGCGCGGGCAGATGGTGGAGCGACGCGTCCGGCTCACGCGCAGCCCCGCCTTAATAGATGAAGGGCTGGCGCATGCCGCCCGGGCGGTGGTGCTTGCGCCCGACGAGCCGCGAGCCATCGAGCTGCGCGGAACCCTGCGATATCGGCGCTGGCAGTTAGCGCGTCCAGCCGACCCACAACAGGCGGCCGCGTTGCTCGACGACGCCCGCAAAGATCTGGAACGCGCATCGACGATCGATCCCACACTGGCGAGCGCGTTTGCCACGCTCAGCAGCCTCTACTACCAGACCAAAGATCTGCCGGGTGCCGCGCTGGCGGCGCGTCGCGCGTACGAAGAAGACGCGTATCTCAGCAACGCGGCCGATATCCTCGGCAGGCTCTTCTTCACATCCTACGATCTCGACCAGCAGCGCCAGGCGCAGCACTGGTGTCAGGAGGGCGTGCGGCGCTTTCCGCGGGATTCCCGCTTCCTGGAATGCCAACTCTACATGATGACGCGGCTGGAGCAGCCCGACATCCCACGCGCTTGGCGCCTCCTGGCGGGCATCGATTCCCTGGTTCCCCCGCCGCGCCGAGCCGTGCTCCACCTGCGGGAGCAGATGGTGGTAGCGGCCACCATTGCCCGTGCGGGGCTGACCGACAGCGCGCATCACGTCATCGAGCGCTCGCGCGGCACGCCGGAGCTCGATCCCGAACAGGATCTGGTGGCGATGGAGGCGTTTGTCCGCACGTTGTTGGGCGAGCAGGATGAGGCTATCCGCTTGCTACAACGCTATGTAGCCGCCAATCCCGAGCATTCGTTTCGGGTCGGTGGGGACATCTTCTGGTGGTGGTGGGATCTCCAGAAACATCCCGGCTTCCAGGCGCTGGCGCGGCCGCACTCCTGAGTTACCCGCCGGCCGGTGACAGCCCTCACTTCTTGACGGGTCGTTCTTCAGGCGTTAGTTCCACTGCCGCGTTCGAAGAAGTCGTTCATCACTGCAGGCCGTCGCAACCGTCCCAGACTGCGCCCAGCTGGGGGTTGTACCAGGCCCCAACTGGGAGATGTCCATGAAGCGTATCGGCTTCCTGTCGCTCGTCGTTGCCGGAATGGTTGGGTGTCAAGCAGATCGGTCGTTGCCGCCGGGACCGTCGGCGGATATTCAAGATGCAAATCATCTCAGCGGCAATAGCTTCTTTTTCTGGCTCCCCCCGATGGTCAATCAGCAGGCTCCCGCGAGCCAACTGTTTTCGAAGGATCTCACTCCAGTCGTGACGATCACTGATCGGGGCCTGGCGGGCGCGACGTCCACGAATTGTCACCCCGGCAACACGGTACGCACATTCTCAGGCTCCGATATCACCCGCAGCAGCGCCGATTACCACATGAACTGGCGCACGGACCAGGACAACCTGTTCGCCGAGTGCACGTATCGCATTACTGTGAGCGTGGGATCGACGCAGCTCGGGTACGCGGACGTCGACGTCGTGAGTAGCGGGAAGCAACTCAAAAACGTCGACACGGACGAGTTTATTCCGCTGCTCGACGATCGCACGTTGCCCATCAAGTTCTTTGCCGGGGTCGGCGCACTGTGCGGGCAGGGAGTAAGTGACTGTGGTGAAGGCACGGCTCGGCCTGGACAGAATTCGACCATCGTGACGGCGAGCGGGCGCGCGGGGGTGTTCATTCCCGCGGGCGCCGTCAATGAAGATGTCACGATTACGGTCGCGTCTGTCGACGACGATCGCTCCGAGTTTGATTGCATCCCCAACCTGTCGCAGCAGTTCCCGGGCGCCAGCGGTTCGGCTGACAACGCCTGCTACGATTACCACGCCGAGCCGGTGAACGCTGAGAACCCAAGCATCGAGCAGACCGGCAGTCCGTTCCACTTTAATTCCGACGTCACGGTGGGCATCTGCCCTGACGCGGTCGCCATGAACCTGGATCACGCCACACTCGACTTGATCCAGATCTTCCAGTTCGACGACCTGCGCGTGGGCCCGCGCGCGCTCGAGTTCGACGACCTGCGCGTGGGCCCGCGCGCGCTCGCGAACGTGTCCGCGCCCTTCTTGCGGTGCGACCCGCACTACTCGCCATCATTTGGGTCGCGCGGCTCGATATTCAATGATCTCGCCAATGTCTTCGCCAAGCTCATCAGCCCGCGGCCGCTGTTCGCGAGCACCAGGAGCGCGATGTTCGATCTCGGTGCGGGGGGCAGCACGGATGGGTTCAGCCGCTTTACCTGGGCACTGCCGGTCAGCGAAGAGATCCGCTAGGACAAGATCGCGCAGGGAAAGCGAAAGGGCGGCGCTTTCGGGCCGCCCTTTCTGTTGCGATCACGCCACACCTGTTGTTCCCGTGCGACACCCGCATGCACTAGCCCACCGTATTTATTTCCAACGGTGTGCATTTTCTATTCATTGTAGGTGTACACATCGTATGAAGGTAGGTATACCGCACCTCGTATGAAGCGCGTTGCGTTCATAGCACTCAGTGCCGTTGTCGCGATTGCTTGCCATAGTGATCGCGGCGTCCCCGCTGGACCGTCGGCGCTCATCGAAGACGGCAATCACGACGGCAATCGATTCTTCTCCTGGCTGCCACCGCTGCTGCAACAGGACGCTCCTAGCGGTCAGGTCTTTTCAAAGCAGGTCCGCCCGACGATCACGGTCACCAATCTCTGCACGAACAACGTCATTCGGACGTTGGCAGGCTCGGACGTGCAAGTCGACGACGCAGCCTATCACGCGAACTGGCAGACATCCGACGACAATCTCGACGTGGCGTGCACGTATCGACTCACGGTGAGCGTCGGTTCACAGCGGCTCGGCACGGCTGATGTGGATGTGGTGGACAACGGTAATGAGCTCAGGAACGTCAATACGAATGAGTACATCCCGCTGCTCGACGGTCGCACGCTGCCCATCAAGTTCTTTGTGGGTGTGGGTTCGCTGTGTGACACAGGCGTGTCGGACTGCGGAGAAGCAATCGCTCGTCCGGGCGTGAACACGACCATCGTTACGACGAGCGGACGCGCGGGCCTCTTTGTTCCGGGCGATGCCGTGACGGAGGACGTGACGGTCACGATTCAATCCGTCGACAATCCGCCGCAGGGTGGCTGCATCCCCGCGTTGCCGGCGCAGTATTCCGGCATGCCGAACGTGGACAACTCCTGCTATGACTATCACGCCAAACCATTGGCCGCGCCGATCGAGCAAAGCGGCAGGTTCAAATTCAGTAACCGGGTGACCGTCGGCATCTGTCCTCCCGTCAACGCGCTGGAGGGGAGTCACGCAGTACTGGATCTGCTGCAGATCTTCCAGTTTGATGATTTTGGAGGGGGGAAGACGCTCACGCAGCCGCTCAACAACGTGCCGGCGCCATTCTTACGGTGCGACCCAACGTTCTCCCCATCGTTCGGATCGCGCGGGTCAATTCTGGGACAGGTCGGACGGGCCCTCGCGTCGCTCATCGGCCCGCGCCCACTCTACGCGAGCACGCGCAGCACGCTGTTCGATCTGGGTGCCGGCGGGTCGACTGATGCGTTCAGTCGCTTCACGTGGGCGTTGCCGATGACGGGTGTCATCGATTTCGGCGTGGCTCCCGACGGTAGCGCAATCGCCCCGGGCACGGTCATCAACTCTCTCTACTCGCACGTGGGTGTCACGTTCAGTCGCACCCCTGGGATCGGCTCCTGTCAGGGGACGGCTGTTTACGCGAACACCACCGTCAGTCTTTGTGCCGCGGGAACCGCGACGGCGTTCAGCGAGCAGTCCGGCACGATCGTCGCGCACTTCACGGTTCCGGTAGAACAAGTCTGCCTCGATGTCACGCCGCTGATTCCACAACTTCAGCTTGGCGTCCCGCTGAATGGGGCATTCCTCGATGCGCTGGGTGGCGACGGCGGTCTCATCGGTCACACCGTTGCGACGGCGACGCAGCAGACTCAGCATCTCTGTATCACGCAGAGCGGCATTGCTGCGGTACGGTTTGCCGGAGCGGGCAGCACGTTGGCCACTTTCGACAATCTCTCCTGGTCGAGAATCGCGACGCCATAACAGTCGCGGGGTTTACACCGCCCTTCCTTTTTGCCGTCATGCGCCGCCTATTGTGCCCCCGTGGCTCGCGATCTGATCGGGCGGGTGCGCCAGGCATTGGGGGATCGCTACACCGTCATCACGTCGGTGGGTCGCGGCGGCAACGCGACCCTCTTCGGGGCCTACGACCAACAGGGCCGGAAGGTCGCGATCAAGGTACTGCATCCTGAGCTCACCGTCTCGGTCGCCGCCGACCGATTCTTGCGCGAAATCCGCTACGCCTCTCAGCTCGACCATCCCCACATCGCGCCCCTGCTCGAGTTCGGCGAGACGGACTATCTGCTCTGGTTCGTGATGCCATTCGTCCCGGGCGAGACGCTGCGCCAGGTGATGCGGCGGGAGCGGCTGCTGCCGATCGATCTCGCCGTGCGGGTCGCGGCCGACGTCCTGGAAGCGCTCAGTCACGCGCACGAGCGCGGGCTCGCGCATCGCGACATCAAGCCGGACAACATCGTGTGCTCCGCCGATACGGGCGCGATCCTGGTGGATTTCGGCATCGCGCGCGCCATCGCCACCTCGGGCGAGGACCGCGTCACGCGCAGCGGCTTCGTGGTCGGGACGGAAGAGTATATGAGCCCCGAGCAGGCGGGCGGATCGCCTGACATCGACGGCCGCACCGACATCTATTCGCTCGGCGTGGTGCTGTTCGAATCGCTGACGGGGCGGCCGCCGTTCGCAGCCGCGAGCGCGGCCGCAGTGCTCGACATGCAGCAGCATGCGCCGCCTCCCGATCTGCGCAAGCTGCGGCGCGATGTGCCGCGCGCGCTCAGCGATGCGGTGATGAAGTCGCTCGCCAAGGCGCGCGAGGCACGGTGGCAGACAGCGTCCGAGATGCGGCGGGCGCTGCTCCCGTTTGCGGTGATGCCCTAGCGCGTCAAGGTTTTCCTGGGCTGAGCGAGCTGCACTGAACGAGCCTCGCGTTCTTCCGCCGACGCGAGGCTCGTTGGCTCTTCAATGCCCGACCGCTATTTCACCCGGAGTTCCGAGTCGGGCGGTCAGATGCTCGCGGATAGCGATCGGCATATAGGGTGATCGCAGCAATGTTTCCAACTGTCGCACCCTTGTCTGCGCCTCCACGAATCGGCCGGCCTGTCCGTTCAGCCATGCGGAATTGAACAGCGCAAGTGCCTCGACGCGCAAGTCACCAAACCGCTCGGCGTCGCGTTTCAGTTGGTCCAGAACGATTGCCGCATTCGCCAGGTCACCGGCGTAGTAGTAGGCACAGGCCAAATGCCACAGCGTCCAGCTCGGCAATTGCCCCTGCTTGCGCGCGATAGCCGCAGCGGTACGAAACTCCTGTTGCGCCTGAGCGTAGCGACGC
>WNGC01000201.1_pt1 | contig 32082 bp, 32 predicted proteins | sample 5400051 | NCBI WGS metagenome assembly WNGC01 (sample SAMN13153368, study PRJNA577476) | soil metagenome | isolation source: 20 cm soil or saprolite under grassland replicate 2 | place: USA:California | collected 2016-06-15
CGGCGGGAAGTCTTCCACCGATGAACAAAGCGGCGCTCGATGCGATGCAGATGGCGTTGTCCGCGCCAAAGCTGAGCAATGCCCACGAGGGCGCGCCTGCGTGCAGCGAGTGCGGCATGCTGATGGTGCCGAACGGCGCCTGCTACAAATGCGAAAACTGCGGCAGCACGAGCGGATGCAGCTGAGACGCCAAGGAGAGATGAAACCACAAACACGATGAGCGCCCTCTCCTCCGGCTCAGGAGTAGCAGCACGGCTCGCCCCGGCAAAGCCCAAGACCCGCGGATTCCTCCACATCGTGAGGCATGGTGCGGGACCCAACGCTATTTACGTCGTGACCTATCACCGGCTGGACCGCGTCGGCACGCTTCCCAAGCCGGCGCTTGCGGAAGGCGCGCAAGCGTTGATCGAATTGCTCGAACGTATCGGCGTGGATTTCCATTTGAGAGAAGTGCGGGGGGCGCTGGAAGATATTCTTCGGCTCGGCTCAGCCAACATCCCTGATCTGTGGCTCAGCGATGAGGAGATGCTCGAGAAAGGCCTCGTCGAGGGCTAGGATCAGCCGCTTTTCATATCTGAGGATGCTGTGAGGACGCGCTCATTCGGCCGCAGGAACTGCCGTGACAGTGTGCCGATGGCGGCGCAACGCGAGACGGCCTGGAACGAAGAGCAGGGCAGCCCAGAAAAGCAGCGGCAAGCCGAACTCAAATAGGACACCAAGAAAGAGGGAGACCGAGGAGAAGATCGCGCCAACTCCCTCGACAAGAGAATTTCGAAGCTGGAGAAATTCCTCCGCGAGATTTGCTTGGAGAGGGGCGCGGTAGTCTTCGATCAGTGTGATGCGAATGACCGCCCGCGCCACGGTTGAGGCCAAACTTGCGTGCTGGCGCTCGGCTTCCACCATGGCTTCATTGCCTTGGGCGATGTCCTTCTCCAGAGCTACAGCATCGCGTGATTCGCCTTTTCGTTCGCGCTGCAATTTCTGAAGGCGCGACAGATTAGTTTGTACTGCTGTGAGATGTCTTGCTGCCGTAGCGAGCCTGACGGCAGCGTCTTGACCTGCCTCCGCGATGGCTTCCATTCGCCCGAGTGTTTTCATGTCGCAGAGGGCGGCTTCGAAATCGCCCGAAGGCACGGAAACGCTAGCGCACAGTGCGCGGCCAAAGCCTGAGCGGCTCCCCGTCCGTAGGTCTTCGAGATAGCCTTGGTGAACAGAAACAAGTTGGTGAAGCGCGCAACGGAACGATCGAATTCCGAAGAACGAGCCCGCAGCTCGGCGCTGCGAGCGATCCATGATCCGCCGGCAGGCAGAGGAATGAGGCTGTCAGAGGACGCTCGGCCTTTCGCCAACATGCTGCCAGTGTCCCAAGCGAGGGCGGAAAGTCCCGTGGCTTTCGAACTGGCGATGCCCTTGAAGAGCGACTCGACGACTTGAATCATTGGGCATGGCACACCTCGGGGCGTGCCGCGCTGTCGCACAGAAAGACAAATTTGAGCGCAGCCGTACAGATAGAGGCCGTGTAGGTAGCGGAAAAGTCCCCAGGTTTATTCAGGCAGAGGTGGCGTTACTCATTCCTCAGCGGGGGCGGGGACGCAGGGGCGGGCGGGCGGTGAGGGAGCGGGGGCGCATGCGGAAGCGCGGGCCGAGGGGCGGAGGAACGTTGCGGAGAAAGTCGCCGCAGCAGAGGCAGTGGCCGTCGCCGCCTAAGGGAGCGGTGGCATCGGCGCGGAGCCAGCGGCCGCGGGCCGCGCATTGCGGATTGATACACTGCACCGTGAAGCCGGGCAAGAATTGCATTTTTCTCCCTCAGTGGCCACAAAGCTCAGGCCGATTCCTGCGCGACCGCACAACCGTTTCGCGGCCGCGATTGAAAATGTTCTGAGCTCCCTTGGCCGATCAATCCCCTTGCCGCGCTCCAACCGAAAGAAAACCGCGTGCCAAAGACTGCGGTTACAATACTCATTCGGGACGCGCGGGAACAGCGGACGTGATGGCGCGCATTCTGACGCGAACGCCCTGTGGTGTCAAGAGAAAAGACTACAAGATGTTGTGGTAAGGTTGCGGGTGAGTAGTCACCGGTGAATTGCGACTTGTGGAAGATAGGCCCAATCGAAACAGCCCGGGGGTCGCGGACCGGCTAGTCTAGGAAATCGTGAGAATACTGCTTGCGTATCAAGGATTGAGAGTGGTGCGGCTGGAAGTTTGAGCGCATGAGCCGCAAGACGGAGGAGAAAATGCCAACTACGACAAGGTTTGATCTGGGTGGTGAAGGATTGCCGAGGATAAACTTGGGTGGCGCGGGAAAAAGAATATTGCAGCTCGCCATTCTGGTGCTGGTGATCATTCTGTTGATGGCGAGCACGACGTCGATTCCGACGGGAAATGTGGGCGTGTTGACGCTGTTCGGGCGGGTGACCGGAGAAACGCTGCCGGAGGGGATACACCTGATGAATCCCTTGAAGTCGGTGCAGAAACTTTCCGTTCAGACACAGTCGTTGAAAGAGAGCGCCAATGTGCCTTCGAATGAGGGGCTGATCCTGGCGCTGGACACCTCACTGCTGTTCCGGCTGGACAAAACGATGGCGGCGCAAGTGTACCAGACCGTTGGCGCGGATTATGTGGAAAAGATCGTCGAGCCCACGCTGCGGGCGGCGATTCGCGCGTCTACGTCCGCGCATACGGCGAATGCGTTATACACAAACGCGCGCGAGTTGGTGCAGCAACAGATTCAGGATGAGCTGACGAAGCAGCTCGCGCCACGCGGCGTGATCGTGGAAAACGTGCTGCTGCGCGACGTGCAATTGCCGGCGATGCTCAAAGGCTCGATCGAAGCGAAACAGCAGGCGGAGCAGGATGCGCTGCGAATGAGCTTCATCCTGCAGAAGGAAAAGCAGGAGGCCGAGCGCAAGCGCATCGAAGCGCAGGGCATTGCGGACTTTCAGAAAATCGTGGCGGCGGGCATCAGTACGCAATTGCTCGAATGGAAGGGCATCGAGGCTACGGAGAAGCTGGCGGCGAGTTCGAACGCCAAGGTCGTGATTATCGGCAATCCGAAGAACGGGCTGCCGCTGGTCCTGGAACCGAAGTAGCAAATCGTGATTTAGGACGCATTCTAAGAGGGGCCAGTTTTTCCTCACACCCAGGAGCGGGCGGGTATCCAAGCGACTACGAAGATTTTCGTTGACAATACGAAACTCTTCGTAATAGTCTCCGCGTATGAACCAAGAACCCCCGCAAAAGCCCACGGTTTCCGAACTAGAGATCCTTCGCGTCCTCTGGGCGCATGGGCCTTCCACGGTCCGGGAAGTCCACGAAGAGCTGAGCGAAAAGAAGGCGCTCGGCTACACCACGGTCCTCAAACTTTTGCAGATCATGACCGCCAAGGGCACCGTCCGCAGAAACGAAGAGCAACGGGCCCACGTTTACGAAGCATGCCAACCGGCGACGGAAACAAAGCGGCAACTCGTGGGGGACGTGCTGCAACGGGTGTTCGAGGGCTCGGCAAGCGAGTTGCTGATCCATGCGTTGGAGGGCCGGCGAACGTCCAAGAAAGAGCTGGATGAGCTGCGCCGTCTTCTGGACGAGTACGAGGGGAGAAGCTGATGAGCAACTTCGCGAATTGGATTTCGCCGGAACTTCCGCGGATGCTCGGCTGGACCTTGTTGCATTTCCTCTGGCAAGGGGCGGGGCTGGCGGCTCTGTTTGCCGTGGCCACCGCGGTTTGCCGAAGCGCGCCGGCGCGTTACGCGCTGGCGGTGAGCGCGCTCGTCTTGATGATGGTATCGCCGGTCATCACCTTCACGTGGTTGCGCACGCAAATGAATCCGACCGTGCAGACTGGGGCTGAAGGAACTTCGACGTGGGCGGGAACGTCCACTCAAAACGCGACCGCGCTGTCAGGCTCCCACGCCCCGGCCGCCGCATCCCGAACGGAACAGCCGATGGCCATGCTGTGGCTCGTGGAAGCATGGTTCCTGGGCGTCCTTTTGCTGAGCCTGAGAACGGCGGGCGGGCTGTTTCTGATTGAAAGAATGCGGCGCAAAGAGATCAAGCCGGTGGGAGGAAAACTGTACGAAAGATGTGTGGCACTGCAACGGAGAATGGGTCTCGACCGCGTCATCCAGTATTGCGAGTGCCACCGGCTGGATGCTCCAGCGGTGCTGGGATGGTTCCGTCCCGTGGTGCTGCTGCCGGTGACGGCGCTGACGGGCTTGACCGAAGCGCAAATCGAAGCAGTCATCGCGCATGAGCTGGCGCACATTCGCCGCCTCGATTGCTTCGTGAATCTTTTCCAGATTGCCGCAGAAACGCTGCTGTTCTACCACCCAGCGGTGTGGTGGGTGAGCCAGCGGATTCGCGCCGAAGGTGAGAACTGCTGCGACGACGAAGCAATCTCCCTCTGCGGCGACGCCGTGAATTACGCGCGGGCCCTCACGCTGATGGAAGAATGGCGGACGGCTCCTGCATTGATGATGGCGGCCAATCGCAGTCCGCTTGCGGAGCGCGTGATTCGGCTGCTCGGATGGGATGGAGCGGCCGGAAGAATTCGCGTGGCGGGACTGGCGGGCAGTTTCGTGTGCCTGGTGGGAGCGCTGCTGGCGGGCAACGCATTTCTGGGAGTCGCGCATGCTGCGCTGGGAGCCCGGGTGTCTCCGAAACAGGAACAAGGAAGCAGCAGTGTGATTGTTGTCAGGCCAGAGGCCTCTTCCGCGAAAGAACGCACGGCGCAAGCCGCAAAACCCACGGGATCGGCCGAGGCGAAGGCGCAGACGAACAAAGGCAAGGATCAGCGGACGGCCGGCGAGGAACAAAACAAGAAGGAATCTTATCTGGACGCGATGGAGGCGGCGGGTTTCAAGAACCTGACGGTCGACGAACTAATCTCGATGAAGATCCAGGGTGTCACGCCGGGATATGTGAAAGAGATCCACGAAATGGGGCTGCAACCTACGCCGGACGAACTCGTCGGCATGCGCGTGCAGGGGATCACGCCGGAATACATTCGCGAGATGCGGAGATTCGATTCGAACCTGAATATTGATGAACTGATGGGGATGAAAGTGCAGGGAGTTACGCCGGAATATATCCGCGAATTCCACGAGTTGGGGCTGCAACCGAGCGCCGATGATGTGATCGGGCTGAAGGTGCAGGGTGTGACACCGAATTACGTAAAGGAAATGCGCGTCACGGGACTCAAACCAAATACCGACGAGCTGATTGGGCTGAAGGTGCAGGGAATCACGCCGGAGTACGTGAAATCGATGCAAGCGGCAGGCTTCAAGGACCTGGATTGCGACGAGCTGATCGGCGCGAAAGTGCAGGGGATAACGCCGGAGTTCATCGAGAAGGCGCGCAAGCACGGGTTTCAGAATCTGACGCTGGACAAGCTGATGGCGCTCAAGAACGCCGACATTTTGTGAGTTTCGCAGGAAATACGGAGAGGAGTGAGATCCCATGGATCTGAAACGGATTATCGGTCTTGTCCTGGTAATTGCTGGGGTCATCCTTGGCGTGGCGAAGGCTCTCGGCGGCGAGGGGCAGAGCGGCGACTGGACCCTCCGGCGCTCCGATGCTCCGGGGAGGGTGGAGTTTTCCTTGATGGATTCCCGCGCCGGGCATCACTTTCACTACAGTTCCGATTGGCCGGCGAGCGATTTCTCAGGCGTGGATTTTTCCAAGTCCGGGCGGCAAGAAGTTCATTTTACGATCGCGCGGGACGCAGGAAAATTCCAATGCGAGGGTTTTCTGCAGGACGGCGAGGGCGCAGGGCTGTTTCATTTCCTAGCTGACGCGAAGTATGCGCGGGAGATGAAGTCGCTCGGTTTCGAACGGATCGACGGCGACAAACAATGGGCGATGGCCATCCACGATGTCAGCCTGAAATTCGCCCGGGACATCAAAGCTGAAAACCTGCCGGGATTGGACACGGACAAGCTCATTGCTTTCAAGATTCATGGTGTGACCCCGGAGTTCATCGAAGGCATTCGTTCGGCGGGTGTAAACGTTTCCGATAGCGACAAACTCATTGCTTTCCGCATTCATGGCGTGTCTCCGGAGTTCATTTCGGGGATTCGCTCGGCGGGGCTGAATGTGCTAGACAGTGACAAACTCATCGCCTTCCGCATTCACGGCGTGACACCGGAAATGGTTCGCAGCCTCAAACAGGCCGGCTACGATCCCGACCCGGACAAGCTGATCGCCATGAGAATTCATGGGGCGACGCCGGAGTGGGTGGAGCAATTGAAGAAGCAGGGTTACGAGCACGTGGATCTCGACAAGCTGATTGCCTTCAGGATCCATGGCGTGTCGCCGGATTTTATCGGCCAGCTTCAGAAGCTGGGCTACTCTCATCCGGAGCCGGATCAACTGATTGCCATGCGCATTCATGGAGTGACGCCCGACTTCATCACCGGGCTGCAATCGCGTGGAATGAAACACCTGAGCGTCGATCAACTGGTCAGCCTGAGAATTCATGGGATTGATTGACCTTTCCGGCCGTTCGGAAGCATGGGAGAGAATTGAAGAAGCGAACCTCAGTAAGATCTTGCCCCGCGCCAGCTCGAGGCGAGCTGACGGGCAAAAAGCAAGCAATGATAGGGGTTTTCGAGACGGCGCGAAGCCTAAGACTTGGGCGTTGTCGCTGCGCCTTCCTGCGGCGCAGGCAAAGCGGCCAGGCGGGCCTTCAGTTGGTCGAGTTCTTGCTGCTTATTGCTAATCTGCTGCTTCATCCCATCCAGCTTCTCTTTTCCCGAGGTGTTCTTCGCATAGTCGGGACTGGAATAGAATGAGTCCTGATCCAACTGATATTCACGCTGGAGAAGATCGAGATCACTCTGTGCATCCTTGACCTTCTCTTTTAAGGCGACGCGCTCCTTTAAAGCCGCGCGCCCCTTCTCGTCTTCTGAAGGATTCTTTGGGCCTGGCGCGTCGCCGGAGGCGCCACCCTGCGCGTTTGCTGCGCCGGCGGCGGGCGCCGGTGTTTCCGGCGAACCCGGTATTCTGAGTTGTTCAGCGGTAGCGCTCTGCACATCTCCCTTTTTTACATCCAGAGTTTCCTCAGTGATGACTTTGGCTGGCTTTTCGGTGTTTTTCTTATGTGCGCGGGCGCGGCGGGCGGCTTCCGCAACGGACTGAGTATCCTGCGATCGGGCAAAGGCAGCGGCGGGAAGCAGCGTTGCTGCCAGGACGACCGGCAGGGCAAGGCGCAATGGGATGCGGTGCAACATAGTTACGACTCCTCATAAAAGCTAAGCTGGGTCAAGTTTCAAGATACGCCTGCGAAAGTGGAATGACAATCCCAAGTAGCGAACCGGTGCGAATGAGCCAACGGAGCAAGTTAGAACGAACCTGTTTCTATACACTCAATCATGTTGCGCGCCTTGATGAGACTCGAAATGAGTCAGCGGCCTGCCGCGGCGAGCTGTGCTGCCGAAACGTCGCGGAATGAAAAGTGTGTTTGCAGGTTTTTCACCGGCTGGCCATTCGTCTCCGCGTAGGGATAGATAAAATAGTTCAGGGGTTCGGCCTGCTGGTCGGACGAAAGACGGATGTCGCGGCCGTAGGTGAAGAAAACGCGATTGGCGTCGTGCGCGCCGAAGAAGAAGTCACGCTTGGCGGGATTCTTCCAGGCCTCGGAAGCATCCACCGGAACCCAGCCGACGCCGACGAGATGGAATTCGGCCCAGCAATGGTAGCCCGCGATGTCACCTTCGGACTTGCCTTCGGGCAGCGGAAAACCGATTTCGAAACGAGCGGGAATGCCAGACGAACGCATCATGCCGATGAAGAGAGAATGGAAATCGGTGCAGTTGCCACGCTTTGAAGTGCATGCCCAGAGGGCGTCGCCGCGGCCCCAGCCTTCGCCGGATTTGTCATAGCGCATGGTGGCGAGCACGTAATCGTAGATATGACGGGCCTTTTGGATGGGGGTGGTATCACCGGCGGTGTGCTCCCCGGCAAGCTCGGCGATGGTGCCGTTGAGCGGAACGAGTTTGTCGGGTTCGAGGTAGCGTTGCAGGCTTGGATGGCGAGACACCGGGGCGGAGACGTTTTGAAGTGAAGCCGCGTCGAGGGCGACCTTATGCTCGCGGCGGACGGCCGTGAATCGCAGCGCCACGTCAAAGCCGGCGGCGGATTGCTGCGCCGTCGGCGCGAAGGCCGCAAACGCATTGCCGTATTCGAGATCCCGTCCCTGGACGTAACTCACGGGGCTGTCAATATGCAGGCCGCGAATGTCCTGGTAGGCATCGGCCTGCGGCAAGGGAATCCAAAGATGGGTGGGACCCGCGGAATCGGGGTTGGCGGGAACATGCACCCGATACGTGAATGCGAACGAACGCGCTGGAATTCCGTCGGTCATTTCCGCAGTAGTGCTGCGGCCCGCAAAAGCGGCGACCACAGCGATAAGAGCGAACACGAGCATTGCTGAGAGCACGAGACGGAAGCGCATCATGGAAGGACTCCTGCGTGGAGAGTGTGGCCCAGAATAGAGCCGGTGCGATTATACTGAATTGAAAAATAAAACCAAGGGGAGACCCCCGGAGCGGAAGAATTGCTAAAACTTAGAATGATCCTGCTGCTAGCTTTGGCAATGCTGATGGGGGTGGGCAAAGTCTGCGCTCAGGCGCCGGCGACCGAAGCACAAACACCATTGCCCAGCGTTGTCTTTCCCGCTCGCAAGAATCTGACTAAGGAACGAATGCAGGGGCACCGCTTTTGGGACAAGAAGAATGATTGGTTGTTTGCAAGTGTTGGAGCGGCGCGGACGTTCGATTATTTTTCAACGCTGAACCTGAGGCGGCGCGGAGACCGGGAAGTCCTTCTTACGAATGAGATCGTGGACAATCACGCGGCGTTTGCGGCGATCGAGGCGGCGGGAACCGGTGTTTCGATCGGGGCGGCGTATTTATTCCATCATTACGGCCATCACAAACTGGAACGCTGGACCTCGATGGTGCATTTCGGATTGGCGACGTCGGGCGCGGTGCGCAATTACTGCCTGAAAACGGCACATCCAAAGACCACTCCGTAGCCGCGCGCGGCCCACAAAGCGGAAACGCTACCTCGTGCACGCCGTCTAACTCAACAGGATGAAATCTTTCAGATGGAATGACGGTGCGGCATACTCGCGGCCCGTGCTGGCCTTGGCCGGAACCGCAGGGAGAGTGGCGTTGGGATATAGGCGGGGTGTATTGGTGAGACGGTGGGTCTCCCTTCGCCGTTTCGTGCTGCTCCTTTGCGCGAGTCTGTGTTTCGCGATGGCTTCGCGCGGCTCCGTGGACCCAGCGCCTTCCGCGCATCCGCAAACGCCGGCCGCGCAAGGCTCGCCGCAGCGAGCCGGCTCCTCGCAGACTTCCCGTTCGGAACCGGAGACTGCTGAGCAGACCAGAAGCGGACAATACACGCTTTCGCATGAGCGCCAAGCGCAAGCGGTAGCCTACTCGCGGGCGGGCTACACGCTTTACTTCGTTTCTTATTTTCTTCACGGACTTTTCCTTTTTCTGATCCTGCGGCTGGGCTGGGCGGCGAAGTTTCGAGACAACGCTGAAAATGTCAGCGACAAGAAGTGGATTCAAGGACTGGTTTTCGTGCCGCTGCTTTTCCTGACTATCGGCGTTCTGAACCTGCCGCTGCACTTGTACGGGCATGCGCTTTCCTTGCATTATGAACAATCCATTCAAGGTTGGGGCTCGTGGTTCTGGGATTGGTCCAAGGGAGAGTTTCTCACCACGGTGTTTGGAATCGTTCTGGGCCTGATCCTGTTCACCGTGATGCGGCGCAGCCCGCGGCGCTGGTGGTTGTATTTCTGGTTTCCGGCGGTCTTGATTCTCCTGGGACTGATCGTCATCACGCCCGTGGTGATCGATCCGCTGTTCAACAAATTCGAACCACTAAGTAAGGAACATCCGGATCTCGTTGCTGCCATTGAAAAGCTCACGAAACATGCGGGTGTTCCCATTCCGCCGGAGCGCATGTTCCTGATGGAGGCGAGCCGGAAAACGAAGGCCATCAACGCCTACGTGACGGGCCTGGGAGCGTCGAAGCGCTTGGTGATCTGGGATACCACAATTCAAAAGACTTCCAACGATGAATGCCTATTCATCGTCGGACATGAGCTTGGACACTACGTTCTCGGACACGTCCGGCAGGGATTTCTCCTGGGAGCGGCCGGGCTATTGGTGGCGTTCTATCTGCTCTTTCGAGGCTTGCACTGGGCGCTCGATCGCTGGGCCGGTGACTGGAAGCTCTACGGGCAGGAAGACTGGGCTTCGCTTGCGGTGTTGCTCCTGCTCCTGCAACTGCTATTGTTCGTTTCTTCGCCGGTCATCAGCGGCCATAGCCGGATGCAGGAACATGCTGCGGACGTTTACGGATTGGAAGTCATCCATGGGTTGGTCCCGAATTCGGAGGAAGTCGCCGCCCACGCGTTTCAGGTTCTCGGAGAACTGGATCTGTCGGATCCCAACCCACCACCGTTTATCACCTTCTGGCTCTATTCGCATCCGCCGCTGGCGGACCGCCTGGTGTTCGCGCATAACTACGATCCATGGTCAAGAGGGGAATCGCCGAAGTACGTGAAATAGCCGCGGATGAAGCGGAGCCCAATCGCTAAGGTGTGTTGCGCGCCGATGCGTGCTTGCGGGCAAAAGCAGCTACTTTGCTGCGATTGCCGCAAACGGCCATCGAACACCAGCGGCGGCGGCGCGTGCGCGAATTGTCGTAGAAGAACAGGCCACAGTGCGGATTGGCACAAAGTCGAAGGCGCGCGCGAGCCCCCTCGGCGATAATTTCAGCCGCGGATCGGGCCACCGCGGCGAGCAACCAATCAAGGCCTCCCTCCCGCGCAATGAATTCGATCTTCCAGACACCATCCTGAGTGACGAGTTCATCGTGCCCCTCGGTAATGCGCAGTATTTCGTTTACCGGCTCGACCCATTCCCCGGCTATTCTTTGCTTTCGGAGCATGGCCGCGAACACTTTGTGCAGGGCGGAGCCGAGCCGCCGGGCTTTCAGGAGCAACGCCTCCGCAGCCCGCGGGTCGCATTGCGGCAGACCCACAAGCTGGGCGCCGCGCTCAGCGGAGACAACTCTCGCCGATTCCAGAAAGCGAATGAGGTGTGCCCAAGATAGTGCTGCGCTTGAGGGAGCTGCATTGGCGAAATCGAGGGACAGTCGCCCGCCCAAGAGTCGCGGGGCTGACGTCGAAAAAGGCATCGGAAGGGCCTCCCTCAGTGAGCCGAGAATGAAATCGGCTCCGGTTAAATAACCAGTTAAAACTATCATAATGGTTATCGGGAGAAAAGCGCTCACTGGGCCCGTCTTGCGGTAACTTTTGACAAACAGTAAAATCAAATATGCTGGATGGCGGGAGACGGCTTCCATGAAATATCGATTGGCAGGCGGCTTGACCCTCGCTTCTCTTTCTCTGTTCGGGGCCCTGGCGTTGATTCGACCACCCGCTCAGGCGTCCCCGAGGACGCTCGGGGCGGCCCGCACACCGGTAGTGGTCGAACTGTTTACATCCGAAGGCTGCTCCAGCTGTCCTCCGGCAGATGCTTTGCTGGCGCGGCTGGCCGAAGAACCGCTTGACGGGAATGTGCAGTTGATCGCCCTGGAGGAGCACGTCGATTACTGGAACGATTTGGGCTGGGCTGATCCTTTCTCTTCGCGGGATTGGACGTCCCGGCAAAATGTTTATTCCGGGGCTCTCGGAAATGGCAACCCCTATACACCGCAAATGGTGGTGGACGGAGCGGTGGAATTCGTTGGCGGCCACAGGCAGAAGGCCCGGCAGGCAATTCTTGAAGCAGCAGGCAAGACCAAAATACCGGTGACCCTGGAACAGGGTAACGCGAACAAGGCAGGCACAGGAAGCTTTTCCGTGAAGGTTGGAAAACTGGAAGGAACGGCAAAACGTGATACCGCGGAAGTCTGGCTGGCCGTTACGGAAACGGGGTTGCACTCCGCGGTGACACGCGGCGAGAACGCCGGCGAAAACCTCCATCATGCCGCCGTTGTGCGCTCCATGCGCAAGATCGGCGAAGCGAAGGCTGACGGCGAAACTGCCTTCGCTGGAGACGCGAGTGTTCCCCTGCAGAGAGAATGGAAGCGAGAGAACCTGAGAGCCGTGCTCTTCGTGCAGGAAAAAAAGAGCCGGCGTATTCTTGGCGCAGCAGAGATCCGCATCGCACCATAGATTTAGAAGCGTTGTGTCCTATTTTTGGATTTGCCAGCGAAGATAGTTCTATTCCGGGAATCAAACTCTCTCAGGTACAATCGATCTCGATCGCAGGGAAGAGTTATTCCGGACGAAGACTTTTTTTCGCGATAAAATCTGTCTCACTTAATAACCAAACCTGCTTACGGCGAAGCACCCGGCACGTCAGAAAGCAACGCGGGGCAGGGATCTTTCCTCAAGGTGATTGTTGGACATCGAGCCATTAACGGATCCTTCTCCGACGCCCCCCTTGCAGGGCCCGCCTACCCAAGGAATCCTCGGTAAGATTTTTCTTAACGACAAAGGAATACGCGGCGGCTGGCGTCTGCTAATTTACGCGGCTTTGGTGGCCGGGCTCGGATTCGGTGGCGGAATCGTCCTCCAACAATTTATTCGCCCCACACCAGGTGTTTTTTCTCTCGGCTCTTCTTTCGCGTACGAAGTGTTCTGTTTCACCGTCGTTTTTGGCGCCGCGCTGATCATGGCTCAGATCGAGGGCCGCTCTCCCGGCGCTTATGGTTTGCCGCTGAGTGGCGCTTTCGGGAAATTGTTCTGGCAGGGCTGTCTCATCGGATTGGTCGAGATTTCAGTCTTGGTTGGATTGATCGCCGTCTTTGGCGGGTATTCCTTTGGTGACATTGTGCTGCATGGCAAAGAGCTGTTGCGTTGGGGAATATTGTGGGCTGTCTTCTTTGTTTTTGTGGGCTTGTTTGAAGAATTCACGTTTCGGGGATACACGCAATGCACGCTAGCGGAGAGCATCGGCTTCTGGCCTGCAGCGATCGTGCTTTCATGCTCGTTTGGGGCTGTCCATTTGGGGAATCCCGGTGAAGGCTGGGTGGGGGCAGCGGGCGTTGTGACGATCGGACTGATTTTCGCGTTTGCCCTGCGGCGTACCGGCAATCTCTGGTTGGTTGTGGGATGGCACGCAAGTTTTGATTTCGGCGAGACATTCCTTTACTCCGTGCCGAACAGCGGCATCGTCTTCGAGGGACACCTTTCGAATGCCTCCTTGCATGGCGCCAAATGGCTCACGGGCGGCACGGTGGGACCCGAAGGCAGCGTCTTCAGCTTTCTGACCATGGGAATTCTTGCCCTCGCCATTCATCTGCTTTTCCCGGCGAAGAAAACAGAGCCCGCGCAGACGTAAGGAAACCAAACTATTTAGTGGACGAGTTCGGACGCAAGCACCAGCCGGACGCCTTGCGCTTTTGCTTGTGGCAGAACTTCGCGCAGAGCCTGGAGCGTCGCGGGATGAGGATGGCCAATCGCCACGGCTTCGCCCTTTTCGCGAGCGCTGCGCAACGCCAATTCGAGCTGTTTGCGGACCGCGGCCACTTCGGCCACGTCGTCGAGGAAAGGGACGTTGCGGAAGGCAGAGGGAACTCCGAAGTCCTGCGCCGTATCGTAAGCCACCGTGGCGGCGGTCGTGCGGCTGTCGACGTAGAAGAGGTGACGGTCGCGCAACACGGGCATCAGTTCATCCATTAGCGCAGTGTCGGCAGTCGCCTGCGATCCCTGATGATTGCTGACGCCAGCGGCCTCCGGAACATTTTGCAGAAATTGATCGAGCAGCGCCGCAACTTCGGGGGCGGGCATGCCTGGGTGCAATTCCTGCGCTTCGGGTGTTTCGTTCGTGACCGATTGCATCGGCAAATGCAGCATTACCTGGAATCCGCGGCGATGCGCTTCCTTGGCGATGTCCATCGAATGCTCGTGATTGGGTAAGACGGAAACGGAGAGGGGATAGCCCAGAGCGAAGACGGCGTCGGCTGCCGTGCGGTCGCTGCCGAGATCGTCGATGATGATCGCAAGCCGCGCGTCCGCAACTTTTCCGTTGGAATTCTTCGCTCCTACGATGGATGGGGGTGTTGCACGCGTCACGATTTCGATTTCGAGTGCCGGCAGGCCGGAATGTCGAAGCTTGAAGTGAAGCAGATCCCCGGTTTGGGTGGGTGGGTCCTGTGTCAGATGATTTTGGGTCGCGACGCCACCGAGGCTTTGGAGAAGCTTGGCGACTGCGGCACGGTGCGCATCTGTCGGGGAATCATTCCTCAACACGATACGCAGGTAATCCGTGTTTCCGGGTTGCTGGCGGGAAGCGCCTTGCCGGAGTCTGATGGGGGTCCCGGCAGGTACGGAGGCAGCCGCCGCAGCCGCCAGATCGTGCGTGATTTGGTGAACTTGCGCGGGCGTGAGGCGCTTCTCTTTGTTGTTCTTGCAGCCGCTGGAAAGAACTGCAAGAAGGAAGAAAATTCCCAGGCGCGCGAAACTTGTTGAACAGTTTAAATTGATTCGAAAGCAATGCGGGCTTGCTTGAACCGAGTCAGGCTGCCGGGCCACGGAAAACTAGGCAGCCTTTTTCACGGGGGCCTTCAACAGGTCGAGCGCTCGGTGAAAGATGGGGTCTTCCGGAGAAAGCGGGCGCGGTCCGAGGCCGGGTTCCTTCTGGGTTTCGGGTGCTGGCGCGGCCTCTTCATCCGTCGAATCCGAATCATCTTCCGGGACGGCGTGTACCACTTCCGTGGGGACGACGCCTTCTTCCATGATCGATTTGCCGCCGGGATTGTAGTAGTTCGCGACCGTGAGGATCAGTGCGGCACCATCATCCAGTGTAATGAGCTTCTGCTCGGAGGCAAGACCAAAAGTGCGCTCTCCCACTACATTCCCGCGATGGTTCGCAGCGATGGCGGAGGCCAGAACTTCGGCGGCCCCCGACGTCGTGGCGTCGATCAAAACGGAGACGGGATTCTTCCAAATGACCTGTTTTGGCTCGGCTGAAAAAACCTGTGCCGAAACCATCTGGCCACGCAGCGTCGTCAGAATGCCAGAAGGAACGAAAAGGCGAGCGCTCGAAATCGCCTCGGACACTTGCCCGCGGCCACATTCCCGCACATCCAGGATGACCTTGCGAATGCCCTGTTTTTCCGCGTCGAGTAGACGATTGCGAATTTCATCCGCGCGCCCTGCATCGAGCGAAGGGATGCGCAGCACTAGAATGTCTGTATCCACTTTCTGGGCGATGATCTTCGGCATAGCCAGCTTCTCGCGAACGAGATCGACTTCTTCAGGCGTAGCCTTACCGCGCCGGATCACCCCAACCTTGATAGCCGTACCCGGCTGGCCATTGAGAAGATTCATAGCCTGGCCCACGGACATGTCGCGGGTGGTAAATCCGCTGATGGATTCGAAAATGTCGCCGCTGCGAATTCCCGCCTTAGTGCCCGGACCATCCGGCAGCACGGAGAGAACGATAATGTAACCGTAGCGCTTGCTGAGCGTCAACCCGGTCTCCGCCGTGCCTGCATTCGCGAGCTTCTTCTTGTACTCGTCGTATTCGCGGGGCGTGAGGTAGCTGGACTGAGCGTCGAGGGATTCCAGCATCCCGTGCAAGGAACCGGCGGTCACCGTCCGCATGTTCGGATCGTCGACGTAATCCTGCTGGATTTTCTGCAGAACCTCACCGTACACGGTGAGTGACTTATAGGCTTTGTCGTCTGCTGTGCGGCCATGCAGGACGTGTCCTATGCCTGCGAAACAAAAGATGGCTACCGATACGCAAAGTATCCCGATGCGAGACGCTCGATTCATAGCCCACCCTTCCATGAGAAAATGCAAACTCCAATTGTACCACTGTAAAGGATTGGGACGCGGCGCGAATCTAAAGGGTAGCCCGGGTGAGGGGTGGGGCTGAATTTCGGAGATGAGACACATTGAAGACGGTGAAATGTTGTGAAAATACCACATTAACTGATTTCGTGGTCTCCTTCTTGCTTATAAGTCATTGATAGCAAAGCACAAATCTGGAATACGTTGGCGAACAACATGCTACAATGGAGCACGGGGAATGTTTCAAACTACCATCGCCAAAGAGTCACTCGCCGAGGGTGTGGGCCTCCATACCGGGGTGTACGGTCACGTCCGCCTGATGCCCGCCCCGGCCGAAACAGGTATCGTATTTCGCCGCGTTGATTTGGAAAATTTTCCCATCGAGGCGCAAGGGCACAATGTGGCTCGCGTCAGTTATGCCACCAGCCTGATGAAACAAGGTGTTTTGCTCTCCACCACCGAGCATTTGCTTGCCGCCATCTATTCTTGTGGCATCGACAACATTTACATCGACATTGACTCCATCGAAGTGCCCATTCTCGACGGCTCGGCAGAGCCCTTTATGCAGATGCTCGAGCATTCCGGTGTTCGCAAACTGCGCAGGAAGCGGCGCTATCTGAAAATACTGAAGCCGCTGGAGGTCATCGAAGGGGATCGCAGGATCGGAATCTATCCTGCGGATGAGTTTCGCGTTCGCTGCTACGTGGACTTTCCGCACCCGCTAGTAGGCCAACAGGAAGTGGAGATGTTGGTTGGGCCGGATACTTTCCGCTACCTTCTGGCGCGTGCGCGAACTTTCTGTTTCCAGCGCGACATCGAACCGCTCAAGGCCATGGGCCTCATTCGCGGGGGCTCTCTCGAGAACGCCATCGTTCTCACCGACGACGGCGTGATGAACGGGCCGTTGCGATTCCCGGACGAGTTTGGACGGCACAAGGCACTGGATCTGATTGGCGACCTGGCGCTGGCGGGCTTGCCGCTTCTGGCGCGCGTGGAGGCCCACAAAGCCGGCCACGCCCTGCACACCCAGCTCGTCAGCCGCCTCTTGGCCGATCCCTCGCTCTGGACCATCACCACCGGCGAAGCCGTCCACCCCGCAAGTGATACCTACCTGACCGCCCTTTCGCCTGCCCCGGCCACTGATTAACGATTCGCCGCGTCGTAAACAACCCTGCGGTTGCGAAATAGCCGCTACTCCCGCAGAATGGGCTCAAAACCATGTCCAACAATAATATAGCTATAGTGATTCTGGCTGCTGGCAAAGGCACACGGTTAAAGTCGAGCCTGGCGAAGGTGCTGCATCGCGCCGGTGGGCGCACGCTCGTCGAACAAATTGTCTGTTCCTGCGAGACGCTGAAGGCACGCGAGACGGTGGTCGTCGTGGGCCACCAGGCGGAACAGGTCGCGGCGGTGGTCGAGCCGCTCGGGGCACTTACCGTGCTGCAGCAGCCGCAAAATGGCACCGGCCACGCAATGCAAATCGTGAAGCGTGCGCTGGGCCGCGCGAAGTTTGCTGTTGTGCTCCCGGGCGATGCTCCCCTCGTGCGCACCGATACCTTGAAGGCGCTGATTGCCACGCATCGCAATGGAAGTGCGGCGGCTACAGTTCTCTCTGCGGTGCTCGCCGATCCTTCCGGCTACGGGCGGGTTGTGCGCAAGTCCGAAACGGCGGTCTCCGCGATTGTGGAAGAATCGCAGCTCGCCGACGAGCAGCGCGAGATCAACGAAATCAATTCGGCGATTTATTGCTTTACCTTGGAGAAACTCTGGCCCGCGCTGGCACATGTGAAACCCAACAACAAGCATCGCGAGTTGTACCTGACCGACGCCATCGCCGTGTTGAACGCCAAGGGCGAGACCGTGCTGGCGCAAGTGGCCGCGGATTCGCGCGAAGTGCTGGGATGCAATACGCGCGCGGATTTGGCCGAAGTCGACCGCGTATTCCGCGAGCGGAAACGCAACGCCCTGATGGACGATGGCGTCACGATCCAGTTACCGGAGACGGTGCTGATCGACCCCGAAGTAAGCGCAGGGGAAGACACCATCATCGAACCCGGTGTGCAGTTGCTGGGCAGAACGAAAATTGGCGCGCGCTGCACCATTCGAACGGGCAGCGTCCTAAGCGATGCAATCCTCGGGGACGACGTGACCGTCGAGCCGCACTGCATTGTCGCGCAGAGCCGCCTCGATGACCGCGTCATCATTGGCCCCTTCGCACGATTGCGGCCGGGGAATCACTTGAAGGCCGGGGCGCACATCGGAAATTTTGTCGAACTCAAGAAGAGCACGATCGGCGAAGGCACTAAGGCCATGCACCTCTCGTACCTCGGCGACGCGAAGATCGGGACGAAGAGCAATATTGGCGCGGGCACGATTACCTGCAATTACGACGGCTTCCACAAGTATCCGACGTCGATCGGGAACAAAGTTTTCATCGGCAGCGATACGGCGCTGGTGGCGCCCGTCCGGATTGGTGATGGCGCGTACATCGCCGCAGGTTCGACAATCACGGAAAACGTGCCTTCTGATGGATTGGGGATTGCCCGCGGCCGCCAGGTCAACAAACCCGGCTGGGCTGCGAAGAAACGCCGTGAATTGGCAGCCACAGAAAAACCGAAGAAGAAGGCGAAGAAATCGAAGCGACGCAAAGCGACCAAGAAATGAAAGTAGCATTTCCCTTCCAGGAGCGTGGTCATGAGGAGAAAAGGATTGGCGTGGACTCTCTTTCTTGGGTCGCTGCTTCTCCTAAGTCTCGCCGCCACTCCGTATTCTCGAGCCGCCGATGCCGCGCTGATCTCCCTTCGCCTCACTCTTTTGATCGTGCTATCCATTCTTGTGGTGCGTGAGCGATGGAGGAATCGGCACGAGCTGCCGGGAAAAGTGGCTGCCGCCAATTCAGACGTGGGCGACCGGTTTCTGCAGGGCTGTCGCCGCTGGTATCGCGGCGAATAAGACAAACCAAACTCCTTCCGGCGGGTCCGCCTAAGAGACGCTGTCTGTGGTGTGCGTTTTTCTCTTCCCTGCGATTTCTCCGCGCTCGTAGCCTGCCCCGACTCGGTCGGGGCGTCTCTGCGTTGTCTTTATTCTTGTTTCATCCTCTCCAGCCCGAACTCGCGCGTGTGTGCTAAAATAGAAGTTCCCGCAATGCTACAGGGAGCTGCCACCGCATGAAATTTGGAGTCGTCGTTTTTCCCGGGTCCAATTGCGACCACGACGCGTTTTACGCCATCGGCAACGTCCTCCAGAAACCGGTCGAATTTATCTGGCACCAATCGGAGAATCTGGCGAATTGCGACGCCATCATCCTGCCCGGCGGATTTTCCTACGGCGATTATCTGCGCACCGGCGCCATCGCACGTTTTTCGCCGGTGATGAAGTCCGTCGAAAAATTCTCAAACAGCGGCGGAATGGTACTCGGCGTCTGCAACGGCTTCCAGATTCTGTGCGAGGTCGGTCTGCTCCCCGGCGCGATGATGCGCAATAGCGGCCTGCGCTTCATCTGCCGCCACGTGCACATCCGCGTCGAGCAAACGGACACGCCCTTCACCAACGCCGCAACGAAAGGCCAGGTCCTCAAGATCCCCATCGCGCATTCGGATGGCAATTACAACTGTGATGAAGCCACGCTCGCCGAGCTCGAGAAGAACCGCCAGGTGATTTTCCGCTACACAACGGCCGACGGTTCCGACGACAGCGCCGGCAATCCCAACGGCGCCGTTCACAATATCGCCGGCATCTGCAACCGCGAGCACAACGTCGCCGGACTCATGCCCCACCCCGAGCGCGCCGTCGAATCGGCGCTGGGCTCCAACGACGGATTGGTCGTTTTCCGCTCCATGGTCGAAGCGCTCGTCGGCGCAGCCAAGGCGACCGCTTGAGAGCAGCACAAACTTGCGAATTCACTGCAGGGGCACGATATATCGCACCCCTGCGGTTTCTAATTTTCTTCACAGAAATGAAATATGGCCACCGCTAGCACTGAAATGCGAGTCACTCCAGAGATTGCCGCCGAACACGGCCTCACCGCCGAAGAATACGCGCGCGTGAAACAGATTCTCGGCCGCGAGCCGAATATCACCGAGCTGGGCATTTTCAGCGTGATGTGGAGTGAGCACTGCTCCTACAAATCCAGCAAAGTCCATCTGAAGCGACTGCCCACGCGCGGCCAACTCGTCGTGCAGGGCCCTGGCGAAAACGCGGGCGTCGTCGACATCGGCGACGGCTTGGTCGCGGCTTTCAAAATTGAATCGCACAATCATCCCAGCTACGTCGAGCCCTTCCAGGGCGCCACCACCGGCGTCGGCGGCATACTGCGCGACATTTTCACCATGGGCGCGCGCCCCATCGCTGTCTTGGATTCCTTGCGATTCGGCGAGATCACTCCAACCAAGTGCACCAGTAAAGAAGAAGCCGCGAAAAACCGTCGCATCCTCGACGGCGTAATTCGCGGAATCGGAAGCTACGGAAACTGTTTTGGTGTTCCGACGATTGGCGGCGAAGTGGGCTTTGAGCCTTGCTATTCGCAGAATCCCCTCGTCAACGCTCTTGCGCTCGGCATTGCCAAAAAGGAAGAAATCTTTCTCGCCAAAGCCAAAGGCATCGGCAATCCCGTGATCTATGTCGGCGCAAAAACAGGCCGCGACGGAATTCATGGCGCATCCTTGCTGGCGTCAGCCGAGTTCACCGAAGAGTCGAAACAGAAGCGCCCGAACGTGCAAGTCGGTGACCCCTTCATGGAGAAGCTGCTGCTCGAAGCCTGCCTCGAAGCCATGCAGACCGGCGCGGTCGTGGCGATTCAGGACATGGGCGCCGCCGGCCTCACTTGTTCTACCATGGAAATGGCTTCCCGCGGCGGCACCGGCATCGAAATCGACCTCGCCAAAGTTCCCCAGCGCGAAACCGGCATGACCCCGTACGAAATCATGCTCAGCGAATCCCAGGAGCGCATGCTACTGGTGGCGGAGAAGGGCCGCGAGCACGAAGTCCTGGCCGCCTTCAAGAAGTGGGGCCTCGATGCCGTTGTCGTCGGCCAAGTTACAGAAGGGGGCATCGCCCGCATAAACAACAACGGCAGAATCGCCGCGGAGATTCCCGCGCATCCTTTGGCGGAAGAAGGTCCGGTGTACCAGCGGCCCGTCGCTGCGCCCGCGCCGAGGAATGAGACTGCCGCAGATTGGTTTGCCTTTGCCGCCGAAGGCACGAATCTCACCCAGAACCTTTTGAAATTGCTGGCGTCCCCCGCGATTGCCTCCAAGCGCTGGATCACCGAGCAGTACGACACGAGCGTGCGCACGAACACTCTAGCCGGGCCCGGAGCGAGTGATGCCGCAGTGGTGCGCATCAAGGATCCGAAAACAGGAGTCGCAAAACGCGCGCTGGCGCTCTCCACCGACGGCAACGGTCGCTGGTGCCAGTTGAATCCGCGCGTTGGCGCCATGCACGCGGTCGCCGAAGCCGCGCGCAATGTGGCCTGCAGCGGCGCGCGGCCGATCGCCGCCACGAATTGCCTCAATTTCGGCAGCCCGGAAAAGCCCGAGGTGATGTGGCAATTCAGAGAAGCTATCGACGGCCTCGCCGAAGCCTGCACCGCCCTCGGCACGCCCATCACCGGCGGCAACGTCAGCTTCTACAACGAAACTCTCGGCAAATCCATCTACCCCACGCCCGTCATCGGGGTCCTCGGCATTCTCGATGACGCCTCGCAAGTCCTGAAAATCGCCTTCCGCGACGAGGGCGACGTAATCCTTCTGCTCGACGGATCAAGCTCGGCTGTAGGGGCGCCGCATGCTGCGCCCCTTCTCGGCACCCAACGCGAATTCTCCTCCTCCGAATACTCGAAAACGATCGCCGGCATCACCGCGGGCGAACCACCCGCCATTGACCTCATCGCCGAAAAACGCCTGATCGACTGTCTCCTCGCACTCGCCGCCGAAGGCGCTCTGCAATCCGCGCACGACATCTCCGACGGCGGTCTCGCCGTCACCCTCGCCGAGTCCTGTTTCGCCTCCTCCTCCGTTGTAGGGGCGCAACATGTTGCGCACCATCTTGGCGCGCACGTGAAATTGGAAGCAGAAAGCCCCGCCGAGGCCGCCGCATTCAACGAACGCGGCGCCCGTGCCGTCGTATCCGTCACGCCATCAAAACTTGCCGCCGTTCTCGATACTGCGAGACAATACAAGGTGGCGGCGCGCGAGATTGGCCAGGTCACCCGCGGCGATGCTTTCCGCATCCAACATAAGGGGCGCGAGGTGATCAATAGTTCCGTTGAAATACTCCGCGGCGCCTGGGCCCATTCGCTCGAACACACGCTAACCGCAAAATGAGTCAAGAACCTGCCTTCGCCGACGATCATTTTCACGACGAGTGTGGTGTGTTCGGCGTCTTCGGCCACCCCGAAGCCGCGAACCTCGTCTATCTCGGTCTTTACGCGCTTCAGCATCGCGGCCAGGAATCCGCTGGCATCGTCTCCAGCGACGGCACGGACTTGCATCTGCACCGCGCGATGGGCGAAGTCGAAGAGATTTTCCAGCCGAGCGTGCTCGCACAGCTTCCGGGCGCCCTCGCCATCGGCCACACGCGTTACTCCACCGCCGGCGACAAGGCCTTGCTCAACGCGCAGCCCATCATGATTGACTGCAACAAGGGCAAAGTCGCCATCGGCCACAACGGCAACCTCACCAACGCCGCCGAGTGGCGCCGCAAGCTCGAGCATCGCGGCTCGATTTTCCAGACCAACAGCGACACCGAAGTCATCGTGCACCTGATTGCGCGCTCGCAAGCGCGCAATCTTTCCGGCGCGCTGGGCGATGCCCTCAATCAAGTCGAAGGCGCATATTCCTTGCTCGTGCTGACGCAAGATGAATTGTATGCGGTGCGCGACCCGCGCGGTTTTCGCCCCCTGGTGCTGGGAAAAATAACCACGCCCAGCGGCTTCGTTTCCTGGCTGGTGGCTTCAGAAACCTGCGCGTTCGACCTGCTCAATGCGCAGTACGTCCGCGAGATCGAGCCCGGCGAGATGGTGCGCATTTCGAAATCAGGCATCGAGTCCATCCACTTCGCTCCAGAAAAGCCGCTCCAACAATGCATCTTCGAGCACGTCTATTTCTCCCGCCCGGACAGCATCATTTTCGGACGCTCCGTAAATGAAAGCCGCGAGATGCTCGGCCGTCTCCTTGCGCGCGAGCATCCTGTGGCCGCCGACATCGTTGTCCCCGTGCCGGATTCCGGCGTACCGGCCGCAGTAGGCTACGCGCTCGAATCAAGAATCCCGTTCCGCATGGGCCTGATCCGCAACCACTACATCGGCCGCACCTTCATCGAGCCGTCGCAAGCCATCCGCAATTTCGGTGTGAAGCTCAAGCTCAATCCCATCCGCGGCTTGATCGAAGGTCAGCGCGTGATACTCGTCGACGACTCCATCGTCCGCGGCACCACCAGCCGCAAGATCGTCCGCATGGTCCGCGAAGTCGGCGCAAAAGAAGTTCACGTGCGCATCAGTTGCCCGCCGACGATTTCTCCGTGCTACTACGGCGTGGACACGCCCACGCGTGAAGAATTGATCGCCTCCTCAAACTCCCCGGAAGAAATCTGCAAATTCCTCGGCGCCGATTCGCTCGGCTACGTTTCCCTCCCGGCGCTGCGCCGGGCGGTCAGTGATACCGAAGGCAAGTTCTGTACGTCTTGTTATACGGGTGTCTATCCGACGGATCTGGTACAGCTCGAGGTACGCGAAAATGCTCTCAACGGCAAACCCGGCGAAGCTACTCCTGGCAACGGCAGTGAACCCGCGCCCGCAGAGCGGCCGGTGGTGGTGGAACGTGAAAGCTGACCAAAAGAAGAAGCAGGAAGAAACAAACGTGCCCGTGCAAACAAAAATTCAGCGCGAGATCATCGCGTGGTTCTGGGTCGGCCTCGCCTTTCTGCTCATCAATGGCACGATCGGCCAAGCGCGCGTCATTCCCTCGGGCTCGATGGAGAACACGCTGCTCATCGGCGATCATCTCATCATGAGCCGGATCGGCTACGACGCGGGCTTGCCCTTCACCAACTGGCACGTGCCCCTCTGGCGCAATCCCAAGCGCCAGCAAGTGATCATCTTCAAGCCGCCGTTTGCACCGGACACGCCGGACTACGTGAAGCGTGTCATCGGCCTGCCGGGTGACGCCATTGACATTCACGATGGTGCCGTGTGGGTCAACGGCCAAAAACTCGTTGAAAAATACACCAGTGGCGCCAGCGAGCCTTACGAGCTGCGCACACCGTACAGGGTTCCCGCGGATTGCTATTTCGTCATGGGAGACAATCGCGGAAATTCCTACGACAGCCGCTTCTGGGGCTGCGTCCCCCGAAAGGACATCATCGGAACGCCCGTCATGATTTACATGTCGCTGAATGTTTCGCCGGAAGCTTGGGAGCCGGGACAGATTCGCGAGCGTTTTTTCGCCTACGCAAACGCCCTGCTGCATCCTGGCATCGTTCGCTGGAAGCGAATCTTCCGGACCTTTTAGTTGTCGCGCGGAATCGTCGGGCTTTGCAGTGAGCGCCGCGAGCCACCAGGCGCTTCAGGGATTCCCCAATCTCTTACGATGCGTGCGAATGTGCGCCCGCAGCAAAAGCGGAAACGGAAGCGGACAGCTCTCTCATGAAATACGCCGATGCCGGAGTCAACATCGCCGTCGCCGAGGACGCCAGGCAGCGAATCCGCCACCATGCCAGCCGCACGTTCACTCCCGGTGTGCTCGGCGGCATCGGCAGCTTCGGCGCGCTCTTCGTGCTCGACCGGAAAAAGTGGAAAGAGCCGGTGCTGGTCTCCAGCGCGGACGGCGTCGGCACCAAGCTCAAAGTCGCCATAGCTATGGGCGTACACTCCACCGTCGGCGGCGACCTCGTGAGTCACTGCATCAATGACATTCTCGTGCAGGGCGCGGAGCCGCTCTTTTTCCTCGACTACCTTGCGATGGGCAAGCTCGACCCGCAGGTCGTCGAGCAACTCGTCGAAGGCATGAGCCGCTCCTGCCGCAAAGCCGGATGCGCCCTCATCGGCGGCGAAACCGCGGAGATGCCCGGCTTCTATCCTCCCGGCGAATACGATCTCGCGGGCTTCATCGTCGGCGCCGTCGAACACAAAAATCTGCTGACGGGCAAGAGTGTCCAGCCCGGAGACACTTTGATCGCGCTGCCGTCAGCCGGCCTGCACACCAACGGCTATTCGCTCGCGCGCAAACTTGTCTTTGAAATTGCTAAGCTGAAGCCGGATACCTACGTCGCCGAGGTCGGAAACAAAATCGGCGCGGAGCTGCTGAAGCCTCATCTGTGCTACGCGCCCGCGCTGAAAAACATTGTTGCGCGCGGCTGGGTTTCCGCCCTCGCGCACATCACCGGGGGCGGCATCCCGGGAAATCTGCCGCGCGTGCTGCCTAGCGGCGTGAAAGCGGAAATTGACCTGGCATCTTGGCCCGTGCCGGCGATCTTCAAATATCTCGCCAAACTCGGAAAAATCGACAGCGGCGAGTTGCTGCAATCCTTCAATATGGGTGTCGGCATGATTCTCGTCGTGCCCCCGAAAAACGTTCGCTCCGTCGAAGCCGACCTGAAGAAACGCCGCGAGAAATTCTTCCTCATCGGCCGTATCGAACGCGGCGAATCCGGCAAGGCCCGCGTTTCTTATTCCGGTTCGCTCAATCTCGCCTGACTCGCCGTTCGATACCACCTTCCTTCAGCGCCGCCCGCTTCTTTCTGTCGGCGTCCAGAAGGGCTGCTTCGTCGCTACGAACTCGATCGGGACGTCTTTCACAAGCGTCTTCAGCCATCGCGTGCACTCTTCCATCCCCGCCTGCTCGGACGGCACGTGCCCGACGACCATCAATCCCTTCCTTTTTCCCTCTGTGACCGCATCCGCCGCGTACTCCACCGTTTCCCATTCGCGCGTTTCGCCCACTAGCAGTACCTCAACGTTCTCCATTTCCAGCGCGTGCGTTTCCCATTCGAATCCCGTCGCTCCCGGGCTCAACGCCAGCCTCGTCACTTTCATCTCCGGATTTCCCACCGTTCGCAACACCGACGTATGCAGCCGCTTGGCCACATCCGCTGCCAGCTTCTCCAGCATGATTTCCGGCACGGTGAACAGGTGCGGATTTTCCGCGCTTTGATATTTCTCCCAGCCCAGCGCCTGCACCATGCCTGCTAGAATCCCGTCCGGTTTTCGCAGATGCCAGTGGTCGTGAAATCTCCAAACCAGCATCCCGTTTTTCTCGATAAATTCCCGCTTTTCCTTCCAAACCGCGTCGCTCTCCTCCATTCCTTCCGGCCGGTCCAAGTGATTGTAAAACGTCGGCTCGTGCGTGATGACCAGATTGTCCCCTTTCGCGGCCGCTCGCTGCAGCACGTCCAGCGTCGCCATCATCGTCACCGCGATACCCGTCACGCGCGTCTCTGGATTTCCCGCCTTGAACGTGTCTACTGTCTCCGTCTTCCATGGCACGCCAACGTGTTCTTGAATCGCCGCTATCACCTCTTGAGCCGTCGGCCTCTTTTCCTGCGCCTCTACCCGAGTGACGCACATCGCGGCGGCCATCAGCGCAGCAGCCAACCCCGTGGTCATTAGCGCCGCCCAACTGCATCTCGCCCTATTTCTCAGTCGCTCTCCCACTTTGTTCTCCTCTCTCTCTCTCTCTCTCTCTGCGAATCTCCGTGTGCTTTGCGTCTCTGCGTTATCTTTTCTCTCTGCCCTAAGCATATTCCGGATTCTTCGCTGGTCCTCGCAACTTTATCTCTTGCTGCACGCGGTTCAGCCACTTCCGTTCCGTTGCAAACTGCTCGATCATCAAGCTCACCATCCACACCGCCTCATGGTGCGGATGGCCCACTTCCTTCAAGATGCTGTCGAGCACTTCTTTCTCCCGTGCAATTTCCTTTTCCAGAAATTCTCGTCGTCGCTCCAGTTGTTTCTCAAAGATTCCCGGACGCGCCTGCCAAGATAGTGCCATCCACGTCAGAAAAGGCGGGCGCTCCCTCTGGGTTGTCCATTCTTCTCTTTCTAAAGCCTTCGCGAGCGCCGCGCGGCCTTTCACCGACGTCTCAAAAGTGCTGCGCTCCGGTCCTTCCGCTGGCTCGCCCGTTTCTGCTGCACTGATCAGTCCGGCCCGCGCCAGTTTCTCCAGCGAGTAATACACTTGCGGCCGCGACAGGTTTGCCCAATCCCGTATTTCGCGTCTCTCCAGCTCCAGGTTCGCCTGGTATCCGTGCGTCGGCCGCTCCGCCAGCAGGCTTAGCAGCACCAGATCCGGCGTCGTCAGCGCCAATCTCCTCGCCGCCCGCGCTCCCCGCCTGGGTCTCTCCGTATATCTCGGTGTCCTCAACTTGCCCTGAGGGGAGCCGAAGGTTGCCTCCGCGTTGTCTTTTCTCCGCATCCGCGCTTCCCTCTCCTGTTCTTTTCTCTCTGCGGTCTCTGTGTCGTCTGCGTTAAATTCCTTCTTTTTCCTGCCCAATCTGTGAAGGCTCATCCCGTCTCTGGAATCCTTACCTCTTTACTTCCTTAGTTCCGCGCTTCCTCTTCCTGCTCCAATACCACCACTGGCATTGCTCCGCGGGCAGCCGCGAATTCCTCGCCTGAGCCACCGCCGCGCCAAAAACATCCAGTAGGCAGATGTCCTGATGCTTCCCTGTCATGCGGCCAAGTTTCTCGTACATTCGCTGCGGATTCTGCCGCGCCAGTTGAGCCATGCTGCGAATCCTCAGCAGCTCAAAATCTCGCAGCATCGCCGGTCCAATCGAAATAAGGTCGCCGAGTCGTCGCGCCGTCGTGGCCATAAAAAATCTCCTTGACTTGTCCTTGTGCCCCCACTACTCTTGACTAGTCTAATTGAGACTACTATCAAGAGCAAGGAGAAAATCTGCCATGCGCCCCTTCGTCATCACCGCTCTCGCGCTGTTCTGCGGTATCACTTTCATTCACGCCATTCAAACCCAGGAGAAAAAGCCCATGAACGTCAAGAGGATCACTCCCGTTCTGCTCGTCAAGGAGATCGAGCCGATCATCCCTTTCTGGGTCGATCGCCTCGGCTTCATGAAAACCATCGAAGTCCCCGATGGCAACAAGCTCGGTTTTGCGACTTTTCAGAAAGGCGCCACCGAGGTGATGTACCAGACTTACGCCAGCGTGGAAAAAGACGCCCCGCCATCCATGTCCGTCGAAGCCAGAAAGGGCCCCACGTATCTTTACATCGAAGTGGACAATTTCGACGCCGTGCTCGCCTCCATGAAGGACGTGAAAATCGTCATGCCCGTCCGCACCGCCTTCTACGGCATGAAGGAATTTGCCGTCCAGGACCCCGGCGGCCACTTCATCACTTTCGCCCAGCCCGTCGCCGCTCCGCAGCACTAGAACGCATCAGGTCATCGGGCCGCCATTCAATCGGCGCTGATATGGCCCTTCCCGACACACGAAAGGCCTGCAACTCTTTCCCAGTCTTGGGGTTTAACAACTACAGGGGGCGCTTCAGACTAACCTGAGGCGCCAGTAGGCCTTCAGATCCCGTTAGGATTTGGACAGCTGTTTGGGGTCTGACGAAAGGTCTAAAAATGCGCTATCTAAGGTATCTCGCTTTACTTGGCATTTTCATGCTTACCGCAAGTTACTCCAAGGCTCAGGTTTCCGTTGGCATTGGAGTCGGACCAGGCTACGTCGGCGCGGCTCCCGTTTGCTCGTACGGATACTATAACTACTACCCCTACGAATGCGCACCGTATGGCTTCTACGGTCCTGACTACTTTGTCGGTGGTGTCTTTATTGGCGCCGGCCCGTGGTACCGCGGCTATTATGGCCGTGGCGGATACGGCTACTACGGACGCGGGCGTGGCTACGCCCGGGGCGATAACAACGACCGCTATTATGGTCGTGGCAATGGCTACAACGGTCGCGACTACGGCTACTCCGGGCGTCGCAGCGACGGCAACTATGGGCGCAGCAACGCGTATTCCGGCCACAACAACGGTTACTCCGGGCGTGGCAATGGCTATTCCGGTCATGGCGGTGGTGAATCACGCAGCTCAGGTGGCGGTGGCTACCACGGTGGTCATGGGAGTGGAGGCTCGCACGGCAACGGAGGCAGTGGATCCCGCGGCGGCGGACATCGATAGTTCGCCCTGAATTATTCAACCGAGAACGGGAACGGCTGACAGCATCTGCTGCCAGCCGTTTTCCATTGTGAGGCAGATTCTCGTTGCGGTTGGAAACAATCCAATCCTGCCGCCCGCGGCAGCCAGCGTGAAAACTAGTCTTACAGGGTCCCCGAAAATGGCGGGGCCCAGATAGCGCCACCGCGCCCCATATTATTGCTCACTAATTGCCGATTTCTCTTTACTGATTACTGATCACTGTTTACTCGCCGCCGGCAGCGGCGGCGACCGCCGCTCCATCTCCGTCGGCACGGCAATCGACCGCGCGCCATTCTTGCCCGCGGCGCGTATGGCAAAGAAGTGATTGTCCGTGGAAACGCCCTTCAAGATCGTTTCACCGGGCGAAGCCGCAAAGTCATAAACCTGCCAGCGCGGATCGCTGGTCTCACGCCACAGGATTTCAAAACCGGCGCGCTGCAGATCCTCTTCGGCCGACCAGGACACTTTGGCGTCCGGCGTCACCGCGCCCGTGAGCTTTGCATCCTTTGGCGGGGCCGGAGCCATTGCCAATTGCCGAAGCGCTTCCGCATTGTCCCGCGCTACGTCGCCCATGAACGTAAAGTTGAGGTACTTCTCAAAATCACCGTATGCGATTCCGTTTTCCGTCCGCGGCGTTTGATGCTGGTGATTGTAGTCTTCCAGCGGCTCGGTAAATCGCACCGCCGGCAGCCCCGCCTTATAGAAAGGATAGTGATCCCCGCCGCGCCCATACCGGTCCACTCGGAAAATCATTCGAATCGCCGCGCGTCCATCGATCTCTTCGACCGCCCGCGCCAATTCCCGCGAAGGCGAATCTGCATCGTCGATTTCGCCATTTCCGGAAAAGAGCCGTACGCGATGCGGCGCACCAGCCGCGGAATCGGCGCCCACGATATCGTCGTCCAGCATTCCGCCGACGGTGTAGCCCTGCAGTTTCGCCCACTCGAGAAGGTGCGTGCTCCCGAGCAGACCTTGTTCTTCGCCTGAAACCGCCGCAAAAAGTATCGTCGCGCGATACGTCCCGCGCCCGTTTGCCCCCGCCTTGCTCAGCAGCCGCGCGCATTCCACGCTCACCGCTACACCCGATGCGTCATCGTCCGCTCCCGGAGCATCCGCATTAGGGTCCATCACATTCGAAGGCCGCGCATCAAAGTGCCCGGAGACAATGAAGATGGTCTTCGCCAGCTTCGGATCGGAGCCGGGAAGAACGGCGTACACGTTTTCCAGCGACATCGGTTTTCCAGAAGTTCGCTCCGAAGTGGATTCGAATTTATCAACCACCACCTGCAATTTCCCCCCGGAATCTTTCGCGATCTCATTCAATCGCGCCACAATCGCATCGCGTCCGCAACCAATCCCCCGCTTCGAATTCGTCCAAGAAGAAAGCGTCAGCCTCGTCCCACACGCAACAAGTTTCCCGATCAGCGCCCCCATCGATTTCTCATCCACCGCCTGCCGCGCAACGACTCCCGCAGGCCGCGCCAGCAGCTTCGGCTGAAGCTTCCCCTGCGCCGGCTCCACCGGATCACGTGGCGCAACCCGCTGCGCGAAAGCCGGCATCGTGGTGAACAAGAGAATGATAAGAACCAAAAAAATGGAACTGAACGAGCACCAGCGATATCGGACCTGCCACTTATTCATGATTTGAGATTCCTCACTTGATTTGGCCATCTGCGAATCGGCATTCTAGCAAGGATTCCTTTCAAACGTGCATCCTGATCGCTGCTGTTCGGCACATCACGCGTCCAGGCAGGTGGTGAAGTGTTCGTCGAATTGTCTTTGCCCCGGCCTCCCGCTGGCGGATCATTCTCCGTCAATTCATCGGCAATCGGAGGTATCGATGAGATTTGCCAAGATTGTGTTTTGGGTCGCCGGCATTGGGGGTCTCCTAGTTCCTAGTCATCACGCCGCTTTACTTTATGTTTGATCTGGTCGGGCGCCATGATCCACCTCCCATCACCCATCCGGGATTCTTCTATGGATTCGTGAGCGTCGCCCTGGCGTGGCAGTTTGCCTTGGTCTTCATCGCTACGGACACGGCGCGCTTTCGCCCTGCTCGGCCTTCTCTTTGTCATCGCCTACTTCAAAACGCGCGTTTCCGCAGTTGTGGCGCGATGACTTCCGGCTGCGCTTGTGTCGTTCAACTTTTACCTTTCAACTTTTAACTTTGAACTTTGAACCCTCCGCTGCCCGTTTTGCCGATTTCCGCGGTTATGCTAACGTTTCCCGTTTATGAAGAAGCGCATCGGCGTGCTCTTAAGCGGCCGCGGCTCGAATTTCGAGGCGCTGGCGGAAAGCGTCGCGGCGGGAAGAATTCCGAACGCGGAGATCGCCGTCGTCATAAGCAATCGCGAAAGCGCACCCGGCATCCAGCGCGCGGAAGCACGTGGAATCAAGACGAGCGTGATTCCTTCGAAAGGCCTGGAGCGTGAGGTGTACGACCGCCAGGTCGCTGCGGTTCTCGACGAACACCAAGTCGAGCTGATCTGTCTCGCCGGATACATGCGCCTTTTGTCTCCCTTTTTTGTCGCAAAATTTCTGAACCGCATCCTGAATATTCACCCTTCGCTGCTCCCGTCATTCCCCGGGCTGGAATCGCAGCGCCAGGCGCTCGAATACGGCGTGAAATTCGCCGGCTGCACTGTCCACTTCGTCGACGAAAATCTCGACGCCGGCCCGATTATTTTGCAGGCCACTGTCCCCGTGCTCGACGGAGACACGGAAACAACTCTTTCAGAAAAAATCCTGAAAGAAGAGCACCGAATTTATTCTCAAGCGGTGAATATCGTGCTCGAAGGAAAATACAAAATCGAAGGCCGCCGCGTACTTCGCACGAGCTGAAAACAATTCATGACCAACTCGAATTTCAAACCCGTCGCCGAGCAGCTCGCCTACCTCAAAAAAGGCATAGCCGAAATCGTCCCCGAAGCCGACCTGACCGCCAAGCTGGAAAAATCACAAAAGACCGGCAAACCCCTCCGAGTCTATCTCGGCGTGGATCCCACCGCCCCGGACATTCATCTAGGACACACCGTGGTCCTCCGCAAGCTCAAGCACTTTCAGGACCTCGGCCACACCACCATCTTCCTGATCGGCGATTT